>Ga0209979_1002896_pt1 | contig 15757 bp, 13 predicted proteins | sample AnhtaG_FD_183114 | JGI IMG/M metagenome (GOLD analysis project Ga0209979, IMG submission 183114) | Deep subsurface microbial communities from Anholt, Denmark to uncover new lineages of life (NeLLi) - Anholt_01485 metaG (SPAdes) (version 2) | ecosystem: Environmental > Aquatic > Marine > Oceanic...
ATTTTAAGTCATTATAGACACGATCGATAAATGGAAAAATGCTAAAATTAAAACTAAAAAGAGATAGAAAGACTAATTTAAAATTGAAATCTCCTGAAAGAATATTATTACTCACATTTCCACCAATACTGCTAAAACTTTTAATTTCATTATTTATATTTGAAATATAAGTATTAAGTAGAAAATATTGAGAAAATATTAATTCGGAATCTATTTTTGTTCTTATCTCATCCACAAGTTCATAAATTATGTCAAATAAATCTTTTGCTATTCTTTCCTTAAGCGTTATTTTACTTATTCCTTCAATAATAGTATTGGCTGCTCCAGGGCTTTCAATTTCGGCTATTCCATTTATTGCATCCTTAAGAGAATCATAAATAAGCTTTTGGTCTTTTTTATCTTCACTATTGATTTCGGGTGATTTAAAGAGGGCCTCAATGATCCTTTTAAGAACGGTAAGCAATTCAGATGATTTATTGTTATTATATAACTCTTGTGCGATGTTGAATAATAGTTTAATTTTTTCAGATAAGTTAGTAATATTTTCAGTCAAATTGGAGGCTTGAATTGGGTTAACAGGTATTTGATCAAAAACTACTAATTTTAATAGATTTTGTTGTAGATTTAAATCATTCAAGTTTTTAATGATCTGAAGTGCTTCGCTTAGATTTTCTATTGCATGAGTTCTTATTAAATTAATATAAAATTTGAGCTGTTCATTTGGATCTGATAATTCTAAAGCTAAACTTAAAGATAGCTGTAAATTTTTATTCGAAAGATATCCTTTAGCCAATTGTCTTATAGTTTTATCAATAACCTCAATTGTAACCTTTGTAAATGCTTCTGTACTGGTTGAATCTAAGGATAATGTTGATTTATAATTATTTCTCATTGTTTCCAATTGTTCTTCGATTTTCTGCAATTCGGTTAATGTCATAGTTAGGAAGAACTCTTTTGGATTCATCGTATCAATCTTTTCTGCACCTTTAAACTTATAGTTATCGAAAATCTTATGAAATTTACTTTTTGGTGCTATTTCTCTAACTTTCTGTACTTTAACTGTATATTCTACAATTCTTAGCCAATACACATTTATGGTTAATTTTCCGAAACCACCTGCGGTTGGATTTAACCTTATATCGATATTTTTGGTTTCCTTTGGGGCAAATTCAATTTGATCTTTTAATTCTGCTGATTTTAAGTTAATATCTAAATTTTCTCCTTCAAAAACAAATTTAAAATTTTCTAATTTATCTGAATTGTTAATTACTTGAAGTGAAACATCATTATCCATATCAGGAATTAACAGATTCTGTGGAAATTTTGTGATATTTAAGGAGATAATGGTGGCTGAATTTGACATATTTTAAACAAAAAAATAAAGTCTCTTTTTAATTATGAATGATCTTTATGATATTTATTTTTAGGTTTAATCTCATATAAAAAGGATTAAGAGTAAAATAAGCTAGTACTAATTTATTTTCCCATTCGCCTACTTCTTTTTGTATAATCAAATAAGTCCTGAATTACCATCTCTTTATTATAATCAGGCCATAAGTCGTTTCTAAATTTGAACTCAGCGTAAGAAGAGTCCCAAAGTAAAAACCCAGAAATCCTAGCCCCATCGTCCATTCCTGTTCTTATAATATAATCCAATGCAGGAAAATTCCTTGTATATAAATAATCTTTTATCAATTTAGCATCGATTTTTTCTGGTTTTACTCCATCATTGATTATTTTCTTAACAGCATCTACAATTTCCTCGTGACCATCATACATTATACAGAGATTTATAAAATTTTTGTCGTGACCTTTAGTAAAATCTATCAATTGCTGGATTTTCTCCTTAGCTTTAGGAGGAAGCAAGGATAACCTGCCTACGACATCAAATCTCACTTTTTCATCTTTTACAATTGATTCATTTACTACTGTATCTACTGCTTTAATCATTATTTTATAGATATATTCAAGCTCTTCAGTACTTCTCTTTCGTAAATTTTCAAGGGATAAGATATATAAACTTAGATAATGGATTCCTGCTTCAAAGAAATCAAACAATCTTTTTTTAAGGTTTTCATATCCAACTAAATGGCCAAAATTAATATCAAGATTTCTATTTTTAGCCCATCGACGATTTCCATCGATTATTAAACCAACATGTTGGGGTAGCTTATCATTAGCTGTTTCCTTTAATTCTTCTAGAGTAGATACCATCTAAACAATTTGAAAAGGTTAATTGATATTAATAATATCATTAAGGGTATTAAATTTATCTAAATGGTTTTACATATCATTATTTCTAATGCTAAGCCTTCTCTACATTTAAAACAAAATTCCTGTCAATATTTATGTTGGAGGAATGATATCTAACATTGCTGATTATGATGATGATGTATTTTTAGTGAAAAATCCAAAACCGACGACCAAAGATGCTATTGCTGGATATGAAATATTGCTGATCTTTATTTTAATAGGCTCTTTCGTTACGACTATAATACTTAAAGATTGTTTTAGGAAGAAAATATCAAATCATTTCCTATGATTTTTGTCGTTTACATAAGTTTTAACACTTTTAAGAGTTTGAATTGTTGAAAATATGTTTCAATGGTCAACGTTTAAATAGCCAATTTAACTAAAACATTTAATTAAATAAATAAAAAAAGATTTAACTTATCAAACTTTAAAATATTTTATATTTCTCGAGATACAAATCATGCTTTCTGACGATCATTTATTTACTAACATTGGAATTGACTCAATCGGTTTTCATGCTCCTCTGCATTTTGTAAAATTAGAGGAACTTGCAATTGAAAGGAAGGTAGATCCTGCAAAATATGCTAAAGGTCTTTTATCTAAAGAAATGCGAGTCGCTGACGTAGATGAAGATATTATTTCACTTGGATTAAAAGCAGGATACAATGCTTTACTAAGAGGACGTATCTCTCCTAAGAGTATTGATGGTCTATTTGTTGGAACGGAGACAGAGGTATATGCAGCTAAGAGTATCTCGAATATATTTGCTGAAATGTTAGAAATCTCTCCAAATTCGATGACTCAAGACATTTATAATGCGTGTGCGGGGGGTACATTAGCAATTGTTAATGCTATTGCTTTAATTGAAAAAGAGATTATAAATAAAGCTCTTATAATAAGTGCGGATATTTCTTCATATCATTTAGGTTCTCCTGGCGAACCAACGCAAGGCTCGGGAGCTATTGGTATCGTAATTTCACGAAATCCGAGAATTGCTACTTTTAGTAAAAAATTCGGTAAAGTTTCGGGTAACGTAAATGATTTCTTTAGACCTTCTAATGACAAAAATGCTAGAGCTTTTGGGGGCTATTCTCAAGATACTTATTTGAACTTTCAACTGCAAGCCTACGATGACCTGATTAGGAATATTGGGGATTTCAATGCTGATTATTATACGTTTCATGCGCCATACTCCAAACTCCCGTTGAAATCAATGCAGCATATAATATTGAAACGCTGGATGAAACATCTTACTGAATTACCTAAAATCGAAATCGAAAACAGTGGGATTAAATCATCAATAATTAAGAAACTCGATCGTTTTTTACACGACGTAATTGTTCTACCTGAATTTATCTACTTGAAACTAAAGGAATACGGTTTTACTCCAAAAAGATTGAAACAAGTTTCACAATGGTTAATTTCAAATGTGAAAGAAAGGGTTCTTCCTCAATTAAGAGTTCCAATGTATTTTGGAAACATGTATAACGCCGCAATCTGGGCACAGATCGCATATTTAATCGAAAATTATGCAAAGGTTAATGATATAATTTATTTTGGGTCTTATGGCTCAGGTGCTACGTGTATATCTGGTCTTCTAAAAATCCAAGATAGATTTAAAGAAGTTATCCAAACTGGACCATACATAAATGATTTTATCAATTTAAAGAAGAAGAAAAGCATTCAAGAATACGAATTAATTAAGAATGGGAATATTAAACCACAAGTAGTATTGGGTCATATTGTTGAACATGAACAAAACAACAAAAGAGGCTTTACGCTTTCTTTCTGTGATGAAGGGTGTATAATTCCTAATATTAAGGGATTGGATCATTGTCCTAAGGGACATTCAGGATACCTTAAACGATTTTTCCCTCTTTTTGCAAAGCTAGATAGCGACCCAATCGTTCATTCAGACGCTAATGATCTAACATATCTCCATAAAGACTTAGTACGAGTATCGGACAATGTAACAAAAGGTATATCTTTAGAATATGAAATAAGGAGAGTTGAAAATGAAAACGAGCAAAACATCAATGCGAAAGGATTGTTGAATTGGAGTCCTATATATGTTCCTATCCCCGAGAAATATTTAATAAATAGGGATTTTCTAGTCCAAGATCTTCCTGTTCCTTTTAAATGATGATTAATAAGTTAAATTCTAAAGCCCTCCTTGTTATTTTACATCAAGATTATAACAATATTTTAAATTTCTTTACAAAGTGAAATGATTTTATCTAAGATCTTCATTTTTCACCATAAATAATAAAGATAAGAGAGAATATAGAAAAGTTTATTAATTTTTAGATGTGAGAATTATAATATGAAAGAATTGCGTTCAGATATCTCTGGTTTTTATAAATTATCATTTGAAGAGCGTCAGCAAAAAATATCGAAAATTGTTAACTTAAATGAAGAAGAGATTAAGTTGTTACAAAATATAGGATACTTTGTTCCTAAACAGATTGATACCTTAATCGAGAATGTCATTGGGAGTTATCAACTACCATTTGGTTTAGCTTTCAATTTTAAAATAAATAGTAAAGATTATATAATACCTATGGTTATTGAAGAGCCTTCCGTTGTTGCAGCAGCTTCAAATGCAGCTAAATTTGCTAGAAAACATGGAGGCTTTTTTTCAGAAAATGTAAAATCAGTTATGATTTCACAGATTCAAATAACACAAATACAAGATATCGAAAATGTAAGAAAACAAATTTTAGATAATAAAGATCAAATTTTAAAAATCGCCAATGAACAAGATCCTTTATTGAATGAATTAGGTGGTGGTGCACTAGATCTAGAAATTCGAGAATTAGATACAAGAAGGGGTAAGATGCTAATAATACATTTGTTGGTTAATGTTCTAGATGCCATGGGCGCCAACATAGTTAACACAATGGCAGAAGCAGTAAGCCCTTATATTGAAGAAGTCACTGCAGGAAAAATTTATCTACGTATTTTATCGAATCTAGCTACCCATCGAATTGCTAAAAGTAAAGCAACTTTTGATAAAGATTTATTAGGTGGCACCCAAGTTGTTGAAGGAATATTGAATGCGTATGAATTTGCTGTAGCTGATCCATATCGCGCGACCACCCATAATAAAGGAATAATGAATGGGATTGTTGCCTTAACATTAGCAACTGGAAACGACACTCGAGCTATAGAATCAGGTGCTCACGCGTTTGCCTCTTTAAGTGGAAAATATTCTCCATTGACTAAATTCGAATTAGATTCAAAGGGAAATCTGGTTGGAGAAATTGAAGTCCCTCTTGCTCTAGGAATTATTGGGGGAATGACAAAAATACATCCTATGGCACGACTAGCTTTGAAGATCTTAAATGTAAAAAGTGCTAGTGAACTGTCTCAGGTAGGTGCCGCTCTTGGTTTGGCTCAAAATGTTGCAGCCTTAAGGGCTTTAGCCTCGGAAGGCATTCAAAAAGGTCATATGGCACTTCATTCTCGTAACATAGCAAAGATAGCGGGTGTGCCTGATGAATTAATAGAAAAAGTTGCTAAAAAAATGATAGAAGAGAAAAAAATAAGAGTTGATTACGCAAAAGAAATTTTACAAAAAATAAATGATGGTGAAAACCTTTAGTTTTATAAAAAGTGGTTCTGTAACTCCTCTAAGAAAAACCACTTTTATTATTCATATCATCAAGATAAACATGTATAGAAGATGAGTTTTATGGGATTTAGAGAATATATAAACCAAATTGATAAAGAAGGAATACTCCGAAAGGTAGATGTAGAAGTTTCTAAAAAACTAGATATTTCTGGAATTTTAAAGGAGATTGAACCGACCCCTGTAATATTTAATAATATTAAAGAATCAGATTTTCGCGTTGTCGGTAACGTGTTCTGTACAAAGAATGTTATTGCTTCATATTTCGGTGTGACTCCCGCAGATCTCATACCAATGCTTTCAAAAGCAATATCTGAACGTTCTGAACCAGAAATTGTGTCTAATGCTCCTTGTCAAGAAGTAATCGAATCAAGCATAGATTTAGATAAAATACCCATTTTATTTCATTGCGAAAAAGATGGTGGAAATTACATTAGTTCTGCAGTTGTTGTAACAAGAGATCCTGATTATGGGCAAAACTTAGATTTTCATCGAGCAATGCAGTATTCTAAAGACAAATTTGCCACTCGGATAGTTAAAGGACGTCATTTCTATAAATTTTTAGAAAAAAATGGCGAAGTAGAAGTAGCTTTTTGTATAGGTAATACTCCCAACATTCTAATTGCTGGAGCTACTTCTGTTGATATTGGTGTTGATGAATTACACATTGCTAATGCACTAGAACCAATTAAAGTTGTAAAAGCAAACTCAGTAGATCTTATAATACCAGCAGAAGCGGAATTTGTATTAGAGGGAAGGGTTTATTTTGAAGAAAGACACGCTGAAGGTCCTTTTGTTGATCTGACTGAGACATATGATGTAATCAGAGAGGAACCTATTTTTGAAGTTAAAAGAATTACTCATAGAAAAGATGCGATTTGGCAAGCCTTATTACCAGGGGCGCTTGAACATAAAATATTGATGGGTATGCCTAGGGAACCCACTATTTTCAGTAAAGTTAATGGAGTAGGAGTTAAGTGTTTGGATGTAAATATTAGTCCCGGCGGGTCTTCTTGGTTGCATGCAATAGTCCAAATTGATAAAAAATCAGAAGAAGATGGAAGAAAGGCAATAGAAGGAACTTTTGCAGGGCATACAAGCTGTAAACATGCTTTTATTGTTGATAAAGATATTAATATTTATGATCCTTTATCTGTAGAGTGGGCGATGGCCACCCGGTTTCAGGGAGACACCAGAATGGTTGTTAAAGACAAAGAGCCGGGAAGCAGCCTGGATCCAAGCGCTGAACCCGGAACAAAAATGACAACGAAGATTGGTTTTGATTTAACTAAACCACTGGTTGTGAAAGGGAAAAGTTTTGATATAGCAGAGTTCCCTAAAGTAGATGTGAACAAATATTTATAATATAGGAGTATATTGAAATGAAGTTGACATCAGAAGAACAAGACATGCTGGATGGCAAGTATGGAAAAACCGCTAAAAAATCTATGGAGATTTTAGCCACATTAGGTGAAATCTTTGATGCTGAATGCATGGTAGATGTTGTTGGGGTTCAAATAGCGGGAGTTTCCTACGCAAATCTTGGTGAAGCGGGATTGGAATTTTTAAGCGAAATGGCAGAAGATGGCAAGGTTAGAGTTTTAACAACTTTAAATCCTGCTGGAATGGATCGTGAGAATTGGCAAGCTTTAGGAATAGATAAAGAATTTGCCAAAAATCAGAATAGGGCAATTGATGCCTTTGCTAAAATGGGTATAATTACGACCTGTTCTTGTACACCATACTTAATTGGAAATGTTCCTCATTTTGGTCAACACCTTGCTTGGGCTGAAAGTAGTGCTGTTTGTTATTCTAATTCTGTTATTGGTGCTCGAACCAATCGTGAAGGTGGCCCAAGTGCTTTAGCGTCAGCCATTACAGGGAAAACACCTATATATGGGTATCATTTGGATGAAAATCGTCATGGGGAAGTTTTAGTTAAAGTTAATGCCCAAGTGAAAGGTACAGACGAATTTGGTGTTTTAGGGAAGATAATTGGAGATAAGTTAGTTGAATTAGGAAAGAAAACTCCTTATATAACTGGAATTTCCAGAGCAACTGTTGAAGAACTCAAATCATTTTGTGCTTCTGTTGCTACTTATGGTGGAACAGCGTTATTCCATATGGAAGGGATAACTCCTGAATATAATAAATATCCGAAACCAAGTGATATTGTTTTTGAAATTAATCAAGATAATCTAGATAAAACGCGATTGGAACTTATTGATGATGATATTAATATTGATTTTGTTAGTATAGGGTGTCCCCATGCTTCAATTCACGAAATAGGAAAGATTGCGAATTTATTGAAGGGAAAGAAAGTAAAAAAAGAATTTTGGATCACAACTGCTCGACCTACAAAAAGAATTGCTGATGAAGCAGGTTATTCTAAAATAATTGAAGATGCAGGAGCAAAATTTGCAGCAGATACTTGTTGTGTTGTAGCCCCTATTAAAGGACGTTTTAAGGGAATTATGGTAGATTCAGCAAAAGCGTGCTATTACGGGCGTGCAAAGAATAAGTTTAAAGTAAAAATTGGTTCAATTGAAGAATGCATCGAGGAGGCGACAGGATGAAGTTATCGGGAAGAAAAATATTTAAAGGAATTGCTGAAGCAGAAGCGATTGTTACTAAAGATGGAATTTCATTTTATGGGGGTGTTGATCCTGATACAGGTAAAGTGGTTGAGGTAGGCCACGAATTGGAGGGAAAATCAATTTCAGGAAAAGTATTAGTATTTCCTACTGGAAAAGGGTCGACTGTTGGTTCTTACACAATGTATAGAATGAAAAAAAATAACACAGCTCCCGCTGCAATTGTTAATAAACATATTGATACTATCATAGCAGTAGGATGTATTATTAGTGAAATTCCATGTGTTGATAAAATTGATATTAATAACATAAACACAGGACAAATTGTCGTCGTTAATGGCTCAGAAGGAACTGTGGAGGTAAAATAAATGGGTTCAGGAAAGGGATACGGAAAGACAATTTTATTCGGTGAACATTTTGTAGTTTATGGACTTTCTGCAATAGCATCGGCGTTAGGGTCCTATACAACAGCGGATGTTAAAGTTATTGAGGGAAATGGATGGACGGTTGATGATCAGAGACCAGAAACTCCTGGTTATAAAAAGCAAAAACATAATGAGGCGATGCAATCTGTACAAAACGTTATTGATTATTTAAAAATAGATACGAAAAATCAAAAACTTGAGATAACATTTAACGGTAATCTAATTGCTGCAAGTGGTGTTGGAGCTTCTGCCGCTCAATGCACATCTTTAGCTCGTGCCCTTAATGATACTTTTAATCTTGATTTGGAAGATGAAAAAATAAATGAAGCAGCATATGAAGGAGAAAAATCTTACCACGGAACCCCTTCTGGAATTGATAATACAGCTTCCACTTATGGCGGGTTAATTTGGTTTAAAAAAAGCATGAGTGGAGGTAAAAATACTATGGATCTTTTACAAGCTCGAAAAAAGATGTCTTTAGTAATAGCAAATTCAGGAATTACGGCATCAACGACAGAAGTTGTTGCTGATGTTCGACATTTAAAGGAAAAGTACCCCGTTAAATTCGAAAAAATTTTTAATGAATATGAAAATTTAGCAGAAGATGCTAAAAATGCATTAATTAATGGGGATATTATTACTATAGGAGATCTAATGAATCAAAACCATAAACTTCTCCAAGAAATTACGGTTTCAGGAGAAGTGAATGACAATTTGGTTGAAATAGCATTAAAGAATGGAGCTGTTGGTGCTAAAATGACAGGGACTGGCCGAGGGGGTTTGGTTATTGCTTTGGCGGAAAATGAAGAAAAACAAGTAAAAATTGCTAATGCTATCGAAAGTAAAGGATATGATGCCTGGAAAACTATGATCGGATGAGAGAGAGTTGAAATTGAAAAGGAAGAATGAAATCATATTATTAAAATTAGGTGGAAGTTTATTAACTGATAAAAATAAACCTTTTTTTATCAGAGAGGAGGTTGCTAAAAGCACAATTCAACAAATTATTAATGCTAACGAAAAAGTAATATTGATTCATGGAGGTGGCTCGTTTGGGCACCCTCTAGCAAAAAAATACAATATTTCTAAAGGATTAGATAAATCTATTCCAAGTCAAATTTTTGGATTAACTGAAACCCATCAAGCTATGATTAAATTTAATTCTTATTTAGTAAACCTATTTTTAGAACGAAATTATCCAGTTTTATCAATCCAACCCTCCAGTATTTTTATAAAAGATGCTGAAAATATCATAACCAAATCTATTGACATCATTGAAACAGCCTTAGATCTTAATATCTTGCCTATTTTATATGGAGATATTATTTTTGATAAACAAGGGTCATTTTCGATAATTTCAGGAGATCAGATCATTTTTGAGTTATGTGAGAACTTACAAAAATATTGTGTCTCAAAAGTTATTTTTGCAATTGAAACCGATGGAGTTTTTATTAATGATGGAGATTCTAAAGATAAAAATGTAAAATTGGCATCTAAGATATTTTCAAGTGAATTAGATGACTTGGACTTAGCGGACTTGGGGAAAAAAATAGATGTTACAGGTGGGATTGAAGGTAAAATCGATTTTATAAAACAGATTTGTAGATTCAATGTTCCTGTACAATTGATAAATGGATTGAAAGAAAATTATATATATAATTCTTTAAAAAATGAAAAATTTATTTGTACAAATATAATAAATAATTAAAATCAATTTTTTATGTGAAATGACTCAAATAGGGAGGAAAAATATGTCAAAGGAGAATGACTCTAAAGAGATAATGGATAGAAAAATAGAACATCTCAAAATAACATTAGAGCATGACGTACAACATTCTAAAAATTATTTTAGTGATATAAAATTGATTCACCATCCAATTCCAGATGTCGATATTGAAGAAGTTGATCTTTCAGTGAAGTTTTATGATAAAAAAATTTCGGCACCCATTTGTATCTCAGCGATTACTGGTGGTCATCCTGTCTCAAAAGAAATAAATGAAATTTTGGCTAAAGCTGCAGAAGAAGAAAATATTATAATGAGTGTAGGAAGTCAGCGTGCAGGACTTGAAGATCCTACATTATTAGATTCATTTAAAATTACCCGTGATGTTGCCCCTACTATTCCTATAATCGGAAATATTGGTATCGGGCAGGTTAGTAGCCTTAATTTTGAGTTAGAGGATTTTAACAAATGTATAGAGATGATAAATGCTGATGTTATGGCAATTCATTTAAATGCTTTACATGAATTAGTTCAAGATAAAGGAGATCTTTCATATAAACTTTTCCGTAAAAACTTTCAAAAAATACGGGAAAAAAACAGTATTCCGATAATTGCAAAAGAAGTTGGAACCGGTTTTAACCAGGAATTAGCTTTAATTCTTGATAAACTTGGTTTTGATGGGTTTGATATTGGAGGTGCTGGAGGGACCAGTTTCGCAGCAATTGAATCAAAACGTAAAAATCTTAATAATCAAAGATATACTCGAGATCCAGCTGAAGTATTTAAGGAATGGGGGATCCCCACACCGATTAGTATAATTTATGTTAGAAATGTGTCTCAAAAACTAATAATTGCTACGGGAGGTTTAAGAACTGGAATTGATATTGCAAAATCTATTGTATTAGGTGCTGATTTAGGAGGTTTTGCTTATAACTTTCTCCAATCCGCATGGAAAGATAGAAAAGATAATTCTATTTCTCACACTATTAAAGAAATAAGGACCTTAAAAAAAGAATTACGTTCATGTCTATGGTTAATGAATATAGACGAAATAGCCAAATTAAAAGGTAAAAGAGATAAGTATGTTATTCTTGGTGAATTGTATAGATGGTTAAACCAATAATTTAGCTGGATTGTTGGGGATTGTCTTCCAAAGAATTCTCAATAATCTCTTCAAACTGAGTAAACGCTCCAATTTGACCTTTATAATCCTCTATTTTTTCAGAGTAGAGTTTCAAGAATATTTTTGATACTTTTTCTAATTCACGATTAATTTTTTTCTGATTAAATCGTTTTGACGAATTAGCAATAAATTTAAGATCATGTTTCTTAATTATGGTAAATCTTTTATTATTTAATTCAAAATTGGATAATCCACCATCAGCTAATTGTTCGGCAAAAGTGCTTAACGCACTCATCATTGCCCCAAATGCTTGAGGGGATACAGATTCACTGAATTCTCTATGAAAAATCACTATTCCAGATTTATGCAGAATCCAAATATCTTGGAGCATTTTCAATTAAAATTCCCCTTCCCTTATTCATTTAAATCTTAATAACTGAATAATCAACTTTTACTTTCTTATATTGTCCCCCATCTTTTTATATTACTTTCAATCCCAATTTGGTCTAATATCCTTCCTATGGTGTATTCAATGAGTTCTTCAACGCTTTTAGGTTTTATGTAGTATGAAGGGATTGGGGGGCAAATAATTACTCCTAATCTTGCTAATTTAAGCATATTCTCAAGATGGATAGCACTGAAAGGAGTTTCTCTTACGACTAATATTAATTTCCTTTTTTCTTTTATCATTACATCTGCTGCCCTTGAAATTAAATTATTTGCATATCCATTTGCTATTGCTGATAAAGTTTTCATTGAACAAGGAATTATAACCATACTCTCTATCTTGTAGGAACCACTTGCTGGTGGAGATAATAAATTATCTACATCATAGTTTTTATCTGCTAGTTTACGAATATCAGAAATTTTATAATCAGTTTCAATATCTATTATTTTTTCAGCAATTTTAGAGATGATAAGTTCAATTTCAATCTTTTTTTCTCTCAGAGTTTTTAGAAATTTAACTGCCAAATCGACTCCCGTGGCTCCGGTAATCGCTACTAACATCTAACTCTATCTCAATAGTTTTAGTAAAAGAAAATTTATAGTATTGAACTTAATAATTCTTCTATGATTTTTAGTTCTTATCTTTTTCCATATTAAATTAATCAAAAAATTAAAATATCACATGGGGATGGTTTCTCTTTAGAATTCTCTCTCCACTACAAAATTTAATAAACTTTCAAAAAATTCCACTTCAGATTGATTGATAGATGGTTTCAATTTATCCAAAGATGATTTTGCTTTTTGAAAGTATATGTTTGCTAGTTCTTTGCATGAATTAACTACATCTGCTTCAATAAACAAATCCTTAACTTCCTGAACATCATTTTTAGTCATACTAGGATTTTCAAGTAATTCAATAAGCCGCATTTTATTTGAGTTTTCTAAATTGCCTAAGGCAGTTAATTTTAAAGCAGTTAATTTATTTTCTCGGATATCTCCATCTGTTGGTTTTCCAGTTACTTTTTCCTCCCCGAAAGTTCCTAAAATATCATCAATTATCTGAAAAACGATACCAAGATTTATACCATAGATGGAAAGATCATTAATACACTCATCAGCTGCTCTTGCATAATTTGCTCCTATTAAAATTGATTTCTCAATCAAGGCTCCAGTTTTTAGTGAAATCATTTCGATATAATCAGAAAGGGTGAGATTTGTTTGGTTTACCATATCAGTTTCAATTAAAACTCCATTAGCAATTTCTATAAAGGCTTGCTTATAATATTTTATCGCATTAAAATTCAATTCCATATTAAAATCGTTAAAAAAGTAAGCTTCTAAACCTAAAAAAAAAGCTGAATCTCCTCCAATAATTCCTATAGAATTACCGAAATCTGTTGCTATCATCCTTTTTAATTCATACTTTTCATGATAATTTCGAAATCTAAAGTGGAATGCGGGTTTTCCCCGTCTAAAATCATCCTTATCAATAATATCATCATGTATTAACGACGCATTATGGAGAAATTCAGTACCCACGCTTGGAAATACAATTCTTTCATCCCTTCTTTCATTGAATGCATTATAAGTAGCGATACATAGTAATGGACGAATTCTTTTTCCCCCAGCTAGGAAATAATCTTTTAGTTCTGAATAATAATCTTCTAAAAATCTATTTTTTATATTTTTTAATTTCATATCATAAATAGATTTAATTGCATCGTTGATCTTGTCTTTATATTCTTTTAAATATTCATTAAGTTTCATTAGGTATTACCGTTGGTCTTGATTAATAATGATATTCCTTCTAAATTATAAAACAAAGATTTTACTAGAATATAAGTAATTTCAAATTATCAATATTCTTAATAACTAGAAAAGTTCAAACTTTATGAGTTTTGATAATTCTTTTACGATAAGTTATAACTTTATAAATATGGATTAAAAAGAGATTTGGTAACCTTAAAAAATTTAAGATCCGATAAGAAAAAATTAGGTTTATTAATAAGTATCTCAATATTATGTATTGGTGTAATTCCATTACTCATTTTAACCTTTATTCCCGAATTGAAGAATTTATACACGATTGAATCGTTGGCACTCGAGTCGGAGGATGGGGTATATATTAGTGCTTATAAATACACACCAAAAGGAGAAAAAAGTCATGGGGGGATAGTGGTTGGACATGGCTTTTTTGGTAGTAAGCTCAATATGCAGCCCTTAAGCATAGAACTCGTTAAACGAGGATTTACAGTCATAAACATTGATTTTCGTGGGCATGGGGCTTCTGGAGGATACTTTTACCGTAGTAAATTAATTCTCGATATGAAGGCAGCAATAGATTACTTGGAATATAGTTTATCATACATTACAGAAATTGGGCTTGTCGGTCATTCATTAGGTGCTTATATAGCACTAGCATTATCACAGACGTACCCCGATAGAATTAATGCAACTATAGCTATTGGAGCAGTATCCTCAAACATTATGAATATATCTAATTTTCTTTTAGCATCAGGGAGATACGATCCTGGGTTGACTGAGGAAAAGATCCTTGAAGTCTTAAGGTCATATACCGGAAGAGAAGATGTAAAAGTTGGAGAATTGTATTATGGAGATTTTAATGACGGAAATAACACTAAAGGTTTTATTAGCCCATTTGCAGGACATTTAACTGAAGTAGTAGATTATGCTATCATCTATCAAACAATTCAATGGTTTGAACAAGCTTTTCATGGGGAAGAGGGGAGTAATATTTTCATAACTGCCACAGCCTTACAAATTTTTTCTTATGTTTCACTTGCAGCAGTTATTGCACTTAATTCAATATTGGTTGTTTATGTTAGCAATTATCTTTTTAAACATAAAGTAATTTTACCTGAGAAAGATATATTAGAAGAAATAGGAAAAGCTTCGATAAGAAAATTAATATTATACTATACTATTCCTGTTGAACTAATTCAAATTACCTTTTTTTTATCTCTTTCACACATTTCCACAGAAGTAATCACCTTTTCTACAACAAGTATAACTTTGTTACTCATTGTTGGAGCTGCAATTGGATCATTTATAATATATACTTTTCTTTTATTGAACTGGGAGGAAAGGTTCTATTTCAAAGATCTGTTTATAAAGATTAAAAGGATGTGCTCAATAAAACCTGGTCGTTCAATATTATTTGGAATTATTATTGCTTTGATATCAATATTGTCAATAGCAGCAATTTGGCATTGGTCTGTGCAAAATACTTTACCAACTATAAGAGGTGCTGGTAAAATGATAATATTAACTCTACTATCTTTCCCCTTTTTTCTGATTAGAGAATTCTATTTTAGGAATGTTCAAGGACGATTAGAAACTTTAAATAAATATGAGGAATATTTTGCTATGGTAGGTATTGGAATTTTCATGGATAATTTTCTTATTGTTTCAATTATACTTGTTGGGAAACTCAATTTGGCATATTTACCACCATATGCACTTTATTTATTAGCATGGGTTATTTTCTCGATTATACAAAACACTACAGTTACCTGGGTTTATATAAACTCTGGGCGAAAT
>Ga0209979_1002897_pt1 | contig 15757 bp, 11 predicted proteins | sample AnhtaG_FD_183114 | JGI IMG/M metagenome (GOLD analysis project Ga0209979, IMG submission 183114) | Deep subsurface microbial communities from Anholt, Denmark to uncover new lineages of life (NeLLi) - Anholt_01485 metaG (SPAdes) (version 2) | ecosystem: Environmental > Aquatic > Marine > Oceanic...
CGGGACGGCGTCCATCATCGACCCTACCGGCGGACGGGATGACCTGCGGCGGCGCCTGGTACGAGCCATCGGCGAGGAGGCGTTCCGGGCCGACCCCCTGCGGCCGCTGCGGGGGGCGCGCCTGGCCGTGGAGCTGGACTTTGACGTGGACCCCGATACAGCGGATCTCATCCGCGAGCACGCCGGGAGGCTGGCACAGGCGGCGGTGGAGCGGCAGCGGGACGAGCTGATGCGTGTCCTGGCCACGCCCCGGGCCGGTCAGGGCCTGCGCCTGCTGGACAACCTGGGGCTGCTGGAGCGGCTGCTGCCGGAGCTGACGGACAGCCGCGGCGTGGAGCAGCCCAAGGAGCACTACTGGGACGTGTTCGATCACTCGCTGGAGGCGGTGAGCAACCTGGATGTCCTGATGGCCGAGGAGGAGCCCCGGGACCGTCGCGGGAGGCGGCTGTGGCGGGAGCTATGGGGACAGCTCGCCTGGTGGGAGGAGGCCCGCGACCACTTCCGGGAGGAGGTGCTGCCGGAGCGGCCCCGCTCGGCGGTGCTCAAGCTGGGCGGGCTCCTGCACGACATCGCCAAGCCGGAGACGAAGACGTTCAACGACACCGGCCGGATGCGCTTCTTCGGCCATGCGGACGTGGGGGCGGAGAAGGCGGGGCGCGTCATGCGACGGCTGCACTTCTCGGCGCGGGAGGTGGCCCTGGTGCAGACGATGGTGAAGGCGCACCTGCGTCCCATGCAGATGGGGCAGCCGAGCCCGGCAGGGCAGGAGCCTCCCACCCGGCGGGCGCTCTACCGCTACTTCCGGGACTGCGGCGGCGCGGCCGTCGAGACCCTCTTCCTCTCCCTGGCCGACCACCTGGCTACGGTGGGGCCGCGAGTGAACATGTCTGGCTGGCGCCAGCATGTGGCGCTGGTAAACTATATAGTCACCAAACGGTTTCAAGAAGAGGAGATTACTTCCCCTCCCAAGCTGCTGAGCGGAGACGAGCTGATGACCGAGCTGAACCTCTCGCCGGGGCCTCTGGTGGGGCGCCTGCTGGAGACAGTGCGGGAGGCCCAAGCCGCAGGCGAGATATCGACCTCGGAGGAGGCGCTGGCGCTGGCCCGGACGGCGCTGGCGGCCGCTCAACCGCGCCGGGCCGCCGAGGGAGAACCATAGATGTCGTTCTGGATCCTGGCCATAGCCTACCCGGTGGCGATAGCGTTACTGTTCTACTTCGCTTTCCTGCGGCCGGTGCAGCAGGAGCGGGCCAGACAGCGACGGGAGCTGACCAACCTTCAGGTTGGGGACGAGGTGCTGACCCAGGGGGGCCTCATCGCCGTGGTCAGAGAGATACGGGTGCCCGAGGAACGGGGGCCGACGGAGGTGGTCCTCGACCTGGGCGGGCTGGAGGTGCGCGCCCACGCATCGGCAATAGCCCAGAGGCTCGGGCGGGCTGAGGAGGGCGCCGCGGAGCAGAGTTTAGTGGAGCAGAGTGTAGTGGAGCAGAGGCAGAGGTAGTCGATGCGAAACAGAATGAACTGGATAATTCTCGCCATCGTGGTGGCCCTTACCGCCTTCTCGGTCATCGTGGTCTGGCCGGGGGCGCCCAAGCGCTACCTGCCCGACTTCGTGCCGTGGCCGGAGGGCAACGGCCTGAAGGTGGGCGGTTTCGAGCGCAGGGAGATGCGGCTGGGGCTGGACCTCAAGGGCGGCAGCTACCTGCTGCTGGAGGCGGACACCAGCGGCCTGCCGGCGGGCACGGACATCGGCGATAAGCTGGAGGGCACGAAGGACATCCTTGAGCGCCGCGTGAACCGCTTCGGCTTGTCGGAGACGGAGATCACCGTCGAGGGCAACAACCGGCTGGCCGTGCAGGTGCCGGGCATAAGTCCGGGAGAGGCGGAGGATCTGCTGGGGAAGACGGCCCAACTGGCGTTCCACGCACCGGTCTTCGACGAGGAGCGGAACGTCATGTGTGAGGCGGCTGACGGCAGCCAGTTCTCCATACCCCCGGCACAGGTGAACGTGGTCCCCTCGGACGGTCAGCGTAACGCCCTGTGCTTGGGCAGCGGAGGTGAGGTCGGCGTGGTCCTCTGGGAACCGGAACCCGCCAAGGGTTTTATCCAGGACAACGAGAGGAGCCTTACGGGCGACTTCCTTCGCGACGCCGACGTGCTTGTGCAGCCGCAGCCCGTCGTATCCCTCGAGTTCACCGGTGAGGGCGGCCTGCTGTTCGAGCAGATCACCGAGAAGCTCGCCCCCAACAACCTACCTCTAGCCATCTTCCTAGACGAGGAGCTCATCGGGGCGCCGGCGGTGCAGGATGCCATATCCGGCGGCAAGGCTGTCATCACCGGCCTTGATTTGGACGAGGCCCAGACGCTGGCGATCCAACTCGACGAGGGCGCCCTCCCGCTGACAATGCGACCCATCCAGGAGACAGAGGTGGACGCCACCCTGGGCGATCGGGAGGTGATGCGCACGGTGCAGGCGGGGCTCATCGGCATCCTGGCGGTGATGGCGTTCATGGTGCTGTACTACCGGCTGCCGGGCGTCCTGGCCGCGCTGTCGCTGGGCATATACGTCTCGGTGGTACTGATGCTGTTCAAGATAGGGCCCATCATCGAGCCGGTGACCATCACCCTGGCTGGCATCGCCGGGTTCGTCCTATCGGTGGGGATGGCGGTGGACGCCAACATCCTGGTGTTCGAGAGGCTGAAGGAGGAGCTGCGGGCCGGGCACAACCTGATGGCCGCCATCGAGAACGGCTTCAACCGGGCCTGGTCCGCTATCTGGACCAGCAACGTGTCGACGCTGATCACCTGCATCATCCTGTACTGGTTCGGCGACCGGTTCGAGGCGTCGCTGGTGAAGGGGTTCGCCCTCACCCTGGGCATCGGCGTAGTGGTGAGCATGTTCACAGCGCTGACGGTGACCCGCACGTTCCTGCGGCTCCTGGTGGGAACGCCGCTGGCACGGAACATGGCGCTGTTCGGCGCCGAGCCGGAGCAGGTGGGCATCGGTCCGGCGGCTGCGGAGGCCGTGCCGGACGGGACGCCGCGGGGCCAGAGGGGCGCGGCCCGGGGCTGGAGCCTGGACTTCGTAAGGCGGCGCGGCTTCTACTACCTGCTCACCGCCGCCATCCTGCTGCCCGGCATCATCTCCCTGCTCATCGCGCCCTCGCTGAGGCCGGGCATCGAGTTCAGCAGCGGCGCCACCTTCACGGTGGAGTTCGAGGACAAATCGGTGGGCTCGGCGGATGTGCGGGAGGTGATGGCGGAGCTGGGCCACGAGGAGGCTCGGATGCAGACGACGAGGGACGGCGGCTTCATCATTCGCACGGGCGAGCTGGAGGGCCCGGCCGGGCCGCCCATCGGCCCGGCGCCCCCCTCGGAGCGGGACGAGATTGAGGCAGGCCTGGAGGAGAGCCTCGGCCCGTTCAAGGTGACCAACTTCAACCAGGTGTCGGAGATAGTGTCCAAGGAGATCGCGAAGAACGCGGCGATCGCCGTGGGGGTGGCGGCGGTGGCCATCCTTCTGTTCATCTCGTGGTCGTTCCGCAACGTGCCCAATGCCCACCGCTACGGCATCGCCGCCATCATCGCCGCCGGGCACGACGCGCTGATCATCCTGGGCGTGTTCTCCATCCTGGGCAAGGTGTTCGGCACGGAGATCAACACCATGTTCATCGTCGGCCTCCTGACCATCATCGGGTTCAGCGTCCACGATACGATCGTAGTCTTCGACCGCATACGCGAGACGGCAACGAGGAATCCGGATGCGCCCTTCGCCGAGGTAGTGAACGTCAGCCTCACGGAGACGCTGGCCCGGTCCCTCAATACGTCCATCACCCTGCTGTTCACCATCGGGGCCCTGCTGCTCCTGGGAGGGGCTACCATCCAGGACTTCCTGCTGGTGTTGCTGGTGGGGGTGATCGCGGGCACGTACAGCTCCATCTTCATCGCCAGCCAGATCCTGGTGTCCTGGGAGGAGGGCGATCTGTCGCGGCTGTGGCGGCGTATCTTCCCGGGCCGGGCCGTCCCGGCGCCCGAGGCGTAGGATGCCTGTCGATTTCGTCGGCCGGGAGGTGGAGGTGACCCTCAGCGAGGACGAGACGCCGGTGCCCGTGGCCTTTCGCCTCGGCTCCCGGGAGTACAAGGTCGCCGAGCAGATCGCCAATTGGCAGGAGGGCGGCTTCGCCGGCCTGCGGCGGGGGCGGGACTGGCGTCAACAGCAGGAGCGCCGCTACTACCGGGTACGGACGGAGGAGGGTGAGGTGTACGAGCTCTACGCTGATTGGTCGCCCCGGCGCCGACGGCGGAAGGAGGGGAGCCGGGGCACCCGCTGGTACCTGCACCGGCGCATCAGTGCCGCGGCCCCCGAGGAGACGGGGGAGCCGAGGGCCGCCAGTGAGTGAGGATGGACGAGTTCATAGGCCGCCAGATCCAGGTTCGCTGTGAGGGGCTTGTCAAGAAGCCGGTGGCCTTCTGCTTGGACGATCGGGAGTATGAGATCGAGGCGATAGTGGAGGAATGGCAGGACTGGGGCTTTGGGAAGACGGACCGGCAGCGGAACTGGCGGACGCGCCATCACCGCAACTACTATCGCGTGCGCACCACCGACGGCCAGATCTTCGACATGTACTGCGATCGCTCCAAGCGGACGCGCGTCACGTGGTACGCGTACAGGCGGCTGTCCGCCCCGGCCGGGGCATGAGCGGCGCCTTTCATCGCTGCCGCAGCACCCGCTGGTACCTGCACCGGCGCATCAGCGCAGCAGCGGCCAGCCCCACAGAGGACGCAGAGCCATAGCGGCTTCTCAGGAGCGCTATGGCCCGCTTACCCGCCTACCGTCTTCAGCGATGAGCCGCGGTCATTCCAGCCGTATGCCCTCAAATCTGGATAGGTGTACCCGGCCCACGCCACGAAGACGTCGCCCTTGAAGTTGATGTGTTCAAAAACAGACTCGTAATAGACACCGGTAGCCGCCTGAACCGATGATATCCTATCGTTCCAGTTGTAGCCGCCGACATTCCGCAGGTCGGCGATACTAGTCCTCGGGGCCACCCAAAGCGACCAGCCGCCACAGTTGTTATGCTCCCAGTTCTTGCTGTAATACGAGCTTGGTGGCGGGCAAACCTGAAGTGGTTCCACGTTTGACTGTGACTTGGTTGCGTCCTCCTGATCTACACGGGATTGGCATTCCTCCGCAGAATCTGTCGGCGCGCAAACAATAGTGTCGCCGTCCCTTGTCAGAATGGGGCCCATTCCTCCCTCGATGGCAGCGTCGTCAAAGGCGGGCAGGCCCTTCTTTGCTGCCCATTCATTGAAGCGCTCCTTTGCGGTAAAGGCATGAAGATCTCCATTCTGCGGGTTAACGGTGTATATGAGATCAACCTTTCCACAGAGTTCGCTCTGGAGATCGTTGAATTCTGCCGACTCATAGCGCACCGCATCCAGGATGACAGGGACATCCACAGGAGGACACTCGGTCGTTGGCCCGGAGCTGGCTCCCGTCCCCGCGAGCATTATTAATGATGTACCCACACCTAACCACATCCACCACCTAAAGGTCCCAGCGATCGCCACCGGCAATGTCGAGGTACGCCTAACCCACCGCATCTCACTTCTCCTTTCCCTTTGGTTTTTCGTTGGACAACAGTAGGCCCGCCGGATCTGCGTCTATAGTTTTTGTCTAACGGGGCGGAGTTCCTATCCCCCCAAGGGGTGAATTCCTGAGAAATCGCAGCAGAGAAGAGATGGATTAATAGACAGGCTATTATAATGAGGCAGGGTAGAGAGGCTTTGCTTATGGACTCCACAAATAGGGGGCTTTTGACAAGGCGGCAGGCGGAAGTCGTCCGCCTAGTGATCGAGGGCTATGCCAATCGGGAAGTGGCCGAGATGCTCTTCATAACGCCCGAAACTGTCAAGAGTCATCTGAGGCAGGCGTTTCGTAAGTGCCAGGTCCGTAACAGGGTGGGACTGGCTAGATGGTGGCTTACCCATAGTGAGGAGCCCCACGAGCAAACTCGAATAGGAGCAGCACCTCCTCTAGTGGAATCCGCGGGCCCACCAGGCAAGGGTGCCCGCAAACGAAGGGCTTTCGCCCTTGCAGCCGTTCTGGCGGCCGTCACAGGTTTATCGCTCTTCTTGGCTACAGACATCCCTCCCGATCCCCATGGGGCTTTGCCGCCCTCGAGCCAAGCCGCGCTTATAGTCTGTCCGGCAGGAGATTCTACCTGCCTGCTGGAGTTGGAGAGGGCATGCCAGTCATGGAATGCTATGAACGACCCTGGGGTGTACGAGTGCCTAGCCGCCCCGTCATCTCCCCCTTAGCACCCGCTCGTCTCCCACGCGGCGCGTAATCCGCTGCTGATCCATGTGCTCCAGCAGCGCCTGGGCATACCTGCGGCTGGTGCCCAGCAAGTCGCGCACCTGGGCCAGGGTGACGGTCTCCCGCTCCTTGAGGTGGGCCACCACCCGCTCCACCATCTCGCGGTAGGCCTCGGCGGCGAAGACGGTCCCTTCGTCCACCCGCACGATATCGCCGCAGTCTTCCAGATAGGCCAGCAGGTCGTCCTCGCCGCCCAGGGTCGGCGGTGAGAAGGGCTGGGCCCTCAGGGCGGCGAGCAGCTCCTGGCTGCGCTTCTCCTGCTCGGCATCGGGGCGGGGCTCGTGCTCCGACAGGGAGACGGTGCCGGCGGCCTCCTTGACGTCGCCCCGGCGGGACCACAGCGCCGCCGCCTGATCGAAAGTGCGGCTGTCCAGGCGCAGGCGGCTGCGCAGCTCCTCGCGGGGCATGCCGCGGCGGAGGGGGAACTGGCGGTGGTAGTCGGCGAGGGCGGCTTTCATGCGCTCGCTGAGGGCAGCGAACCCCTGAGCCGAAAAGAGCAGCGTCCCTTCGGTCGGCGGACGGCTGTCCAGGGCGAGGAGGTCGCCGGCGGCGAGGGCCGACTCCACCGCCGCCCGGACCTCGTCGGCGGCGAGGTCGAGGCTGCGGCGCAGGTCTCGCAGCGCCATGGGCTCCGCGCCAGCGACGGCGATGACCACCGCCTCCTGCGGCGAGCCGCGGTCCATGGCCTCCAGCCTGTCGATGGTCGGCGGGTGAAAGCGGCGATGCCGTCGCGGCTGGGTGTCCACGATGCGGCCGCCGCCCAGGGTATCGTTAGGGTCGCGGATCACGAATCCGTCCCCCTTGATGGCGGCGACGGGCCGGACGAGGCGGAGCTGGGCCCAGGCGGACTCGTCGCGCGGCAGTTCTTCCCGGTCCAGCAGGAGGAGGCGGCCCTCCACCTCCGCCGAGCCGGTGTAGAAGGTGACGGTCATGCTGTGCCGCAGGGGGCGGCGCAGGTAGCGGACCGCGCGCAGGCGGACGTCCAGGGCGGTGGTGGGCCGCAGCCAGCCCGGGGTGGTCACCACCATACCCCGCTCCAGCTCCTCCACGGACAGGCCAGCCAGGTTCACGGCGGTGCGGCGGCCCGGCGGCGCCTTCTCCACCTTCTGGCGGTGCGCTTGGAGCCCGCGGATGCGGGAGCGCAGGCCCGGCGGCAGCACCTCCACCTCCTGGCCCTCCCGGAGGGAGCCGTCCAGCAGGGTGCCGGTGACCACGGTGCCGAAGCCGGCGATGGTGAAGGCGCGGTCGATGGGCAGGCGTGGGCGGTCGATGTCCCGCTTGGCCGGGGTCTTGGCCAGTTCCGATTGCAGGGCGGCCACCAGGTCGTCCAGCCCCTGCCGAGTCACGGCGGAGCATAGCAACAGTGGGGCGCTCTCCAGGCTGGTGCCGCGCAGCGTCTCCTCGGCGTCGGCGGCCGCCAGCTCGGCGAACTCCGGCTCCACCAGGTCGACCTTGGTGACGGCGACAACGCCGTGCTGGATGCCCAGGAGGTCGATGATCGCCAGGTGCTCCCGGGTCTGGGGCATCACCCCCTCGTCGGCGGCGATGACCAGGAGGGCAAGGTCGATGCCGCCGACGCCAGCCAGCATGTTCTTGATGAACCGCTCGTGGCCGGGTACGTCCACGATGCTCACCTCGTCCCCGTTGGGCAGGGTGAGCCAGGCGAAGCCGAGGTCGATGGTGAGGCCGCGCTCCTTCTCCTCGCGCAGGCGGTCGGGGTCGATGCCGGTGAGGGCCTGGATGAGGGCGGACTTGCCGTGGTCTACGTGGCCGGCGGTGCCGATGATGTACATGACGATTCTCAGGCGCCATCCCGCGGGATTGAAGCCTGCCTGCCGGCAGGCAGGTCCGCGGCTGCGGAGTTGATGCCGCGCACTTCAGTGCGCGGTGGTTGAGCAACGCACATGACGATTTCGATTCTAGCACTGCGGCGGTCCTCTCTGGTAACATACGTGCCGCTATGCCCTCAGTCGGCTACGTCTACGACACGCTGTACCTGGAGCACGGGACGCCCGGCCACCCGGAGGAGCCGGCTCGCCTCCAGGCCATCGTATCCTATCTGGAGGAGTCGGGGCTGCTTCGGGAGCTGGCCGGGATCAAGCCGCGGGACGCCACCCCTGCGGACCTAGAGCTGGTGCATTCGCGTGAGCTGATCGCGCGGGTGCGGGGGACGGCGGACGGAGGCGGCGGCTGGCTGGACCCCGACACGTATGTGGTGTCACGCTCTTATGAAGCGGCGCTGCGGTCGGCGGGCGGCGCGCTGGCGGCCACGGACGCGGTGCTGGACGCCGAGATCGCCTCGGCCTTCTGTCTGGTGCGGCCGCCGGGCCACCACGCGACCCCCGATCGGGCGATGGGGTTCTGCCTGTTCAACAACGTAGCCGTCGCCGCCGCCCACGCCCTGGAGCGTCGCGGGCTGGAGCGAGTGGCCATCGTGGACTTCGACGTGCACCACGGGAACGGCACCCAGGACGCCTTCTACTCCGAGCCGCGAGTGCTCTACGTCTCCACCCACCAGTACCCGTTCTACCCCGGCACGGGCCACTGGCGGGAGACCGGCCAGGGCCCTGGCGAGGGAACGACGGTCAACCTGCCGCTGCCCTTCGGCTGCGGGCGCCAGGAGTACCTGCGGGCCTACCGCGAGGTGGTGGCACCGCTGGTGCGCCGGTTCCAGCCCCAGATGCTTTTCGTCTCCGCCGGCTTCGATGCTCACTTCGCCGACCCGCTGGCGCAGATGCTGCTGGACACCCACGGCTACTACGAGATCGCGTCGCTGATCAAGGCCCTGGCCGACGAGCTGTGCGAGGGGCGCATCGTCTGTACCCTGGAGGGCGGCTACGACCACACGGTGCTGGCCTGGTCGGTGCGGGCCTGCATCGATGCGCTGCTAGGGCGGGAGTTCACGGAGGACCCGCTGGGCGCGGGGTCCACGGTCCGCGGCCCCGACATCGATGCGGTGCTGGCGGCGGTGAAGCGGGCACACGGCCTCGCGGAGGGCTAGTCCGGCAGCAGGCGCACGAACACCTCGTTGGCCAGGAGGCGGCCGCGAGGGGTAAGGCGGAGGCGGCCGTTACCCCGCTCGATGAGCCCCAGGGAGTCCATCTCCGCCAGCCTCGGGCCGTACACCTCCTCCAGCTCCCGGCCGAAGCGGGCGCGGAACTCGGCGGCGCTCAGCCCCTCGTTCAGCCGCAGCGCCAGGATGACGGTGTCAGCCATCGCCAGCTCCAGCGTCTGTTCCTCCAGGTAGGTCACCTGGCGCATCGACTTGAGGAGAGCGGGGACATCCGTGGCATCGGGCGGGCCCGCGCCCGCCGTCTCCTGGACGAGCTGAGCGTACCGCCTCGGCGAGTAGACGTCGGCGAAGCGGAAGCCGCCGAGGTGCGAATGGGCGCCCGCCCCCAGCCCCAGCCAGTCGCCGTTGCGCCAGTAGACCAGGTTGTGGCGGCACTCCTGCCCCGGGCGGGCCCAGTTGGAGATCTCGTACTGGCGGTAGCCCGCCGCGGCCATCCGCTCCTGCGACCACTCGTACATCGCCGCCTGGGCGTCGCCGTCGGGCTCCGGGACGCGGCCGTGGTCGATATCGTAGGCCAGCTTCGTGCCCTCCTCCACAGTGAGAGCGTACAGCGACATGTGATCGGGCCCAAGCTCGATAGCCCGTTCCAGGGAAGCCTGCCAGCGCTCCATGGGCCTGTCCTGAGCGGAGTCGAAGGGCTGCTGGGGCAGGCCGTAGATGAGGTCCAGGTTGATGCGCTGGACACCCGCCTCCCGCGCCCAGCGGTAGGCCTCCTCCGCCTCCGCCGTCGAGTGGATGCGGTCCAGGACGGCCAGCTCCTCGTCGTGGAAGGACTGGACGCCCAGGCTGAGGCGGTTCACCCCCAGGGCCAGCAGCCGGCGCAGGTACTCCAGGTCGACGGTGCCGGGGTTCGCTTCCAGGGTGACCTCCGCCTCCGGCTCCAGCGCGAACCGGTCGTGGCTGGCCGAGATGATGCGCTCCAGTTCCTCGATGGGGAGCAGGCTGGGCGTGCCGCCACCGAAGAACACGGTGGCGATGCGCCGGCCGCGCGCGAAGTGTGACCACAGCCCCATCTCCGCGATGAGAGCGTCCACGTACGGCCGCACCAACTCCTCCAGCCCGGCGTAGGAGTTGAAGTCGCAGTAGGAGCACTTCAGGGAGCAGAACGGTATGTGGATGTAGAGGGAGAGGGGCTGGCGGCTCATCAGGGATGATGATATCAGGTTCAAGCAGGGGCGGGATGCCCGAGCGTCCAAGCTGAGGTATAGTATTCCCAGCCATGCTCAAGACGCACTCCTGCGGTGAACTGCGCGCCTCATATGAGGGGGAGTCCGTGACGCTGGCCGGCTGGGTGCACCGCCGGCGCGACCACGGCGGGCTCATCTTCATCGACCTGCGAGACCACGACGGGCTGACCCAGGTGGTGTTCAACCCCAAGGACGCGGCCGATGCCTACGCCGTGGGCGACGCGGCTCGCGGCGAGTACGTGCTCCAAGTGGAGGGGACGGTGGCCCGCCGGCCCAAGGGCACCGAGAACCCCAACCTCGCCACCGGCGAGATAGAGGTGAAGGCGCAGGCGGCCACCATCCTGAACGAGGCCAAGACGCCGCCCTTCTACATCGTCGAGGAGTCGGACGTTGACGAGCTGCTGCGTCTCAAGTACCGCTACCTCGACCTGCGCCGGGAGGGCATGCATCGAGCGATGATGATGCGTCAGCGGATCATCAAGTTCATCCGCGACTGGCTCATGGAGCGGGAATTCGTGGAGATCGAGACGCCGATACTGACGGCGCCCACGCCGGAGGGGGCCCGCGACTACCTGGTGCCCAGCCGCGTCCAGGCGGGCCGCTTCTACGCCCTGCCGCAATCGCCGCAGCAGCTCAAGCAGCTCCTCATGGTGGCGGGATTCGAGCGCTACTTCCAGATCGCGCGCTGCTTCCGCGACGAGGACCTGCGGGCGGACCGCCAGCCCGAGTTCACTCAGCTCGACCTAGAGCTTAGCTTCGCCGAGGAGGAGGACGTGATGCGGATCCTCGAGGATCTGCATGCCGACCTGGCGGCGGCGGTGCGCCCCGACCTGAAGCTGGTGAAGCCGTGCCCGCGCCTCTCCCATGATGAGGCGGTGCGGCGCTTCGGCACGGACAAGCCGGACATGCGCTTCGGCCTGGAGCTGGTGGACCTGACGGAGGTGCTGCGGGACAGCGAGTTCACCATCTTCCGGCAGACGGTGGCCCAGGGCGGGGTGGTGCGGGCGATCTGCGTGCCCGGCGGGGCCGCCTTCAGCCGCAAGCAGACCGATGAGCTCACTACCTTCGTGCAGGGCTACGAGGCCAAGGGGCTGGTCTCCCTGGCGCTCTTGGGCGAAGGCGGGCTGGACTCCCTCACCCAGGAGGAGATCCGCTCGCCGCTGGCCAAGTACTTCACGCCGGAGCAGGCGCGAGAGATGGCGCGGCTGGCGGGGGCCAACCGCGGCGACATGTTCCTGATGGTCGCCGACAAGCCCTCCACGGTGAACAAGGCACTGGACGGTCTCAGGAGGGAGATCGGCCAGCGGCTAGAGCTGGCGGACCCGAATATGTTGCACTTCGTGCTGATCTACGACTTCCCCCTGTTCGAGTGGAACGACGAGGACGAGCGCTGGTACTCAGTGACGCACCCGTTTACGCAGCCGCGGCCGGAGGGGGTACACCTGTTGGAGAGCGATCCCGGCGCGGTGCACAGCCGATCTTATGACCTGGTGTGCAACGGCTGGGAGCTGGGCGGCGGCAGCATTCGTATACACCGCCGGGAGATGCAGGAGCAGGTGTTCCGCATCCTGGGGATCGGGCCGGAGGAGGCTCAGCGCCGGTTCGGGCACATGCTGGAGGCGTTCGAGTACGGGGCGCCGCCTCACGGCGGCTTCGCCACCGGGATCGACCGCACGGTGGCGCTCCTGGCCCAGCAGGACGACATCCGCGAGGTGATGGCCTTCCCCAAGACCAAGAGCGCCACAGACCCGCTGACCGGCGCCCCGGGAGAGGTGACTTCGGAGCAGTTGGCGGAGCTGCACATCACGGTAACGGATACAGAGGGGGCCACGTCTTAGCTGCGGGCAGCCCTCGTTGAAGCTGGATGGGCCGGTTGGTATGATGAGTGGACAGCTAGGCCAATAGCAACCGGCAGGCAGCGCAGCCCGATCAAGGCAGGCCACGTATGGAGACCCGCAGGCTGATCCTCGTCCTGGGCGGCATAGCCGTCGTTCTCGTGCTGGTTCTCGGCGGCATGTCGCTGGCGCTGCTCGGTGGTGGCGATGATGACGGCGGCGGCGACGATGCCACTCCGGAGGCCGAGTCGTCCCCGCTGCCGGAGCGGGTGCAGGGTGAGCTGCGGCTGTTCGGCCCTGACCCGTTGACTCTGGACCCAGCCTGCGCCTCGGACGCCGGCTCGGCGGAGTACATCGTAGAGATATTCTCCGGCCTCGTCTCCTTCGACCGCGACCTGAACCTCATCGCCGACATCGCGGAGGAGATTCCCACCAAGGAGAACGGCGGCATCAGTTCTGACGGCACCGTCTACACCTTCAAGATACGCAAGGGCGTCAAGTTCCACGACGGCTCGCGGCAGGTGAGGGCGGAGGACTTCAAGTTCTCCATGGAGCGGTCGCTGGACCCGCGCACGCTGTCCACCGTTGGAGTCGTGTACCTCGATGACATCGTGGGGGCGAAGGAGTTCGCTACCGGGGAGGCGGATGAGGTCACGGGCATCAGGGTGGTGAACAACTTCACCCTGGAGATCACCATCGACGAGCCGAAGAGCTACTTCCTGGCCAAGCTCAGCTATCCCACGGCCTACGTGGTGGACGAAAGAGAGGTGGGAGACTCCGACTGCTTCCGCGGTGCCGAGTGGACGCTGAAGCCCAACGGCACCGGCCCCTTCAAGCTGGAGGACTGGGAGCTCGGCCAGCGCATCGTCCTGGCCCCCAACGATGACTTTCACCTGGAGCCGAAGCCGTCGCTGGCCAAGGTGACCTACTTCCTGGCCGGCGGCTCGGCCCTGGTGATGTATGAGAACGATGAGATCGACCTGACCGGCGTGGGCATCAACGACATCGAGCGCATCCGCGACCCCAGCGAGCCCCTCAATGCGGAGTTCAGCGAGAGCCCCAGCCTGGACACCTTCTACATCGGCTTCAACACGCAGGAGCCGCCCTTCGACGATCCCAAGGTCCGGCAAGCGTTCGCCATGGCCATAGACAAGGACGTGCTGGCGGAGGTGGTGCTCAAGGAGCTTGTGGTGCCGGCCGAGGGCGTCCTGCCACCGGGCATGCCCGGGTTCAACGAGGACCTGGAGGGGCTCCCCTTCGACCCGGAGCGCGCGCGGGAGCTCCTGGAGGAGGCCGGCGGCGTCGACAGCCTGGGCGATATCTCGCTTCTCTCCTCCGGGCGGGGCGCCAACGTTGCCCCCACCATCACAGCCGTCGCCGCCATGTGGGAGGAGAACCTGGGCGTGAGCGTGGACCTCCCCCAGCTACAGTTCGGGCAGTTCCTGCAGGACATAGACGAGGGGAACTTCCAGACGTTCAGTCTGGGCTGGATAGCGGACTACGTGGACCCGCAAAACTTCCTGGACATCAAGCTCCACTCCGAGAGCGACAACAACGAGACCATGTACTCCAACCCGGAGGTGGACGCCCTACTGGAGGAAGCCCGTACGGAGCAGGACCAGGCCAGGCGCCTGGAGCTGTACCAGCAGGCGGAGGAGATCATCGTCCAGGACGCGCCCTGGATCCCCCTCTTCCATGGGAAGAGCAACGCTCTCACAAAGCCCTACGTCCAGGACTACTTCCTCGCCCCGTTCGTCATCCCCAGCTTGCGCTACATCAGCATAGCTCGCTAGACCGGGGGCCTTCGTGCAGGGGCTGGCGGGCTATATCATCCGGAGGCTGCTGTGGGCGCCCCTGATCCTGCTGGCCGTGTCCCTAGTCACGTTCGCCCTGGGCCGGTTCGGTCCCGGCGACCCTGTCCGGATGATCCAGGGCCAGTACCCTGATCCGGAGCAGGGACAGCGCATCGCCGAGGAGCTGGGATACAACGATAGCTTCTTCGTCCAGTACTGGCGCTGGTTGAAGGACGCCGTGCAGGGTGACTTCGGCGAGACGCTGGAGCCGCGCGGGTTCCAGGTCAAGGACGTCATCTTCCCCCGCCTTTGGGTCACCTTTCAGTACAACCTGCTGGCGCTGGTGATCATCTTCGGAGTGGGGATACCAGCCGGGATCTGGGCGGCGCTGCGGCAGGGGAGCTGGATGGACCCGTTCACCATAGGGGTGCTGCTCTTATTCACCTCCGTGCCCGTCCTGGTGAGCATACCGGTGTTGCAGTGGCTGTTCGCCTTGAAGCTGGGCTGGCTGCCCTCCAGCGGTTGGGAGGTGCGCGAGTTCTTCGGCGTGGAGATAGGGATGATGAGCAAGCGGATCCTGCTGCCCCTTATCGTGCTCACGCTGCCCGGCTTCGCGGGGGTGGCGCGCTACACGCGGGCCCAGGTGCTGGAGGTGCTGGACCAGGACTTCGTGCGCACGGCGCGGGCCAAGGGACTGGAGGAGTTCACCGTCGTCAGCCGCCACATCGCCCGCAACGCCCTGCTGCCGCTGGCGACGATGATGGGGTTCGCGCTGGTGGGGCTGCTCAGCGGCTCCATCTTCCTGGAGACGCTGCTGGGCATCCCGGGCATCGGCTCCTACGCCTTCGAGGCTGTGTCCGCAAAGGACTCTAACGCCATCATGGCGATCGTCCTCATCACCTCAACGGCGTTTATCGTGGCGAACCTGCTGGTCGACATATCGTACGGGTTCATCGACCCACGCATCCGCCTGGGGGCGGGGGCAGAGCGCTGATGGCCCGCTACGAGGCGGTAAGCGGGGTGCTGGAGGCCGAGGAGGTCGCCCCGCGGCCCTCCTTCCAGCTCCTGCGCCGGCTGGCCCGCAAGCGCCTGGCGCTGGTGGCACTGGCGGCGATCGCGATAATCTACCTGGCAGGCATCCTGGCCCCCGTTGTCGCGCCGTACGGCTTCGACGACACCGATTTCGCCAACACGTTCGCGGGGCCCAGCCTGGAGCACCCCTTCGGGACCGACCGCTTCGGCCAGGACATGCTCTCCCGGGTGATGTGGTCCGCCCAGACCACGGTCATCATATCGGTAGCCGTCATCCTGACGGGCGGGCTGGCCCTGGGGGTGGGCCTGGGGTTGCTGGCCGGCTACGCCGGGGGGCGGGTGGACAATGTGATAATGCGGGTAGCGGACGCCTTCTTCGGCCTGCCCGACATCCTGCTGTTGCTGCTGATAACCGCCACCGTGCGGCCGCGTGTGGAGGGGTTCTTCGACAATTTCGA
>Ga0209979_1002898_pt1 | contig 15752 bp, 10 predicted proteins | sample AnhtaG_FD_183114 | JGI IMG/M metagenome (GOLD analysis project Ga0209979, IMG submission 183114) | Deep subsurface microbial communities from Anholt, Denmark to uncover new lineages of life (NeLLi) - Anholt_01485 metaG (SPAdes) (version 2) | ecosystem: Environmental > Aquatic > Marine > Oceanic...
GACGACTCATCCCCATCTCGAAGATCCCCACCTGGTCGCTTTCGCTAATTTGAAGAATCGACAGCGGGAGACCGAAAAGGTTATTGTAGTTCCCGATCGACTTTCTGACTCTGAACCTCTCCGAGAGGACCGAGGCGGTCATGTCCTTGGCGGTCGTCTTCCCGTTTGCTCCAGTTATTCCTACCACCTTGAGGTCAAAGAGGCCACGATAGTATCTGGCGAAATCCCCCAAAGCTTTCAGGGTGTCGTCGACGATGACCACGGGGAGGTTGTAAGAGCAATCAGAACTCTTCTGGCCCCACCACTCCCTTTTTGCCACCACCATCGAAGCCCCATTGGAGATCGCCTCCGGGATGAAGTCGTGGCCGTCAAATCTCTCCCCCCGGAGGGCAAAGAAGACCTCCCCCTCTCCCACTGTCCGAGAGTCAATGGAGATGCTTTTTGTTGTCTCCCTCTCGATTGCTTTGGAGTTGGTGACGGTCCCTTTGACCGCCCTGATGAAATCCTCGGTTCTGACCGCTTCCATTGCCGGTTCCTGCGATTCTCTATCTTAGAAAACCTTCGACGATCTCCTTGTCAGAAAATCTCTTGATCTCGTCGCCCACGAGTTGATAATCTTCGTGGCCCTTTCCCGCGATGATGACGCCATCCCCCTCCTTCGCGAGGGCCAGACCTTCCCTTATGGCCTCTTTCCGGTCTGGAATCTTCAAGACCTCTCTTCCCGCCGGGATTCCCTTCAGGATATCCGCCACGATCTTCTTCGGGTCCTCGCTCCGGGGATTGTCGGAGGTGACGATGGTCAGATCCGAGAGTTCGCTTGCGATCTTTCCCATAAGAGGTCTTTTCGCCCGGTCACGGTCTCCACCGCAGCCGAAGACGGTGATGATTCTTCTTTTGCAGACTGAACGAGCCAGCTTAATGATTCCTCTTAAGGCCTCCGGGGTGTGGGCGTAATCAACCAGGACCGTGAAAACTTGACCGCAGTCGACCCGCTCCGCTCTCCCGGGAACGTTCTTCAGGGAGCCAAGACCAAAGGCAATTTGCTCACCGGGACAATCCAGACTGTAGGCCACCCCGGCCGCCGCCAGGGCATTATATATGTTGAACTCTCCGAGAAGCTGCAGGTCTACCTTCTCCTTCCACTTCGGAGTGGAGAGGACGAAGCTCGTCCCCTGGTGAGAGAGCTTAATCTCAGACGCCGAGATCTGCGAGCTCCCCTTTAATCCGTAAGTGAGATGATGAACCTGAAGCACTTTCAGGATCTCCATCGAACGAGGATCGTCGGAGTTCAACACCGCAAAACTGCTCGTCTCCAAACCTTCGAACAGCTTCAGCTTGGCTTTGAAGTAGCTGTCCATATCCTTGTGAAAATCCAGGTGGTCTTGAGTGAGGTTGGTGAAAACTGCACCCCGGAAATCGACCCCGCAGGTCCTCTTCATTTCCAATGAATGAGAGGAAACCTCCATCGCGACTTTCGTCACTCCCGCACCCTTCATCTTCCAGAGAATCTCCTGGAGATCCTTAGATTCGGGGGTCGTGTGAGTGGCGACCATGCTCTCCTCGCCCCAGGAATATCCAACGGTGGTCAAAAGCCCCACCCTCTCCCCGGCGCCCTCCAGTATGCTTTTCAGCAGAAAGGCGGTGGTCGTTTTCCCGTTAGTTCCGGTTATCCCGAAGATCTCCAGATCCTTCTGGGGATGGCTGTAAAACGCCGCCGAGAGCATCGCCAGAGCTTCACGAGCGTCGGGAACCAGAATATGGGCGACACCTCCCAGAGCGGAGATCCCCCCCTCTTCTGCTGGAAGTGAGTCTCTCGGCAGTTGACAGACGACCGCAAGGACTCCCCTCTTTAAGGCCTGAGGAATGTAAAGGTGACCGTCAGTCTTCTCTCCTCTGATGGCGACGAAGAGGTTTCCCTCTCTGACTTTGCGGGAGTCGTATTCTATCCCGGTGATCTCCAGATCTCTGTTTCCGGAAACCTTCGCCTCCCTCAAGGAGGGGAGCAAATCTTTCAAGAGGGCGGTTGTTCTCAAATCAGGTCTGGTCAAAGTCGATTTCAAATTCCTTGCCTATCTGCTCGCTCCCGAGGCGACTCTTCAAAAAATGAGAGCGGGACCTTTCTCACGGATTCTCAAAATCCGGAGTCTGACCGATTTCGAGGGTGTAGCTTTCCTCTTCAGAGAGGGGCCCGGGAGAAGGTTTTGACCTTCTCTCCGTCAGGGATTTGATGGAACTCCCCTTTCCGTTCCTCTCAATTTCGTAGCCGGGCAAAACCAGTGCTTTCTCCACGATCCTTCTGAAGACCGGGGCCGCAACCTGCCCGCCGTAATGCTGACCCTGAGGCTCATCCAGAATCACCAATCCCAAAAGACGTGGCTCCTCAGAGGGGAGAAAGCCGACGAAGGAGGCAACATAAGCCCCCGGTTTGTAACCCCTCTCCCCCTCCAGGGGTTTTTCTGCGGTTCCAGTTTTCCCCGCCACCTTGAGGTTATACATTCGAGCCTGAAGGGCGGTTCCGCTGTCGACAACTCCCTCCATGAACTCCACCAGAGTGGAGACCGTCGTGGGGCTGAGAACCCTTTTACCGCAGGGCTGCCCGGACTGGTCGACCCCTCGGGCAGAGAGAACATGTCCTTCAGGATTGAGGATCTTTTTAACTATGCTGGGGGAGACCGCAAAGCCACCGTTGGCAACCACCGCATAACAACAGAGCAGTCTCAAAGCCGTGATGGCGATCCCCTGCCCGAAAGCCATGGTGGCCAGGGTCACCTCGTTAGACTGGTCGAACCGTGGGATAACTCCTCTGGTCTCGTCGGGCAAATCGACACCGGTTTTCTCCCCAACTCCGAAACTCCGCAAGGTCTCGCAGAACCGCTCCCAGCCAACCGTCCGGGCGATCTTCGCGGAGATGACGTTGGAGGAGACCTCAAAGGCCCGGCGGAATGTCAAAGGACCGAATGGCTCGTGGTCGTGAACCACAATTCCAGGAAACTGACACTCTCCCCACTCCCCGTGAATCACCGCCTCCGGCTTGAAAACCCCATGCTCTAAGGCTGAGGCAAAGGTCAGCAGCTTGAAGGTGCTTCCGGGCTCGAAGCAATCGACGATCGCCTTGTTGTAAGCGCTCCAGTCTCGTCCCTCGATGTAGTTGGCAAAAGCCAATATCTCTCCACTGAAAGGGTCCATGAATATCGCTGTGCCGGAGAGGGCACCGGAGGAACCCACTGCGCGCCTCAGCTCCGTCTCCACTATCTCCTGAAGTCGGATGTCAATTGTGAGTATGAGGTTCATGCCGTCTGTACTTCCGTCCTCAGTCTTGTAGTTGAGAGGGCGCAGTCCTCCCCGGGCATCACGGAGAAAGGGAACCTCCACAGTTTTCGGCCTGAGCAGGGAGTCGTAGTTTTTCTCCAGCCCTGCTATCCCTACGTTATCGATGTCGGTGTAACCCAAAAAGCTCCTCCCCAGCTTACCTTTGGGATAATGTCTCCGTTCCTCCGCCACCAAATATGCTCCCTTGAGATCCCACTTCTTGAATTCCACCAACTGATCCGGGTTGACCTTCCTCTTTATCCAGACGAATCTCTTGCCCGCGCTCAGAGAGGCCAAAAGGCTGTCGGGGTTTGTGCCGACAACTTCGGCCAAAACCCTGGACAGATATCTTCGATTTCTCACCGAGTCGGGGACCGCATACAACGAAAGGGAATTCACTCCGCACGCTAACGGTATCAGATTCCGATCGTAGATCTTGCCTCTTTTGCCGGACAGCTCCAGGAGGTACTTATGCTGGTCGGCAAGAATCTCTAAAGCCCTCTGGTGGCTGAAGACCTGAACGTAGAAGAGCCTTCCCCAGATGATAACCCAGGCTCCAAGCCCGATCACCAGCAAAAACTTCAGTCTCTTCAACGCCGAGCTATCCATAAACCCTGCTTTTACCAGAGTGAATCCCTCGGGATCATCTCCGCCTCCAGGGTTTCCCTGGAAAAGATGATCGATTTCCCTTTCTCCACTATGTTGCTCACCAAGCCTCTCAAGCCCCTATTGGAGGAGAGCTCACTGGCCGCGACCGGGTCCGGGCAGTAGATGACCTCGCCCACCCCGGGAAATTCCAAATTCAACTTCCACAGCTTTATCTTCTTTTCGATCTCCGGCAGGGAGGTCAGGTGAGCCAGCTCGTAACGGATTCTGCTTCCCTCCTGTCTCACCTGGGAGAGTTTCTCTCTTCGGTCCTCTATTTCCCCGAGCAGGCTGTCGACCTCCATTCTCTGCCACAGATGGATTCCGGAGGAGGCCAGAGCTATAAAAGCGAGTAGAACCAGTTTTCCCTTCATCGGGGAATTATCCTCTCGGCGGCCCGCAACCTGGCGCTTCTGGCGCTGGGATTGAGTTTTGTCTCTTCCGGGGAGGGGGTCACCGCCTTTCGGGTCAGCACTTTCAAGAGCTTGACCTTACCGCAGCGACATTCTGGCAACCCCGGTGGACAGACGCACCTCCCCGAAAACTTCTTAAACAGCTCCTTTACAACCTGATCCTCCTTGGACTGGTAAGTTACGACCACGATGCGACCGCCAGGTTTCAGAAATCTGACTGCAACCTCTAATGCGACTCTCAATTCTTCCAGATCCCGATTGATATACAAACGCAAAGCCTGGAACACCCTCGCGAGAGTCTTGACGGCGAGGTTCTTGGGAATCACCTCCAGGACCGCATCCCGAAGGTCGAAAGTTGTCTTAAGTGGTGAGCGACCTCGCCGCCTCACGATGTTCTTTGCGATTCGCCGGGAATGGCGTTCCTCCCCGTAGGAAAACAGAATCTCAGCCAACTCTCCCTGCGAGTAGCTGTTCACAACCTGCTCAGCGGTGAGGCTCAAGTCCGGGTCGCTTCTCATGTCCAGGGGACCTTCGACCGAGTGGGAAAATCCCCTTTCGGGGTCGGTCAAAGCCGAGGTCCTCAGGCCCAAATCGTAGAGAAAACCGTCCACGGCGGTTAAACCCATTTTGTTCAGCTCCTTCTCGAGTTCTCTGAAGCGAGATCTCTCCAACCTGAATCGAGGCCGAAATCTCCTCAGCTTTTTGGAGCTGGTGCGAATGGCCTCCGGATCGCAATCGAAGGCAAAGAGCCTCCCCGGAGGCGAAAGCCTCTCCAGGATCCTTGCGGAATGACCCGCATCTCCAACTGTGGCATCGACATAAGTGCCTCTAGGGTCTGTCACCAGAAAGCTCACGACCTCGTCAGGCAGGACAGGAATGTGATCCCTTCTCAGGATTCTCTCCCTGCGGGGAACTGATCGGGAGCTTCTCTGCGACCTCCTCATATTTCCCCTCGTTGGCTTTTTTGTAAGCATCGTAAGTAGCCGGATCCCAGATCTCAATGTGGTCGGATACCCCCAGGAGCTTAACCTCCTTCCCGATCCCGAATTCGCCTAAAAGCTCCTTCTGAATCAGAATCCTCCCCAATCGGTCGATCTTGGCCGGATAGGCGTTTGAGAACGTCTCCCGCTGGTAGAGCCGCGGATCTCTCCTCCTGAAAGGTTGCGACCGGGCCTCCCTGATGAAACGCTCCCACTCGTCCAGAGGGAAAACCGCGAGACAACCGTCAAAGCCCCGGGTGAGCCAGTAACGGCTCTTGTCCTCCGAGGCATTCCCCTCTCTCAACCTTTTCACAATGATGATGCGCCCTCGGTCGTCCACCGAAGAGCGATAAGTTCCGTAAAAAGAAGACATCAACGGGCCTCAACTAGGCTCAGGAATTTTCCCATTTTTTAGGGCTGGCGTCCCATTTCCACTAATCTATACTTCATATCGGCGGTGTCAAGTGATTTTTTGAGCAATTTATTAAAAATTTTTTCCACAATTTGGAGGCAGCGCCATCTCCCGGCACCGGAATAATCCGGCTGGGAGGGCGACAGATTCGTCGAAGTCGCACTCTTCGACTCTCCACTGCTGAGATGGGAACTCCCTCCGTGCACACCCTTCAAAGAGGCTTTACCGTTCCATCACGATGAGCGTTCCGCTGTTCCGTCAGGACCGAAGCCCGCCTGTGGCGGGCGTGTCCTGACGGTCAGTCCCAAGTCGCGCAAATCCGATCCCCGCGGATTATCCCTCATAAGAATAGGCCGGGCATTCTTGCCCGGCAGACCTCCTGTGGAGTCTTCTCAAAGGGGTATGGGAACCTCCCCATAATTCCCCTCTCGACTGCCATCGACCCGCAAGTTCCATCCTCGTCTAGACGCTGTCCTATCTGACTGAAATAAAACAACTTGCCTCCCTTAACTGGGAGGGTTGGGGACCCCCAAATCACACGGCACATCTCTTGCCCTTACACCCTGCGACACCAGAAGTCAACAGAAACTAACGGGGAGTAAAGGGAAAGAAGCGAACTGGCAAGGAGGGAGCGATGCTAAAAAGGAACTTCACAGAACTGGCCCTGGGCCTCTTTTTGTTCTCTTTGTTATTCACTAATCAGGCTTTCGGGAGCGTTGACTACACCCTGAATATTCCGGCTGAACATTTCAGCTTGGAGAGACAGGGGGAATTCACAAAGCTGAGTCTGAAGGGAGGGATAGAGTTGAATCGTCCCGGCTCTCCTTCGGTGCCCCAGCTACTGATCAAGCTTATCCTGCCCTCGGGTGAGAGGATTGAGTCCATAAAGACCCAGGTCAGAAGCTCCAAGAGGCTCTCTCTTGGGAGTCCCCTCTTCCCCTGCCAGCATCCGCAAGAGATAAGCGATCGGGCAACGGTGCACCCCTTTGTGGGCCCGAATATGAAAGTCTACAGCTCCTCGGACCCCTATCCTCTGAGCCAAGTCGAGGTTGTGGAGGAGGGATACTGGGGCAGCAATCATCTCGTTACCCTGGCGGTTGCTCCCCTCAGGTATTACGCCGCGGAGGGGATCCTTGTGCTCATATACTCGCTTCAGCTCCAGATCGAGACCGAGCCTGTCAGTGCAGAAAAGCAGTTCTCTCTGAGCAGATTCAGAGGTCTCGGCAACCCGGTCTCTCCGGAGATGCTAGAGAAGCTGGTCAGCAATAAAGAGGACGTAGGCCGTTTCGCCACCCTGGCCTCTTTCCCGAAGTTAACCTCCGGAGGCGCTGCCGAGTATGTCATCATCACCAGCGAAGCCCTAACCTCCGCCTTCGAGCCTCTGGCGGAGTGGAAAACCCAGAAGGGGGTTCCCGCGAAGATAGTCCTGCTTTCTGAGATCGAGTCCAGCTATCCTGGGATTGATACTCAGGAGAAGATCAGGAATTTCCTGATGGAGGCCTACATGTCGGGTTTGAAGTGGGTTCTCCTGGGTGGAGACGAGAATGTGGTTCCGATCAAGCACTGTTATCCTTACGACACAAACTACGAGAAAAAGCAGGGGAAGCTGCAAATCACCGACCTTTACTATGCCGACCTCACCGGGGACTGGGAGGTGGACGGCGACGGCATCTGGGGCGAGAAGACTCACGACAATCCCGACCTCTACCCGGAAGTATACATCGGGCGTGTTCCCGCCGACACCCCACAGGAGGTCTCCAACTGGGTTGAAAAACTTCTCACTTACGAGAAAAATCCCGGCGGAGGGGACTTCTCCTATCTGACCAAAGCCCTCTGGATCTGCGCCGACCAGATGCGGGACTACGACCAGCACGGGCACATCGCCGCCGTGTTTCCGGACTATTTCACCAAGGATCTCTCCTCTTTGATTGAGGAGCCGACCGGTTACGACCCCAATCCCACTCAGCCCACCGGCGATCAGGTAATCGAGGTAATGAACCAGGGGTGGAACTTCATCAGCAATCTGAACCACGGAAATCCGGACAACTACTCCTCTATGGCCAGCGGGTACAATGGTGGGCCGACCAAATACTATGTCTGGGGAGATACCCTCTTTCAGCCGGAATCCGGGGCCTTGACCCATCTGGATTCCACCCAAAACTACGGCATCCATTATTCCATAAGCTGTTACACCGGGGCCTTCGACATGGAGGCCATCTGGAGTCGCCCCACCCCTAACTCCTTCGGCGAGGTTTACATCCTTCTGCCAAACCGCGGCGGGGTCGCCTTCTGTGGCAACAGTCGGTTTGGCTGGGTGCACAGCTCCTATCTTTTGCAGACCAAGTTCTTCGAGTTGGCCTTCCAGGGTGGGGAGTTCAATCATCTCGGAGTTGTCGAGGCCGTCTCCAAGAACTCTTATCCCAACTATCGAGACTTAAACTACGGTCACAACCTCCTCGGCGACCCCGAGATGCCGATCTGGATCGACACCCCGAGTATCCTTCAGGTCGAGTGTGATTCCTCCATAAAGAACACCGACAACATGTTCGAGGTCTATGTCACCAGCAAGGGCGGTCCCGTGAAGGGAGCCGGGGTCTGCCTCTACAAGGGAGAGGAAGTCTATGTGAGAGGCCTCACCGACTCCGAGGGTTACTACTCCACCGCCATTTACCCGACCACTGCGGGAATCCTTTATGCCACCGTCACCAGGGAAGGGTATCTACCGTGCCAGAAGGAGGTGAAGGTAGAGATCATCGCCGTTGCCGACGGCTCCGATCCAGAGAATCTGCCCCGGGAGTTCGCTCTGTTTCAGAATTACCCTAATCCTTTTAACCCCTCGACGAACATCGTTTACCACCTCCCCCGAGACAGCGAAGTCAAACTGGAGATTTTCAATCTCTTAGGGCAGAGGGTCAAGTGCATAAATGAGGGAGCACAGAAGGCGGGCGTTCATTCCCTCACCCTGGAAACTGAAGAACTCGGAGAGGTCTCTTCGGGAGTCTATTTCTACACTCTAAGAGCCGGTGATTTCTCCGACACCAGGAAGATGATGTTGTTAAGATAACTCCCGAAAAAACTAACCCCTCAGGCGGGGAAAAAACACTAAGAAGGCTGTACAGAGGTAGTAAAGGAAACCGCGGGTGGCATCTGAGCCACCCGTTGTTTGTACTAGAAATCGAAGGTTCCACAATACAGAATGTGGTGTCAGGAGTTTCCTCCTGACACCATTCCGTCAGGTGGTCATGCGACCCGTAAGGGAATCACTTGACGACACTAGTGACGTCAGATGCCCACATCTGACGCAAGCTCTCTCCGGACCAGACCCGCTACGGGGCAGGAATGCCCCGGCTATTCTCTTGCGTCTTCCGGTACGGAATCAGCTGGGCTTTTCCACCAAAGGCCTGCCCGAGGCGGGCAACCGGATCAGCGTCTGGCTGACAAGCCCAGCAGAGAAATCACGCCTGTTCCCTAATCCCTATCTCCTGTTCCCTGTCTCCTATCCCCTATATACTATTTCCTAATTCCCTCAAAAGACAATCCGTAGGGGTCGGAATCTATCCGACCCAAGCCGATGCGGGGATAAATTCCCCGCACTACGGGAATCTTGCCTCCGGTCTCCTGTTTCCTGTTTCCTGTTCCCTGTTTCCTGTTTCCTCATCCGAGAGGACAAACACCCGAGCCCGTGCATTCTATCTCCGATTGCTGTTTTGAAACCTTCTTATAAAATACTGCTCCGCTTTCAAAATCCTTGACCAAGAAATAGGTGCCATCGAGAATGGTTATCCCTTCCGGGTCATCCCTGTGATCTCCAATCCACTCCGAGTCAAGCCCTTTCTGGAGGTAGATGCCGCCAATCGGAATGATACTATCGGCGGCGAGGAAGTTTTTATAATCAACCGGAAACCACATCGCCGGCGAGCGGGCATACCAACCCAAAGCGTCGCTGACATCGGAGGCCACCACAGATTCTTGGTCTAAGAAATCCTTTATCTCCTCACAGTGTTTCACCACCGAGAGATGGTCCAGCTTTCTCTCCAGAAAATATCTCTCCCTCTCTGGAGTTTTAGTCGGCACCAGGAGAAAGAGAATCAGAAGCGGGAAGAGAAATCTCCTGTATCTCTTCTTCAGATTCAGCTTCGACCACAAATCGAGGAGATTCGCAGAGGCGATGACCATCATCCCCGGCAGCAGAAAAGCCAGATGGCGGATGTAAGGGCCAAAGACCGAATGAAAAAGCACGTAGAAAAGGAAAAGAGAGACTATCAGAATCCTGAAGTGAACCACTTTCTCGTCCCCCTTTTTCAAATTGAAAAAGCTCAGCAGAAAGAAGAAGAAAAGGTACAGGTTCAGAACCTCTGGAACCTCCCTGATATACATCAAGATACCGGCAGCGACTTTCCTCAAGAAAAAGAGCGGATAACTGAATATGAAGGAGAAAAACGGCTGTGGCTCGAGGGAGCGGTAAGTATGATAATAATCCGAGAAGGCCGTCGTCGCCTTGCTCACCTCCCCATAGTTCTGAAGTGCAAAAAATGGATTCCCAAAAGCGAGGTAGTTGCGGACAAGCCAGGGCAAAACTAACAGCAACGGGAGAATCAAAAGCCAGACGGATTTTTTGAATTCAAACCTCCACTCCTTTTTCAGATATATGAACATCGCCGGCAGAATAAAGATTAGGGGGTATCGGGTCAAAAGGAGTATGCCCAAAAGCAGTCCTGCAACCAGAAATGAAAACGTTGTCCTCCCTTTCACGAGTAAGAGCAGAAACACGGTGAAAAGAAAGGTGGCGACGATTTCGCTGTTGGCTATGATCAATAGATAGAGCACGAACTGGCTGGTGCCGAAAAAGAGAGCCGCCAAAGAGGCTACCCGGCGATTGTAGAAATGCAGTCCCAGAACGTAGACTAAAGGAACCGTCAAGAGCAGAAAGATTGTGTTCAGCCACAGCACTGTCGTATCCGAGGGGGCAAACAGTTTGAACGCTCCTGCCAAAATCAGGGGATAACCCGGCGGCCACAGGGGAGTCGGCTGGGGAAGTTCTCTCAGGAAAGGAAAGCAAAGCGAAAGCGGATATATGTTGTGATTCACAAAACCCTTTCCCTCGGCGATATTTCTCCCCAAATCGGCGTAATCACAGGCGTCAGAAAGACCGTAAAAACCGGGGAAAAAGAAGTGCCCGTAAAGTATCACCACAAACGCTGAAATTGTGGTGATCACAAATATCGGCCAGTGTTCCCTCACAAAAGAAAACATGCTGTCACCTTCTCAGCACAGGTGCGCGATCCTGCGTTCCCACCAAAGGCAGCTCTATTTGCATCCTTCCCACCAACTCGTAAAGATAGAAACCATTCTCCTCGTGGATCAAAACCGAACGGCTCTTCAACATGCTCAAAAAGGCGTTCACTCCCGGTAAGAGTGGCGCAAAATGTGAATCAGTGACCAAGAGCGATGAATCCGGAATCCCGCCGCCAAGGTCGACATCGGTGGCGATGTGAGTGATCCTCAGCTCCCGGAGCCGCTTCGACACATCCTCATCATTTCTCAGCGAGGCGAAATCGACCAAGCTCTGCCTCATCGGCAACGCCAGAATATACGGATAATCGAAGAAATAATAGTAAAAGGCCTGGTCAAGGGAAAAGACCGCCAGTTTGGAATCGGAAAATAACAGCTCGTTCGCTTTTCTCGAAAACTCATATTCCGGGAAGGCCTCGACCAGTTTTCCTGAGGTATGGTCACGACGTTCAGTCTCCCTGAAATCTCGGTAGAACTCCTGCTCGGACCCGGTCCCGAAAACCCCCGGAAATTTCGGCAGTTGGACTTTCAGGTCGGTCAGGAGGTTCGCTCCCAATCCCAAAATAATCGTCAACATCAGAAGCCACTTCAAGAGCTTGCTCCTCCCCTCTAGCCGCAAGATGATGAAAGCACAGATGATCGCAACCGACGGGATAATCGGCAAGAGATAGCGGGCATCCCGCAGGAAGAGAAACCAGAGCAGATAGTAGATGAGGGAGAACCAGCCCAAAATCTTGATCTCCTGCGGCAGTTTCCTGAGAAGGAAAAGTCCGGGCAAAATCGCCAGAAAGACCACCCCGGTGCGCGCCAGAAAGATCTCCCCGCTATTGACAACCAGCCAGGGTGAGATTACGAGGTTAATGAAATTCACCGGCAGGTAAGCCTCCCGCCCCAATTGAAAAACGCGATAGTGTAATATCCCATTCCAGTGAGCTCCCCCGAAAACTCCGTAAAAGAAGGGATAGACCGGATTACCACTCCAGAGGTAGCTTTTCAGATACCAGGGGAAGGCGAAAAGAGAAAAGAACGCCAATCCCACCGAGAGGGAGATTGAAATCTTTGAGAGACGATACCTTTTCAGGATCATCAGGACAAGTAAGACCACGAAGAGGGAGAAAGCCACCCCCAGGCCGAAGAGCTTTGTTCCCGAGGCTAAACCCGCGAAGACCCCCATCAAAGCCAAGTCCGACCGCTTCTCGGAATCGTTCCACGACAACAGTGACCATACCGCAAGGAGACTGAACAGCGTGATCAGCATATCGTTCTTCGCTTCAGAGAATACGAAGATAAAAGACGAAAGGCATAAGAACCCGGCCACCGCCAGAAGCCCTCCCTTGCTCCCGTATCTGCTTTTGGCAAAGGAAAAAAGAGCAAAAAGCAAAGCCCACCCGAAAAGATGTTGAGCCAACTGCGCCGAGACCTCTCCCTTAATGAGCATAAACAGGCTGTTTATCATCTCCGAGGCGAAGGGAGTGGCGGAGTATAACATCGTCGGCAGAAAGATGATCTTGTAAGTCTGGAGGTAAAGCTTGGGAACCGCAAGGTGATAATTGAGGGCATCCATGTTTGTCGGTGGAGCGAAGGCTCCCACAAAGCTCACTAAGAGAATCAGAGCCACCAGAATCTTCGTCACCAATAAGAGAGGCACCGGAAGGACCTCCCTGGCGCCCTCCCGGAGCGAGGTTACAAAAGCCCTCAGATCCTTCCCAAGAGTCTTGAGTTTCCCTATCGCCAACAGAAAGCACAAGGTCAAAATCAGGATGACGCTGACCGGATATAGTCCTCCGAAAAGCCCTAACAGCAAGACTAGATAAGCAATAACCCCCCAACCGAGAGCGTATGCATAGAACAGCCGTCCCCCTCCCTCCGGTGAAGTCCTGAAGAGGGAGAGGAGCCGCAACCCCAAGAGTGTCGCAACACCTCCGCAGACTATGACCAGCGAAATGGAAATCATTTGAAGATGGACAACAAAAGTCTGGGCAGAAGCTCCAGCCTCTCAAATCGCGTCAGCGCGAAGTTGACGTAGTAATAGACGTTGACAAAGAGAACCCAGAGAATGAAAAACCAGAGCAGAACCTTTGAGCTTCTCACCTCGGGCGATCTGTCTCTCTCTGCCCCTCTTCATAATCTCTGAGCCCCCTGACGGTGGCACCGTGAAACAAATAGTCGAATAGAAAACTCGGAAAGCGTTTTCTCTTCAGGGCCGTCACCAGTCCCAAAAGGGGGCGATAGATGATGTCAAAGACCAGCAAACGAAAAAACGGATTCCGGGAAAGTCTCACGACCGGAAGCTCCTTCACCATCTCCGGGTGTTTCTCGATTACCAGAGGCAAGGCTCTATTCCCGAAAACATACTTCTTATCGATTGCCCCTTTCAAATCACCTTCGAGGTGATGATAAGAGATCGCCCCGGGCAAGAAGACGAAGTTAGCGCCAGCCTTGTGCAGACGGATGCCCAAGTCCAAGTCTTCCCCTCCGTAAAACGAGAAGCTTGGGTCGAAGCCGCCGACTGCCTCAAAAAGCCCTCTGGGAAGGGAGATATTTCCGGAGACGAAATATCTGAACGGAACGTCTTCGCCAGATTTGAGCTTCTGCACCCCTCTGGTCGTCAGGTAAGACTTGAACGGAAGCACGTCACATTCAGCGGGAAGCTTGACATTGCCGATGCAGACAGAATCCTTCCCGCCCTCACACCCCTTGATGTGTTCAGAGACGAAATTGAAATCAACGGTCGAGTCTCCGTCCAAAAAGATCAGCACCTCTCCTTCAGCCTGTTCAGCACCGGAGTTTCTCGCTTGGGCCCGTCCCAGGTTTCGAGGGTGGTTGATGACCCTCAAATTGAACTGAGCTCGGTAGCTTTCCAGAAAAACAGCAGTATCATCCTCACTGCCGTCGTTGACAACTATGACTTCGAAATCTCCTCTGTCCACAGATTGATTCTCGAAGCTTTTCAAACAGCCCTTGAGCAGATTCACCTGATTGTATGTTGGAACAACGATCGAGGCTTTCATTCTTGCACCCGGACAGTTCTACAATCGGAGATTCTCATATATCTTCTTCAGCTTCTCTGACTCCTTCTCCCAGTTGAAATCGCCAGCGATCCGCTTGCAGTTCTCACGCAACTGGTTCAATTCCCCCTCATCGAAAAGGATTTCCCGGACGGTGGCAATAGTCTCCTCCAGATTATTCACATCGACGGTCACCCCGATCTTGGTGCCCTCCACGAAATTCTTCAACTCCGGGAAGTTCGAGACCACCTGAGGAACGCCCGCCATCATATACTCGAAGACTTTGTTGGGGAGGGCATAGAAATTGTTAGGAGCACCACTCTCCATGAGAAGCATCCCCAGATCGCCGGAGGCAGTGTAATATAAGAGGTCCTTCGGAGGCAGACGATTCTTGAAAAAAACTCTCCCCCAGAGCTCTCTTCTTTCAACCTCGACCCGCAGATCCTTCTTAAGTGGACCATCGCCGATGAAAACCAAAGAGGCTTCGGGCAGATGTTCGACCAGCTCTAACAGCAGAAAAAGCCCCTGCCCCGTTCGCAGCACTCCCTGATACAGAATTATCTTCTTGTCAGAGGGGATTTCCAACTGTTTCCTCAAAAGGTCTCTTTTGGGATACTCCTTTAGCGGAGGACAGCTTAAAATCACCACCGGTTTTCTTATTTTATAACGGCGCTGGTAAATCTCGGCGATAGACTCGTTGACGCTGATTATCGAGTCGGCACGAGCTATCAAAGACTTCTCCAAGATTGACCACACCGCTCTGACCACTGGTCTATGGCGTAGGCCCTCAAGTTCCAAATACAGCTCGTGGGTTTCGTAGATTAGCTTCGCCCTTCGCAGTTTGGCGGCAAGTGTCGCCGGCAGGAGGGTGTCGAGATCGAAGGCGTGGTAAACCTGGGCCTTCTCCTTGTAAGCTCCGATGAAGGCTCTAAGCCAGAAACCCAAAAACCTCCTCTTCCGCCAAAACTTCTGAGTTGTCTTGAGTCTTTTTATTTGAACTCCCTGCCAGGTCTCAGAGTCGGAAGCAGACTCGCTCTTCTCAGCCAATACCACCACCTGATAACCCCAGGATGCTAAGCTGGCAGCGACTCGCCTCAAGCGGGAGTCATACTCAAAATCGTTCAGGGCCAGGAGGCAGGTTTTCGTTCTAGCCTTGTCTGACCTCATTCGGTAGGAACTGATCCGCTCCTTTTTCTCCACCACTTCGCGATCTCTCCCGGAGAGGTCACCCAGGCCTCTTTCTCGGACAGATAGGACAAAATCTGTTCATACACCCACCTCCAGCCGGGGAAATCCCTTTCATACCAGCTTCGCTGGTGCCATAAGATTACCGCCAGGCCGTTTCCTCTCTCCACCCTTCCGAGGAGTTGCAGGCATCTTGACAGAACCTCCCCCTCATCCTTTCGGCCCTTCCCGAAAACGGCCCCGTCCATAATACTAAGAGGCAGCTCCAGAATATTCAACATCCTCTCCCTTTCGAGGTCATAGGGCCGAAATGGAAAGGCCAGTCCGCAGCGGAAACCAACCTCATCCGGATAGCCTAGAGTCGTATCGTAGACGAAGCCCGCCTCCTCTTGAATTCGCCAGCTTGAGGCAACCTCAATCTTGAGATAGTGCAGACGGATACCCACCTCGTCAACGTCGAAGAGACCTCCCAAGAGCGATTTCTCCTCCTTCAGAGTGGAGATCTCCT
>Ga0209979_1002899_pt1 | contig 15750 bp, 14 predicted proteins | sample AnhtaG_FD_183114 | JGI IMG/M metagenome (GOLD analysis project Ga0209979, IMG submission 183114) | Deep subsurface microbial communities from Anholt, Denmark to uncover new lineages of life (NeLLi) - Anholt_01485 metaG (SPAdes) (version 2) | ecosystem: Environmental > Aquatic > Marine > Oceanic...
CGGGAAAGGAGTTAGCGGTGGCGGCGGTGGAGCAGTTTCGGGCTCGAACAGGGGTCCACTGGAGGGTGTGGCCTGCGGGGGCGAGCCTAGGAGTTCGAAGGTCACCTCCACCGGATAGCCGATGATGCCGCTGAGGGTCTTGGCGATAAGGGGGCGGAGCTTGGTGGAAAGCCACTCAGTGGCGAAGTCGTTGGGGGCGCCGACAACGAAATGGCCGTTGTCGAAGCGGACGGCGACGGTATCCTTGAGCCACGTCTCGTAGTTGGGACGTGTCACCTGTAGTTGGAGCTCAGCCAGGGCGACCTCCCACAGGTGCTGAGCACTTGTCTCCGGCCGAGAGACAGCCGGCTCGTTCATGACAAATTCCCCCTCGGTGGCAAAACGAAACAGAGTGCGGTCTGCGGCGGACGGGGGCAACATAGCAAGGCAGTAAGAGGGTATCAAGGGTTTTATGGCAAGTAGGCGGGAAAATGTTAACCCTTTCGGAAGCCTCAAATGGCCTGCCGCGTGCGGTGGCAGGCTTGCTGGCGTCTTTATATCGGGACTATAATGGCTCGGCCTGCAGGATCAGGGGGGAGCAAGAGGGATGCTTCTGGCGATTGACGTAGGGAACACCAACATTACGGTGGGGGTGTTCGAGGGCGAGAAGCTGAAGGCCAGTTGGCGTCTGGAAGCGGACGTCAATAGGCTGGCCGACGAGTATGGCGTTCTGATGGTGAACCTCCTGGATCACGAAGGCGTCGGCTGTGAGCAGATCGACGCTGGTGTGATGGCGAGCGTGGTGCCCGATCTGGATCCCGTTTTCGAGACTGTGTGCCGGCGCTACTTCAGCGTGCGGCCGCTGGTGGTGAGCGCTGGGGTACGCACAGGCTTGCGCATCTTGTACGATAGCCCCCGCGAGGTAGGGGCGGACCGCGTGGCCGACGCGGTGGCTGCCATCAAGCTCTACGGACCGCCGCTCATCCTGGTGGACCTGGGAACTGCTACCGTGTTCGACGCTATATCGAAGGACGGCGACTATCTGGGGGGAGCCATCGCTCCTGGCCTGGTCATCGCCGCCGAGGCTCTCTTCCAGCGAGCGGCCAGGCTCTATCGGGTGGAGCTAGCGCGGCCGACGGATGCCATCGGGCGCAACACGGTGGCCGCCGTGCGGTCTGGGGTGATTTACGGCTACGTGGGCCTGGTAGAGGGCATGGTCGAGCGGTTCAAGGAGGAATTGGGGGAGGAGGCGAAGGTGGTGGCGACAGGCGGCTGGGCCGAGCTGGTGGCCCAGGAAACGGACGTTATCGACGTGGTGGACACCAATCTCACTCTGATGGGGCTGCGCTTTATCTACGAGATGAATTGCTGAGATGGTGAAGGGCAAGGTTGTCGTTCTAGGGGTAACGGGCAGTATCGCTGCCTTCAGGGCAGCCGATCTGGCCAGCAAGCTGGTGCAGGCCGGCGCTAGCGTCGATGTGGTGATGACGCCGTCAGCCACCGAGTTCGTTATGCCCCTGACCTTTCGGGCGATAACGGAAGGCAGCGTTGTCGTCGACATGTTCGGCGGAGGGCTCGAGCATGTCGAGCTGGCCCGCCGCGCCGATGTGGTAGTGGTGGCGCCGGCTACGGCCACGACCATCGCTCGCCTCGCTCACGGCCTGGCGGAGGACATGGTGAGCGTCACTGTCCTGGCCACCACGGCGCCGGTGCTGGTCTGCCCGGCGATGGACTCGCAGATGTTCGAGAATCCCGCCACCCAAGCCAATCTGGAGACCCTGCGGGGCCGGGGCATGACCATCGTGGGCCCGGAAATCGGGCGCCTGGCCTCGGGTCGCATGGGCCTGGGTCGATTGTCGGACAGCGAGGCTATTCTAGGGGCCATCTGCTACGTTCTGGGGCGAGAGGGTGACCTGGCTGGCCGTAAGGTAGTGGTCACGGCCGGCGGCACGCGGGAGCCGATCGACCCGGTGCGCTATGTGAGCAACTACTCTTCGGGGAAGATGGGGTACGCTATCGCCGAGGCGGCGCGGGACCGCGGCGCGGAGGTGGTGCTGGTGAGCGCCCCCACGGCTTTGCCTACGCCCTACGGGGTGAAGCTGGCGCCGGTGCAGCGGGCGGCAGAGATGCGCGATGCCGTCGTTCAGGAGTGCCGCGACGCCCAGGCGCTGGTGATGGCAGCGGCCGTCGCCGACTATCAGCCGACTGCCACCGCCGAGCAGAAGATGAAGCGACGGGCTAAGACCCTGAGCCTGGAACTGACGCGCACGCCGGACATCCTGGCCGAGGCGGGCACGGGCCTGGTCAGGGTGGGGTTCGCCGCCGAGAGCGAGAATCTGGTGGCCAATGCGCGGCGGAAGCTGGAGAGCAAGGGGCTCGACCTGATCGTGGCCAACGACATCACCGGCCCTGAGACCGCCTTTGACGCCGACACCAACCGCGTGGTCATCCTCGACCGGGCTGGCGGGGAAGAGCGTCTGCCGGTCATGACGAAATACGAGGTCGCCCAGCGCATCCTCGACCGGGTGGTCGAACTTCTGGCCAAGGGCTCCTGAGACGAAGGGCCCTGCCGGTCTTACATACATACACTGCGGAGGTAGCTGACTATGGCTTATCAAACCCTACTGTATGAGAAGGCGGGGAGGATCGCCAGGATAATCCTCAACCGGCCGGAGCGGCTCAACGCGATCAGTCTCGACATGCCCGACGAGCTGGAGCAGGCGGTGGCTGAGGCCAACGCGGACGGCGATGTGCGGGCGATCATCCTGAAGGGAGCGGGACGCGCCTTCTGCGCCGGCTTCGACCTGTCGCCTGGGCTGCTGACGGGGCCGCCGATGGGGGAGTGGGACCCCACTGAGGACTACCTGTTGACCACAACCCTGGCTCGAAAGTTCATGAGCCTGTGGTACAGTCGCAAGCCGACCATCGCGCAGGTGCACGGCTGGTGCGTGGGGGGCGGCACGGACATGGTGCTCTGCAGCGACATCATCATCGCCGCCGAGGACGCCCAGATCGGCTATGCGCCGGCGCGCATCTGGGGGTCGCCGCTCACGGCCATGTGGGTGTACCGACTGGGGGCGGAGTGGGCCAAGCGCCTCTTGCTCACCGGCGACCCGGTGGACGGCAGGACGGCGGAGCGCATCGGGCTGATCCACAAGGCGGTGCCCGCCGACCGTCTTGAGGAGGAGGTGGAGGGCCTGGCGCAGCGGATGGCCAACATCCCCGTGTCGCAGCTTGCGTCTATGAAGCTGCTGGTGAACCAGGCCTACGAGAACATGGGCCTGCGGACGACCCAGCTCCTGGGCTCGATCCTCGATGGCCTGATGCGCCACACGCCGGACGGCCTGGCCTGGCGTCGGCTCATCGACGAGAAGGGGAGTCGGGCCGCCATCGACGCCAGGGACGGGCCCTTCGGGGACTACAGCGCAGGGAAGCGGTAGGGGGAGGCTCAGCGGAGGGCAAGGGCAGCTTCAGCCTCTGTAACTTGTTCCACCTTCCCCCGCCGGCTTGCGCCAAATGAGCCTGTTTGAGGACCAGTAGGCTGTTGGGAAACTCTTGGCAGTGAGCCTGGAAACGCTTGACAAAGTGTGGTAACATATAACCACGGCTATTGTGCTAATGGAGGGGGTGGGTCACCCCGATGGGTGGCGCCGCCCCCTTGATGATCTTGGGAACCAGAGCCGTTCAGCGGCTTGGCGTGTCCTAGGAACTCTACGATTCTGATGAAGCCGACGAGTTCCCTCAATTCAGGTTCAAGTGAATCGCTTGCGCATTTCTTTAGAAGTTCCGCGATCAGGTGAGCTAACTGAAGGCCCCCAGTATAGCTGGAATCAGAGATTGTCACGTAATCGATGTTCGGCAACCTGAAAGGTTCCCTTAGCTGGATACCCTTGCGGCTCATGATGTAGTCTTCAAGATTGCGCCGCTGCTTCTGGTTGACGGCAATCCTGTCCAGCACCAAGTCGATGGTCCTCTCGTCGATGGGTCGGGAACTGTAGTGGAATTCGAGGGCGTGTCTCAGCAAGTAGTTTCTGAGGCGGTGCACCCACTGAGACCGCTTTGCACGTCCGATATCCGACCACGTCAGATACCTTCCTCCGTACCTGGCTTTGTTGATGTAGAGCCCGCTGGCAAAGACTTTCCCGCATTCGGCGAGTTCTTGCAGCTGCATCAATACGTTGGTGACAGGCCTTGCAGCTGGCCTAAGCTCAAAATCTCGGTACAGACGAAACCGCCAGCGCTCTTCAGCAAGAATTGCACGTATCTTTCCGTAGTCAGACGCTGCGACCTCTAGGATGCCATAGCCGTAGACCTGGGTCCCTTTCAGGCCCAGATCCCCAGTTTCGTCCACAAACACAAAATGCGTAGGCATGCGAGCTCCCTGCCGAGAGCAAACCTAGGCTGAGTCTCCATACCGGTCACGCCGACTAGGGCGAGCCGGCGGCTGCCTCTGCGCGGCTAGGGCGAGCACCAGGTTCACCAGCGTCCGGGTGGGGATGCCGGTGGCCCCCTTCACCCAGGCGCCCTTGTCCTTCTCGGCGCTGTCGGTGCCGGCCATGTCCAGGTGGATCCAGGGGGTGTCGCCCACGAAATCGGCGAGGAAGAGGGCGGCGGTGATGGCCCCGCCCTGGCCGCGCTTGCCGACGTTCTTGATGTCGGCGACGTCGCTCTTCAGGTGCTCCTTATACTCATCGTAGAGAGGGAACTGCCAGAACTTCTCGCCGGCTGCCTCGCCGGCGGCAATGACCTTCTGGCACAGCTCCTGGTTGTTGGTCATGCAGCCCGTGGCCGCCTTGCCGATGGCGACGATCATCGCGCCGGTGAGGGTGGCCACGTCGAGGATGGGCGAGAGGCCCTGCTGGCGGGCGTAGGCGATGGCGTCGGCGAGGATGAGGCGGCCCTCGGCGTCGGTGTTGACGACCTCGATGGTCTTGCCGTCCATCGCTCGCAGGACGTCGCCGGGCTTGATGGCCGAACCCGAGGGCATGTTCTCGGTGGCGGGCACGACGGCGGTCACGTTGATCCTGGGCTTGAGCCTGCCGATGGCCCACATAGCTGAGATGACGGCCGCGCCGCCGGACATGTCGCCCTTCATGGTCTGCATGCCGGCCGAGGGCTTGATGGAGATGCCGCCTGAGTCGAACGTGACGCCCTTGCCCAGGAGGCCCAGGGTTGCCTTGCGGCGGCGGTCGCCGCGGTAGCGCAGGACGATCATCTTGGGGGGCTGAGCGCTGCCCTGGGCCACTCCCAACAGGGCGCCCATGCCCAGCTCCTGCATGTGCTCGCGCTCCAGCACCTCGCATTCCAGGCCAGCCTCGTGGGCGGCGGCCTGGGCCTGCTCGGCCATGATGGCGGGGGTGAGATAGTTGGCGGGCTCGTTGGCCATGTCGCGGGCGCGATTGGCCGCCTCGGCCAGGATGCGACCGGTGGCCACGCCCCGCCGGAGGGCGGGAGCCTTCGTGCGGTCGAACTCCACTAGGGTCAGCTCATCGAGCTCGCGCTCATCTTCGTTCTTCTTCTTGTGTCTGGTGAAGCGGTAGAGGCCCATCACCGCCCCCTCGGCGATGGCCTGGGCGCACTGCTGGGGGTCGAGGCCGCCAACGCCCGCGCCATGCACGACGGTGGCCACCGTCTTGACGCCGAGCCGCCGCAGGTAGCGCAGGGCGGTGGCGGTGACGTCACGTACCTTGTCCAGCCTGAACTCTTGCTGCTTGCCCAGGCCGGCCACCAGCACGCGCGGGGAGGGCAGACGGCCGAGGGTGTGGATGAGGGTGAACTCGCTGAACTTGCCCTTGATCTCCCCTTCCTTGATGAGCTGGCTGATGGCGCCCCCCAGGGCCTTGTCCACGGCGCCGGTGGCTCCGCCGGGCCTCTTCACGCCCTCGAAAAGGTTGACCACGATGGCCCTGGCCGGGTGCTGGATGATATCCGCCGCTTGTACCTTGATCTCCATGATGGGCGCTCCTTGGGCAGCCGCAAAAGGACGTCGGGCCGCAGGGGAATCATAGCGAAAACGCGTCTGGGCGGCAACGGGACGGAATGATAGGGGGCATTGCCAAATCTTCGAGGCCATGCTTAAATAAATGTAGGGTCAAGAGAAGGAGGCTTGAATCGTGGCTGGTCGCGTGGTTCCGGCCATTACGCGAGTTTATCGGTTCGTCAACAAGGTCGGCGTCGTTGAGCTCCTCATAGTGGGCGTGGCCTTTGTCCTCTACTACCTGGTGCGGGGCTTCGTGGTAGAGCGGACCTTCGAGGCCACCTCGCGAGCCATCCGTATCGTCGAGGTGGAACAGAGCCTGGGTCTGTGGGTCTGGGAATCGAAGATGCAGGCCTGGGTGATGTCCAGCGACGTTCTGGCGCACCTGTTCAACAACATCTATGTCTACGCTCACTTCCCGCTCGTCATTATCGTCGGCCTGTGGCTCTTCTTCTTCCACCGCGAACGCTATGTGCTCCTGCGCAATGCGTTCCTCATATCGGGAGGCATCGGGCTAATCATCTTTAACCTCTTGCCCATGGCGCCGCCGCGCCTCCTGCCCTGGCCTCTGAGCGATCAGGTGGTGGACACGATGTTCGCCTTCTCCAGGGTGAACTACGACATGCAGCCGGCGGCCTTCGTGAACCACTACGCGGCCATGCCCAGCCTCCACTTCGGCTGGAATCTCCTCCTGGGCATTGGCATTATCTGGACGATGCGAAACTTTTTCGGAATAGCCTTCGGGGTGACAATGCCCGCGGCCATGTTCGTGGCGGTGGTGGCTACCGGCAATCATTTCATACTAGATGTCATAGCCGGCACGGTGGTGGCCCTGATAGGCCTAGGGATAGCGCTTCTTCTCCAGCGCTACGGCCACCGACTGTGGCGGTTGATCCTCCCCGATCGTATCTCGCAGCACCTGGCGCGCTCGCCCGGGGTCTAGCCAGGTAGGCTGCTAAAGCCTCGCCGTGGAGGGAGAAAAAACCACACTAGGGACGCTTGTTGCCCTGCTGCGACAAGCGAGACGGCGCATCGGCCGGCGCGACCTTGTGGAGGCCGCGCTGGTTGCTTTTGCCTTCCTTCTCTACTTCCTGGTGCGGGGAAGTGTTATCGACCGGCCCTACGATGCCTTCCAGAACGCCCTGGATGTCATCGATGCCCAGAGATGGCTGGGGATTTTCTGGGAGCCGGACATGCAAGAGTGGATCATCGATAACTGGTTCCTGACCCAGGTATCCAACTACGTCTACTTCTGGCTGCACTTTCCCCTGATTGTCGTCTTTGGCCTGGTCCTGTACGTCTTCGACCGCCGCAAGTATACGTTCCTGCGCGATGCCTTCCTGGCTTCGGGAGCCATCTCTCTGATTATCTACGGTCTCTACCCGGTCGCTCCCCCGCGTCTCCTGCCTGAGCTAGCAGTAGAGTTCAACGTGGTCCTGGATGCCGATTTGCAGGTCTTTGTAGACACCATGAACGAGCATCTGGGATACGGCTATCAGGCCCAGTCCATGCGGCCCTTCGTGAACCCCTATGCGGCGATGCCGAGCCTGCACTTCGGCTGGGACTTCCTTCTGGGCATCGGGATCATCTGGGCATTTCGCCGTTATCCTTTCATCTGGCCGTTGGGCGTTGCCCTGCCGGTGATGCAGATCTTCGCCATCGTGGTCACCGCTAATCATTATTTCCTCGACGCATTTGCCGGTATGGGGGTTGCCCTCCTCGGACTGGCTATCGCAGCGGCCCTGCAGCGCTGGGCCTATGCCCCCTTGGGCCGGCTGGTCAGGCGGCTGCTGCCTTGGGTGGCGGGCTCCGAGGAGGAGGAGGCGAGGCCCTCGCCGGTCTGAGAGGCCTTTAGGGAACGAGTCCCCACGATGGGAGTTCCTAGCTCCAGTGGCGATAGGCGGGCAGAGGCCTGAGCGCTGTGTAGACCTCGACTGAGACCTCGCTGGCGTGGGGAAGCCAGCGCTCCCAGTCCTGGCGGGCCTGGGTGGCTTCCCTGCTGGCGAGGGCCTTCTGGATGATGCTCTCATCGGAGAACATGAAAACAGTCATCCAGTTGGGTCCGGGGCGGGAGGAGTGAACGCGAAAGGCGGCGGTGATGCCGGGGATCTTGAACATGTGGTGGAGGTGCACTCCCAGATACCACCGCTCGAACTCTGGCAGGACATCGGGGTCAATGTGGGCCTGCACCACCAAGAGAGGCTTAACACCCACGGGCAGGCCTCGGTTCCTCTAGCTGCTGCAGTATGGTTGCGATGGCGGACTCGATGTCGGCCGAGGTGTCCACGCTGATGTGGGGACGGCCGATGGGCTCTACATCGCGCTGCATGCGTTCATAGACCTCCGGCCCGGCGTCGGAAAGGTCCTGGGAGTGGGGGCCTTTCGCTCGGGCCTCCAAGCGTTCGTGCACCACGGGCGGGGACGCCTGGAGGTGCACGAGGATGAGCTTGGCCTTGTGATCGTCGGCAATGCGATAGACCTGGCGGCGGTGGACCTCTCGCAGGTTGGTGGCGTCGAAGATGGCGGTGACTCCCCTTGTCAAAAGGCGGCTCAGGACCAGGTGGCAGGCGGAAAAGAGGCGACGGCTCTCGTCAGCGGAGTAGGTGGGCTGGCCGAACAATGCCTTGCGCAGAGAGTCGCTCTCCAGGCAGGCCAGCGGATGGCGAGAGGCGAGGCGGCGGCAAAAGTATGATTTGCCGCTGCCCGGGAGGCCGCTCAGCACTACCAGGGCGGGGCTGGCTCGGGGCGGTGGCAGCGGCTGGACGTACTCCTCGATCTTGCGGGCGTCCTCCAGAAGCTGCTGTCTTTGTTCTTCCACGGGGCTATGGCTCATTGTAGAAGGCCAGGCCAACCAGGCCCGGGCCGGTGTGGATGCTCATCACCTGGCTGAACTCACTGACGAAGAGCTCCGCCGGCCGGAGTTCTTCTCGCACCTTCTCAGCCAGTTCCTCGGCTTCCTCCGCTGCTCGGGTGTGGAAGACGGCAATGTGAAGGGGCTTTTCCGGGGTCAGGCGCTCGCCGGCCAGCTTCAGCAGGCGGGCCAGTGCCCGGGGCTTGGTGCGCACAGCGCCCAATCGGCTGATTTCGCCGTCATGGAGCTGGAAAAGGTGTTTCATCTGGAGGAGGGCGAAAAGCCAGGCGGCCATCTGGGGTACGCGTCCTCCCTTGGCCAGATACTCCAGGGTATCGAGAACGCCCAGCATATACAACCGTGGGATGAGGGCCTCGGCCTTGTTGGCCGCCTCCTCCAGGGCGGTGCCGTTGGCCGCTGACCTTGCTGCCGCGAGCACCATAAGGGCGAGCGCTCCTGCTGCGGAGCGGGAATCGATCACCTTTACCCTGAGGTCGGCCATCTGCTCTGAGGCCAGGGCGGCGGCATCGCGGGCGGCATTGTAGGTGGCCGTGAGCTGGCTGCTGGTGACAATGCAGAGGACCTCCTTACAACCCCGCTGGTAGGCCTGTCGAAACACATCGAGAAAGACCCCGGGCGGTGCCGAAGCGGTGGTGGGCAGCCGCGGTGCGGATTTCAGCAAGGAGTAGAATTCCTGCCAGGTCAGCGAGACGTTGTCCACGTAGGCCGTTTCCCCGAACAGGAAGGTCAAGGGCACAACAACGATCTGGTACTCTTCCTGCATCTCCTGGGGGATACTGCATGTGCTATCCGTTATTATGGCCAGCCGAGGCATGATAGATAATAGGGATGATTGCTATAGCCCACTGTTCTTGCCCAAGTATAGCGCACATTGCCTTGCACGGGCTACAGTGCTGTGCTATACTCACCCCGAAGAAAGAGAAGGAAGGGACGCCTCCAGTTAGCGAATCGGAGGGCGATGCTCACCAAGGAAAGACGCCAGGAAATCATCGCCGCCCACCGTCTTCACGCGAGCGATTCGGGTTCCTCGGATGTGCAGGTAGCGATCCTCACTGAGCGCATAAGGGAGCTTACTGAGCACCTAAAGGTGCATCGCAAGGATCACCATTCCAGGCGTGGTCTTCTGAAATTGGTGGGACAGCGGCGGCGACTGTTGCGCTATCTGAGCGGGACGGACGTCGGACGCTACCGCAAGCTCATCGCCAGCCTAGGCCTTCGCAAGTAGGCAAAAGAGTAGCTGACAGAAGAGGGTTCCCCCTGCAACGCCGTTTTGAGGCGTCGATCAGATTTGGAGTTTCTAGAGGAGGAACCGCGGAAGGTTCCTGAACCCCTGGGAGGATGAGTAGGATCATGCCGCAGTCGTATGAACGAGAGATAGGTGGTCACCCGCTGGTGATCGAGGTGGGGAAGCTGGCTGGGCAGGCCAACGGGGCGGTCACCGTGCGCTACGGGGATACGGTGGTGCTGGTCACCGCCTGCGTCAGCTCGCAGCTTCGCGAGGGGGTAGACTTCCTGCCCCTGACGATCGACTATGAGGAGCGGTTGTACGCGGCGGGCAAGATCCCCGGCGGCTGGTTCCGCCGCGAGGGGCGGCCCAGTGCCGAGGCGGTGCTGGCGGACAGGCTCACCGACCGCCCCCTTCGTCCCCTCTTCCCCAAGGGCTTTCGCAACGACATCCAGATCATCATCACCGTGCTGTCGGCTGACCAAGAGAACGATCCTGACGTCCTGGCCATGATCGGTGCAGCCACGTCGCTCTGCATGTCGGACATCCCCTTCGACACGCCGGTGAGCTCTATGCGAGTGGGTCATGTGGATGGCCAATACGTGGCCAACCCCACGTTCTCCCAGCTTAAGGAGAGCCTTCTCGACCTAGTGGTGGCGTCCACGAAGAATGCTCTAGTGATGGTCGAGGGAGGTGCGCGTGAGGTTCCCGAAGAGCTGGTGCTGGGAGCGTTGACCTTCGGCCACGAGGTGAATCAGCAGATCATTGCTCTGGAAGAGGAGGTGGTGGCCGCCGAAGGGAAGCCCAAGGCGGTCTTCGTCCCTGTCGAGATGGAGGCGGGCGTGTGTGAGGCGGTGGACGAGTTCGTCCGCGAGAAGGGGTGGGAGCTGCTGGCGCGTCCTAAAGATGAGCGGGAGGAGGCCCTGGCGGAAAGGCGACAGGAATTGCTGGAACGCCTGGGCGAGACCTATCCTCCCGAGCAGGTGCTGGCCGCTTTCGCCGATGCGCTGAAGAGCCAGGTGCGTAAGAAGATCCTCCAGGATGGCATTCGCCCGGACGATCGCCCGCCCGGGGAGATTCGGCACATTAGCTGTGAGGTGGGTCTACTGCCGCGAACCCATGGCTCGGGTCTTTTTAGCCGCGGCGAGACTCAGGTGTTGACCATCGCCACCCTGGGGTCCCAGCGCGAGGAGCAGCGACTGGATGGCCTGGATCCGGAGGAGAGCAAGCGGTTCCTCCACCACTACAACTTTCCCCCCTTCTCGGTAGGCGAGACGCGACGTATGGGAAGCCCCGGCCGGCGCGAGGTGGGCCACGGCCTTCTGGCCGAGCGGGCTCTGGAGCCGGTGGTCCCCAATGAGGAGGACTTCCCCTACACCATTCGTCTTGTCTCGGAGGTGTTGTCCAGCAACGGCAGCACGTCTATGGCCAGCGTCTGTGGCTGCTCTCTTGCCCTTATGGACGCTGGCGTGCCTATTAAGGCGCCGGTGGCAGGTATAGCGATGGGTCTGGTGATGGACGAGGACGACGGCTACACCATCCTCACCGACATCGCTGGTCTGGAGGATGCGCTGGGGGACATGGACTTCAAGGTGGCGGGCACCGCCGAGGGCATAACGGCCCTTCAAATGGACATCAAGGTGAAGGGGATCACCGTGGAGATACTGGAGAAGGCGCTGGCGCAGGCCCATGACGCCCGTCTGGAGATTCTCGACCGGATGCGGGAGACGATCCCTGCCAGCCGGCCGGAGCTCTCCCAGTATGCCCCCCGGATGTATCGCATTCAGATCCCGCAGGAGAAGATCGGGCAGGTCATCGGCCCTGGCGGGCGGGTCATTCGGTCGATCGTTGAGGAGACCAAGTGTAGCGTGGACGTTCAGGACGACGGCACGGTTCTCATTGGCTCGAGCCGGGAGGAGATGGCCCAGCGCGCGATCCAGATAATTGAGGGGCTCACGAAGGAGGTGACGGTGGGCGAGATCTACACCGGCAAGGTGACTCGCCTGACGTCCTTTGGGGCCTTCGTGGAGATCCTGCCCGGCAAGGATGGGCTGGTGCGACTGGGCGATCTGGCCGAGTATCGCGTTGCCCGGCCTGATGATGTGGTGAAGGTCGGCGATGAGGTCATGGTTATGGTGATCGAGGTGGACCAGATGGGGCGTATCAACCTGTCGCGGCGGGCGGTACTAGAGGGCACTTCGGAGCCGCGGCCTGCCGGCGTCCGGGGAGGGCCGGAGCGAGACCGAGTGCCGATGCGAGGCGGCCCGGGCCCGTCCGGCGGCGGTTCCGGCAGGAGGCCTCGGGGCAATGGTCCGCCACCGCCACGGCGTCAGGGTGGCGGCGGCTTCAGGGACAGGCGGCCGCGGGAGAGGCGCCCCTGGGACGACCGGCGTAGGCCGAGCGGGCCGAGCAGGCCGAGCGGGCCCAGCGAGCCGCGCGGGCCGAGCGGGCCGAGCGGGCCGCCAGGTCCGCCTCCGCCGCCCCGTCCGACCCAGGGCAGGCGCTAGTAGGGGAGGCCTCGATCCCGCATCGAGGAGGTATTCCAGGTGGCGATCAGGGTAGCGGTCAGCGGCACCGGTAATATGGGACGGGAGGTCCTGCGGGCCATCTGCCGAGACCCCGACCTGGAGCCGGTGGGTGTGCTGGAGAAGTTCTCGTCCGAGGATGTCCTCTCGCTTCCCGACAGCTCCGGTCTGGTGCCCTTTGGAGCCGATGCCCCCGCTCTCCTGGCGCGGGTTCGCCCCGAGGTGGTTGTCGACTTCACTAACGCTGAGTGGACGCCCATCGCAGCGCGCGCAGCTCTGGACGTGGGGGCTCGCTTTGTCAGCGGCACCACCGGTCTTGCCGATGAGTTTATGGAAGAGCTGGAGCGTGAGTGTCGCGAGAGGAAGCTGGGGGCGGTGATGGCGGCCAATTTTGCCATCGGTGCCGTGCTCATGATGCACCTGGCCAAGCTGGCGGGCCGCCACTTCGACTACGCCGAGATCATCGAGCTGCATCATGAGAAGAAGGCCGATGCTCCCTCCGGCACCGCTCTGGCTACCGCTCGGGCGATGCTTTCCGCGCGCGGGCGCCCCTTCGAGCATCCCCCCACGGCGAAAGAAACGCTGGCTGGTACCCGCGGCGGTGCTCTTGACGGCATTGGCATCCACAGTGTGCGGCTGCCGGGGCTGGTGGCTCATCAGGAGGTCATTCTGGGCACCCTGGGGCAGACCCTCACTATTCGCCACGATACTACCAGCCGCGAGTCGTTCATGCCCGGCGTGCTTTTGGCGATCAAAGAGGTGATGAACCGTCAGGAGCTGGTGGTTGGGCTGGGCAAGCTTATCGGGCTGGATTGATGGCTCGGTTCTGGCCGAGGGCTCGTCCGGTCCGGAGACCTCCTGTAGACGAGCAGGAGGGTTGAGAGGGCGGTGGATGACAGAGGCACTTGCGCGGCTGGCGGTACTTGTAGTATCCTGAGAGTGCCTCTTTTGTACGGTATGACATCTCCCCATTTTCTAAGCAGCGTTCGCGAGATCAAGCTGCGCAGGAGACCACGATGAACCTGGCAGACCTGGAGAGCAAGACCCGCGAAGAGCTGATGGATGTGGCCAAGGATATGGGCATCAGTGGCCACACCGCGCTCAAGAAACAGGACCTCGTCTTCCGCATCCTCCAGGCGCGCGCCGAGCAGCAGGGCAATCTGCTGGCCGGCGGCGTTCTGGAGATTGTGGAGGATGGGTACGGCTTTCTGCGGGGGGATGGCCTCCGCCCCGGCGCTGGCGATGTCTACGTCTCGCAGTCCCAGGTTCGCCGCTTCGGTCTGAGGACGGGCGACTACGTTACGGGACAGGTGCGGCCGCCCAAGGACAGCGAGAAGTACTATGGCCTGCTGCGGGTGGAGGCGGTCAACAGTATCGACCCCGAGGTAGCTAGAACTCGGCCGAACTTCGGGTCCCTTACGCCGATCTTCCCCGATAAGCTGATCGATCTGGAGACGACTCCGAAAGCGCTATCGGCTCGTCTGGTGAACCTCGTGTCTCCCATCGGTCATGGCCAGCGGGGAATGATCGTCTCGCCACCCAAGGCGGGCAAGACGATGCTCCTGAAGAGCATAGCCAAGGCCGCCATCACTAACTACGAGGACATTCATGTGATGATCCTTCTCATCGGCGAGCGGCCGGAGGAGGTGACCGACTGGAAGCGCACGGTGGTGGAGGCGGAGGTCGTCGCCGCTACCTTCGACGATGCGGTAGAGGATCAGACGCGGGTGGCAGAGATGGGGCTGGAGCGGGCGAAGCGGCTGGTGGAGTGCGGCAAGGACGTGGTCGTCCTGCTGGACGGCATCACGCGGCTCACCCGCGCCTACAACCTGGCCGTACCTCCCAGCGGTCGCACCCTGTCGGGCGGTATCGACCCGGCATCGCTTCATCCGTCGAAGCGCTTCTTTGGGGCAGCCCGGAACACCGAGGAGGGCGGCAGCCTCACGATCATCGCCACCTGCCTGGTCGACACCGGCAGCCGGATGGACGAGGTGATCTACGAGGAGTTCAAGGGCACCGGCAACATGGAGATACACCTCGACCGGCGCCTGGCTGAGAAGCATATCTTTCCGGCCATCGCGGTCCAGCGGAGCAGCACCCGGCGCGATGACCTCCTCTTCGATGCCGATACCTACAGGCAGGTGATCCTGCTGCGGCGGATGCTCGCTCTGGTGAACGCCGATGCCAGTAGCGGCAAAGACGCCACCCAACTGCTCCTCGAACGGCTGAGTAGGACTCAGAACAACGCCGAGTTCCTCGCTACCCTCAAGGACGCGATGTAGAAGCAGGCCTCCCCCTTCCCTCACAGCCCCGGAAGGCCAGGAAAACCCCAGCTGAGATATCGAGGCCCGCCCCTTTGCAAACGGTCTTCCCTCTTGCTATACTCGCCGCGGAAGCCAAACAAAATGAAAGGAGATGGGGCCCGATCGCGGTCAAGGGCCCTTAAGTTATGCCAGCAATCATTGTCATCGGCGGTCAGTGGGGAGATGAAGGTAAAGGCCGGGTGGTGGATCTCATCGCCCGCAAGGCCCACGTGGTGGCCCGCTACTCTGGGGGCAACAACGCCGGCCACACCGTAGTCAACGAATTCGGCGAGAGCCGGCTTCATCTGGTGCCGGCGGGCATCTTCTACCCCGACAAGGTGTGTGTCATCGGCAACGGCGTGATCATCGACCCGAAGGTGCTCCTGGAGGAGATCGACGATCTGCAGTCGCGGGGGGTGAGCGTCGAGAAGCTGCGCATCAGCAGCCGCTGCCAGATCATCATGCCCTGGCACCTGATGATCGACCGCCTGGACGAGGAGCTGCGGGGCAAGGGCGCCATCGGCACCACCGCTCGGGGCGTGGGGCCCTGCTTCGCCGACAAGGTATTCCGCGCCGGCATCCGCATGGCCGATCTCATCGACCCCGAGGCCTTTCGGGAGCGGCTGTCCTTTCTCCTCCCTTACAAGAACGCGGTTCTGGAGAAGCTGTACGGAGCCGAGCCGCTGTCCTTCGAGGAGGTCTACTCCACCTACTCAGAGTATGCCGCCAAGATCGCGGGGTTCGTCACCGAGACAGCGGAGCTGGTGCAGGACGCTCTGGAGCGGGGGGAGACAGTCCTTCTGGAGGGAGCGCAAGGCACCCTTCTCGATCTGGATGCTGGCACCTACGAGTTTGTGACCTCTTCGACG
>Ga0209979_1002902_pt1 | contig 15728 bp, 15 predicted proteins | sample AnhtaG_FD_183114 | JGI IMG/M metagenome (GOLD analysis project Ga0209979, IMG submission 183114) | Deep subsurface microbial communities from Anholt, Denmark to uncover new lineages of life (NeLLi) - Anholt_01485 metaG (SPAdes) (version 2) | ecosystem: Environmental > Aquatic > Marine > Oceanic...
CTACTTGCCGTGGCAAGATAAAAAAGACGGCGGTGAATAATTTTGCTTCAGTGCGAAGTAGTGGACTTATCGCTATAGATTTGGGGGTGGGGGATGAGCTGGTGGCAACGTGTATGGCTACTGACCAAGATGATGTTATATTAGTAGCTTCTAAAGGGCGGTCCATCAGGTTTGCTGTATCTACACTAAGAGCCACCTCCAGAACCAGTGGCGGGGTGCGTGGTATTCGCCTAGCCCCTGGTGACCGGGTGGTTGATATGGATTGTGCCTATCCAGATGCCTTTGTCTTGGTGGTTACCGCTGGGGGCTTCGGTAAGCTTACTCCAGTTAGTCGCTATCCGCGGCAGCACCGTGCTGGTAGTGGGGTCAGGACTTTTAAGATAACCCAAAAAACAGGTGAGGTGGCCGATGCTAAAGTTGTTTCTTCGTCTCAGCAGCTAATGATTATATCTGCCGATGGCATTGTCATACGCACCCCGGTGAGGGAGAAAGACCCGAAACAGGGCATTACTATTCAGGGCAGGAGCACCGAGGGTGTGAGGCTGATGAGGCTTAGTCAGGGTGATAAAGTAGTTGCCATTGCTTGCTTTGACTAGTCTTTGAAGATGTCTTGGTTAAACGGGAGATTGAATGATGAGCATACCCGGTTTTTCTTTAGAGGGTAAGGTAGCTGTTGTTACCGGAGGCAAGCGCGGGATAGGAAGAGCTGTCGCTTTAGCTTTTGCTGAGGCTGGGGCTGATGTGGTTGTTTGTAGTCGGCGGGTTGAGGATGGTCAATTGCTGGCGGTGGCTGACCAAATTCAGAGGCTCGGTCGGCGCTCCTTGGCCATCCAGGCCGACGTCAGTGAGAAAACTGATATTGATAACCTAGTTCAAAGGGTAATGGATGAATTTGGCGTCATTGATATTTTGGTAAACAATGCGGCGATGAATATCAGGGTGCCATTGCTTGAACTTCGCGAAGATGGTTGGGACAAAATTATGAATACCGACCTCAAGGGTTATTACCTTTGCTCGCAGGCGGTGGGTAAGATAATGGTAGCACAAAGGAAGGGCAACATTATCAATATGGCGTCACGGGCAGCCCTGAAGGCAAGCAAAAACATTGGTGCCTATTGTATTGCTAAGGCAGGCGTGGTTATGCTTACCCGGGTGCTGGCTCTAGAACTGGGTAGCTACAATATACGAGTTAATGCTATTGCTCCTTCTGTGGTAAGGACAAAGTTCAGTGAAGTCTTGTGGGATGCCCCGGAGAAGTTAAAGAAGATTGAGGCTGAGGTACCGCTGGGTTATCTGGCTGAACCAAGCGATGTTGTTGGTTCGGCTCTATTTTTGGCTTCCGATGCCTCCAGTTATATTACCGGGCATACTATTATTGTTGATGGCGGCCAGCTGGCCTAACCTTTAGTGACGTTGGAGAAACCGAAAGAGGTTAATCAAGCTATAGGGAGTTTTCTGGCTGGTCTTAACTGAGCTTCTGGTGTTTTTGCTGGCACTCTGCTTGCCAGCGTTCCAGCCCACAGGCATTACAGGCTTTATTACGGCAGTCAGGGGTTTCTCTACCTTCCAGGACACGCTGATACTCTTGCTTCAGGAAAGCTGTGGTTACGCCCACATCAATGTGAGCCCAGGGTAGTGGCTCATCTAGGGGGCGCTCCCGCTGGGCATAGAAACCGGGTTCAAGCCCGCTTTCGTTGAAGGCACGAAGCCAGTTTTCATAGTGAAAGTGCTCATCCCAGGCATCAAAGGTTGAGCCCAATTGCCAGGCACGATAGATAACCTTACCTAGTCGTCTATCCCCCCGCGACAGAACTGCCTCCAGCTGGCTGACCTTAGGGTCTGTCCAGGACGGGCGGCTCCCGGTTCGGCGAAGACCCAGCTTGAGCAGTTCGTGTTTAGCCTCTAACTCTGTTTGGCTTGTCTGGGCTACCCACTGAAAGGGGGTATGTGGCTTGGGCACAAAGGTAGACACGCTGACTCTTATTTGAGGTCTCTTCCCTTTAGCCTTCCTGCCCAATGAGCCGATTTTATCCACTAGCTGACCAATTTCCTTGACATCATCCATGGTTTCGGTGGGCAAGCCGAGCATAAAATATAGCTTAAGGCTCGCCCAGCCTTTATCAAAGGCAGCCGCCACCGTCTGCAGGATTTCATCCTCCGGGACATATTTATTGATGGTTCGCCGTAGTCTTTCACTGCCGGCCTCGGGAGCGAAGGTGAGTCCTGTCTTGCGGCGAGAGGGAAGAGAGTCCACCAATCTGACTGAGGAGCTGTCAGTGCGGAGGCTAGGTAATGACAGGGTGAGGTCTTTATAATGGTGGATTAAATTGGCTACCAGCTTATCAATATCGGGGTAGTCGTTGGTGCATAGTGAGACCAGAGATACCTCGTTGTAGCCACAGTTGGTGATAATCTCCTCTACTCCCTCGAGCACCTCTTCTTGGGGGCGTTCCCGCACCGGGCGATATATCATCCCTGCCTGGCAAAAGCGGCAGCCGCGGCTACAGCCCCGCTGGATTTCTACTGCCCCTCGGTCATGGACTACCTCAATATAGGGAACTACCGGTTTAGTCACTGGTGGTGGCAGCTTGCTGACTATTCGTCGCTGGATAGAGGGTTTAGCTGGTGGCACTGTAGGGGTAATGCTTTTGAATAAACCGTCAGCCTGGTATTCTACCTGATACAGACTGGGTACATAGATGCCAGGGATAGTAGCCGCTTGCTTTAGTAGCTGCTTTTTTGAAGCTGCCTTGCCCTTCCAATCTCGGAAGCAATCAAGTAGCTGAAGCGATACCTCTTCGCCATCCCCAATGACAAAAAAGTCAATAAAGTCAGCCATCGGCTCTGGGTTGAGCGCGCAAGTACCGCCGGCTATTACTGTTGGATAGGAATCATCTCTCTCCACAGCCAGGACTGGGATTTGAGCCAGGTGAAGCATATTGAGTACATTGGTATAGGTTAGCTCATAGCCCAAGGAAAAGCCAATAATATCAAAATCTTTTAGCGGGTGTTTAGATTCCAGGCTAGCCAGGGGTATCCCTCCAGCCCGCAATACTGCCTCCATGTCTACCCATGGGGCGAAGACTCTCTCAGCAAGGACATCTGGCTGGCTATTAAAGAGCTCATAGAGAATGGGCAAAGCCATATTGGACATGCCTATTTCATATAAATCAGGGTAGCTGAGGACGATCTTGATGTAGGTTGATTTCCAATCCTTGACTATGCTATTCCACTCACCACCAGTATAGCGGGCGGGCTTGGTAACGTGATACAGTATATTATCGGGGTAGGTCAATTCGCTTCCTCCAGACTACCCATTATAGACTCTGCCCCCTTCAGGTGCAACTTGCCCTAGAAAGGTTGTTTATTGACCTCACCCCCTTTAAGTTACTTGGTAACCCCATCCCCCTTTATCCCCCTTCCCCTTATCAAGGGGAAGGGGGACTGGTTTATATAAGAGAGGCTCCGCCTCTCTTTGACTCTCCATTAGTATCTCTCCTTAAAAGGAGAGGGGGAAGAGATTTTAGAGAGGGGCGAAGCCCCTCTCTTACCTACACCCCCTTCCCTTATTAAGGGAAGGGGGCCAGGGGGATAGGTTACTAAAGAATCTCCTTAGAGTGTGTGAAAAGCAAATATGGGGCATACCAAAATATGGTGAATATTGTATAATAGCGTAGTGTAGTTTGGGGGTATTCCCAAGCTAAAGGAGTTCAGACAGTCAATTAGGCTTGAGTTAATATAATGGAAACGAGGCAGAGATGACCACCAGATTAGACCGTATAGCTCAGAAACGACGGGAAAAGCTTGGGAGGATTAGAGCTCAGGGCATTGAGCCCTACCCTCATCGCTATCACCGTAGCCATACTACACAGCAAGCTATAACCTTACTTAAACAACAAGAGGGCTCCGGCAAAGCGGAGGCACCGGGAGTTAGTGTCGCCGGGCGTATTATGGCTAACCGACCCATGGGTAAAATCTCCTTCCTTGACCTGCGCGATGGCTCAGGCAAAATTCAGCTATGCTTCCACAAAGAACGCCTCAGTGAGCAAAACCTTGAACTGTTTAAGGAGTTAGATATCGGTGATATTATCGGCGTTGAGGGGAATCTAGGTCGGACAAAGAGTGGCGAACCTACCGTTTGGGTAGAAGATTTTACTTTATTGGCTAAGTCGCTTCAGCCCCTGCCCGAGAAGTGGCATGGGCTTAGTGATGTTGACAAGCGATACCGGCAGCGCTACTTGGACCTAATTAGCAATCCTGATGTCAAAGAGACATTTAAGGTGCGCAGCCAGGTTATCACTGCCATACACCAGTTCCTCAATGAGCGAGGATTTTTAGAGGTAGAAACGCCGGTGCTACAGCCCTCAGCCGGTGGTGCTTTAGCCCGTCCCTTTATCACGCACCATCACGCCCTTGACCAGGACTTCTACCTGCGTATTGCCCCCGAACTGTACCTTAAGCGACTGATTATAGGTGGTTTTGACAAGGTTTATGAGCTGGGCCGCATTTTCCGCAACGAAGGTATCTCTACCAAGCACAATCCTGAGTTCACCATGCTGGAAAGCTATGAAGCCTATGCTGACTATAATGATGTCATGCAGATGGTTGAGTCGATGGTGTCTCAGGTTAGTCAAAAGGTTTTGGGCATAGATAAAGTCCAGTTTGGTGATCATATGATTGACTTTAAGCCGCCGTGGCAGCGCCTTAGCCTACGGCAGGCAATTGAGAAATATAGTGGCATTGACTTTGTCAAGTATGCCAGGGTCGATTCGCTGAGAGATAAGATGCAGAGGCTGGGGTTAGAGGTTGACCCCCAGAAGAACTGGGCGCGGCTGGTAGATGAGCTTATTTCAACCTTTGTTGAGCCAAATCTCATACAACCCACTTTCCTTTTTGACTACCCGGTTTCAATGTCTCCGCTAGCCAAGACCAAGCCAGGTGAAGACCGCGTGGTAGAGCGTTTTGAAGCCTTTGCTGGTGGGATGGAGATCGCCAACGCCTTCACTGAACTCAATGACCCCGTAGAGCAAAGGCAGCGCTTCATCCAGCAGCGGAAGGAGCGTGGCAAAGGAGAAGGTGAGGAAGCGGAAACCATTGATGAGGATTTCTTGGTGGCACTGGAATATGGTATGCCCCCTACCGGCGGGCTAGGCGTTGGCATTGACCGCTTGGTGATGCTACTAACCGGTCAACAATCAATCCGTGAGGTAATCTTATTCCCCCAACTCAAGGAAAAACCGTAGAGGAGAGTTAAAGAGAGGCTTCGCCTCTCTTATATAACCCATTCCCCCTCCCTTGTAAGGGAGGGGGAATAAAGGGGGAGGGGTGGTAATCAGTTTTATGAGGAGAAATCTATGCTTGACCTGAAGTTTATTCGTGAAAATACAGAATTGGTGCGGGAGGCAATAGCCAATCGTCAGGACACTGCTCCTTTGGATGAAATTCTAGAGCTTGACTCGGCACGCCGCCAGAAGATACTTGAGCTGGAGAATCTCAGGCATGTCCGTAAAGAGGCTGCCCGGGAGAGGAGAATGGTTGCTGGCGATGAGGGGCGTAGTCTGCGTGGTCAGATAAGAGCCCTGGAGGAAGAGGTCAGGAGATTAGATAAGCAGCTGGAGGAGCTGCTACTAGAGGTGCCCAATATTCCACACCCCACGGTACCGGTAGGTAAAGATGAAGAGGACAACATTGTGGTGCGCTCGTGGGGAGAGCCTAGGAGCTTTGAGTTTGAGCCAGCTCCCCACTGGAAACTGGGTGAATCTCTGGGTATTATTGATTTTGAACGAGGTGTAAAGCTATCGGGCAGCCGCTTCTATGTGCTTAAAGGGCTAGGCGCCCGACTACAAAGAGCCCTTATCTCCTTTATGCTCGACCTCCATACTGCCGAGCATGGCTTCAGCGAAATTTACCCACCGTTTATGGTCAAGCGGGAGTGTATGGAAGGCTCAGGCAACCTGCCTAAATTTGCCGATAATCTGTATCATGATGAAGAGGACGATTTATGGTTTGTGCCTACGGCTGAGGTGCCCCTCACCAACCTCCACCGTGATGAGATTATACCGCCAGGGATGTTACCCTTCTATTACGTTGCCTATACTGCCTGTTTCCGCCGCGAGAAAATGTCGGCGGGTAAGGACACCAGAGGCATAAAACGAGGCCACCAGTTTGATAAGGTAGAGCTATATAAGTTCACCGAGCCAGCTACATCTTACGAGGAGCTGGAGAAAATGGTTAGCGATGCCGAGGATGTCTGCCAGAGGCTTGGGCTTCCCTATCGAGTGAAGCTGCTGTGCACTGCCGAATTAGGTTTTGGTTCTACCAAGTCCTACGATATTGACATGTGGGCTCCTGGCTGTGGTGAGTGGCTGGAGGTAAGCTCCTGCTCCAACTGCGGCGATTTTCAAGCTAGGAGGGCTAACATACGCTACCGCCCCGCCCCCGACTCAAGACCCCAGTTTGTCCATACCCTAAACGGCTCCGGGCTGGCCCTGCCCCGGGTGCTCATCGCCATCATGGAGAACTACCAGCAGGCTGATGGCAGTATTTTAATCCCTGAAGTGTTACAATCTTATGTGGGGGAGAAGGTGATAAGGTAGTGTGGGTGATATAGACAAGAGGTTAGACAATGAGTATAGACTTGTCATGGGGTTGCTAAGGGGGGAAAGCAATTAGGTAAAGCTGGTAACAGGTTATTACCATGTTTTTAGGGGTAGAGAAAAAACTGGAGCGGGCAGCTTATTGCCTTAATAATCTCAAAGCTTTGGCAGATGAAGCTGGTGGTTTTGCTTATATCAAGAGAGATAAACAACAAGCGATGCGAGCCAATCTAGATTGCTTCTTCTTTGAGGTTATTTCCGCTAAGGACTTCTTTTTGCAGGGTATAAATGATAACTATGCTAAACTACCAAAAGATGAAGGTACTAAAATAGACCTACTAAAACGTTACCTTGAGAGCAAAAAGCATAGTCATGCATTAGAGGTGGTAAAGTCAATCGAGAAAAAACTTAGTGATAAGAACTCATGGCTTTGGAGACTTAACAACTATCGTAATTCAGCAATGCACCGAGATTTGCTTAGTATAGGATATGTAGCAAGCACGAGTTTGGCGAATGTTGAAGCGTATTTATTCAAAGATCCAGAAGACCCCGCACAGGGAAATGCTGATGTAGAAGTCATAATATACTGCGAGGAGTCCTTGAAAAGAATGAGAGAGTTTCTAGAGCGATTATATTCTGAGCTGAATGTTTGATATGTATGTAAGTAATGATTTCTCTTGTTCCTCAGCTTAAGAAATTTACCCTTACGTAGAAATTTTACTACCTTCTAGATATAATACTCTATAGTTGCTTTAAGTATGGAGGGGTGTGAGAAAGGATAAGCGGAAGGAGGCAGTAATATGGCGGAAAAGTACGACGTGGTCGCCAGGGTAGTATCTCAGAAGGGAACCTGCGCTTATGAGCACAAGGTCGGTGATGAATGGGTCATTGGGGGGACAACACCAGCTGGTATCTGTCTCTCAGCCTTTGATGTCATGCATCCCTACATCCGGGTGCTGATGTTTGGCGGGGCATTCCCCTGGGAAAGTGACGCTGATGTTGCCACTGTAGCCTGCCCTGACGCAGAAAACCCGGTAGTCTTTGAATTGAGGCGATTGCGGAAGTAGGCCCGGTCTTTGTCGTGGAGGGGTGTCCGAGTGGTCTATGGTGCCGCTCTTGAAAAGCGGTGTCCCGCAAGGGACCGTGGGTTCGAATCCCACCCCCTCCGCTACCTCATCTCAGCAATTTTAATAAGACCCCCAGCGCTTTGGCGAGCTGGGGGTCTCTCTTGAAACCGACTAACCTGTCAACTGGTCGGTGGAAATCAGGAGGCGGCTGTCTTTTCCTTGCCTACCGCTATTAGTCTGGAAACCGACAGGTATAGCAAGACGATACCCAGGATAAAGAGCACCGCAGAAACGATTACCAGCGGCCAGGTAGCAGCGGCTAATGTCTTGAGGAACATAAACACTAGCGCCGTCAGGGTAACAGCAAACATGAACACCATTGGATAAAGAACGAACTTGTTGCCTTTACCCATCCTGGCCAGCCAGATAGCACCGGCTAGTAGAGCTAAGCCGGCAAGAAGCTGGTTAGCCGAACCGAAAATGGGCCAGATCTGCATCGCAGTACCAGTCAAGGCGAAGGCGCCGGCCGCAACCACAACGAGTATGCCAGCCACATAGCGATTGGTGACAAAGGTAACAATGGTTGCCGGCTTTCCCTCTTCCTTTTCGCTTAATTCTACGAACAGGAACCGGCACAACCGGGTGGCGGTATCCAGGGTAGTCAGGGCAAAAGCGCTGAGCACCAGGCCACCGAAGCCCATGCCAACCGCCAGTGGAATCCCTATGCTGGTCAGGAAATTACCGATACCATGGGAAAAGACACCCCCCCAGCCAACTTCTTTGAGGAGGGCTTGATAGTCACCCAGAAGCAGGTAAGCCACGGTGGTGAGCGCAATCACCGCCAGCAGGCACTCCAGCAGCATACCACCAAAACCGATTGGCTTGACGTGGGCTTCACTGCTCAACTGCTTGGAGGTGGTTCCCGAAGAGACGATGGAATGGAATCCGGAAATGGCACCACAGGCAACGGTAACGAAAAGTATCGGGAAGAGATAGCCAAGATTGGTCTCAAAACCAGTAAAAGCTGGCAATTGGATAGTCGGGTTGGTGACCAAAATACCGATAACGGCGGCAGCCAGAAATACATACAGCAGGTATGAGTTCAAATAGTCACGGGGCTGCAACAGGAACCACACCGGCAGGCTGGCAGCCACAAAGGCATACGCCAGCAGAAGAACTAACCATGCCGCAAATGGTAGACTAATAGGAAACAGCGTCCCCAACCACACACACAGAGCCAGCAGAGCCACGCCGATTACACTGCTCCAGACGAGGGGAGCCCCCCGCCGGAAAATAGCGTAACCAAAGGGAATGGCGAGCACTATAAACAGTATGGAAGTGGTTGCCACCGAGGGGATGCTTACGAACATATTGGCAATGACGATAGCAAAGACGGCCATAATCAGAATCAAGGTGAGGGTGGCAAAGGCGGCAAAAAGCTTTTTACTGCTGACGCCGACATTCTCCTTAAGGACTTCGGAGATGCTCTTAGCCCGGTGACGAATAGAAGCAAACAGGGCTGTGGTGTCGTGCACGGCACCAATGAAGATGCCACCCAGGACAATCCACAAAAACACCGGTATCCAACCGAATGCAGCTGCCACTATGGGACCTAAAATCGGGGCGGCACCGGCAATAGAAGCAAAGTGGTGACCCATCAGAACCGGAGCCCGCGCCGGGACATAGTCGAAATCGTCGCGCATGGTATGAGCTGGGGTTTTGATTTTGGGGTCAATCCCCAGTTTCCTGACTATATAAGAGCCATAAGTCAGGTAAGCGACGATGAAGGCAGCTATGGCAATAAGCACTAACCATATCGCACTCATAAGTATTTACCTTCCTTTTTTATTTGGGGGACAGAACACTCTGTCTCGATGGCACAGGCTTTGGTTGGTAGCTTTTCATCACCTCCTTCCCCTTAGGACTGGCGTGGACTTGACCTGATGAAAGGTCAACCAGCAGCAAACAAACCGAATACCAGCCGCGTAGTCCAAACCAGAAGCTGCGGCTGTGTTTGAATCTCGTCCCAATATGGATAGCTTCGGGGTCAAACCCTCGTTCAGAAACCAATATGCCGGTCACCACGCTAGACATGTGTTCCTTATGGGGTTTGACCAGCTTGTGGGCAGCGTTCACCAGGAAGGTGGTAAAATCTTGGACTTCGGGGGGATAGATTCTAGCTGAGTGACCCTCTACCAGACAGTATTCGTTAGTTTCAAAGGCGCCGAGGGTTATTTTTTTGGTGGCAAAAAACTTCTCGCTCCTAACATGGGAGCAGGCATAAAGCTCCAACCTACGACCTAGAATAGAATAATCTGGGTTAATATCAAAGTAAGCCTCATATTTGCCCCGCAAGAGTTCCAGATATTCTTCTAGTTTCATTGCCTACCTCTTGAGGTTGGATGAGCTTTTCAGTTTAGCTGAAATTCGGGACTCCCCTTTCAATGCCAATGAAAAAATAAGATTAAGTCATACTTTACATTGTCTTGAGGGAAATGTCAATAGTCCGAATTGACTCATAATTATTGTTACCGAAAGTGGTATCGTTGCCTCAAAAATAGTGTTACCCAAAGGGAGGCAACATGACACGAAGCAGCATACGGGAATACACTGAGGCGGTGCGAGGGCGATATGTCCGGGCATCGAAGAAAGAGAAAGGCAGGATTTTGGACGAATTCACCAAGGTCATAGGCTGCCACCGCAAGGCGGCCATCCGTTTACTCCGTCGAGGAAATCAGCCCAGGGGGAATAAAAAGCGTGGACGTCCTCGGCAGTATGGAGCTGCAGCGGCTGGAGCACTGAGGGTGGCCTGGGAAGCCACTGACCGTTTGTGCTCCAAGCGCTTGCACCCGTTTTTGCCAGAGCTGGTGACGATTCTAAGGAGACATGGTGACCAGGCCATGACGACTGAGATCCAAGCCCAGCTTTGCCGGATGAGCCCGTCTACCATCGACCGCCTGTTGCGCTCCTGGCGCCGGCTTGGAGGACGCCGTCCCTTTACCACTACCAAGCCAGGGAGCTTGCTTAAGAGCTCCATCCCCATCCGAACTTTTGCCGACTGGCAAGAGGACCGCCCTGGCTTCTTAGAAGTTGACCTGGTATCCCACTGTGGTGAGAGCACTGAAGGCTTCTACTTGACTACCCTGTCTACGGTGGATGTAGCCAGTGGTTGGTCAGAATGCATGGGGGTGTGGGAAAAAGGCCAGGAGCGTGTAGGTGGTGCTGTCCACAAGATACGGCAGCGCTTACCCTTTCCCCTTTCGGGGCTGGATTCGGACAACGGCAGTGAGTTCATCAACCAGCACCTCTATAATTATTGCCGGCGGGAGGGGATTACCTTTACCCGCTCTCGCTCTTACAAGAAGAACGATAGCTGTCATGTGGAGCAAAAGAACTGGTCAGTGGTAAGGCGACTGGTAGGCTATACGAGCGGTATAGCTCTAGAGCAGCTTTAGACGCTCTAAACCGCGTCTATAATCTCACCCGCCTCTACGTTAACTTCTTCCAGCCAGTGATGAAGCTACTAGACAAGACCAGAAACGGAGCTAAGGTATACAAGGTCTATGATAAGGCACAAACGCCCTATCAGCGATTACTTAAATCCGATGTGCTTATAGAAACCAGGAGACAGGAACTGGCAGCAACCTACCACAGCCTTAATCCTGTTTTATTATTAAACCAGAGTAAGGAGAGTCAAAGAGAGGCTTCGCCTCTCTTTGACTCTCCTCGGCTAATGGGGCTCAATAGAGACAGTATTTAGCATAGGAATACCTAAGGGACTTAGGTCATACCCCTTGACATAGGGCTTGACAAGGGTATAGTTTTGTCCAAACCATAAAGGCAAGCAGGCGGCATCCTCAACCAGTTTCTGTTCCGCCTGCTGATATAATGCCAGACTCAACTCCTTTTCTTGTTCCACACCTGCCTCCTCCAGCAGAGCATCTACCTCTGGGTTACTGTACTCGCCGTAATTATTATCGGCACCACTGTGAAATAAAATTTCCAGAAAATCCTGTGGGTGCGGGTAGTCAGCCACCCAACCCATATAGAACATCTCGTCCCTCTCCTGCTTGAGGTGATAAAGAAACCTCTCCGGTTCTAACTGTCTGACCTTTATCTCCACCCCCAGGTTCTGCCGCCACTCGTAGATGATAGCTTCCAGCCCAGACGATATCAACCCTCCCCAGCCCATAGTGGTAATGGTGAGGGATGGTAAGTTAGAGACATCACCATAACTGGAGGTAGCAATTAACTCCCTGGCGCTATTCAGGTCAAAATCCAGCCCGGTCAATCCCTCGTTGTAGCCGGGTATGCCTGGTGGTAGGATGCCATCGGCTGGCTGCACCATGTCCTTAAATACTAGGGAAACCAGCTTGTCCTTATCAATAGCCTGAGAGAAGGCACGGCGAATATTGGCATCGTCAAATGGAGGCTTGGTAGTGTTAAAGCCAATGTAAAAAAAGCTTAGCTCAGGGGTTACCTTTAGCTCCCGGTAAAAGGGGCCAGCTTTATCGGTAACCTTATCAATATAAGCCAGGCTGACGCTGGTAACATCAATTTCACCCGTCTCATACATGTTCATTGGTACGCCAGCCCACAGATGAAAGTTAACAAAATCAACCTTAGCCATTTCCCTGTAGTAAAGCTCATTCTTCTCCAGAACAAGTAAGCTCCTTTCCTCCCACTCTTTAAGCTTGAACGGACCGGTGCCGTTAGGATGGTGCCACCACTCATCACCTCTCTGCACGTTGGCTCTATCCACCACAAAGGCGGTGGGATAGGTCAGCTTGGACAAAAAATAGGACTTGGGAGCATCTATAGTTACCTGAAGGGTGTAATCATCAATCACTCGGACGCCGCTAATTTCCGTAGCCTTACCCGCCAGCATCTCCTTTATCCAAACAATATCACCAAGATAGGTAGCTGCTGTTTGAGAGCCGGTCTCAGGGGTGCAGGCTCGCTGCCAGGAATATTTAAAGTCTTCAGCCTTAACCTCCCGCCCATCATGAAACCTGACATCATGTCGCAGATAAAAGGTGTAGGTCTTACCGTCATCACTAACTTGCCACCTCTCGGCGATATCCGGTGCTGGCTCAAGGTTGTCATCAAGGCGAACCAAGCCGCTAAATAGCTGCATGACATAGTTATGGGAGGTCATCTCGCTGGAAATAGCCGGGTCGAGCGTATATGGGTCAATATCATACAGATTAAGGAACCTTTCTTCAGTAGCCGGGGTTGGCAGTTTTGGCACCGGCAAACAACTGCTGGGCAGATAAAACACCAACAGGCTGGATATCAATACTACCGAAAGAAGTATATATAGAGTTCTTTTCATTAGCCTCTCTCTTACTTGCACATTGTAGACTAAACAGTTGTGATAAGCAAAGTATGAATTATATAGTAACCAAAACACCCAATGGAGCACTATTGTTACTGACTAGGCCGATTAGTGGTAGCAGACCCCTTGACAACAACCTACTTTGACTATACACTTGTCAATAGCTATGTCAAGGCAGGGTTTAACCATAGCCCAGGCAGCGAGGTCGCTGGGGGTAGCGCCGAGAACAGTCAGACGGTTTATTAAATCAGGTAAGATTGACGCCGAATTGGTTCCCGGACCTTTTGGGCAGGAGTACCGAATCCTGGAATTGCCTCCAGAGCTTCATAAACCAAAACCCATAGACAGTACCCCTGGTCAGACCTCTGGTCAAACCCCTATCCAGGTTATGGACATTATCCGGGAGCTGCAGGAGAAGAACTTAGCTCTAGCGGCTCAGCTTGGTGTCGCCACAGAACGTATCAGAAACCTGGAGAGCGAGGTAAAGCTTTTGACCGTGGCTAAGCATAAGCAACCGTGGTGGAAACGACTATTCACAAGGAAAGGCTGGATTACTTAAGGTGGAGATGGTATTTATGGTAGTAGCCGGTGAGCTTGTGGGATAGGGCTGTAATAGCTCTGAGAACGCACAGAATCGTTTTTTAGCCCTTTTATAGCGTTAAGGGTAGGTTTCCCCTCCATAACAAGAAGGTGTGTGTGGTGTGGAGGGCTCTTTGTTGGGGGGAAGGGGGTACAAGTATTCTCAAAATAAGCCTTCTCTTTTCAGGCTGAGATAATTTTTGTCGCCGATAATGATGTGGTCAAGGACATCTATACCCACAATCTCTCCCGCCTCGGCTAATCTTTTGGTTAGCTTTATATCGTCTTCGGAAGCCGTGGTGTCACCGGAGGGGTGGTTGTGGACAAAAATAGCTGAGGCGGCACTGGCCGATATTGCCTCTTTGAATACCTCCCTGGGGTGAACGATGTTACTATCCAGACTACCAACCGAAATCTCGGCTACCTTGATTAGCTGATTTCTGGTATCCAATAGTAGCGCCAGAAAATACTCCTTCTTCTTGCCCTTTAGTCGGCTCCTCACCAAATTCACCACCTCTTCAGGGGTCTTAACCAGTGGCTTGTCTCCAGTTTCAGGACCCTCCAGCCGGTTAGCCAACTCAAAAGCCGCCTTAATCTGAGAGGCTTTGGCCAGACCAATTCCCTTCACCTGGGATAGCTCCTCTACCGAGGCACTGCCAATTCCCTTAAGATTGCCAAATTGGCTTAATAGCCTCTGGGCAGTTACCATCACTGACTCACCGGCAATACCACGACCCAGAATCAGCGCCAGAATCTCCTGGGCAGATAGGGCTTCTACCCCAAATTTTTGCAACCTCTCTCTAGGACGCTCCGAGGTAGGTAAATCATGAATGGTAAATGACTTCTTCACTGACGGCTGCCATCTCCTTTAGTGCTGGATAAATCATCTTCTGGGCAACGGTTGGCTGGTATTGGCCGGTAACATAATCCCGCCACCGGGTATCAAGTCCATCCATATCAAAGTCATATACCTTTTCCAGGGCTCCATCATAGCTACTGCCCTGCCTGAAGGTATTAAGTAGCTCAAGCATCTTATCGCTGCCATAATTACTGATAAGAAATTCAACTAGACTATAGCTCTGAGTATAAGCAAGGATAGCCTGTTCAGCATAGGCGGAAAAGGGGCTGGATAGGCTACGCACTGAAATAAGACTCCCTTCAGCTATTGCCTTGTTGAGAAAAGCAGCCTGTTGTGGACTCAGTACCCCCTCGTTATACATGGCTAAGCCTTCATCCAGCCAGTTAGGCAGGTCATTATACGGATTAAATATCATCTGATGTATGACCAGGTGGGTCAGCTCATGGGTCATGGCCCTCTTCCCCCAGTCAAGCTTATCTGGGGCGATACCAATAGCGATAATACCATGTCTGGTGAAGGCTACCCCTCCCGTCCATTCTTGAGGGTAAATCAGAGACCCCTGTAAATCCCGGGAGCTGGCGTAGATATATGCCTTGATTGGTTTCTCTAAATAGGCGCCAGTATCCTCAGCCAACCGAATCAGTGCTTCTTGTGCCGTTGCCATTAGCTCCTGGGCAAAGGACTCATCTCCCTGGTACCAGTAAATAGTCACCTCACCCTCAGTTAGACTGCGCCAGGGATAACGAGTATCATCAAATTGAACCCGAACTGGAGCAGTCTCTGCCTTATCCCGCTTGGCATCTTCTACCGTCCACCAATACTCCAGGCTGGAACCGGGGGGTAGTCCTCCGGTTCTTCTCATATCCCAGCTCCAGCTAGCCTCAACCATGGTAGCGGGAGCAAATTCAATATAGACTTCACTGGTCACCTGGGCATGGCTTAGCTGGTCAATTACGTAGTGGAGACGAATATCGGTGATATTAACTTCGCTCTGGGCGGATAAACTGAAGTTAAGCTTAGAGGGAAACTCTACCTGAGCCGAACTGTCTAATATAGTTAGCTCACCCTGGGCTTGAACCAAGCTAGGGCTTAGTATTACCAGGAATAAGCAGGCGATTAAGGCTAATACTCCGAGTTTCTTAATCATTCTTCCTTACCCAGCCTGTTTATTAAGGGTAGATTGAAGGGGCGAAGCCCCTTCAAAAGTAATTCCTTCCCCCTCTCCTTCAAAGGAGAGGGGGATAAAGGGGGTGAGGTTAATAAACAATCTCTTAATCATCCTTCTCCTA
>Ga0209979_1002903_pt1 | contig 15724 bp, 8 predicted proteins | sample AnhtaG_FD_183114 | JGI IMG/M metagenome (GOLD analysis project Ga0209979, IMG submission 183114) | Deep subsurface microbial communities from Anholt, Denmark to uncover new lineages of life (NeLLi) - Anholt_01485 metaG (SPAdes) (version 2) | ecosystem: Environmental > Aquatic > Marine > Oceanic >...
ATTTTAGATATACCAACACTTTGTATGATTTCAACCATTACATCTATGGTAGTAGACCTTACATCTTCACTTTCATCGCCCAATAATGAAAGAATATTATTAAAAATCTGATCTATATTATCAAGGCTATAAATTTTTAATAAATTAGCTGCACCCTCTCTAACTTTTGAATCTCCATCTGATAAATTTTCTGTAACTTTTTTAAAGGGAATTAAGGATGCTGATATTCCTTTTATTGATGATAAAAGATTCATGGAAGATCGGCGAACCCAACTTTTATCGTCATCAAGTAAGTTAACCAGTTTTTCGATCACAGTTTCCTTGTTTTCAACATACTGAAATATTTTTCCTAGACTATCTACAGCAGCGTCCCGAACAATCCATTCATCATCAGCTAATCCTTTATTTATTAAAGCATCAACGGCCACTAGGGGGCGCCTTCTACCAATGTAACCTAAGATTTTCACGCTAGTTTCTCTAATGAATGAATCAGAATCTGAAAGAAATTTTATGATAAGAGGAATTGAGATCATATCTGGCAAATGTTTAGAGATTTCTAACATAGATTTTGTGAGAACAATTCTTACGGATAAATCCTGATCTGGAAGTAGATCTAACAATTCAGCTAAAACTGGTTTTAGTGCTAAAGGTTTATTTCTTGAGATTTCCGAAATTAATTGAGAAGCTCCTTTCTTGATTTCGTTATCACTACCGTCTTGAAACAAAATGAATATTGAATTTAAATTAATTAAATCAATGTAATCTTCTATTAGCCCTTCTAAAGAAGAAATAATATTTAATTTAACCTCCTTGTCTCCCGAGCTTAAATATTCGATTAGTTTAGGAATAACATCATTTGGATACTTTTTACTAATTTTTATTATCGTTTTAGAAATTATACCCTTCGAAATATATTTTGATTCGTCCTTTATTCTTAATAATTTATCTAGAATTAGATTAGGAGTCTTTTTGAAGTTATCAACAATATTGTTTGAGATTCTTTCCTTTAACTCAGAATCATTAAATTTTATAAAAATCAAAAAAGTGGCTAAAATCTTTTCAGGATTGCATTCCCAAAGTTTACTAAGGAGGGATAAAACGCTAATTAAAGACTATAGATTTTGAGAATCGATTAAATTAATGATCTTATCTATATCAACAGAATTTGGTTCCTCATTATAGTACTTCTCAAGAGCTAATACAGAAAAATTCCTTACATTATCATCTGAATCTACTAGACCTTCAAAAATAGGAGAAATTGGAATAGATAATTTTTTAAAATTTCCAATTTTAGAAATAACTTCAAAAATAGAAGCTCTTACTGAGCTATTCGCATCGCTCATCAGGGGTATTATTGTATTTATTAGATTAGAGTCGATTTTTTTAAGATTTATATTTTTTATGTTTCTTATTGCTGCTGCTCTAATATCCTTATTATTATTGTTAATTTTCTTTAAATATACTTCAATAGGAATATCCAATGAAGATTCTGATAAAAGATTAAGAATTTCTACTTGAACAGTGTTATTTGGATCGTTTAATAATTTCATTAAATCTAGATTTTGAATTAATTCTCCTTCTGTGTAAGATATTCTCTTGATTATTTTTATTCCTATGAGTTTTATTCTCCATTCTGAATCTGAAATTAGATTATTTAGAATATTAATAGGAATTTTTTTAACAAAGTTATCATCTGCATCTAGCAATGATTTAGCAATAGGTATACTTTTGTCGTAATTAGGCGATTCTAGGTTTTCGATAATCCAAGGTAGTACTACATCTGGAGCATCTTTCTCTAATTTTATTAATATTTTATAAGATATCTCTCTCGAATTCGGGTTAGCATCGCATAATCCATCTAATAAAGGATTTTTAAATTTCCATTCGTTCAGTGAAAGTTCTGATTTTAAAGGGATTCTTTCGTACATCATTAGAAGTGTATTTTTTGCATGGCTTCTCAGTGTAATGTCAGAACTTTTTATTAAATTAAACAAAGGTATTGCATCAAATGCCTGACCATACTCCGTAATTTTAGAGTATTTTAGATTTCTTGTAAATTCATTAGTTTTTGAAATGAAGTAATATGAAGTGAATATGAGCATACAAACTTCTTCAATAACTGCTGCCCAAGCAAATAAAATGGAATTAGGAGTAATGTTTACGGTAAGCAGCCAATAATTAAAAGTTTCCTTAAGTTTGTCGGGATTCACTATTAAGAAGTTAACCAAGACATTCATCCCAATCGCGGCCATTAAATAAGCTGCGAAATAGATATCTATCCCTCTATATTTGATCTTCCTACCCCAGAATCGAGTGAAATATCCAATTATACCAAATAGGAGCGTAACAAACACAAAATATGAAGTCATCGTAGAAATCGCTAAAGATCCTGAAAAAAAGAATATTATTGTCTGAAACATAGAAATCCACGCCCAGACAAAGACAAATAACATTAAACCTAATAGTATATATGGTTTAGGATTTGATGCGAATTGCTTCATACCTCTTTTGCTATCTTCAAAATTTAAAAATAAGGATCTCTTGATTTCAGGGATGTGATAGTACTCATTAGAAATCCCTGCTATGTAACCTTTAGACCCGTAAAAAGTTAAAATCATTAATGGATACGCTAATAGCCAAGATATCCATATCATAAAAAAAGGTAAACCAACCAGAGATAATAACAGTGGAGGAATAATAAATAAAAGATATAGGAGAATAGCCATAATAACAGAAATTATCTTACTCTTGGAACGATTGATTATTTTATTCCCAATAAATTTATGAAAGGGTGTGAGACCTTCGTCTGATTCAGAGCTAAGGGCAATAAATAGAAAATCGATTAAAGGATAAACGGATATATATACTAAACAAAAAGCAAAAGGGATGAGTAATGAAAGGGGATTAACATCTGGGGGCGTAACTAAGCTCCCTTGCCAAAATTCGTCAGTATTAACTGCAAATATAAACGCCATTGCGATTACAATCATAACAGCTGTACTAAAGATAAAGGCATATATTAAGCACTGAAGGCGATCTTTGGTATTAAACTCCCCTTTTTTAACTAAAGCGACTTGCCTATAAATTATAATGAATCCAATTATGAAAAAAACTATAAAAATTATAAAAAGTATAAGTTCTATAAGCAAATTATTCACGATAATTTTTGGAATATTAATATTTTAATATATTTATATTTCTGTTGCTTTACATATATTTAGTATATAGAAGAATTGAATATTATTAAATATGGTGTGTTAAGAGTTGGACCAAATTGAAATCCAATTGGAGGATTCTTTAAATCGAGTAAATTTTATTTTTAAAAATGAAGAAATAACCACCGAGGGTATAAGTGATCATAATGGTTTTTCTATTTTAGGAGAATCGTTCGGACCATTTGAAAAAGGGAAAAAATACAGACTACCATATTTCATAGCGCTTCCTTTCATAGAAAATAATATTTTAAGGATAGATTCAAGAGAAAAATGTGATAACACAGATGTCCAAAGATACGCTATAAGTGAGCGCGATGATCAGAAGCTTTTACATAGGGAAAACAAATTCTTCTTAAATAAAATCAAGGAGTTTAGAGTTTTCATTGAAAAAGAAGTAATAGATAATAAAATACCAAAATTAGATTTAGATCGGTTTAATTCATACTCGATAAACATCGTTGATAGTAGATTACTTAAATTGTTAAAATTAGCTAGAACAAGTTTATCTCTAAACGATGAAAGAAAATTGACAACTTCTGAAAAATTATTATTTACCAAATTTTTTAATGTTATAAAAGCATGGAGAAATTTCTATTTAACGAATAAATAGAAGAAATCAGTTATATTTCGAATTATTTTTTAATAAGTTCATTAGAATTTTATCTCACTTACCCCATATTTCTTAAAGTAGTTTTCAATGTGATTAGTTATTGTTGAATTAGGATTTAATTTTGGTAACAAGTCTATAGCATTGCTCATAGCATGATATTGGACTTTCTTTTTCTTTATGGCTTCTTCGACCGTATTCCCATCGTCTCTTATTTCATTTCTATTTGTTAATCCAATAGCTGCTATGATATTTACTTTATTTTTTATTAAATCATCGATTGTGTTAAGCATCGAACCACCCGTAGTCGTAGTGTCTTCAAGGAGTATGACTTTTCCTTTAGGAATTCCTAAGAAAAATTTATCTTTTAGTTCACCATGATCTTTTGGTTTTCCCCTTCCCATTGATAGAACATACTTACCGGGTTGTATATTTTTATCACTAAAGGCCCATTTATATTGAGTTATCACACCTAATTTAGTAGCTCCTTCTGGAACGCCATAAAAGCAATTTGGTTCAAGATTTAAATGTTTTACAAATAATAGAAGAAAGTTGCTTACTTTATCTAACAGATATACATCTTCAGCGATAGTTCTCCAGTTAACATACCAATATGACTTTCTTCCTGACTTTAATGTTATTGGTTCTTTAAAGAATCCAACTACATTATTCTTTATAATAAAATCGTAAAAATTATCTTTCTCTGTTTCCCAACTCATTAGAATCAGCTTAATCTTTTAAAATTAAATATTCTTTACGGGCTTTAGCGTATTCTTCTCCGCTAATTTTATCTGCTAAAAATTCTTTTTCCTTCTCTTGCATTACTTTCCTTTTCTCAGCTAACTTCTTTTTTCTTTCTGCCTTCTTAAAACTATTTAAAATTGAGTCACTAAGTCTTTTTACTTCTTTATTTTTTTTATCTTGTAAATTTTCAACATAAGGTTTTATTGGTTTAATCAATTCAATATTCTTTTTAGCTAATTCTTCAATTCGAACAAGTGCTTTATTTATCTCTTCAAATTTATCACCATCGAGAACTTCAATTAATCCTGGAATGGCAACATCTTTAAGAACTTCGTCGAGATATTGTTCTATTTCTTTCTTTAACTTCGTATCATTATAAGTTTTTAACTGATTATTACGCACATATTCAATAAAGATTAGGGGTAATTCTACAGACCACTCCTTCATTTTTTCCTTATCTATTAGTTGAACTATACCACCATCTTTTTTATGAAAGATTTTCATTTGATTTATCACCTTTCTTATATCCAGTCTCCTGTTGATAATTTTTCAGGTATGTATTGATCTGTCAAAAATTCAAATCCAAAAGCAGAAAGTGCTTGAATTTCTGCTTTTATTTTCATTTTTAGGGCTAATTTAAGGTCTGTTTCCCACGCCTTATTTTTTTTTACAAAATCTTCGTTTAACAACTCTTTTGTCCTCTTAATATCAGTTTGATTCATTGGAATTCTACAATCATTTGGGATTTTATATTTTTCCAAATCTCTGGTTAAAACCCCTAAAAGTTTAATATTTGGCGTTGCTAAAAATGGTGATTCATAGCTTAAACGTTTAGAACCTCGCAGGTAGACGGAATGAATATAATGTCCATAAGGATCCGAATCGACTAATGTAAACACCGGTAATTTGAGTTCCTTACTTATTCTTCTTAAAAACATTCTTGTAGCGATATCAGCAGCCCCTTTAGCGGTTAATATAATACACGGATATTTACGCCAAAATCGAGCTTCTGCTAACCTTATCATGGCAGCATCTTTCTCTAAAACCAATATAAATTCTGCATCTGATTCTAAGACTTCAATATTATCGAGCATAGGACTAATAGTCCACCCGCCACTCCCTAAACCTTCTAGGTCAATAATATCGTTTCTATCTCTAATTCTAAGACGACCTATGCATGAACCTTTGGCTGAGGCAACAATATGTGTGGAATTCCTAGTTGTATAAAGCATTGTTGCAACATCTTCAATACATTTATCACTATTTTTTTGATCCCCAAATAATTGAACTGCAGAATAAAATATTTCTCTTTTTGTTGCGTGTAAATCTTTAATCAATAATTCGTTTACTTTTTCGAGCACTTTCATTAATCTTGTAATATCAGCAACACTAGCAAGCGAGTGAAATTGTTTTTCCATAATTTGCTTACCTAAAAGCAACAAATCATTTTCTTCATCCCAAATTATATTTGTACTGGTTCTCGAAGGTAATTTAATACTAGGTCTTCCTGTAGCATAAATCATTTCAATAATTGAATCTGTTAATATGTATATACGTTCTAAAGTTTGTTTTCTATCAAGGTTATCAATTTTTACGGTATACTCAGGTAATTTGATTTCCTTTTTTTCTTCTTCTAAACCCTTCTTCAAATATTCTTGAAAAAGTTTTTTTGCTTCCTTTATATCCCATTTTTTACTTTCCACTTTGCTGGCCATTTTAATCACTTCATTTTAGCTTCCATTGCTTTTTACCCATTTTTGATTCAACTAAAACTAAACCCTTGCGCTCCAACTCTTTTAATTTGATTTGTAAAAAACGGGCATCCATCATATCTTTTATTTTCATTTTTAAAATTAAAGATGTTATTGGTTGCCATTCTTCAGATAATGCTTCTGTTATTTTATCTGATGTAATAATTGGTAATTGAGTTTGAGTTAGCTGAGGCTGGGGTGGTTGAACTCGTATTGTTGGTTCTTTTTTTGCAATAGTTTGGGGTTTCGTTACTCCCTTAGCAATTTGCAGCTGTTTTCTTTTTTCAGCAATAGTGCCGGGTTTAACAGGTTCAATCTTTAAAGGTTTTTTTACCTCCCTAATTAAAGGAGTAATTTTTTCAGGTTTTTCTGTTTTATAAAATTCTTGAATAATTTTAATAATATCCTCTTTTCGAACTTTAGATGGCACTACTATATTGTTTTCTGTACAATATTCTCTTAATTCGTTAATTGTCCAATTTCGAAGAGTCCTTTCAGTTAAAATTTTTTGGCTAGGTGCTATTGTCTTAGGAGGGATTTCTTCTTTTTCACTCGTTTCTGCCCATTTGACTTCAACTTTTTTGTATTCTTCCTTTACAATTGGTTTTTGTTTCTTTTCTATAAGTTTAATAGGTGTTTTTACTCCAATTGCATCTATCATCAGTTTTTCTAATTCTTTTTCTGAAATTTTTCCTTTATATTTACCATCGCCTTGCGAAACGATATTATAAGCACTCTGAACGAATATTGGAATATATTTTTCAATTAATCCTGCTCTCTTTTCGTTTTTTCGAATATTTGCTTTCCTATTAAGGTATATTCTTAATCTTCTTCCTATTGCCTCAAGGCAAAACTTTATTTCTTTGATTAAATCCTCGTCCTCAGCTAAAGCATTCTTCGATTGCGATTTAAACATCAAATGAACATAAGGACCTGAAACATTAACTAAAAGTTTGATTGGTCCCTTTGGAAGATTGTTATCATAAGTATCTAATTTATAGTTTTTCCAATTTACTGATTGAACCGCTTTAGTTATTGCACAATCGGCGCTATCTCTTAGTTTAGGGGTTCTGTTTACAAAGCGTGAAAGCACATCTCTAGAACGCTTAGGAGTATCAAGTTTTTTTGAATCATTGCAATAAGCCATTGCAGCTTCAACAACATACGCTAATCCTTTGCCCGAAGTTGGTGGTCTTGTTTCTGCGCTGATGAAATCATCATCTTTCGTATAATTTTCCGTGAAGAACTCAAATACTTCTTGATACGAGTCTTTTAGTACTTCAGTAGAGGTTGTTATTTTTTTTTGAATAGTCTGTTGAAATTGATCTGATTCTATGAACTGATCTTTAATATCAACACTTGCTAATATTTTTGAGTTAAATAATTTGATATCTTCAATTCCAACAGTACTACCTTCTAGGGGTTCACTCTCCAAGGATAATTTTTGTTTTTCTTTATCCTTTTTTATCTTATCCTGCAATACTTCAGATGAAGTTTTTAAATTTTCTTTTGGATCATCAAAGTCATCTATATTTTCGGATATTTTTAATCCAATTTCCTTGATTAAAGTGCTTTCTAAAACGATATCTCCGACGGGGATTGCCGTATCTGTCGGAGGATTCATATATTTAATAGATTTGAAAGCGTGAAACAGTGAATTAAATTGTTCATTTGTTAATTCAGAGGGGTTTGTTTTTGAAATTTGAACCTCATTAACCAAATCTTCAAGATCGGTTCTTTTTTTTAATTTCTTGGCCTCTACTAATCCCAGATTAGTATTAAAAATCTTTCCTAACTCAATTTTGATTCTTTCCCTTTCATTATTAATACTATCTATCTCTTTTATTATTTTCTCAATATCTTTCTCTATTTTTTTTTCATCTTTTTTAGTTTCAGATTTCTCAATACGCCTTTGATGTTTTTTTATTTCTTTTGACAGTCGTTCTAAGTTTTTATCATACTGGTTATATTTTTCCATAAACTCCCAATAGTTATTCTTCAACTCTTCAGAATCAACATTGTAAATGATCAGTTTATCTCTTGGCTTTGTTGAACGCCCAAAAACTCTTTTTTCAAATTTAAAGAAATTAATTGCATCAGTTTTTTTCACTAATTTGTTTACAAATCCATTTTTAAGGATCAAAATGGATAATTTATTTTGTAAATTTCTTTCAGCTATATTTAGAATCTCCTTAGCAGTTTTTGAACTCATTCTTACAAAATTATCCTGTAAAAAAGCTGAAATTGTTAAGTTTTCTGATTTTGTTAGGAGATCTTGCAAATCCCCTATATTAGTTGATGATGGATGTGGTTTTGCATATTTTGGTTGTTTAGGAAAACTTGAAACTAATCTTCTATAAATCCATTCTTTTCCAGAAGGATCAATAAATATTATAGTTATATGGGGGTTCATTAATGCAGTTTCTTTAACATATGTATCAACATAACCCCTAACATATTTTACATTTAAATAATTTAATTTGATATAAGTCCCGTGCATAAATTGACTATCAACTTCAGTTGGGCGAATTAGATATTTCTTTTCGTTCTTTGAAGTTGTAAAAAATTCTGAAACTGTGGCATAGATAGAATTTTGAGATTTTGATACTGCAACAATGGGTTTTCCTGTTGTATTTTGAGCATCGCTGAATGCGCTTGGAGCTCCGAACCCTTGACTTCCACGAGTTTGTTTCAATTCAAGACTTTTTGAAGAAGCGAGATATTTTCCAAACTTACGCAAATCTACTTTTAGCATACCTATACCATTATCAAACATTTCAAATGTGTAACTCATAACATTCCTTTGTGATAACTCTGATGTTAAAAAGGATGCAGCTTCAGATTCTCTTAATCGAATTATAACGAGTGGTTCAATATCAACAATCGGTTCAACAGGTTTTAAAATTTCATTCATATCTTCTATAATCCGTTTTACTTCCTCCTCAACTTCGATTTCCTCTTTATCAACAATTTCTCCAGATTCTTCTTCTTTATCTTTAAAAGTATCTACATCTGGTTCAGAAGGTACAGTAGGGGCAAAACCAAATTCTTGCTTCAAAGTCAATTTTGCTTCATTGTTTAAAGGTTGATCTACTTCATCTTTTCTTGCCTCCTGAAGGATGGATAAATTCTCTAATGTCAATTCTTGATCGAGAGAAAATTGAACTCTTGAATCACCCTCACTTAATTCTTTCCATTGAAATTCTTCAATCGCATCTAATGCATTATCTAAAAATTCTGAAGCATATTGTTGGTGTTTCCAATACCCAAACTCAAAACCCACTAATTGTGTGCGCTTTCTCATAAATTGGGCTATTGTACCTTGCTTTATTCTGCCTTCTTCATCTGAGGACATTTCATTTACACTTTTCTAATATTTTTATAATAAAATTGATATCCAACTAATTATACATTATTTTCTTATAGATATTATTATTAATATTGCACGAATAATCTAATTCTTACGCAATTCAATCGCTTTTTCAAAATGTATTTGGTCAATCATTTTGAACAGAAATTGATTTACTATTTAAATCTTTTCTTTAATTGAAAAAATTTATTAAGGATTAGTAGACTTATTGTTAACTTCTCTGGTTCTATAATTTTCTAAAGCAACATCAATGATTTTTGATGCTACATATCTTTTAGTATGCTTTTCAATATGTGTTATGTGCTTTTCTTTATTTACTATGTAAACTTCATTATCCTTACTATTGAAACCAATATCATCGCGTCCTACATCGTTAGCAACGATAAGATCTGCCTCAGATTTTAAAAGTCGGTTGTAAGCACGATCGATTAATTCGGAACGAGAAACATTAATTTCTGCTTTGAATGCAATGATAAAAAGTTTATAGTCTTTCCTTCGCGCTACATTCAATATTTTAGGGGTTAACTTCATGTTTACCTTCAATTCTTCTACTTTATCAGAGGAAATTTTTCCCTCAACATAATCAGTAGGTTTATAATCAGAGATTGCAGCAGCAGATATAAATATATCGTAGTTTGAATACGAGAGCTCATCTTTAATATTTTTAATAAAATCATCAGCTGATTCGACATGAATTGTATTTATATAGTCTGGTATTTTCACCATACATTCACCCGCAATTAAAAGCACTTCAGCACCTCTCGCTGAAGCTTCTTTAGCAATTTCGATACCCATTCGCCCAGACGATTTATTTGATAAATATCTTATATCATCTATCGCTTCACGACTCGGACCAGCTGTTATTAATACTTTTTTGCCTTCTAGATCTTTTGTTGTGATTAATAAATCTAAAACTCTATCAATTACATCATCAATCTTTGCAATCTTAGCCTTTCCTTCAGATATTCGTGGCCCTAATACATCAAAACCATATTCCTTCAAAAGAGAGATGTTTTTTTCAACTATAGGGTGATACATGCTTTCATGCATAGCCGGAACTATCAAAATAGGTATAAATGAACCAAAAGCAGTCGAAACCATTGTAGTAACTGGAGTATCATCAATACCATTAGCAATTTTAGAAATCGTGTTTGCAGTTGCAGGACAAACTAGTACTAGATCTGCTTTCCCGCTCGCATTAGGTCTATTCCCTCCAAGAAAAACATGCTCAACTGCCCCAGTTAATTTGGTAATTGCGGGGTTTCCTGTTGCCCAATGCATTAAGGAAGGTTTAATTAATTCTGTAGCTGCCTTCGACATAATAGGAATTACTTCAGCCCCTAAGCGCATTAATTCTCTCGCGATTATAGGAGCATTGATTAATGCAACGGAACCCGTTAAGCACATACATATGATTTTTCCTCTTAATATCGTCCCTTTACTTTCTATAATGTCCTTGGAAGGATGACGTAATGGATGTTTTACCATCGTTCTGATGTTATTTTTAATTAATATGGTTAATAAAAATATATATTCAATATAAAAATATTGCAATTCTTTAACTCTTTTTGTAAATTGGAAGATAAATTTTAGATTTAGGTCGTCTAGTTGGAAAGCTTTAACATCTATGGGGAGTTATAATTAAATTAAATTTTCTGTTCAAGCACATTTATTTTTAAATTAAGTTTTGCGCTATAGTTCGATATTTTTTTAAATAAATCTTGACTGATAGGTTTGTTTATATCTAAATTTAGAATTTTGAAAAACTGGTTACCGTAATAAGTATTTACCAATTCTGACATGTTATATATTTTTGTATCTTGTTCAGTAAATTTATATACCCGCGAATGTTCAAATTCTTCTTTTCTGATTCTAATTATCTCATTAGAATATTTTACATAGGGAGTGTGTCGCATCTTTTTAAGATCAAATATTATGGTACTTCCCATTTCTCTTTCTTTGAGAAGTTTTTTTATGGCAAAATGAACTCTACTCGTTAATTTTGTTCGAAATTCATCCAGACTACTAACTTCATTTAATAGGTTGTTAATTATTTCAGTATATGGTAATTCTAATCCAGCTAATTCGGTAGACAAATTTAATAGAATTATGAATTGATTAGTATTCTTTTCCGGATTAGTTTTAAGTGTTTCATAAATAAACTCTTTCTCCTTATTTATGAAATTAAACAAAAACTTTCTAAATGCTTTTAAAAACTTACCATAATTTGGAACAAATTGCTTATTAGGATTGTCTAATGCTATTTCATACGCTTCAAATGGACTTATTTTTTTACTAAGAACAGACTTAATTAAACCTAAGGGGTAATATCCTTCGATAAATGCTATACCTCTCTCAATACTGCTAATAGCATCCTTGAATGAACATTTTATGATTACATTGATTGTTTTGATGATATTTCCTTCGATTTTTACAGGCGTCTTTTGACAATAACATAAATCAAATGGTTTTAAATCGTGATAAAGCGGTGTTTTTTGATCCGGGATAACAATTTGTGCCCCGTAAGCATTAACTAAACTACCTTGTCTCGGTTTATTAGCTAAATCCCATTCAACGATAATAAGATCGTTAATTGCTGAGTAATCTTGATCAATATCGTAGTTATATTCTATAGGTTTGCTTATAAGTGAGAAAACATCAATATAATTAATTTCATAATCATTATCTTCCCCCCAGAACTGTTTTTTGTAATAGAAAATATCTGGAAAGTTGTGTAGATCGTCTAAAAACAATTCTTTAATTATTAAGTAATTAACTCCTATCTCTGAGGATTTAATAGTAGAATCATTCATACCATAAAATCCTATATGGTTTATAATATAATTATAAGCGGGATTTTCAAGATTTTCTTTATTATGATTTACTATATATGTATTTCTTTTTTTTCGAAAGTCTACTTTAGATTGTTTAATATTATACTTTTCTTTCAGAAGTCTGAGAAAAGCAAACTTCTTTAAATAAACTTTTTTTTCTAATTCTTTTATTTCGTTCTTATAAGACTTGTATTCTTCATAATACAAGGTTTTTGGAATCTGAAATACCTCGAATTGCTTCTTCATTAACTTTAATTTATCAATAACACTGAAGTTCTCTATCTCATTTTTAAAATAGGAAATAAGTTCGGTTTTAAAAGATTCAAAACTCTTTGAGTTGATAAATTCTTTAAAAAGTGGATTGAGCTTTACAAGCGTTTCATATTTCCTTTTTATAAAATACATAGAGAAATATCTTTCATTAAAATCCTTTGAATTAGCCATTTTCAATAATTCGGTAATTAAGGATTCAACAAATGATTCACTCTGAAATTCGTAGAAGTCTAATAATTTATCAATATATTTGATTATTCTTAAAATCTCAAAAAAAGCATATTTTGAGGTGGATTTCAAAAATAATCTTATTCCTTCTTCTATGTAATGATTGTATTTGAGAATGTAAGCACCTAATTCGTTACTGTATACTGATTGTAAAAATTCAAAAAATTCAATAAAAAGATTATGTTCAATTGATGTTTTTAAATATCTTTCAATTATCGGCTCACAATCTTGTTGATTAATAATAGCTTTGTTTAAATAACTTAAACCTTCAACGCAATTATTACTGTTAATACAGGTGTTAGCAAGTTTTAGAAAATTCGTACTCTTTTTTTTTGAACCAAAATCCTCAGAAGTTAAATTAAATTTGTCAATATTTTTTAAGACATTTAAAGAAATTGATGGTTTAACCATAGTTAAAAGCTTTATAAGATGAATACAAACTTTGTCATCAGTTTCACTGTGTATTAAAAAAGTGGGACAATCGTGAAAAATTTCATTTTCGTTTATGATTAAATGATATTCACGTTCATTATCTAAAATAATAGCTCTAATTTTTATTGGATCTTCTTTTAACGAGATTATATTAATTTTATTTTTCGGGAATTCAACTGATTTTTTATATAATCCTTTTCCGTATCTTTCAATTACTATTTCTGAAAGCAATTTTTTAGTCATGCTATTAAAATCTCGATTTTATAATCTCTGACATTAATTTTGGAAATTCATTCCAATCTTTAATTGTCAAAAGTTGTCCTCCAGCTATTTTTACCATTTTTTTTGCTTCTTTTAGGTTCAAGGAGGATTCTGGAGAAACTAAAATGAAATCTACATTTAAAGCACGAAATTTCCTTAATTCTTCATTAGCCTGTTGAATATCGTAAATTTCTGCATCAGTAAATAGAACATTTAATTTCTCACGAGAGCTAGAATTTTCTTTAAATTGTTTATTTGCCCATTCTAAAGCGCTTTGAAGCCGAGTACCTCCCCTAGCAGAAACCGAAAGTAAATCATCTGCTAATTTTTCCATATCTATTTTTTCCGACAATTTCTTTAATACGTGCGTATCTGACTCGAAAAATGCAACACCAATTTCGTCTTTTCTCATGCCATATACTAACATCGTCACACAAATAGCCATGTAAGCAAGCTTTTCGCCTGTCATAGAGCCACTGATATCAAGTTCAAAACAAAACGAACGCAATCCCTTCGCGGTCTCGTAAACATAAAAATCGTCGTAACTTATATGATCTAGTTTTTTCCCTTTTTCTAAAAGATTGAATATTGTTTCCTCTAAATCAATGTTTTCAAAATCGTCTCCTATGGTGTATGGTCTGACTACATTAATTGGAATAGATCCTGTTGTTGCGCTTCCTAAACGAGCTCGTGAATAATATATCCCTAAATCAATTAGCATTTTCTTTGCTAATTCTTTCACTTTTATTTTTACTTGTTCTGGTAAATTATTTCTATGTATAAACCATTGTTTAAGGAGATTTTCGCCAGTTCCAGCAGATAAACAAGAGATTACCTTATCCTGGCCCTCTTTTCCGCCAATTTGTTGAGCCCCTTTTAAAGCTTCACTTAAATCAAAATGACCGATAGCACCTAAAGCATCTCTATTGTCATTAGCCAAAGCACTGCTTAGAAGTTCTTTAATTCTCTCTTTATTTAACTGATCTTTTAATTGTTCTATTAAATTGCTAATTCGTTGAAAATCTGCAATATTTTTTTCAACCATTTTTTTTAGCAATTGATAACTAGGTTCAATTAACTCGTATATTTCATCCTCGGACATTTCTAAATTTTTCCCAATTCTTTTAATATCTTCCGAATCAGGATCCAAGCCAATCTTTCTTAGAAATTCTGTGGCATTTTTTAATTGGTCAGCAGTTTCACAAGCCTCTAGTGTTTTTGAGACTAAATCAGGTAATTTTTGTGATATTTTTTGACCACAGTGCATATTTGGACAACTATTCATTAATTGTTGTATTTGATGAGATAACGATTTAAATGCTTCAAATTTTATATTTTGATTACTTGCTTCATTAATTGCATTCTCAAGAGCTTGATTAAATAGGTCGTTCCAAGATTTATTAGCAAATGCATTTTTTGTTAAACTTTCTAACGATAGATTCATCTGAGAATTTGATAACTGCTGATCAAGCTTATTTAGCAATTCCTCTCTTAAGTTGGTACCAAAATATTGATCGAGCGAATCTGCTAAACTAAAATTATGTTCAAAAGAAGATTGTTGTAAAGAGTTATTCAAAATATTATCTGGATCAAAATTAGGAATTTCCCCTAAAGTTTTTGCAGCGTTAAATAATTGGTCTAGATTTTGAAGTTGATTCTGAAGTTGATTTTTTGCATTTTGAATTTGGTCTTTTATGCTTTGATTTTCCGAAGTCTCAGCGATAAATTTAATAGATTTTAAAAGATCATCCAGTTTACCTGAATTAATCAATTTCGATAAATCTTCAGCTATATTTTGATTGTTTAGAGCTTTACTTGCTAGTTTTTCCCATTCTCTTAATGAATTTTGCTGAATTAAATCATTTAAACCTAAGTTCGAACCCGCCTTTAAATCTTCGGGATTCAGAGAGTTAATTTTTTGTTCTAGCCTTCTCTGTGCTTCCTGAATCAAATCTTCTAATGAGGATATCTCTTCTTTGTATAATTCTGAATCGTCGTTAAAAAAATGT
>Ga0209979_1002904_pt1 | contig 15706 bp, 12 predicted proteins | sample AnhtaG_FD_183114 | JGI IMG/M metagenome (GOLD analysis project Ga0209979, IMG submission 183114) | Deep subsurface microbial communities from Anholt, Denmark to uncover new lineages of life (NeLLi) - Anholt_01485 metaG (SPAdes) (version 2) | ecosystem: Environmental > Aquatic > Marine > Oceanic...
TGGACTCTTTGCTCACCCCCTTTTCCTTAATTTGGACTTGAAATTAGCAAACCTTAACCCTATTTGCTTAAGAGGTGCTTTTTAATTTAGTAAGTATTCAGTGAACCCCGTCATTTTTGGTAGTCGCCGGTAGCCGCAGGCTTCAGCCTGCGTTTGGACGCACCCGAAAGGGTGCGGCTACCCTGAAAATTCAATGTGACACGGCGTTTACTGAGCATTTATTTAATTTATCATCCTCAGTGATTTTGTCAAGAACGCTATCATCACAGGATGTAGCGGGAAAGATCTTCACTCTCCACGATATCTTTGAGCCTTTCTTTGACGTAGCTAGAGGCGATGGTAAGGGACTTTCGCTTTAATTTGTGAGCATTGAAGCTAATATCTTCCAGAAGCTTTTCCATAACGGTGTAAAGCCTCCTGGCCCCGATGTCCTCGCTTCGCTCATTCACCAAAGATGCCAGATGAGCGATCTCCTTAATTGCGCTTTCCTCGAAGGTTAATTGTATCCCTTCGGTTTTCATCAAAGCTTGATACTGCTTTATTAAAGCATTCTCAGGTTCGGTTAGGATGCGCTCGAAGTCCTTCTGGGTAAGTCTATTCAATTCCACCCGAATGGGAAATCTTCCCTGAAGTTCAGGGATCAAGTCGGAAGGAGAAGTAGCATGAAAGGCCCCGGCAGCGATAAAGAGAATATGATCACTTTTGATGGCCCCATAACGAGTAGCTACCGTAGTTCCCTCAACAATAGGTAGAAGATCTCTCTGCACTCCTTCCCGGGAGACATCTATCTTATCCACTCCTCCTCCCCCGGCAACCTTATCTATCTCATCAATGAATATTATACCGGAGTTTTCCGCACGATTGATAGCCTCCTCAATGACTTTGTCTTTGTCGACCAGCTTTTGGGACTCCTCCTCCAGGATAATCTGGCGAGCTTCCTTTATGGGGGCCTTTCGGTCTCGAGGACGTTTTGGCAACATATCACCCAGCAGATCTTGAAAGTTCATCCCCATCTGTTCTACTCCGGCACTACTGAATATCTCTATCATAGGAGTGAACTTATCGGTTGCCTTGATCTCAATTAATCTATCTTCCAGTTCTTTATTCTTCAGTTTCTCTCTTAGTCTTTCTCTGGTGTTCTTTGCTTTTTTAATCCGCTCATCCTCCTCAAGCTCTCCTCCTTTGTGGGAAATCGAGGTACTTTGGGGAAGAGGAAGGAGAATATTCAGAAGTCTTTCTTCAGTCAATCTCTTCGCCTTCTCCCTTACTTTTTTCATCATCTCCATTTTCACTGTGTGTACCGCTACATTGGTAAGATCCCTTACCATGGACTCTACGTCCCTTCCCACATAACCTACTTCGGTGTATTTACTTGCCTCCACTTTTATGAAAGGTGCTTGGGCTAGTTGGGCTAATCTTCTGGCAATCTCTGTCTTTCCTATGCCCGTCGGGCCTATCATGATGATATTCTTGGGAGCTACTTCGTCTCTAAGTTTAGGAGGAAGCTTTTGCCGCCGCCATCTATTCCGCAGGGCAATTGCCACCGCCCGCTTAGCATCATCTTGCCCTATAATGTATTTGCCCAGCTCCTTTACTATGATAGGAGGGGTAAGCCATTTTTCCCTCATTTTTTATCTCCTCATGGTGTAACTATTCAGCCCTATCATATTTCACCGCATTTATTAAGTTTTTTCTTTTTGACTCATCTCTGCGCACTCTGCGATCTTTGCGGGGAACAGTTACATTTATTATAATTCCTCAACACTAATCTGATTATTAGTATAAATACAGATAGAGGCGGCTATAGTCATAGCTGTCTCCACGATTTTTCTGGGAGGATAATCTGTGTGGTCAGCCAGGGCTTGAGCTGCTGCTTGGGCAAAACCGGCTCCTGAGCCGATGGCTACTACCCTGTCATCAGGTTCAATCACATCTCCGTTACCTGAGATAATAAAAGACTTTTCCTTATCAGCCACGATCATCAGAGCCTCCAGTCTGCGCAATATCTTATCCTGCCGCCAGTCTTTTACCAGCTCTAATGAAGCTCGAGCAAGATTCCCCTGATACTGTTCAATCTTCTTTTCGAACCTCTCAAAGAGGGTAAGGGCATCAGCAATGGCTCCAGCAAAGCCAGCTAAAACGCGTCCTTTATAAAGTCTCCTTATCTTCTGGGCCTTGTGTTTCATAACTATGTTCTCAAAAGTAACCTGCCCATCACCGGCAATAGCCACTTTGTCTTTATCTCTCACTGCCAAGATAGTAGTTGAGCGAATCATCTAACCTCCTTTTATGCCCTGGGGTGCGTGGCTTGATAAATCTTCTTGAGTCTCCTGGTGTTTAAATGGGTATAGACCTGAGTAGTGGAGAGCCGTTCGTGACCTAAAAGTTCCTGGATACTGCGTATATCTGCTCCCCGGTTCAAAAGATGGGTAGCAAAGGAATGACGCAGTATGTGTGGACCGGCTGCCTTTTGGATGTTGGCTAATTCCAGGTATTGATTCATTTTTTTTCGTAACGATCGATCGGAGAGTCTTCCTCCGAATCTATTGATAAAAAGGGCCTTTACTCCAGGTTTTACTTCCTCTTTTCTCATGGGTAAATATGTGATTAGTGCTTTAACGGCATAACTTCCCATCGGTATTATCCTTTCTTTGGAGCCTTTACCTCTAACCTTCACCGTCTCTGACCCAAAGTCAAGATCCTCAACCTCAAGATTTACTAACTCAGCCGCTCTCATTCCGGTGGCATATAAAAGTTCCAGAATTGTCCTATCCCGAAGGCGAATAAAATCCTCTCCTTTTGCTGCATTGAGAAGTCTTTGCACCTCTTCCTCCTCCAGATAAGCCGGGATTTTTCTTCCCTGTTTTGGGCCTCGCATACCAGACAGAGGAAAAGATCCTAGGTGTCCCTTCAAATAGAGAAAATGAAAGAAGCTTCGTAAAGAAGCAACTCTTCGGGCCAGAGTAGATTTTCTCCTTTCTTTTTTTTGGAGTAGGCCCAGATACTCTCGTACCTCAGGATAGCCTACTTCTTTCAAATCTTTCTTCTGGAAATGGAGAAATTTTAAAAAATCCTTGACATCACTGCTATAGCTTTTAACCGTGGACGAGGAAAGATTTTTTTCCTCTTCCAGGAAACGATGAAATCTATCCAGCCAATTTATTTCTAGCTCCATCTTCTTTTCATTATTTTAAAAGGGACTCTGCCCAGTTTGAGTTCTTCGACCAGAAACTCTTCTATTCTTTTTCCACACTCCGGACACTTTAAGCCATTCTTAACCTTTACCAGATAAGAATTCCCGCAATGAGGACAATTTTCTACCACCGGTTCGGTTTTCAAGACAAACCGGCATTGAGGAAACCTTGAGCAGCCATAGAAAATACTACCCTTTTTGGATGATCTCTCGATGATCTCTCCCTCACAGTCCGGGGAAGGACATCTAACTCCTGTCTTTTGAGCTACTTTCCTGGTGTTCTTACAGCGGGGATAATTAGAACAAGCAAGAAATTCTCCGTAGCGGCCGAATTTAAGAACCATTCTTCCTCCACATTTCTCACATTTAAGGGATGAGGCTTTCCATCCCTCTTTTTTGACATCCTTCATCTTTTGTTCAGCCGCATCGAGGTCTTTCTTAAAATGATGATAAAAATCGCCTACTAAAGCAGCCCAGGGTCTTTCCCCCTGTTCCACTGCATCCAGACCTTCCTCCATCTGGGCAGTGAAATGAGGGTCAAGGAGAGTGGAAAAACTATTCACCAGAAGGTCATTCACCACTCTTGCCAGGGGTGTAGGAACGAACCAACCCCTGGCAGATTTCACATAACCCCTTTTCTTAATGGTGAAGATAATGGGAGCATAAGTGCTCGGCCTTCCGATTCCCTTTTCTTCCAGGGTTTTAACCAGACTAGCTTCCGTGTATCGGGGAAGTGCTTTGGTAAATTGCTGTTTTGAGCTAAGCTCTTCTAACTTTAACTTTTCATTTTCTTTGACCACTGGCAGACTCTCATCTTTCTCAGCTTTCTCTTTATAAATTAGAAGATAGCCGGGAAATCTAATTTTTCGACTCTCGGCTTTAAAAAGATATACTCCTCCCTGAATGTCTACTTCAACTGTGTCTATAACCGCTCTTTCCATTTGAGAGGCGATGAATCTTCTCCAGATGAGCTGGTAGAGTTTATAATGAGGATTTGATAAGTACTTTTTTACTCTCTCCGGATCTCGCTTGATCCCGGTTGGTCGTATAGCTTCATGAGCATCCTGACTCGATTTTCTGTTCCTATAATAAGGGATTTTTGAAGGTAGAAATTCTTCTCCTAATTTCTTCTTTATATACTCTCGTGCCTCCTTCTGTGCTTCCTTGGCCACCCGGACAGAATCTGTCCGCATATAGGTAATAAGACCCACTCTTCCCTCAGATCCAATCTCCTGACCTTCGTAAAGATCCTGGGCTAGCTTCATGGTGCGGGCTGCCGAAAATCTCAGATGATAAGCGGCTGCCTGCTGTAAGGTGCTGGTGGTAAAGGGAGGCTGGGGAGATTTCCTCTTCTCTTCTTTTCTTACCCTTATAATCTGGTAGCTCTGCTCTTTTATTTTTTTCGCAATTTCCTTTACCTGAGCTTCGCTACTTATTTTTACCTTTTGGCTATCAATCAGGGAAAGTTTCGCCTCCAGGTAAGCCTTTTTGAAAGATAACCCAAATCTGGCCTTGACTATCCAGTACTCCTCTGGTTTAAATTTTTCTATCTCATTTTCTCGATCACAGATAAGGCGAACCGCTACTGACTGGACCCTTCCGGCAGAGAGTCCTCTCTTTACCTTCTCCCAGAGAAGGGGCGAGAGCTTATATCCTACCAATCTATCTAATACTCTTCTTCCCTGCTGAGCGTTCACTTTGTTAAGGTCGACCTGGCCAGGTTTTTTAATAGCCTCACGGATAGCTTCTCTAGTGACCTGATTGAAAACTATTCTTACCTTGTCCGGATGAGCTAGCTCCTGGGAAAGATGCCAGGAAATCGCCTCTCCCTCTCTATCTATATCCGTAGCCAGATAGACCTTTTCTATCTGGCGGCTTAAATCCTTTAATTTTTTGACCACTTTCCGTTTTCCAGGGATTATGCGGTAGGTTGGTTTAAACCCATTTTCTATATCTATCCCCAAATTTTTCTTGGGCAGGTCTTTTATATGTCCATAGCAGGACTCCACCCGAAAATTCTTGCCCAGGAACTTATTTATGGTTTTAGCCTTGGCCGGCGATTCCACAATGACTAAATTTTTAGGCATCTTTATTCATGCTTTTAATTAGTTTTTTCTATTAGTGACTTGTGGTTAGCTTGCTCAAGAGTACCATAGGACAGAAAAAATTTTTGTCAAGGGTTTGACTACCCGGTATAAGGCCCATTTTGACTTTCTATTTTGAATTGTTAAGGTTCATCCCTTTACCACAACTCGTCTTGCTAGAGAAGGAAAAACCTGCTTTTAAAGTAAGCAGGCAATGGCGATTTGATAAATCAGAGAGAGGAAAGTGGACTCGGAATCAAGGAGATGGAGATGAAAGATCTGTCCGAGGATCACGAAGAGTCGGCTAAAATATTAAAAATGTCATAATTATCAATTTTGTGACAATTTTTATGAACTAGTTGAGATTATGCCCTATAATTTCTGTACTTTCGTCTGACCTTGACAAAAAGGCCATCTTTCCTCGAACATCAGTCCTCATCCATATCATATACTCCTAAATTCAAAGGGTATTTACCATATTCTCTAATTAAGTTTATAAAACAATCATAATTTTCGGCTGATACATTACTAGGAACTGAATGATCTGCACCGGGCATATACCCTCCACCTTTGGCAGCATTTAGTCTATAAAGTAAGTCTCTCTCTAAATTTTCGTTAGAACCAGGCAAGACATTCAATGCATCTATATTGCCTAAATAGGCAAGTTTATTTTTGTATTTTTTCTTCAATTTAATGACGTCCATACCTGCTTTTACCTCCAATGTGTGGTAAGCATCTATTCCGGCATCAACTAAATCATCAAGTACGGCTCTACTGTCACCACAACCATGGTAAACAAGCAGTGCACCCATTTTATGAAATTCGGTACACATTTTTTTTACCACCGGATAAAATATTTCTTTCCAAAGTTTTGGAGAGAAAAGCATTCCATTTTTATAAGCAACATCGCCCCAAATGAATAGACCTTCCACTCCATCAAATTCAAGTTGTCTTTTCCCAATTTCTATCATGTAATCCCCAATTCTCTGTACAAACTTTTTTACTTTTTTAGGGTGCGTAGCCAAATCTATAAATGCATCTTCTGGTCCTCTCATTCTCCACAATGATTCATGCCCTTCACAAACAGAACCAAATACGCATATTTTATCTTTTGCTTCGCTCAAAGATTCTGCAAAACTAGGGAGAGGAGTAAACCCATCCCCAGATATAATATCTTGACGGATTCCATAATACCTATCTTTATCATTAGGATCATCAAACTCAAAAACTTCATATTCTTCTGCAGATTTAATGGAAAAATCCAAATATCTGGGCATAGGAGCATAATCAAACTTTTTTATGGTGCAACCAAAACCGCTTTTCCAGACTACATAATCATCCCTCTTTTCCAGTATTTGGCATGACTTTTTCTTGGGATCCATATTGGGAGAAATAACCATAAGATCCATATCATAATAATAATAAATATTAGTTTCTTCAGGAAGTTTTTTTTCCTTTTGCCACCTCTGTATAAATTCAGCCCAAAAAAAATCATGTAGTGGTATCCTATCAGGTTCACTACATTTTAATGTCTTTCTCACTCTTTCCAATTTCTTATTAACATCCGACAGATCATAATCCATATACTGAGCCGCCCTAATACTTTAACTATCTATTTGCAAATTTACTTTTTAAATAAATTCTAAAAGATCAAGCTCCAGAAGCTTAGAATAAGTAGGAACCCCTTCTTCATCCCAGCCAGCCAGCTGATAATAAAGATCTCTAGCCTTTAGAAAATCGTCTTTATTTATCGTTATTCCTTTTTTAGGACCACTCTCTATAGGTTCAAACAGTCTCCCAGGAAGCATATCATCTTCTCTGTTTATCCCTTCTCTTAAAGCAAATAATTTGTACATATTTATTCTTTTCTCACCTAGTTTAAATAACTCAAATAACGAGATCTCCCACCCTGTAACTGCACTTACCACTTCTACAAGATGATGAAAATTAAAAAACCTTACCGGTGAAAATGAAAAAATACAGGAGCAAAGTGCATCTAACATGGAAAAAGCGGGCTGAATTAAATAAAACATTCTAATTTTTTTCTCGGCCAGGCTTTCCGCAGGAAGCCTTTCATATACAGTTAAAGGTGATACTTTATCCATAAATAACTTATCCGCATTAAAATCAAAATCAGTATCATGTTCAACCACCGTATAGTAAGGACCAATTGGAGATACTGCATATCCTAATCCTAACATTTGCTTTACTCTTGGTTCATGAACTGGAATCTCCATACCTTTTACATGCATGGCATAGTTTTTAGCGCCTTTCATTTTACTGGATGCGATCCTTGTACCATCTGCCAAGAGATCTCCTATCCCTTCCCTTTTTGATATCATAGTAATCAATTTCAGCACAGAATCCTCTCTACCCCACTTTAATTCAATGCCATTGGTATCTTTTTTGGAAAGAAGCCCATTTTCAAAACACTCTATGGCGAAAGATAAAGTGATGCCCAGCGAAGTTCCATCTATTCCGTTTTCACAAATAGAGTTCCAGATCTTGAGAGCAGAATCTAAATTATTTATTTGAAGATTATACACAGAAGCTCCAAGACTTTCTAGTTCTATCATTCCAAATCTCGGATCCAATCCAATTTCTTCTATCCCCGCCAATATCTTTTTACAACCTCCAAAACATTCATTGCAATTTACATTTTTGGAACTATATTTTTCAGCTATCCTATTTCCATCTATTTTATCTGCATCCTTAAAATTAGAAGTTTTAAAATTCCTAGTTGAAAACATACCCTCATCAGACAGCCATTTTACAAAGCCAGCAACTCCTGCTTTATCATGCTGACTTCTGTTTACAGGATTATTTAAAAAATTCTTTTCAAAGTATTTTGATAACTTGTTTATTTTATTTATATCAAATATATTAATCCCCTTAGTTCCTTTAACACATAAAGCCTTTATATTTTTAGACCCCATAACAGCTCCCAGACCACCCCTGGAACTAAAAAACATATTATCATTTACTATAGATGCATATCTAACTAAATTTTCCCCTGCCGGGCCAATTAATGCGATCCGAGTATTTTTATCTTCTATTTCATTCATTAATAAATCATAGGACTTTAATGTGTTATGCCCCCAGATTTTCGATGCATCTCTAATTTCTACCTTGTCATTGTATATATAAATATATGATAGAGTTTTAGCCTTACCTTTTATAACTATGGCATCGTAACCTGCTTTTTTTATTTCCGGTCCTAGATAACCAGGAGTTATGCTCTCCCCCACCAGATTTGTCAAAGGAGATTTAGAAATTACTGAATGCATAGAAAGACCAGAACAAGGTGAACCAGTTGTAGGAGAAGTGGAAAAAATAATAAGGTTATTTTCTGATAAAGGTTCAATTTTTGGGGGAAGTTCCTTTAATAAGTAATATGCACCCAGACAAGTTCCACCCATATATTTTCTATAAAAGAGATCATCTTTTTCTTCTATTTCTATCTTATTTCTGGTTAGATCAATTCTTAATATTTTACCGGTATAACCATATTTCATTTAGTACCCCAATAATATATTTAATAGATGTTAAAAAAGCTATCTTTTCTGTTATCTATACTGTTTAGTCAAGAATGTCCCCGTGCAGATCTAAAATAATTATCATTTTATGGCACCTAATGTTAAACCCTTGACTAAGTTACGTTGAACCGCTATTACAAAAATAACTGCAGGTATTAACATAATCACCGACATAGCACACATTCCTCTCCAATCAGACACGAACTCAGCCGTAAAATCAAATAATCCAACAGGAAAGGTCTTCGATGCAGTAGTTCGTGAAATAACGCTGGCCACAGCGAATTCATTCCAGGACGTAAGAAAAGCAAAAATACCGCTAGCTGCAAGACCTGGTAAAATTAACGGTAAATTTACTCTTAAGAATGCTCCCCATCTAGAACACCCATCTATAAATGCTGCATCATTTAATTCTTTAGGAATCTCTCCAAAAAATCCGGTCATTAACCATGCTGTAAAGGGAACATTCATAGCAGTATATGCAATAATTAGCCCATATATTCTGTCTGAAAGTCCAATTTTTGTAAATAAAATTAGCAATGGAAGGCTAAGCGCTATCCCCGGAACTGCTCTTGCTAGCATAAAGCTCAAAAAAATACTATCTCTTCCCCTAAATTCAAAGCTTGAAAAGACAAAACCTGCCAGTGTCCCTATAACTAAAGCTAAAATTGTACTCACTACAGAGGCTATTATAGAGTTTCGAGCATAATCCAAAAAAGGAACAGACTGCCCAAAGCCAAATTCTTCAGCAGATTCAACGCGGCCTAACAAAGCTGTATAAGAAGTGAAATCAAGCTGTCTGGGCACCCAAATAGGGGGGCGGGCATTTATTTCAATATTAGGACGCACTGATGTTAGAACAATCCAAACTGATGGAATAAAGAAAATTGATAATATTAAAATCAATATAATGTTAGACAAAAGATATTTAGGTTTTCGGTATTCTTTTCTTTTCATGCCTCTTAAATCTTTCTTGCTTTTAATAATTTTCTAAAAAGATAGAATGTAAATGCAAATGATAATAAAACCGTAATAAAAGACATCGAACTGCCCAAAGCAAATTTTTGACCAGTAAATGCCAGTCTAAAAACATAAGTCCAAATGAGCTCTGTTCTACGAGCAGGCCCTCCACCTGTCATAATACTTACCAAATCATATGCTTTTGCTACATCAAGAGAGCGAACTGCCATGGCGATAAAAATAAATGGTGAAATGGAAGGAACAGTCACATAACGAAATTTTTGCCATCCTGAAGCTCCGTCAACCTCACTCGCTTCAAATATTTCTTGTGGAACTGACATAATTCCAGCAAGAAAAATTATCACCATAAATGGTGTGCTCATCCAAATTTCCGCAACCAGAATAGTTATAAAACCTAATGGCTTTTGCACTAACCAAGGAATAATAACTGGATGACCTGTTATTGAATATAAAATGTTGTTTATGAGTCCGACTTGATCGTTAAAAAACCACTTAAATTGGAGTCCTACTAATATAGGCGCAAACATCATAGGCATCATCATTATGGTACGTAAAATACCCCGCCCACGAACTATATGAGACATCATATTAGCGATAACAAGTCCTAATATAAGCTCTATGTTAACAGCAAGAGCAATATATAATATGGTTCTTCGAAAAGATAGCCAAAATATCCGGTCTTTAAAAAGAGTTATATAATTACTAATACCGATAAATTCATATCCAGTAGGTTTTAATAATGTAAAATCAGTAAAACTTAAATATAAAGAATATATCATTGGGAAACCCACTACAAAAAAGATCAAAATGACCGCAGGTAGGAGAAACGCTATAGGTAAATACTTTGTCTCATCTATTGCAAATCTATAAATTCTATTAGTCCTGTCGGAAACACCACCAATAATAGTTCTGTTCATCTTTTGCATTTCTTAACTGCTGCTCTGGTTCAATCTGTGAGTTAAGGTAACAATTTTTACTCCTGATTCTCAAAAACTTCTCTTCTGTCTAAACTGAGGTGATTTTTGGTGCACTGCCCTATGAGAGGATAAAAAAACTGTACCATCTTTTTACAGAAGCGGATAATTCTGGACATCATTAGGAAGCAATCACCAGCTTTTCGAGGAAGGAATAGATGGTTGGAATAATCGAAAATTAACCTACCGTTCGCCTTAGCCTAAATTTAGAAAAGAAGCATTTGCTTCCTTTAAAGCTAATAAGCAAAATCCCAAAAAAAGAAGAAAATTTGACTTATTGTCTTTCTGGTATCCTTTATTAAAATAGAGTACGGATTTTGAATGAATAACAGAAAAAACAGATAGGTAGACTTCTAATAGTAGCCTGCTTCAGACACCAATTTTTCAACAGCTTCTGCGGCTTCGTCTAAGCCTTTCTTGGGTTCTTTGTCACCCAGTAATATAGCCTGCAGAATTGGATACAAAATATCAGATGCAGGCAACCATTGTGCTACAAGTGGAGGAGTTCTAAAATCCTCAGATGCTTGTAATTGTGCCATTTCTAGTCTTTTTACTTCCAGAAGATCTCCACTTTCTTTTGCTTCTCCAATAATTGTTTCCCATACTGACTTACGAGCAACTAAGAATCCAAGTTTGGCTTCATTGTACTGTTGGTCATAATTGGTTAAAAATTTAATCAAAGCTACCGCTGCATCTACATTTTTAGATGCTTTGGTAATGGAAAATGCGTGTTGTCCAGCCCAACCCGAATGAATTCCACCATCACCCATTGGCTGCCTAGCTATATCAAATTTACCCGCAACCTGGCTCGCTTTTGGATCCTGGAAGTAACCAAACCAACCGTACCATTCAGTATACATTGCTATCATTCCATTTACCCAGTTCTTAGCCACGTCTTCCCAAACATAACTTGTCATCCCTGGAGGCATTGCACCCGCTTGATAAAGATCTCTAAACATGGTTACCGCTTTTACTCCTGCCTCACTATTAAATGCAGGCTTCCAATTTTCATCAAAAAATTGTCCCCCTTCTGCTATAAGTACTTCATAGAAACGCCCCGTCAGTGCCTCTTCCTTGCCAGCAAATTGGGTACCATATATTCCCTTTGAAGGGTCAGTTAGGAAAATAGAAACCTGTTTAAATTCGTCCCATGTTTCTGGAACTTTAAGGTCTGTTCCGAATTTTTCTTTATATTTTGCCTGAACATCAGGGTCTTCAAAAATATCAGTACGATAGTGTAGGGCACTAACGTCAAAATGTCTTGGAATTATCCACAAATGCCCATCTTTCCTCCCAGAATCTAAAATCATCGGTATGAAGTCAAAGAGTTCCTCCTCAGTCCAATAATCCTCCAGGGGAATTATTCCATCTGATTCTATGTACTGAGTAAAGAAGCTCGAATGATCCCAGGCAACATCATAATCAACAGTTCCAGCTGCAAAATCAGTTTTTAGCTTCTTATCAATCTGGAATCCATCACCCTTAAATACAATTTCTACTTTTGCGCCTGTTTCTTCTTCAAATTTTGGAATCGCCTTATACATTTCCCCATAGTTTGCACCACCAATAAAAGCACACCTAATAGTTATTCCCTCTAAAGATTTTCCTGCGGCTGCTGCTTTCTTGTAACCCGTAATTGAGAAACCTGCTATCATTGATACACTTATTAATAACGCTAATGAGCATAAAAATATTTTTTTCATTTTTTGCCCCTTTTTCCGGCTTGGTTCATTTTTCCCTGAAACCTTCCCCAAAGAAATTTCATTATTTAGTGTCTTCTTTTTTGGAAAACCTTCTTTTTTCCAGCTACCGGCCTACCTGCTTCTCACCTCCCTTCGGCCTTACTTTTAGCTTTTCCCTTACCAAAGATCGAACTTCATCCTAACTGTAGCAAAAAAATCTTTTTTGTCACGGAGTCCTTTCTAAGTTTCATGCATAATTTAAAAAGTTTTTTCTCCTGTTCCTACCTCCCTGTTCTTCAGTACCTTCCATATTCATGAACCGCTTTCACCATAGTTACAAAATTTTCTGGCGGAATACCATCAAAGATTGAAGAACTGGAACCTAAAATGTAGCCACCACCTTCTTTCAATTCATCACAATGTTTTTTAACATCTTCTTCTATTTCCACTTTTGTCCCTTTAGCAAGCAAAACAGTTTCAATATTTCCAAATAAAGCAAATTTCCCTTGATATTCTCTTTTTAAAGCATGAATATCATTACAGGAAGGTTGAATTGGATGTGCTCCTATTGCACCACATTTCATGAGGATAGGAATAACATTCACCATATTTCCATCAGAATGAAATATTACTGGTATGCTTCTTTCATGTATTGACTTAAGTATTTTACCTAGCCTTGGGACATATAACTCCTCAACTTTTTCAGGATTAATCATAAGACCATTAGCCCCCGCAAGGTCATCTGCAATTAAAACAAAAGGAATATCAGGAAATCTTTTTACAACTTCAACTGAAATGCTATAGTAATGCTCCATTGAAAAATCCATTAAACATTCAATGAATTTGATATCATCATAAATTTTATACATAAACTCTTTCAACCCTATTGCTAAATAAGTTGTATCAAAAACTGATCTGATGATAGGATACAATCCAACATCGGTTCCTTTGCATGCATTATAATACTGATCAAACTGTTCTAAGCTTCTATGAATTGATGGTAATTTTAATCCTTTAATATCTCCCCAGCTTTTATATATGCCATCAACGTAATGAGTTGTGCCATCCGATGCTTCTTTATAAACAAAGCCAAAACCCCAAACAAAATCATAGCCTATGGCATCTTGCCCAATCCTTTGGGCATATTCAATAAGGTCTTCAGGGTCAAGTGGATTTTCAATTGTCTTTTCTTGATCATATGGATCAACCGGATCACCTACATTTCTTCCCAGTACGTATTCTATTGTCCTTTTATTAACCCAATGTTCTAAATGTGGGACTCTATCAGTAGGTTGAAATTTTATTGCTTTTACCAACCTATCTATGTTTGACTCATTATTACTCATTTACTATTCCTCTTCTTATGCCAAGATTTATAAGAAGATATTGAAAAACCTTATTAACTATCCTGGTGAATTTCTCCGTATTTATAAGCCGTGTCATACATTGCAAGTACGTTTTCCAAGGGAATTTCACTAAGCAAATGCTGAGATGGTCCCAGGACAAAACCACCTCTATCTTTAAATAACTTTATTCTGGATAATACCTCTTTGCGGACGTCCTCTTCAGTTCCAAATGGAAGTGTTTTTTGAGTATCAATTGACCCTTGAAGAACCACTCTTCCCCCATATCTCTGAGCCAAACTCTCGAAATCCATATCATAAGCTCTAACCTGAACAGGTTCTATTGCATCCATCCCGAGCTCCATTAAATCATCAAGAACGTAAGTTATCGAACCACAGGAATGCTGCGTTATGTAAAGATTATATTCTTTTGCCAGTGAATACAGTCTTTTAACGTGCGGTTTTATAAGTTTTCTCCACATAGAAAGACTAACTAAAGGGCCCTGCTGCTGTCCATAATCATCTCCAGTAAAAAATATATCTACATATCCTTTGGTTTTTTCAAACATTATCCTGGAACACTCATAAAAAAAGTCTGTTATTTTCTCCATAACTTTAAAAGCTACCCTGGGTTTGTCAACCATCATCATCATAAATTTTTCCATTCCTACTAAATCAGTAGCTGCACCAAAAAACCAACCCCAATGACCTCCATAGACTGCATAGCCTTCTTCTCTAGTTTTTTTTGCCTCTTCTACATAAACATCATAGTCATAATATTCTGGCTTGGGCCAATTATAGTCTTCAACATCTTTTATTGTTTCTGTATGAGCTAGTGGGTGTTCAATCGCATAGCCAAAATCTACCCCTTTCCTTGGAATCCAAAAATAATCTGTTCTTCTACCATCCGGTGTTTTCATCTCTGGCCCTACCCATTTTGGTCTAGCCCATCTGAAATCAATATGTAAATATTTCATAAGTTCAAGTTGATTTTTAACACCTACTCTTTCTATTAACGCATCGTATACTGGCTCGTCGGCGCAAAAGTCGAGAGGAATTCTATCCGGAATTTGAAAATTATAGGTTTTTATGACTCTTTCTCTAGACGTCATGCCAGTCTCCTACAGTACTTGCTCCCATGGTAGTGTATGATTCACCAGTTACCGGGCGCCATGCTGGTCCTTGGGGATGCCACCCCCTCCCTCACTTGAAAAAGAAACGAAAACCCAGGGCAGCTTCTCCTTTAACTTTTGATTCCGGAGTTAACTGAAGCACGGGAGCGATTTGCAAAAAGAAATCGAGGGGTACTGCATCAAAAAGGTATTCCAAGCCCACAATGGCTCTTATCCCAATCTCATTATCTTCGCCTTCTTTTAATTTAGCTTCTATACCTAATCCATAGAAAACTGGAAGTCGGCCATTTTTCACTCTCACAAGGTCAAAATTATGCCAGAGATAATCGGCGTGTAGCTCTGTTTCTTTCTTTTTCCAGCCAACGGCAACCTCTACTGCATCAGTTTCCTTGGTCCAGAATTTCATACTTATCCCGGTGGGATTTCCTATAATGAATCCCAGACCAAAAGTGCCCCTTTGCTGTGCGTGCCCTGATAAGCTCACAAACATTACGATGATGCCTGTAAGCACAATTATTATCCCTTTTTTCGCCAATTTTTCCTCCTTTTAGAGTATCACTATAATAAACTTTCCTCTGGTGTAAATATTCAGTGAAGGACGTTCCATGTTGTTGACTACAAAGAATAGAGCGGGTAGCCGCACCCTTTAGGGTGCGCATAAACGCAGGCTAAGATTTTGCGCAGGCTGAAGCCTGCGGCTACCGGCGACTACCGAGATTGCTTCGCTTCGCAATGACGGGGTTCACTGAGTATCTACCCTCCCGTTATATTTTGCAGAATAAC
>Ga0209979_1002905_pt1 | contig 15701 bp, 19 predicted proteins | sample AnhtaG_FD_183114 | JGI IMG/M metagenome (GOLD analysis project Ga0209979, IMG submission 183114) | Deep subsurface microbial communities from Anholt, Denmark to uncover new lineages of life (NeLLi) - Anholt_01485 metaG (SPAdes) (version 2) | ecosystem: Environmental > Aquatic > Marine > Oceanic...
CATCCCCCGGCCGGAGGCCGAGCGCATGCTGGTGGATGGCTTCTTTCAGGACGTGGTGGAGCGCATCCCCTCGCGTCCCGTTCTGGACAGGGTGATGGCGGCGCTGGACGCCAAGCTATCGGGCTAGCGGAGGGCCCTGACCCGACCATGGCCGATTTCGTGACGGTGGCGAAGGCCGATGACATCCCGCCGGGGCAGGTGCGCGTCTACGAGCTGGGCGACCGCCGCATCGCCCTGTGCAATGTCGGCGGCACCCTTTATGCTATCGACGACGTGTGTACTCACGACGGCGGCCCTCTGGACCAGGGAGAGCTGGCGGGAGACCAGATCGAGTGCCCTCGCCATGGCGCCCGCTTCGACGTGCGCACCGGCCGTGCACTCACCCTGCCCGCCGTCCGCCCCCTGGGCACCTACCCGGTACAGGTCAAGGGCAACGAGGTCATGGTATCGGTGAACTCGGCCTAGGTTGTGACATGAGACCCATCGACGTGGCGCTGGTGCGGCGAGACTTCCCCATCCTGGGGCGTACGGTGTATGGCCGGCCGCTGATCTACCTGGACAACGCTGCCACCACCCAGAAGCCGCGCTCGGTCATCGACGCCCTGGTGCACTACTACGAGCACTACAACGCCAACATCCACCGCGGCCTGCACGCCCTCAGCGAGGAGGCCACCGCCCGCTACGAGGAGGCGCGCCAGAAGGTCGCCCACTTCATCAATGCCCCCAGCTACGAGAACATCATCTTCACCCGCAACACCACCGAGTCCCTGAACCTGGTGGCCAGCGCCTGGGGCCGCAGGAACCTGGGCCCGGGCGACGAGATCGTCCTGTCAGTGATGGAGCACCACAGCAACCTGATCCCCTGGCAGCTCGTGGCCAGGGACACCGGCGCTCAGCTCCGCTTCATCGACATCGATGAACAGGGCCGCCTGCTGCGGGGAGATGTGGAGCGCCTCATCGGCGAGCGGACCCGGGTAGTCTCCATCACCCAGATGTCCAACGTGCTGGGCACCATCAACCCGGTGAAAGAGATAGCTGAGCGCGCCCACCGGGTCGGTGCCCTCATGGTGGTCGACGGGGCCCAGAGCGTACCCCACATGCCCGTCGATGTCCAGGACCTGGATTGCGATTTCCTGGCCTTCTCCGCCCACAAGATGCTGGGCCCCACGGGCGTCGGCGTCCTCTACGGCAGGCGCGAGCTCCTTCAGGAGATGGACCCCTTCCTGGGCGGCGGCGAGATGATCAAGCGGGTGCGCCTGGAGGAGGCCACCTGGAACGACCTTCCCTGGAAGTACGAGGCGGGCACCCCCAGCATCGCCGACGTCATCGCCTCCGGCGCGGCCATCGAGTACCTCCAGGGGCTGGGCATGGAGAACGTGCGCGCTCACGAGGTGGAGCTGCTGGATTACGCTCTTCCCAGACTGTCCGAAGTCTCCAACCTGACCATCTATGGCCCCACGAATTCTGAGGGGCGAGGCGGGGTCATCTCGTTCAACTACGCCGACCTCCACCCTCACGATCTGGGCACGGTCCTGGATCACCACGGCGTGGCCATCCGGGCGGGGCATCACTGCGCTCAGCCCCTCATGACCCGCCTGGACTGCGTGGCCACGGCCCGCGCCAGCTTCTACGTGTACAATCGGGAGGACGAGGTGGATGTCCTCATAAAGGGCATCTACGCAGCAGCGAGGTTGTTCGGCTATGCCGTCCCTGCCGGAACCTGAGTTCGACGAGCTCTACCGGGAGCTCATCCTGGATCACTACCGCAACCCGCGCAATCGGCGGCAGCTCCCCTCTCCCGACGTGGTGGCCGAAGGCTACAACCCCCTCTGCGGCGACGAGCTCGAGCTCTACCTGAGCTTCGACGGCAAAGTGGTCAGCGACGTGGGCTTTCAGGCACAGGGCTGCTCAATCAGCCGCGCTTCCGCCTCCATGCTCACCGAGGTCATCCTCGGCAAGGAGATCGACGAGGTGCGCTCCCTCATCGCCGCCTTCAGAAGCATGATGACCGATCCGGAGGCGGAGCCGGCCGAGGAACTGGGCGACCTGGAGGCCCTCCAGGGCGTGGCCAAGTTCCCCGTCCGGGTCAAGTGCGCCACGCTGGCCTGGCACGCTCTGGAGGACGGCCTGGACCGGCACGAGGCCGCCCCCTCCGGCCAGCCCATCAGGACCAAGGTAGAGTGATGCATCTCCTCTCCAGCGAGCTGGTCATGGAGAAGCTGAAGGAGGTACAGGAACTGGAGGCAGTGTGAGGCGGGCGGCCCGCTACCTCACGCGACGCGGACGAGGCCTCCGGAGACGCCGAGCGGACACTGCATCAGAAGCACTGTTGAACTTGGTCGGGTACGCCCGCATGAGGCGATGGGAGTCGATCCCGTCGATGACCGCGTAGAAGATCGTGTCTCCTGTGGCTAGCGACTTGTCCACCGCAAGGGATCGCATCAGCTGACTGATGCTCGGCTTGACCTCTCCGACGTACTGAACGACGAACAGGCGGCCATCGAGGATGAACATCCGCTGGACTTGGTCGCCGTTCTTGCCCATCTTGCCTGGCACCAGCGCCCCGCGCTGGCCTGGCCCTTTGAACGCGAACACGGCGCGGATTCGCGTTCCCTTCACGCGGACGCGGGTCGACACAAGATCAGCGAGTTCGCCGCCCCAGTCCTTCCACTCCGTCCGCTCCCCGATGATGCCCTGCACGCCCCGCTTGAACTGATCTTCGGAGACGGTGCGTGGGATACACCCGTCCGGCTTGACCTTCTTGACAGCCTCGAACGAGTCGATGTCGTCCACCGTAAGCTCAGCCACTCGTGGACGCGCCGCCGTACGGCCATTCACCTTCACTGTCACCGAGACAGACGGCTTCCGCTTCGTAGGCAGGGCCGCGACCTTCGTCGGATTGGCCGCGTACTTGAGTATCCTCTGCTTGTTCGTGTGGTAGAAGTCGATCATCTCGTAGGCCGTCTCGCCGTCCTTCGTGGCAGACCTCACGATCCCGTTCTTGGCCAAGTGCTGCCCATTCTGGAGCACCTGCATCCGGCTGAGGCCCGTGCGCGCCACGATCTCGCTGACGGACTTCTGCTTGGCCTTGTGGCGGTAGATCTCGGCGAACACCTTCGGGCGGATCGTGCCGCGCCCGATGACCTTGGCTGCGCGCTCGATCTGCTCCTCGGTGTTGGACTGAGAGTCGGAGACCTCTATGGCGTTCGCCAAGGCGCTACTCCTCCTTCTCAACGGCGCGCGCCCGCTTACCGCCGTCAGGGAACTTGAACGTCCGACTCACCTGAGGCTGGCTCATGCCGAGCACGACGCCAATCTGCTCCTGGGTGGTGCCAGATTTCCACAGAGCGTACACGATCAACCGCTTGATCGCGATCAGTTCGGCAAGGGTGGGATCGTTGTCGGCGGAGTTATCCTTCGCCATTGGAAGCCTCCTTCTTCTTGGTGACCTTCTTCTTCGACTTGCTGCTCTTCGCAGTGGACAGCGCGACGTTCACTGCGTTGGATGTTGACCCGCACAGCTCGGCGATCTCCTTCGGCATAATCCCTGCGCGCCGGAGGCGGACGGCCTTCTGCTGGAGCGTCAGGTCTTTGTCGATGGCGATGTCCATCGCCAAGAGCCGGATGATCGTGTCCAGCTTCGCTTCGATCTGACCCGTCTCGTCATCGTTCTTCGGTACCACCATATCGGTGCTCCTCCTTCTAGGTTGTTTCGGTTCGCTTGCGGTAGTCCTGGCAGTGGTCGAGGCAGCGGTGCTGGAGGCTGGCGAGGGCGAGGGCCTCCAAGACGAAGCCCACGTCACTGTCCGTCCACCAATCTTGATCATCGTGCGAACGTGGATTGCGCATGCCGCGCATGCCGCCCATCGCCAAGAATCGCAGGCCCGCGTGTTCATCCTTCTCCGGCACGGTTCCGAGATCGGTCATCCGAAGGACTGGGTTCTGCTGCTTGAAGGCTTCTCCCATGAGCGCCTGCCCATCGTCGACGTCGTCAGTGATCGCGCTCATCTTCCGCACGCGGTTGTTCAAGGCGACGAAGGCATTGCGGATCGCGTCGCTGGGATGGCCGTTGACGAACCGCGTCTTGCTTGACGTCACAACCGCCGGATGGAAGGCACGGGAGTCGAACAGCGCGCTGGGTGTCGGCGGCCTCGGTCGCGCAGGCACCGCACGGGCCGCCGGTGCCCGTTCCCGAACTGCGCGGCTAACAGGGGCACGAGAGCTGAGCGTAGCCCCCGATGCCCGCAGCGCCTGCACCTTGTCGATCTCGGTCGCTGGGATACCAAACTTCCGCAGATCGATCCCGCGCTCGTGCGCGATGATGTAGCGCGCCTGGTCAGGTGTCATCGGGCCGTGTTCGCGGCGGAGGGCGTCGGCCTTGCGGCTGATCGTCGCCGCTGACCAGCCGGTCTTCCTACGCAGGGCCTCGTACAGATCGGAGTTGATGGGCACGGTGGCCGTTCCCCTACTCGATGAGCCGAGTTAGCTCGTAGTCAGTGGTGCGCCCCTGGCCGATCCTCTCAACAACGCCCTTGTTCTCAAGGTCAGCCAAGCGCCTAGTCATAGTCCGAGGCGATGCGTCAGTACCTTCAGGCACTCCCTTCATGGCCGCCTCCTTGAGAGCGCCAGACTGAGTGCGCCCATTCTCCGCTAGGTGGGCTACTATCGCTGCGGACACAGGATCGCTCCGAATCTCTTTGGCAAGGGCCTCTATCCGGTCTCTGAACGCTGCCTTGAGGATGGCGCTCTGAAGTCGCGCCTCGCGGAGCAGGTCTTCCTCTAGCATGCTACTCCAGCCTCCTTACGTACTTGCCGTCCTCATTGCGGCTAACCATCCCGGCCTCCGACAACTCGGCGAGGATTTGAGATATCCGCTGGGGGCTCACCTTTAGGGGCTTTGCGATGTCACTTCCTGTGGCCTTGCCATCGCAGCGCTCCCAAACCTGACGCCTGGTGCCGTCACCAAGCGCCTCGTCCCTCGCTCGAACGATCCTCTCCCTGTTGACGAGCTTGTACATCGCCGCGAGGTCACCGAGCTGATTTGATATCTGCCTCAAAATGGCCTCTTCCATTGACCCCTCCTTACACATATCGTATTCTGCTCAGCGATAATCTACCTGAACTCTAGCATGGCTGTCACAACATGTCAAGCCAAAACCTTGCCACTAGGCACCGCGTCTCAGAACCGCTTCTCTCGCGGGGGTCGCATCTGCCTACTCTCCCCATAGGCTCCCGCTACTGGCCCGGCTTGCCCGACCCTTCGGCGCCGTCTAGCATGGAGGCTAGCAGCGCCGTCGAGCGGCCTTGAGAGGGGAGCGCCGATGACTGACGCCGGATCCTACCCACCGATCTCCGACTACGGCTTGATCAGCGATATGCACTCCTGCGGCCTGGTCTCCAGGACGGGCTCCATCGACTGGTGCTGCTTCCCTCGCTTCGACAGCGGCGCAGTCTTCAGCCGCATCCTGGACTGGCATAAGGGAGGCTATTTCCAGGTCGCGCCTCACGGCGTCCGCTCGGTGAGGCGGCGCTACGTACCGGGGACGAACGTCTTGGAGACCGCCTTCGAGACCGACACGGGCGCGGCGAAGTTGACTGACTTCATGCCCACCCATCCCCACTCGCGCCCGGAAGAGCCTCTCGAAGTGGGCGGCCGCCAACAGGTGACGCGGATCCTAGAGTGCGCGAGTGGCAGCGTCCGCTTCATGTTGGAGTGCAGACCGCGCTTCGACTATGGCACCATCGTTCCCCATGCTGTCCTCAACAGCCCAAACAGCGGCTTCGCTCATGGAGGCGCCGACGCTCTGTCAGTTTACTGCTCCGCGCCGCTCCGCCAGGCCGACAGCGGCTTCCAGGCCGAGGGATTGCTGAGGGCCGGAGAGAAGCTGTGCGCGGCGGTGACCTACCAGTCCCGCATCTCCCACGCCGCGGAAGCGCTCGACGAAAGCGGGATTGCGCGGCGCCTCGCTGAGACGATGCAGTTCTGGAGGGAATGGTCCACCCTCTGTACCTACAAGGGAGAATTCCGTGACGATGTCCTGCGCAGCGCCCTCACGCTCAAGGCGCTGACCTACGCGCCCTCAGGCGCCTTACTGGCCGCGGCGACGACCTCCCTTCCCGAGGCTGTGGGCGGGTCACGCAACTGGGACTACCGCTTCACCTGGATCCGGGACGCGACGTTCGCGCTCTACGCCCTCTCCATCATCGGCTACACCGCAGAGGCGAGGGCCTTCAAGGACTGGCTGGAGTGGAGCACTCTAGGCCGTGCCAGGGACCTTCAGATCATGTATGGCCTGGGTGGAGAGAGGCGACTGACAGAGGTGGAGCTGCCAAAGCTGGAAGGCTACCGAGGCTCCGCTCCCATCCGCATCGGCAATGCGGCGTATTCTCAGTTCCAGCTGGATATTTGCGGTGAGATATTGGACTCAGCCCACCTGTACCGCAAGTTCGGGGGCGAGATGGACCCGGAGTACTGGCAGTACCTGCGCTGGGTCGTCGATTTCGTTATCGCTCACTGGCGAGAGCCGGACGAGGGGATCTGGGAGACGCGGGGCGGGCGGCAGCACTTCGTCTTCTCCAAGGTCTGGTGCTGGGTAGCTCTGGACAGGGCAATCAAGGCGGCCCGGGCGCTTGGCCTTCCGGGCGATGTGGAACGCTGGCGAAGGGTGAAGGCCGAGATTAGGGAAGACGTGCTGGCCAAGGGCTACGACGCCCAGCGCGGGGCATTCGTACAAGCTTACGGCAGCAAGGCGCTCGACGCCGCCAACCTTATGCTTCCCCTGGTCGGGTTCATCCCCGCCGACGACCCGCGGATGCGCTCGACCATCGAGGCGATCGAGCGGGAGCTGACCTCGCCGCAGGGCCTAGTGTACCGGCACAGAGGCTTCGACGACGGTCTGGCCGGCGGCGAGGGCACATTCACGATTTGCAGCTTCTGGCTCGCTGACGATCTGATTGCCCTGGGCGAGATCCATCGGGCGCGAGCCCTGTTCGAAACGCTTCGGGGCTACGCCAACGATCTGGGTCTCTTTAGCGAGGAGATAGACGCCGAGACCGGCGAGATGCTGGGCAACTTCCCGCAGGCCTTCACCCACCTCGGTTTCATCAACACGGCGGTCCAGTTGCACAAGGCCGCTGGCCGCGAGGTAAGCAGCCGGCCGGGCGAAATGGAAGGGGGCCTAGGATGAAAGCTGTAGTCGTCAGCCCCAAAGAAAGAGGCAGCGGGCGACTCGCGGAGGTGCCCGACCCGCAGCCCCAGAAAGGCGAAGCCTTATTCGGGTGCATGAGGTCGGGTTGGACGGGACGGACTTGGAGATTCTCGAGGGTCAGTACGGAGAAGCGCCGCCCGGCGGGGACTACCTGATAATCGGCCATGAATCATTGGGTCGAGTGGAAGAGGTGACAGACGGCACCGAAGGGCTCTCCCCCGGAGACTGGGTAGTGGCTATGGTTCGGCGACCGGACCCGGTTCCTTGCCGCAACTGCGCCGCAGGCGAGTGGGACATGTGCTTGAACGGCCTCTACACGGAGCGGGGTATCAAGGGACGGCACGGCTTCTTGGCCGAATTATACGCGGAGGAGCCAAAGTTTCTCGTAACGATACCCGAGGAGCTGTCGGCCTTCGCCGTCCTCCTGGAACCACTCTCCATCGTGGAGAAGGCGATGGACCAGATCAAGCGGATCCAGTCCCGCATGGTCTGGCAGCCGGAACGGGCCGTCGTCCTAGGTGCGGGGACGATAGGGCTCCTGGCTGGGATGCTTCTGCGCTTGGGGGGCCTCGAGGTGCACATCTACAACAGGTCTGAGCAGAAGATCAAGCGTGACCTGACCGAATCGATAGGGGCGAACTACGTCTTGGCTGGGGCACATCCGCTTGGTCATGAACTGGAGAGCGAGATCGGACCCGTGGATATCGTCGTAGAGGCGACCGGTTTCAGTCCTCTCGCCTTTGACGCCATGGACATGGTCGGCCCCAACGGCATCGTTTGCCTCACTGGCGTGAGCGGAGGCTCAAGAACGCTCCAGATCGCGGCGGACCACCTCAACCTGGAGATGGTGCTAATGAACAAGGTCGTCTTCGGCACGGTCAACGCGAACCGTCGCCACTTTGAGTCGGGGGTGGGCCACCTACGCGAGATCGAGGCCCGCTGGCCGGGAGTGCTCTGGCGGATGATCACGCGCCGGTTTCCAATCGAGCGCTTTTCCGAAGCGCTGCAGCGGTCGTCGCAGGACGTCAAGACAGTGATAGAGATAGCCTCTGCGGGAAGACCGGGACCAAGGAGGGCGTGAGATGAAGTCGTTCGACCTGATGGTCATCGGCTCCCGCTCCGGCCTGGAGGTCTCATCGGCAGCCGCCGACCGCGGGCTGTCGGTCGCAGTGGTCGAACGTGACCCCTTTGGTGGCACGTGCCTGAACCGTGGTTGCATCCCTTCCAAGATGCCGATTCACTCTGCCGACGTCATGGAGACGATCCGGCGTGCCGAGCTGTTTGGGATCAGGGCACCGGGTCACGCGACATCCCAGGTAGGGTGGGCTACAATGCAGTACACGCGGGAACTGGGCAGATCACCTCGATTCTAATTCGCACGGATGACGTCTTGGCATTCCGGAACCGACCCAGCGTGACCTCAGCAGGCTCCGGCAGGTACGCCTGGCTGCGGATGGACGACGCCGCCCTCTTGAAGACGTGCCGCGAAGAGCGCTATCGTGCGAGCGGCCCCGGCGGCCAGCGCCGCAACAAGGTCGAGACGGCTGTCCGCCTTCGCCACCTGCCCACCGGCCTCACGGCTCAGGCTGAGGAGTCGCGCTCTCTGCAAGAGAATCGTATCCGGGCCGTCAGGCGTCTCCGCGAGCGCCTGGCACTGGAACTGAGGGCCCCGTTCGATCTGGAGGCCCCGCCCTTGCCACCGGAGTTCCTGGCACAGCGAGGCCCGAAGGGCAGCCTTTCCGTGAACCCGCACAATCCGGCCTACCCGATCGTCCTGGCCACCGTCCTCGACGCCCTCGAAGCAGCAAAGGGGAGCTATGCGAAGGCGGCTCAGGCCCTCGGACTCACCACCAGCCAGGTCTTGCGCTTTCTGCGCTCAGACCCCCAAGCTTGGCGCCTGGTAGGGCAGGCTCAGCGACCCCACGCCTGAGTTCGAAGTGACGCCTCATACCGAAAGGAGACCTGCGATGACCGAACAGAGCGTGCTTGTCGAGAAGGCCGACGGCGTGGCCACCATCATCATGAATCGCCCCGATGCCCTCAACGCCATGGACTGGGAGTCAACCGAGCGGCTCCTTCGCGCTGCGGAAGACTGCGAGACGGACCCGACCGTGCGCGTCGTCGTTATTGCAGGGGCGGGACGGGCCTTCTGCGCCGGAGGCGACCTGAGGGCCATGGTAGAGTCGAAAGAGGCCGGCCCTTCCGGCTACCTCAGGCGCCTGACCGTTCTCCTCCACCCGATCGTCAGTTGCCTGACAAGGATGCCCAAGCCGGTCATCGCCCGCGTGCAGGGGGCGGCGAGTGGCGCCGGCATGAGCCTCGTGCTCGCCTGCGACCTCGCCGTCGCGGGAGAGTCGGCCCGCTTCAGCACGGCCTATGTCCGCGTGGCGCTCTCCCCGGATGGCAGCATGTCCTACTCCCTGCCGCGCCTCGTCGGGCCCAAGAAGGCGCTGGAGCTGCTGTTCCTCAGCGAGGTCTTCGACGCCGCAGAGGCCCTGCGCCTGGGCGTAGTCAACCACGTCGTGCCCGACGCCGACCTCGAGCGCGCCACCTCGGAGATCGCCCAACGCCTCGCGAGGGGTCCCGCCCTGGCCCTGGCCAAGGCGAAGGAGCTTGCTTACCGTAGCCTGGGCGAGAGCCTCGAATCGCAGATGGAGAACGAGCGGCGCGCCATCGTCCACTGCGCCGATACGGACGACTTCCGCGAGGGCAGCCAGGCCTTCTTCGAGCGGAGAGAGGCGCGATTCGCCTAGGAGCCGGAGCCAGGCGCGGCCGTCGGGCTGCGCCAATCATGGCTCCAAATGGGGATGGAGTTCTGACATGGCACAGGCCGGGCGACTAGGCGAGCCCAGAGTGAAGTTCGGCGTTCACACGGCGCTGAACGGCGTGGAGTGGTCGCAGCTCCTGGAGTTCTGGCGCTTCCTGGACCGGGAAACCGCCTTCCACAGCGCCTGGGTCTTCGATCACTTCGTGCCGCCGAACCCGGGGGCTGACCCCTCCGGCCCCTGCCTTGAGGGCTGGACCGCCCTGGCCGCCCTCGCGCAGGCCAGCGAGCGCCTCCGCCTCGGTTGCCTCGTCACCGGCAACACCTACCGCCATCCCGCCGTGCTGGCCAAGATGGCCGCCACCATCGACCACATCTCAAACGGCCGCCTCGAGTTCGGCATCGGCGCCGGCTGGCACGAGGACGAGCACACCGCCTACGGCATCCCCTTCTACACGGTGAAGGAGCGCCAGGACCGGTTGGAGGAGACCGTCCAGCTCATCCGCCTCCTCTTCCAGGCGGAGGGTCCCGTGGACTTCCAGGGACGCTACTACCAGCTCCGGCAGGCCCCCTTCTCGCCGCCCTGCCTGCAGAGGCCGCACCCGCCCATCATGGTGGGTGGGAGCGGCGAGAAGCGCACCCTACGCACGGTGGCCCGCTACGGCGACATGATGAACGTCTCCGGCCCTCCCCAGGTGGTGAGGCGGAAGATCGAGGTGCTGGAGGAGCACTGTCAGCGCGCCGGCCGGGACCCGGCCGAGATCGTGAAGAGCATCCTGGCGGTCGTCGCGGTCACCGATGACCAGGGCTCGGTGGACTTCATGGCCTCGGCCATGGCGACGAGCTTCGGCCTCACGCACGACGAAGCGAAGCGCGTCACGCTGGTGGGGTCGGCGGAGCACGTCCGCGCCGTCGTGGAGCGCTACGCGGAACTGGGGGTGACCTACATCATCGTCTTGAGCGAGGGACCCTGGAAGCGAGAGGAGTACGCCCGCCTCTCGGACGAGGTCGTCTCCGCATTCCTCTGACCGGCCACACCTGAGCAGAGTAGCCGCATCCTACATGCGGCCGTACTTCGCGAAGACCTCCCACACCGGCACGCCGGCAGCCAGGTCGCGCCGCGTGGCCTCCTCCCGCTCCTCAACGTCCTCGACCTTCAGCAGCACCTCGTAGGCGATCTCCTGCGGGATGACCATGACCCCATCGGCGTCGCCGACGATCCAGTCGCCGGGGTTGAGCCGCACGGAGGCGGTAAGGGTGCCCCTCAGGTTGATGGGCACCTGCATGTCGTCGATCATCCAGCGGCGGTTCGACTCGACGGGGCTGGTGTAGCGGGCGAACACCGGCCAGTCGGGAATGGCGAGCAGCCCCGCCCGGTCGCGGATGCCGCCGTCGATGACGACGCCGGTCGCGCCGAACTGCCGCGAGACGTAGCTCATCATCTCGCCGAAGTGTCCGCATGGGCCTTCGCTCTGCGCGTTGATCACCACCACGCAGCCGGGGTGCATGGCGCGAAAGAAGCCCCAGTCCTCGAACTTGGGGTCACGCTCTAGGTCGTACATCGAGCGGGGTTCGCGGGCGCCGCGGACGGTGAAAGCGGGACCGGCCACGCGCATAGTGTCCACGAGAGGCTTGATGCCAAGGTCCAGGCACTGATTGGGCATGTCGTACATCCCGTCGAGGACGTCGAAGATGCACGCTGAGGCGCATTTTCGGAACCGGCGGGCCATCTCATCGCTGGAGACGTCTTCTTTCGACACAATCACCTCCTCGGATCGGCTCCAGGGCGCCCGGCTCAGCCTGTCAGGCACCGAAGTAGGTAGAGCCCTCGCGCAGGTGGGAGCGGGCTACCTCCTCGTTGAGCGTCAGGCCGATACCCGGCGCCTCGCTCAGGGCCAGGTAGCCGTCCTGGATCAGGGGCCCCGGCTCTTCCACCAGGTCGTCCCACCAGGGCACGTCCATGGCGTGGAACTCGAGCACGGTGAAGTTGCGCATGGAGGCGCAGGCGTGGGCCGCGGCCATGGTGGCAATGGGGCTGGACACGTTGTGGGCGGCCACGTGCATGAAGTAGAGGTCGGCGAGGTCGGCGATGCGCCTGGCCTCCAGGATGCCGCCGGTCTTGGGGATATCGGGCTGGATGATGTCGCAGGCCTGATTGACGATGAGGTCGCGCATGCCGTGGCGAGTGTAAAGGTTCTCGCCGGTGCAGATGGGCATGGGCGCGGCATCCGTGACCCTGGACATTGCCTCCCAGTTCTCCGGCGGGACGGGGTCCTCGAGCCAGGCCAGGTCGAACGGCTCCAGAGCCTCCGCCAGCCGGATCGCGTCCGAGACGGAGTAGTTCCAGTGACAATCGAGCGCCAGGTCCACGTGCGGGCCGACCGCCTCGCGCACCGCATCCATCAGCTCGACGATCCGGTCGAGCTCGGCGCTGGCGAGGGGACGGCGATGGCTGCGCGCCCAGGGGGCCGCCAGCCCGACGGAGGGCTCCCGTCCGAAGCGCTCGGGGTCCACGTTGTCGATGTCGAACTTGATGGCCGTGAAGCCCCCGGCGAGCGCCGTTCGAGCCCTCTCGGCCCAGGACTCGGGCGTGGGCTCATCGCCCTGGCCACAGTCCGCGTAGACGCGCACCCGGTCGCGGTAGCGGCCGCCCAGGAGCCTGTAGATGGGCACACCCAGGGCTTTCCCTGCCAGGTCCCAGAGGGCGATCTCGATCCCGCCGATCGCAGTCACGACAGTGCCGGCCTGCGAGCCGGACCCGGACATGTAGCGCAGGAGCTTGTTGAACAGCCAGTCGATGTTGGAGGGGTCCTCGCCCACCAGGAAGGGTTTAAGCTCGCGGATGATCGGCTCCACGCCCGCACCCCAGTAGGCCTCGCCCAGGCCGCTGAGGCCTTCGTCCGTGTCGATGCGCACATAGATCCAGTCGAAGTTGCCGGCCACGACGGCCGTCCCGAGGTCCGTGATCTTCACCCTCTTCTCCCTTCTCCGCTTGCCTTTCGCCTCCGCGCTAGTCCGTGCCTGGAGAGCGGTCAGCGGCCCGCTGCCGGTCGAGCTCCCCGAAGACGTGGACGGCGGCCGACCGGCCGTGCCTGGCCAGCGCCATGTCCACCGCCTCCTGCGGCGAGGACGCGTAGGTGAGGCGCAGCCGTTCAACCTCCTCGCGGCTCAGGCCGTCGCTGAAAAGGATGCACTCGACGCCCATCCGGTCGAGCACGCGCCCGCCGTGCACCATGTGTGCAGCCGCCACGCGGTCGCTGATCGCGCCGGACTCCAGCAACGCCTCCGTCTCGGCCAGAGAGCGATAGCCGTACCTGGCGACATCCGGGTGCTCGGAGGCGGCACCCTCGCTGCAGGGGGCGAACTGGATCACCGTGCCGCCGGGCTCCAGCAGATACTCGGCCAGCCACATGCCGGAGGTGCCCCCGTTCCACATGTCCAGGCCGGTCGTGCCTGTGATCAGAACGTCCGCGCGGGGTCCCAGGTCAGCGTTAAAGAAGAAGTCACTGCGGGCCAGCGAGTAGCTGGCGGCGCGACGATACGCCTGGCGGAAGTCGCCTGCGAAGAAGCCGATCATCTCCTCGCGGTTGTTGGGCGCGCCCTGGAGCAGGAAGTCGAGGCCGATACGGTCCGCCGCATCCTCGATGTCATGGCGAACCTCCGTCTCCACCCGGCCGATGATCTCCCGCCCCATGGCCTGCGCGCTCCGCCAGTGGGTGACGCCCGCGCCGCACCCGTCCCCCAGGCCCGGCTGGAGGATCTTCGCCCCTCCGCTCCAGCCGACGACGCCGTGGGGCTTGACGCTCCCGAGCGCCACCTTGAGAGCGGCCTCATGGTAGAGCCGGTTGACGGCGACCGGGGTACCCCGCCTGGTGGCGCCCAGGAGGACCAGGTTCGATTCGTCTCGCCAGTCATGGTTGAGCACCCGGTAGCGGTCGCAGATGGCCGGGCCCAGGTGCCGTCGCAACTCCTCCCTGGTCATAGGCGGATGGGTGCCGAGGGCCACCAGGATGGTGATCTGCTCGGCCGAGAGCCCGGCGCCGTGAAGCTCCTCCAGCAGCAGCGGCAGCATGATCGACACCGGCGTCCATCGTCTGTGATCGGGGACGGCGATGACGCAGTCGCGCTCACCTCGGGCCAGGTCACGCAGGCGCTCGCTGCCGAAGGGCCTGGCGAGCGCCTCCCGAACCGCTTCGGCAGCGTTCGGCAGTGCAGGCTCGCAGCGCAGCTCCGGGAGCGGCAGCAGGCAGCGGCGGGGCACTTCGACGGTCACAGTGCCCCGACCGTACGGGAAAGCCAGCGCTATCGAATCGTCCCCTCTCATCGCCGGGCGCCTGCTGGACGCCTGGGCAATCATCTTCCTGCAGGCAACGGGCCGTCAAGTACATCCCTATTCGGCCCCAGGACCGCGCCATTGACGGAGGCTGCACAAGGCAGATATAAGTGGCCCAGTCGCTCTTGGTTGGATCGCGCATCAAGGTCTCGTGAGCCACTTCGACATCCGCCGCGCTCGAAACGCCCCCTTCGATCCTGAGATCGACCGGGAGCTCATGGCATTGACCTGCCACATCACCGACGACCACTTCCCCTGCCTGCAGGACTACCGGGCTCTCCACCCTGGCCAGCCCGACCCTCACGGGCACAGGCTTGCGCTGGTCCGCGAGTCGCTGAATGAGGCGCGCCCCCGGCTGAACCTCATGGTACAGATGCTGCGCCCCCTGGCGGGCGCGACGGGGGCGGACGTGGGCCCCGGCTGGGGCTTCCTGGACGTGCTCCTGGTCGAGCGATACGGGCTGCAGGTGGCGTGCGCGGAGCACCCCGATAACCTCGCCGCCTACAGCGGGCTGCTAAGGGCACGCGGCATCGAGGTACGGCCCTGGCGTCTCGGCGGCGAGCCCTGCCCGTTCGCTGCCGAAAGCCTGGACTTCCTGATCTTCGGGGAGGTGCTTGAGCACCTGAAGCTGCCGCCGCTGCGGGCGCTAGGCGAGGTTACGGCTCCCCTGAGGGTGGGCGGGACCTTGCTCCTGACCACGCCGAATATCGCACGGCAGTCCAACGTCGAACTCCTGCACCGGGGAGTGAACATTCTGGAGCCCTTCCGCGAAGATATCCCTCCAGACCTCGATGTCACTGACTTTGTCAGCCACATACGGGAGTACACGCCGCTGGAGGTAATAGACCTGGTGGAGGCCTGCGGCCTCCGCGTCACCGACCTCGTCATGTGCAACCTCATGGGACAGGAGCTCCACCCGACCCCGCTTCTCAACCACTACACCTGCCTCGCAGCGGTCAAGGAGTAGACGAGAAGGCCGCCTGAGCGAGACCTCTTCTCGCGACGCCCTGGACCGTCGAACGTGACGCCATCGAGCAGCGGCCGCCTCCCGCAAACGGAAGCGACGCCCCGAAGGGCGTCGCTTCCCATTCGCCGCGTTCCGCCAGCCCTACCGCGGGCTGAGGAAGCGCTTCAGCTCTCCCCGCCGGGCGTGGATGATCTCCCGCTGCCTCTTCAGCCTCACCTCCAGCGGAGGCTCCTCCGACCGGGTGGCGGGCTCCGCTGCCCGACCAACCTCCACCACCTGGGGTATCGTCCTGAGCGGCATAAACGGGGTCTCGCGCCGGCTGAGGAAGCGCTTCAGTTCGCCCCGCCGGGCGTGGATGATCTCCCGCTGCCTCTTCAATCTCAGCTCCAGGGGAAGCTTCTCCGCGCCGGTGGAGGGCTCCGCCACCCG
>Ga0209979_1002906_pt1 | contig 15694 bp, 12 predicted proteins | sample AnhtaG_FD_183114 | JGI IMG/M metagenome (GOLD analysis project Ga0209979, IMG submission 183114) | Deep subsurface microbial communities from Anholt, Denmark to uncover new lineages of life (NeLLi) - Anholt_01485 metaG (SPAdes) (version 2) | ecosystem: Environmental > Aquatic > Marine > Oceanic...
TGTGGTTCTACGGTAATGCATCTAATGCTGCTGAGCGGATGTATGTCGCTCTCAACGGCAGTGCGGTGGTCTATCACGATAATCCCGACGCGGCGCTGATAGATGAATGGACGGAATGCACTATCGACCTGCAGGAGTTTGCAGCCCAGGGCGTGAACCTTGCCAATGTCAATACGATTTCTATTGGCTTCGGCGATAAGAATAATCTGCAGGCCGGCGGTTCAGGTTTAGTCTTTTTTGATGATATTCGGCTGTATCGGCCGGCACCACCGGAACCAGAACCGGCACCGTAAGCCGGAATTTAGGTGGCCCCCATTGCTTCTGCCGTAAGGCATCTGCTGCAAGGCATCCTGTGGACTGCGGATTGCGAAGCAAGATATCGGGGTGTGGTTGATGTAGTAGTCTGTAACACGATAAATGCGTGGTGGTTATTGGTAGAGACGCAAAATCTTGCGTCTCTACGCCACCCCCAAGCTCGTCCCGCTACAATTGTTCAGCACCAAAACGGCGTTAGCCGTGGTTCTTTTGGTGCTGGACTTGCTTGAGGGTGCCACTCATCAAATTAGATGTTACAGAATACCAGTTATTTTGCATAATCCTTAAAATTTCTCATCCAGTCCGGCCAAACTGGTAAGCCGGCAGCCAAGCTGTCTTCAGTCCACAATCGATGCCACTTCAACTGCCATAATTCTTTAAGACCTACAGGTCTTACAGTGCTATCCAGAAAGACACTATTTACAGTGCCATTATGCCGATTCATGCAGAAATTCCGTATGGCGTTGTAATCCCACTGCCAATGGCATTGGCCATCAAATTCCGGCGGCTCATCTACTGCCTCCGGCAGGCCGTCAACCCACTGGCAATCGACAAACACCGGTATATCATTACTCCCTTTGACATGGATGGTCTTCCAGTTCTTCTCAAAATGATAGCCGCCCTTGTCATTAGCAACCCACCCGTTCAGGCCAAAGCTGCCATAGTCGCCTTGCATTGCCCAGCCCGGCACGGTGGGAATGGCTCCTTCGCCATATACACCCCAACCCACGAATGGACCTGTAAGCCCATCGCTAAAAAAAGTGGTAGTCGCGGGGCAGACTCGAATCTTTGGTTCATGGCTATAATATGGCCGCATCGCAGCTACCCAACTGTTATTCGGATTACTACCTGCTTCCTTATTTAAATAGCCGTTGTTATCCTGCGCGTACATTGAAAAGGTAAGGCCCATTTGCTTGAGGTTGGCCTGACAAACAATACTCTTGGCCTGCTTTTTTACCCGCTGGAGTGCCGGCAGCAGGATTGCCATCAACAGCACAATGATGGCAATAACCACTAAAAGTTCTATTAAGGTAAACCCCGTTAGAAATCTTCCGCTTTCCCGATCTGGAATCTTCATTTCTAATGGGGTAAATCCACGCGGTTTATTCATAATGGTCCCACCGTTGTCCCGCACCAAAACGGTGGCTCTTTTAGTGCGGGATGCACAATTCGACGCCGACATACAATATTACTGTTCCTTGAGGCCTAAATTCAAGGAAAAATCTACTATTTTGCCGCATGTCAATTGATGGGTGCGGAATGACAACTCACCAACGTTGTCGTGGGCGATACTACCGGCTGTCTCGTCCAGCTTCCAGAGCGATAGGAGGCGAAAATCTGTCAGCCAATAATCAGCCAAAACAGATAAGTCGTGAATATCCACTATTCGGTCGCCAAGAGGTGTCGGGCCAATGTCAACTGATGATTCATCTTGGAGCCAGTATTGGCCAAGCTTGCAAAAATCTATTAGGTCCACCTTTTCATCCCGGTTAAAGTCAACCACCGGCTCTATTGATACCTGCCATAGGTCCCAATCGCCTAACCCGCCGGGCCGGTCGGACTCGAAGATAAGCGTTCGTCCGTCAGCAGAGATGCGCGGCCAATCCTCATCATCGGGGCTGTTGACGGCTGAGCCAAGTTTCACGGGTGTGCCCCAGGCGCCTTGCGTCGTTTCGCGCGTGGTCATATATAGGTCACACATAACATTGCCATCGAGCTGGTTTGAGCCGAAGAAGAGTGTCAGGCCGTCGGCTGAGATATTCGGCCGCGCCTCCCAAAGCGAGCTGTTGACTGTTGGCCCGAGGTTCACCGGCTCGCTCCAAACGGAATTTACTGTTGTTCGTGTAGTTACCCACAGGTCGGCATCACCATAAGTGCCGGGCCGATTAGAGCTAAAGTAGAGCGACAGTCCGTCCGCCGAGATGCTCGGGCCATCGTCATCGTATTGGGAGTTCACAATCGGCCCAAGAGGCACAGGAATATCCCAGTCCGAATCTGTCGTATTCCGCCTTGCCACCCACAGGTCGAAATCACCTGAGCCGCCGGGATGGTCGGAAGCAAAGAAAAGCGATAGTCCGTCTGCCGAGATGTTCGAATCGAATTCCTCATATACCGTATTCATAATCGGCCCAAGATTCACAGGCGCACCCCAGTCTTGGTCTGTCGCCTTGCGCGTGGCCACCCATATATCGAAACCACCTAAGCCGTCGGAGCGGTCAGAGTCGAAGTAGAGCGACAGGCCATCAGCCGAAATGCACGCCCCAGCTTCGGCGGCCTGGCTGTTGATGACCGAACCAAGATTAGCTGGGGTACTGAAAGTGAACTCGGCGCAGACAGGCCTTATACTAACCATACAAGCGAGGACAAAACAAAGTGATACCAGGTTAATTTTAGAATCGTCAACCAATTTCAACTTAAACCATCCTTCCGGGCTTTTCTTGTGCTCACCATCAGATATTCTATCTTACTGGGAGAAAAATGTCAAATAGAAACATCCAAAGAGGTGCTTTGCTCCGAGAAATTCTGCTTTTTCAGCTCTTCCTGCAAAAGCCAGCTGCACTCGACTCAATCACAGCAGATTTAAACAACGCCAAACATCTTAGGCAAGAGAACAATTTCAGAAAAAAACGCTTTTCTCATCGTTTTCTCATTTTCGGTTTAGTATTATTATACTCGAAAATGTCTGCGTAGGCGTAGGGTCCTATTTAGGGCAGCCTGACCACGGTGGCAGGCTGTGAAATTTTTGGTCTTTTTAATGAAGGAGATCGAACATGAAACTGAAATCAGGTTGGCTTGACGCAATTCTCATCGTTGTCGGGTTGTCCACGATGCTGGTGGTCATAGGTTTTCCGTCTCAGGCTGCAGCCCAAGAGAGAAAAGTCTCTGTCCCACCGTCGGAGCTGCCAGCTGTCATAAGAAAGGCTATCGAGGAAGCGTTTCCGAACGGGAAGATCATAAAAATTGAAAAGGAGGTTGAAGGGGATGACCCAGGCCAATATGACGTGGACATAGGCTCCGGCGGAAAAGAGTACGAAGTTGAAATCTCCCCGGAAGGGAAGGTCATTGAAATCAAGGAGCAGATGGCTTCAAGAAGAGCCCCAGGCGGCGAGCAAGGCAAGAAATGGACGGAATCTTTCGGTCAGGAGAACTGCACGTTCTCCTCGGTTGGCAGGAATCGGTTCTTTATTCTCGAGCCTGGTCATCAACTTGTACTTCAAAGTCGTACAGAAAAAGTGGTGATTACCGTCCTGGATGCAACAAAGAACATCGGTGGTGTAAAAACGAGAGTTGTTGAAGAACGGGAAGAAGAGAACGGAGAACTAAAGGAAGTGTCGAGGAACTTCTTCGCCATTTGCAGAAAGCACGGCGACGTATTCTATTTCGGAGAGGAGGTGGACAATTACAAGGACGGCAAGATAGTCAGGCACTCGGGAGCGTGGAGGGCGGACGAGAAGAATTCGAAAGCGGGCATCATTATGCCCGGGACGATTCTCCTGGGGGCCAGACATTACCAGGAGATGGCGCCGAACGCCATGGACAGGGCTGAGATAATAAGCGATGACGTAACGATGAAGACGCCGGCGGGAACATTCAAGAACTGCATAAGAGTAGAAGAGACGTCCGGAATAGACGCGGGCGAAAAATGCTACAAAACGTATGCACCATGTGTGGGCCTCATTCAAGATGAAGATTTATTGTTGACTAAGTATAGTAAAGCGAAAGAAGGAAGCATTTCGCTCGAGGATTTACCACCTGCGGTACGTGCTGCCATAGAGAAACATGCAGCCGGAGGAAAAATCACAGAGATTGAAAAGGGGACGGTAAAAGGAATCCTTGTGTACGAGGCCGAGGTTGTCTTGGACGGCAAGGAGTCCGACATCCTCGTGTCTGCTACAGGTAAGTATCTCGGGACAGAAGAGGAAGAAGAGGCTAAGGGCCGGCAAGACAAAGAAGACGACAATGATGACAATGATGATGAGGACGACGATGATGAAGATGAGGACAATGATGACGATGATTAGGAATAACAAAAGTCGTGGACACATAGCTAATATCGTAGTCGATAAAGCCGACAAGTGTCGGCGGCCTGGCCACGGTGGCAGGCTGTAGAATTGTGGTTTTTTTATAGGAGATTTAAGATGGTAAAGAGACATTGGAAACTGATTGGTTTGGTGCTTCTTATTGGCTTAATAGCGTGCCCTCTGACATACGCAGATAAGGAAAAGGTGGGCATGGCATCGCGGATTGAGCAGATCGAGAAGCAAATGTGGGATGCGTCGAAGAAACTCGATTTTGAGCGGGCGGCTTCTCTGCGGGACCAGTTGAAACAGCTAAAGATGACATCGGAGAATAAACAGATTGAGAAAGAAATGTGGGAAGCGGCGAAAAAACTGGATTTTGAGCGGGCAGCTGCTCTAAGGAACCAGTTGAAACAACTCAAGGGCAACAAGAAGGAAAACCCCGGTGACAAAGACAGCCAACAAAAGAAAAAGTCCAAGGGCAAAAAGAAGGACGAGGATGAAAACGAAGGCAAGGGCGAAGTTGAACGCAAAATAAAAGAAGCGAAGGTCCCAAAGGCTGCAATGGCGACGCTTAAGAAACTTGCCGACGGCGCCAAAATCACCGAGTTTGCGGAGGAAATTGAGTTCGGCCACACATTCTATGAGGGCTCGTGGAAAAATCGTTCCGGCGCGAATATGGATGTGCTGGTCACGCAAACGGGCGACCTCGTGGAAATCGAGCAACAGGTGGACATCGACAAAGTCCCAAGAGCGGCGTTGAAAATGGCACGCAAAGCAGCCGGTAAGGATGCTGAGCTGGCGTTTGAGAAAAAGACGATGATTCTCTACGAGGTCAAATTCCGGAAGGGTGACAGCCGGCACGAGCTGCTTTTGACTCCTGATGGTCGCCGCGTTGAGGAAGAGATTGAGAAAGGCAAACCAGACGACGGTGACGAGGATGACGAGGACGATGACGACAAGCACAACATGAAGGCTAAAGACAACGACGACGAAGATGAAGACAAGGACGACGAGGACGACGAAGACGATGATGACGAGGACGACGACGATGAAGAAGACGGCGACGAAGATGAAGACGGCGACGACGATGACGAAGATGGCGATGACGATGATGAAGACGAAGACGATGACGATGATGAAGAAGATAGCGACGATGACGAGGAAGATGGCGACGATGAAGACGATGACAAAGAAGACGGCGACGATGATGAAGACGAAGACGAAGACGGCGACGATGATGAAGACGATGACGAAGACGGAGATGACGAAGACGGCGATGATGAAGAAGGTGACGATGACGAAGATGAAGATGAAGATGACGAAGATGAAAAATAGTATCCTGATGACTAAAAACAAGAAAATCGGTCACACATCAAGTTGTCAGAGCATAAGTCCGCATCGCTGGGTGTTCAAAACCTCGCACCCAGCGGTGTTTTCTTGTGGGTATTTAAACATCCTGCGGCTGCTGAAAGACCTTCAGCCTCTGCAAGAGACGCTTGCCAGCGGACTGCAGTGGCGGTAGTATTGTTAATGAAAGGAATGAAGGAATGAACTGTAAACGTTGGACACTGATCATTCTGCTTGCGTTGTCGGTTCTTATGGTAGTGCTCGTACGTATCGTGCCATCCTGGTAAGAGCATTTTGCAGGTTAGGCCGGACGGAATGCCAGAGCAAGAGAACAATGAATGATAAAGATAAAAACAAGCAAAATAAATTCGTAAAACGACGTCAGGGAATACTGGGACTTGTAGGTCGCGGCAAGAGGCCGTGGGTAATCTTAATCTTCGCTGCGGCAGCTTTGACGGTATGGTCATTGTGGGGCTCAATGAGAAAAGCGGGCTTGGTTTCTACGAGTAATAGACTAAGCACCTTCCCTGTGCGTCGCGATGATTTAACCATCACTGTTACGGAAGGCGGCAGCACCAAGGCCAGCCAGACCATAGATATCAGGTCCGAGGTCTATGGCGAGGCGACTATAATTACTCTTATTCCCGAAGGCACTTATATTACGCAAGAAGATGTAAATGCCGGCAAGCTGCTCGTGGAGCTGGATTCTTCGACTTTGAAAGAAAAGCTCAAAGAAGAAGAGAAGGGGCTTGCCAGTGACGAGGCGCGCCTTACCGAGGAACAGGAGAATTATCACATTCAGCAAAACCAAAATGAAAGCGATATTACCGCGGCTCAACTGGCAGTAAAGTTTGCCCTGATGGACCTTCAAAAATATCTTGGTGAGACTGTTGCCCAAAAGGTCGTCGAGAAAGCGAGCCTGGACCCGAATTCAAATTTTGATATGACATCGCTCCTTGCCAATAATGACCCAAATGACCCAAATGACCCAAACAGTTTGAGTGGCGGGTCTTCACAGCAATTGAAACAACTAAAAGATGCTATTCTTCTTGCCAAGGGGCAATTGGAAAAAGCCCATGACGTGTTGGAGGGGACGCAGAAGCTTTACGATGCGAATTACGTATCGGAGCTTGATTTGAAGGGTGATAAGCTGGAAGTGGAACGTTCTCGGATACAAAAAGAAAGCGCCGTCGAGGCTCTGAAATTGTACAGGCGTTATGATTTTCCCAAAGAAGCCGAGATGTACCTCAGCGATTACAAAGAGGCCGAGCGGGAATTGGTGCGGACGCGCGCCCGTGCCCGGTCCAGAATGGCACAGGCCCAGGCCAGACTGAGCAATGCCGAAGAAGACGTAGCCGAGTCAAGAGAAGACGTACAAAGTAAGAGAAAACAGGTTGATGCCTGTACAATCAGAGCGCCGGCGCCGGGCCTGGTGGTGTATGGTACAAGTGGCGAGCCATGGAGAGAAAGGGAGAGAGGACCTGTTCGGGAAGGGGGCAAGGTTTATCAGCGTCAGACCATTATTTCACTTCCGAATACGTCAGAAATTATTGTTGAAATCCGTGTCCACGAGACCTCGGTCGATAAAGTTCGTCCGGGTCAGCATGCGACCATTACTGTTGATGCCTTTCCCGATAAAACCTTTCAGGGTGAGGTGCTTAAGGTTGCGCCACTGCCCGATTCACAGCAGGGTTTTCTTAATCCTGACGTCAAGGTTTACACTACCAAGGTCAGCATGGAGGGTTCTCACGATTCTGTTAGACCCGGCATGTCAGCAAAGGTTGAGATTCTGGTTGACCAGTTAGACGATGTTCTAATTGTGCCGATCCAGGCGGTTGCAATTCGTGAGGGTAAAAAGATGTGCTATGTTATGGCTTCTAATACCCCGCAGCCACGAGCGGTGAGCACAGGTGCTTTCAATGATACTTTTGTGGAGATTATTAGCGGTCTGGAAGAGGGCGAGCAGGTGCTGTTAAATCCTCCACTATTGATCGAGCCAAGTGCTGTGGACAGATCGACGGAGGAACGTAAACTCCCACCGGGGGACACCCCGCCGAAGGCGGAGCCACGTGCTGGAATTGCGAAGGGCACAAGTGGTGTGGAGAAATGAGCCGGCAATGCAAGAGTTGCGCAAAACTCCATAGTTCAAGAGTGATGGGCCAATTGCTGGTGTAAAGTAAGCAAAATATGAATACGTGCCGATGCAGTTGTTTTGGCAGTGAATGAGGGTTGTGAGGACGAAGAAGACGATGATGGAAAGACAGGAAAATAGTGACAGACAAAGTTTTCGGAGATAAAATGTGCACCGCTGAGTTACATGGTATGATTACTCTGCGGTGCATCTTCTATTGTGGGCATCCAAATGCGTCTGCTGGTTATAGAAGACTATAGGCCTTTACAACAATCCCTTGCAAAGGGGCTGCGCGAGGCCGGCTTTGCTGTGGATACAACTCGCGATGGCCGGGAGGGTCTATGGTATGCAATGAGTAATGAGTATGACGTTATCATCCTTGACCTTATGCTGCCCGGTATGGACGGTCTCGAAATCCTGAAGAAGATTAGAACTCAAGGCCGAAAATCCCATGTTATGATTCTGACAGCCAAAGACACCCTACAAGACCGCGTAACCGGTCTGGACCTCGGCGCTGATGATTATTTGGTCAAGCCGTTCGCCTTCGAAGAGTTGCTGGCGCGCGTTCGCGCATTATTGCGTCGCAGCTATCGCCAGAAGAATCCTCGAATTAGGGTAAAGGATCTGCAGATTGACCTTACCACGCAGAGAGTGTGGCGCGGCAGGGAGGAAATTCAGCTTACACCCAGGGAATATGCTCTTCTCGAATATTTGGCAATGCGTGCCGGACAAACCATATCCCGCAAAGATATATGGGAGCATGTTTACGATTTCAACTCATCCGCAACCAGCAATGTTGTCGATGTGTATATCGGCTATCTGCGAAAAAAAATTGAACGACCGAATAAACCTCGCTTGATTCACACAGTCCGGGGTCGAGGCTACGTCTTGGGAGCACAATCGTGACCTATTCACTCAGAACTCGCTTGCTCACCGGCATAATTGTCGGGATGATAGTGCTGCTGACAGTATTTAGCCTGCTAATATATGGGATGATTCGCAGTGCACTGGTAAAACAATTCGATACTTCACTGGCATCTGTCACCCATATGCTGGCAGCCTCGGTCGAGCTCGATAATGAAGAGATCGAGCTGGAATTCGAAGCGCAACAAATGTCGGAATTTCAAAACGCAGAGCACCCCACTCACTACCAGCTCTGGGGGCCTAACGACATAGTAGTAGCAAAGTCTTCTCTGTTGGGCACGGATGATCTTTTGCGCATTAAGGGCTCCCTCAATGAACTTGTTCTTGGAACCTCACAAGACAAAAACGGTCAACCTCAACGAACAGTGGGCATAAACTTTATGCCAAGGATCGCAGACAGTGATGATAAAAATTACCAGCCACCGACGAATGTACAAGCACTTACTCTGGTAGTTGCTCGGGATGCCGGCGATTTGCACGGTCAATTGCGGTTCTTGCGCTGGCTTCTTTTGATTGCGTCAGCCGCGGTGATCGCTTTGTCTTTCCTTATTGCCGCTATCATAGTCCGACAGGGCCTTAATCCCTTGCACTCCATCGCAGCTGGGATCGCGGCCATTAGTGAAGACGATCTCGCGACTCGCATTGGAACTACGTCAGCCCCGGCGGAGATCATGCCGATTAAGAACCGGCTGAACGATCTCTTATCTCGGATTGAAGACGCTTTTAGGCGTGAGCGACGCTTTACCGCAGACGTCGCCCATGAGCTGCGAACGCCTTTGGCAGGTATCCGTTCTATAATTGAGGTAACCCTGAGACGCGCTCGCGACACTGACGAATATCAGAGCGTCCTTTCCGAATGTGTTGTAATCGTCGAAAACATGCAGACAATGGTGAACAACCTGCTGATGATTGCCCGCCTCGATGCTTGCCAGGTGACCTTTCGCCATGAGCATATCTACCTCTGCGAACTGGTGAATTCCTGCTGGCGGCCATTTTCAGAAAAAGCAAAAGAACGCAAGATTGCTTTTGAGAATCAGGCCCCCAACGATATAACAGTCAACTCGGACAGTGAGAACCTCTCCATGGTTTTGTCGAACCTGCTGAACAACGCAGTCGAGTATGCGAACGACGCCGGCCAAATTTGGGCCACTGCCAACTATACCGATGATTCTGTAGAGATCACCGTTGCCAATACCGGTTGTCAGCTTACCAACGAGGAGGCCGTACAGGTATTTGACTGCTTCTGGCGAGGTGATTCGTCGCGCAAGGATGCAGGCGTTCACTGTGGTTTGGGCCTGGCTTTGGTTCAAAGGATAATCCGAGCGTTAGGCGGATTCACAACCGCCGAGGTAACGCCTGACGGGATATTCAACATTCGCCTGGTCCTGTCCCAACAGGCAAAGTCGGGCAGAGTAAACTAAGGACAGTCACGAATAAACTCAAGAACCGTTTTGGTACATCCGATACCAGCAATAGCCTCCCAAGAAAAGATTTGAGAAGCAAATAGGTGCTTTCTTTTCGCTTAATACAGGGATTTGAATTAGAGCTTATCCGAATAAACGGGTCGTTATGAGGCCGAGCGAAAAGTTCGAGGCCAAGGCGGCAGGCCAAAAATGCTCGCCAGGCGTGGTTTGCTCCACGTTGAGAACGTTTTTTCACCGACAACGCAGGCATCGGGCTTTGCAGCCGGCCGCAATAGAGCGGGTTATTTGGATAGGCTCTTAACATTCGTTGATATGTATCAGGGATTCAACTTATTGCTCGGACTTGCCTATGTACCATCTGCGAGGAACGTCTTCGCCGGTGGTTTCAGCAATCTCCGACACATGGCCGTCCAACCAGCAGGTCATTGATACGCCGCGGTGGCGAAAACACTCCTGGACTGCATACGGAAAGTCGCCAAGTGTTCCACCATTCCGCCACTGTGGCAGATTCATAGTCTCTCCGGGCCGAATGTGAAACATATCACCGTTGTCGTCCAGCTTTTGCTCTATGTGGTCCTGAAAAGCAATTACCTCGCTTTGACGTTTGAATTCAATGTCAATATTCTCGTCTGTGATGTAACCATTGAGACCGTATGAGCAATATGCGAAGTACTGCTGCGCCGGTTTTCCCCAGGGTGCACCCCATTCCGGCCAATCATCGACTCGTTCTGCGGCGGGACAGGCATAGATTTTTTTGTTCTCGGCGTATGGAAAGTATGCAATTCCCCAATAGGCAAGAGAATCGTTTGGCCCATATTTCTTTACCACTGATGGATTTGTGTGGGCATTATCCCAAAGACCGTTATTAGGTGAGTCATGTGTCTTTCCATCATGGTCGTCCGCGTACATTCTCAGGGCGAGTCCTAATCCTCCGACATGTACTTTGCAGACGGTTTTTCTTGCCTGTGCCCTCGCCGCCCTTAGAGCAGGCATAAGAATCGCTAATAGCAGTGCTATAATAGCAATCACAACTAATAATTCAATTAAGGTAAAGGCTTTTTGCTTTTCCATCCTGTCGCCTCCGGAAAAAGCTTTTTTACGCCGTGTCTGTTTATTATATAAAATAATACCAGAAATCATCACCCGATTTCAAGCTTTTTTTGCAAATATATCCTGAACTCTTCACCCTGCCCTTCTAAATTCTACATTCTACATTCTAAATTCTTACCCCGCTTGCCCCGCACTTATTGTGTGCTAGCTCACGTCTAATTAGTGCGGAATTTGAAATTTGACGCTTGAGTTTTGTGATTTTTCCACTCCCCGTGGATTCTTCTTTTATTCTTACCATGCTTCACGTGCGGATTTGACTCACGAATCCCCGAAATCAAAATTTTTCCTGAAACAATCCGTCATACAACATCCGACTTATAGGATACAACCCGCGTGGCTCAGATACTCATTTTTGATTGCAAAGGTTAATCCAGAAATGATATAGAGTAATCGGATTTATTTTTATACGTGAATGAGTAGATCTGTATTCGCCAAATTCTGATACTTGTATTATTGTAATTTTATCTTGTTCTGACCATCCAATACAATCATTTGGATTAGCTATCAGATCATCTATCCATGAATTGACTTTACCATGCCAATAATTAAAATCTTCCTTCTGTATATAACCTAACATCGCTGCAATATCATGGTTTTTTCCATGTTCTTTATTCTTAAACCTGCCAATGCCAGAGTTAACATAATCTCTCGGTCCTTTATATAAACGTTTTGCTTCAATTACAAAAAGCTCTGTCTCATGTACTGGATGTGGAAATTGATATACTATAACATCTGGGCCTACTGCCCTGAAACAGAAAAGATAACCACTTTGAACGACATTGTTACTAAGAAACAAACTCAACTCGCCGGAAATATAATTTTCATAATTAATATCGATATTGCCGGCTTGTTTTTTGTTTATAGTTCGAACAAAATTCTTTGCAAATCCAGCAAGGTGACTTCGTAAAATTCTGAGAATTTTCTTAATGTGATGATTAGGCTCTACCGAATAATCCAAATTTTCGTGTACTTCTGGATTACTTTGCTCATAGTGCATAATCAATACCCGCTACTCACCAGGTCCGTAAATACTTCATTAGCATCACGCAGTGCTATTGATTTGAGCCAATATCTCAAGGTTTTAGGCTTTACCAAATACACCATATCTCTTTGGTGATATAGCTTTATGATTCGTTTATACAAAATATTAGCATCCTGTTGATTGTCCATAAGGCAGCTTAGGTCTCCCTTTTCGATTTGCCTTTTCTCTAATTCCGACATTTTTTTAGGTTTGTTAGGATTGCCGTAAGCAAAAGGAAAACAAATAAACGATACAGATTCAATAGGCTCCAAAGGATAAAACAGTTTTGTTCCTTCTTTATAAATCGAATTCAAAGAATCACAGAAAACTTTAGCAAAGGCTTTAAGAATTTGCCCGTTAGCATTTTCGGTATTTACCTTTGCTTCTTCACCTTTTGACATTTGATTAATATAATATTCAATAACATCATCGCATATTATTTTCTCGGCCTTAGATAATCTGAGTTTGTTTAGATCTTCAGGATATAGCAATGCCATGACATCTTTCGCTAAGATGGTCCCTATCGATCGACTAATCCCCGCTCGTCCGCTGCCAGATAGAGAAAGCATTTTGTAAAGCTTTCTATTATCAATGATGTGTTTTCTGAGTTTAATTAATTCCTCTCTTTGTTCTTGTGGTGCATGTATGCCCAGTATCTCATTTTTAAATCCTAAATTATCATCAGTAAAAGCAGTATATAATTCGGGCTTTTCTTTTATCAAAACATGAGGCTTTGTGAATATTTTTGTGTTTCTTTCAGCTATACGATAAAATTGACTTGCAGTTTCAACTTCTATATCATTTTCATTTATAACATCACCATTAAACTTGTCTGTTGGAATCATTCTTTTGTTAGTTAAATAAGAAGCTTCCTTAGTGCCATTTCCGATGATATACCCTTCTCCAAATTCCCAGCCGTTATTTTTCTTTTTTTCTTTTAAATATTGCTCTAACGTTCTCGAATCGTGTAATCTTTTAAGAAGGTGATATAAATGGCCGCTGCCTAAATAATTAGCTTTCCATATCAATTGCTCCGTTTTCGCTATCTCTTTAGGCACATGATACATATCATATTTGTCTATCTCAAAATAAAGCCTTTCCTTTGAAGCTCTTGTTCGTCTAACAGCTACATGCAATATATCATTGTCATCTGGTGGTGTGTTCTTGGCAAATAAAACCACTACCGGATAATTTCTTCCCTCAAAAAGAACATTGCATAGAGAGCTAAAATCGAAAATTTGAGGAACATTATATCTCTCCAGAAATTCCCGCCGATGCTGGATCGTTTTATTGTATAAAAGCGGGCCGGATGGTATCACGAGAGAAAGCAATCCGCCTTCTTTAAGCAATTTAATTGCCTGTTGTAAAAAAGCCAATGCTATATTTTTATCAGGTATTTCAAAATCAAATTCTATTTTCTTTGACAAGTCCTGCCAATATTGCTTTTTTTTCTTGCTCTCCTCCGCCTTGCTATCTGCTTCTACAGGTGGATTAAAAGGGGGATTCCCTATAATCAGGTCAAATCTTTTGTCTGTCTTAACAAAGTCAAAAAAGTCTTGTGCTATTATATTTTCGCTTAAATCTATAAGTTTTTCTTTTGTTAGTTCGTCCCATGCCTTTTTGGGTTCAAGCATATCACATAATGCAACTGTCAAGCTGAAAATCGCTAATTTAACGGCTTCTGGCTCAAGATCAGCCCCGAAAATCTGTTTCCTAAGAATGGATTTTATCTTTCCGATAGTTGGTTTTTTAATTTGACCCGTCTTTTCATATTGTTCTTTCTGCCACCATTGGACAATTCGTTTAAATGCGGTCACAAGGAAAATCCCCGACCCGCAACTTACGTCAATAACGGAAATATTATCCTTCGGCTTAGCAATGGGCATACATTCGTCAACCATGAAGTTGACCAGATGTGCGGGAGTATATGTGATGTCTTTTCGCTTGGGTATAAACTCCTCGTAAATACGGCTGATCAATTCTACAGGCAGATAGTTAAAATCATAGAGTCTCCAAAATACGTATTGATATTTATCCTGCTTGGCATCTAAAAAATCTGCAAGCTTTGATTGATCAAGTTTGGCAATTTCATTCTCTTCCTGTTTATCTAATTTAAATATCTTTCCATTTATGTCTTTACCTAAATCTTTAAAAAACTGGATACACTTGTTTTTCCTGAGAATGTCACAAAAACTTGTGGCACCATCATATTTATTGAAATAATCGGTGTCTAAAACACGATTGCCTTTACAGTCTTTCCTCTCCTCAAGGTATTTTATGAAAATGCTTAATACCAGAAGCTTGTTACAAATATGTTCGTTTTGACCTTTAACAAACTCATCCCTTATATTTTTTAACATTTCAATTAATTTTTTATATGAACTGTTGTTTAGTCTAAAATGATTCTTGTTTTCGTTGGATTCCCAAAAGCTGCCGTTTTTAAATAAACTTGCGGAATATTTTTTATATTTCTTGTGAACATCAGAAACAAGAAAAAGAGCGTCTTTTTCAAAGGGAAGTGTGTCTAATTCTTTTGCTTTGAGTGTTTTCTTGTTTACGGGCTTACGACAGTTGAAAATCCTTACTTCTGTCTTATCAAAAACATAATATAGGGGGACAATGCCACTGCTCCACAGCTTTATATGAATATGTGATAGGTCTTTATCTAATATATTGTCTGAGTTATCGTAAATAAAGAGTTGAGGAATTGATTTTTCACCCATTCTACGAAAATATATAGCACTTGCGTTTAATTCTTTTGCCTGTTGCAGAATAAGGATTTCACCAAAGGATACGTTATTATCACCCCGATAATCTTTATTAGTAAACAGTAATCCAGAGGCAGACGAATCCGTCTCAAAATCCAGCAAATTTAGTTTTTGGTCTAAGGTATTATATGGCATAGTCTTATATTAAATCGGACTGCGCTTCATTTTTTATCCAAATTTAAGGATTACACACGAGAAGTTTACATAAACAGACATGATATTTCAACATTAAATCGACCGCTGCACGCTATACACCATTCGACATACGCAATACGCAACGCGCATTACGAAACAAAACCTCAATTCCCGTCAACACAAAGAAATCCGCACACTTTAGCGAGATTATAGGGGATAGAGTTCCGATTTCAATAGGAAAAAGGGCAGCCAAAAAAAATGCTTTTTGGCCGTTTTTTTGTTGACTTATGTTTGAAACTGCATTAAAATACCCGTATGTTTGCCAGCAGGCAAACATAAACCGCCAGTAGGCGAAGATGACATTTCAGTTTGCATGTCGTAAGCTGCAGCGCAGCAAGGACTTAGAGCCAGCCGGCCCGAATCCCTGCATGCCTTAGGCAGGGAACCGTTTTGAACATTTAATTTTGTGTAATTTGGATTTGTTTAGGATTTAGGGC
>Ga0209979_1002910_pt1 | contig 15690 bp, 7 predicted proteins | sample AnhtaG_FD_183114 | JGI IMG/M metagenome (GOLD analysis project Ga0209979, IMG submission 183114) | Deep subsurface microbial communities from Anholt, Denmark to uncover new lineages of life (NeLLi) - Anholt_01485 metaG (SPAdes) (version 2) | ecosystem: Environmental > Aquatic > Marine > Oceanic >...
TGGATGCCCACTGGGCGCTGGCATGGACGTACGCCGACCTGGGGTGCGACCAGGAGGCCATCGCCGAGTTCGGGGAAGTGATTCGCCTCGCGCCGCCCGAGAGCGAGAAGGCTAAGGAAGCTTGGAAGGCCATTCAGCGACTGGGGCAGAAGGCGACTCCGGCGCCGCGCCGAAGCCGGCGCGATGCTGCGCAGCCGGGGGCCCAGCGTGGTGACAGCGGCGCCACAAGCCGAGGCGCCCGCGTTCCCCGCAGGACCACACCACCGTCTGCGCGCGGTACTGCCCCCCGTCCCACGCCTCGCACATCGGCACCCGTGCCGTATAGACTGGTGCCTCGTTTCCACCAGCAGCATCTTCGAGACATCATCATTCTGAGGGGGGCGCGGGGAACCATGACTATAGGGGCAGCTTCGCAGCAGATTCGCGGGCTGGCCGGGGCAAAGCCGCCGGCGGAAGAGCCACCGACGCCCGGCACACGGGGGCAGTGGAAGTGTCCCAAGTGCGGCGCCGACATGATAGCCACCGTCCTGCGTGCTACAGGCCCCCTCAGGTGCATCGCCGGGGGCTTAGGAACCTCACCGACTGATGTGTCGTCGTGCGGTGGGACACTGCGGCGAGTGGAGTAACCGCGCAGCAGCGGCTGTGGCCGGGGCCGGGGGATTCCGCACTTCGTGCCATAGCCAGGGACAATCGGGCTACGCACCAAGTCGTGCTATAATTAGCGCCTCCGGGGGAGGGCCGCGGTATCGGCATGGGGGGCCCCATAGGAGGGCGTCGGGGCACGGACCGCCGTCTTGTCGTTGGACGACGCGTCGGCGGCTTTGGAATGGCTTTCTTGGACTCAGACTGGATCTTGGTTACAGAATGCCCCGCTGCGGAGCATACGGCAAAGTGCTGATCTCCGCTCCGTGCCTCGACCAGCGCAGGCACGGCGGCCTCGGCCTCAGGCCCGATCTCGCCGAGAGCATGCGCAGCTCGCTCGCGCACCAGCCAGCTTTCGTCATGGAGCGCTTCGACGAGGGATGGCACCGCGTCTTTGGCTGCGGACCCCATCATGCCCAGCGCGTCCGCTGCACGCCAGCGGACCTCCGCCTGCTCATCCTTGAGCGCCGTCATGAGCGCCGGGACAGAGGCCTGACGGATGGCCCCCAGGGCCTCAGCGGCACGCCAGCGCACCTGTGCGTCCTCGTCCTTGAGCGCATCTATCAGTGCAGGTACGGCGTCCGCCACCTCGGCGGGGGGCTGGCGGGAGGGCTGGGCTGTGCCCGGCTCTTTGCCCTCCCGCGCCCTCGCGCGATCGTCATTCTCGGCGAAGGGATCCGGCGGCTCCTCGCCCCACTCCGGCTCGACTGCGGCCGGGGCAGAGCCATCCGCAACTGCGCGCAGGGCGTCAGCGGCACGCCGCCGCACCCGGGCTTGCCCATCCTTCAGCGCCTCTGCAAGCGCAGGTACAGCGGATTTGGCTTCTGCCCCGATGGCCCCCAATGCATAGGCGGCGCGCTCGCGCACACCCGCGGTTTCGTCCCCCAGCGCGGTCGTGAGCGAGGGCACCGCGAGGGGGCCAACATCCACCAGGGCCTTGGCCGCGCACATCCGCAGTTCGGGGTTCCCATGCTCCAGGAGTGCACAACACCTTTGCGTGTCCAGTTGCACGAGCAGCCGCAGCGAGCCAACGAGAGCACATCTCCTGGCCAGATGCCAGGCGGGACTTCCGCGAGCTGTACGGGGGGAAGCCGGGTCGCCAAGGGTCGGAGGTAGTTTGACCGCACGAAACGCGGCCTGCAGTGGTTCGCACCCCTTGATAGTGAATGTCACGTCTGCTTGTGCTTCGCCGCCACTATACAGCGTAATCCGCTCGCCGCCGCCCTCATATTCCTGCCAGGTAGGCTCGGCGGAGACAACTACCAAGAGTTCCGCATCTGCCTCTCCGCCCCTGACTCGCTGGCGCCCAAGTGCCACTAGAAGTTCGCTGAGGGCTTCCGAGACCCCCACCTCGAAGTCCTCACCTTTCTTGTCATATGTCTCCGCCACGGCAACCGTAATGGTCTGCACCTTCGCAAACGCGGCGGTGTGGGCCTCGGTCACTGCCGGCACAGCCTTCGACTCTTCTTGGCTCTGCACGTCCTGCCCGCTTAACCCTGTCACGCTCAGAACCAGTAAACATACAAACGAAAGCACTCGCGCTCTCATAACATCCTCGACCCTTTCCTGCCGCTCGATAAGCGCCTTGTTAACCTCTTTCGACGGCCCGCGCCCCGTTTCTTTTTTGGAACCAGAAGCTCCACTATAGTCCGTACACCAGCGTCTCTTAGGGAGCGGGGCAACCTTTTCGCCCCCGATTTCGTCCTAAGATATAGAGAGCGCAGCAACGTTGCCTTCACGCTGCACGACATGCAAGTGATGCGGATACACATCCGGAGCCCCGAATAGCACCTTCTGTCCTCAGCCTGAGCAGGCGGCGGAGCCTCAGCCCGCTGGGGCTCCGGCTTTTTTGTGGTATGGAAGGATAGGTCGGCGCAGCCGCGAAATACTAGAACACGGGGATGATGCTCAACCGAGGCAGCAGTTGCAGCCATGAGACGCGGACAAGCGACGAAGGAAGACATCCGACAGCTCGTTGACATCGTTGAGCTGATTGGCGAACACGTCGCACTGAAGAAATCGGGTAAGAATTACAAGGGTCTGTGCCCGTTTCACGCGGAGAAGACGCCGTCGTTCACGATACAGCGCGACACGGGCTACTGGAAGTGCTTCGGCTGCGGCGAGGCCGGTGACGCCTTCGACTTCGTCATGCGTCGGGAGAAGCTCACCTTCCCCGAGGCACTCGAACGACTGGCGCAGCGAGTGGGAGTAGAGGTGGCGCGGTCGCCGGAGGCGGCACGGCGTGCCAGCGAACGCGATCTCATCTATCAGGCCAACGAAATCGCCAACGAACATTTCCGGGCGAACCTGAAAGCACTGCCTGAGGCGGAGGCAGCGCGCAGGTATCTGGCAGAGCGTGGGTACGATGACGATGCGGTGGACCGATTCGGCCTTGGCTATGCGCGGGAATCGTGGGATGATCTCTGCAGGGCCCTCACCGGCAATAGGGTAAAGCCCCAGATCGGCGTCAGTGCGGGCCTGTTGATCCCCAGGCCGTCCGGGGCCGGTCAGTACGATCGGTTCCGTCACCGTATCACTTTTCCCATCATCGACGTGACGGGGCACGTGCTGGGGTTCGGCGGCCGTACGCTCTCGGCCGACGAGGATGCCAAGTACATCAACACGCCGGAGACGCCGGTCTTTCGCAAGGGTCGCCTGCTGTACGGTCTGAACTGGGCGCGAGAGGCCATCAGCGACACGGGCACGGCAGTGGTGGTAGAAGGATATACGGACGCCATAGCGCTGTGGCGTGCTGGAATACAGAACGCGGTCGCTACGCTGGGTACCTCACTGACCGATGCACACGTGGCGCTGATGTCGCGCTATGCCGACGAGGTGGTGCTGGCGTTCGATGCCGATTCTGCCGGCGTGCGTGCCGTCCTGCGCGCGGCGGACACGTTCGAGGACGCGCCGGCGGAGGTCAAGATCGTGGTGCTGCCGGAAGGGGAGGACCCGGACGACCTGATCACCGCGCGGGGCGCGAGGGCGTTTGAGGAATTGCTCGAAAGGCGAAGCGGCCTGGTGGAGTATCAGCTCGAACAGGTCTTCAGTGACGGGCCCGGCGAGAGTCCGGAGCAGATGGTGGCGAAGATGCGGCAGGCGGCCGATATCCTCCGGCGCGTCCGGCACGAGGGGCGACGAGTGGAGTACCTCGCCCGCGTTGCCGACCGCTACTGCCGCGATCGCGCGCAGGCGGAGGCGGTGCAATCTGCCATTCTTTCGGAGATCCGACGAGGGGGCGGTCGGCCTGCACGGCGCGTCTCGGCGCCCCCTTCGCCTGCTCGTGACCGCGACATGCGGTTCGCCGCGGAAGCGATTGCCAAGAGCGCGGTGGGCATTCCAGCCGGATGTGTTGAGGTGGAGGAGCAGCTCCTGGCGGCGGCGCTGCAGGATGGCGAGTTTGCCGCAGCGCTCTTCGGGCTGATGCCGCCGGAGGATCTGCTTGTGGGAGCCCATCGAGACATTGCTACGGCCATCGCTGCGGCGATACGTGGCTCAGCACCTGCTCAGCCGGGCGATGCCATCGCGACGGTCGCTGATGCCACGGCCAAGCGTCACGCCATCGAGCTGTCACTGATGGATGTGGACATTAGGGCGCGGCTCGAAGCGCTGGAGGAGGACGTAGGCAAGCTGCGGAAACACGCGGAGGCCAGAGGCCTTCCCGAGCTGTATTCGGCCACGGATGCGGCAAGAGCAGCGCACCTGCCGACAGATCGCGGTGGTGAGAAGAGCTTTGATGAGCTTCAGGAGGAGATAGTTGCCGCACTCGAGCGCGGCGATCTCTCCCCCGATGATGAGTGCTATAGAGAGTACGAGCGGCTCGTCCGGCAGTTCCGTGGCAGCGGAGATGTCCGGCCGTACGTGACGGAGGATGTGAAGCTGCGGCTGGGGAAGACCGACGAAACGGCAGGCCGGTGACGGGCATCCAAGGTCTATGGTAGAAAACGTTGTATGCGATGGGAAAGCGTGAGCGCGTTGCGGGCCGGATTTTAGTGCGCGCGTGCGCCTCGTATAGTGATGTCGCCAGTTTCGAAGGGAGTTGACACGTTTGGCGGAGCGGAAGGATCGCGGGACACGAGATAACAAAGCGATACAGCGGCTCTTGGCCACCGGCAAGGAGAAGGGATCTCTTACCTACAAGGAGATTCAGGATGCTCTGGCCGACCGCGAGGACCTCGACAGCGCCGCGATCGATGAGGTTTACCAGATCTTCGCAGAAGAGGGCATCAAGATCGTGGACGCGGGGGCGGATGATGGGGACGGTGGCAAAGGCCAGCAGAGCGATCAGGATGATGACGATGGGGCTGCGAAGCGAGGAGCGCTGGCCGCTCTCGAGGCCGTTCCCGTGGACGATTCGGTGCGGATGTACCTGCGAGAGATCGGCCGCGTGCCGTTGCTGTCGGCCAAGGCCGAGAGGGAGCTGGCCAGACGCATCCAAAAGGGTGATGGCGAAGTCGTCTATGACCGCATGACCAACACCCTCAGCTTCAAGCCCGCGGAGCGACTTGAGCCGGAGACCGAGTACCTGGTCGTCATTCGGGGGGGCGAGAGCGGCATCCGCGACATCGCCGGCGCGCGGCTGCGCAGTGACTTCAACTTCTTCTTCGTGACAGCCCCGGCGAACGCGTCGCTGCGCATCGTGGACATGGAGCCCGCGCCCCAGGAGCGCGGCGTGGATGTGTGTGCCGCCATTTGGATCCGCTTCAGCGAGAGCATCGATCTGAGCACGGCGACCCCGGAGACGGTAACGATGCGTCGCGGTGGCGGCTCTGCCGTGCCGACATCGGTGCAGTACGGGCCTGAGCGGAACGAACTCGTCGTCGTACCCGAGCACAAGTTGCGGTGCCGCACCACGTACGAAGTGACCATCAAGTCGGGCAAGTCGGGCGTCAAGACGCTCGACGGCCGGGCCATGCGCCGTGGCGTGAAGTGGGAATTCGTCACCGTCGGGCGCAAGATGGCACCGAAGCCGGTGTGGTCCTCACCGGAAAACGGGGACGAGCATGTGCCGGCAGCGGCACCCATAGTGGTGAAGTTCGACAAGCGACTGGATCCGGCCACCGTGAACAATGGCACGGTCACTCTCGCCGATGCCATGGGCCATGTGGTCGGTGGGGTCGTGCACTATGAGGACACGTCGCGTCAGATTCGCTTCATGCCCGATGCGCAGCTCACGCTCGGCATGAAATACCGGCTGACGCTCCGGGGGCGGCAGCGAGGCATACGCAGCATCGGGCGTGCGGCCCTGCCCCGGGAAGTGCGCCTCAACTTTGTGACTGCCGAGGAGCCGCACCAGACGGCCGTGATCGCCACGCAGCCGAGCATCGGCCAGAAGGACGTGGCTCTGGACTGTACCATGAAGGCTACCTTCAGCCAGCAGATGGATCCCACGGCCGTGACGCCTGAGGCCATCAAGCTCAAGGATGAGGAAGCGGTCAAGAAGCTGGCGGAGGCGAATCTGCGACTCGTGGTGAGCATCGCCAAGAAGTATACCGGCCGCTGCGCCATGTCATTCCTGGACCTGATTCAGGAGGGCAACATGGGGCTGATGCGGGCGGTGGAGAAGTTCGACTTCCGCAAGGGCTACAAATTCAGCACATACGCAACATGGTGGATTCGGCAGGCTATCACCCGCGCTATAGCCGATCAGGGGCGCATCATCCGCATCCCGGTGCACATGGTCGAGACGATCAACCGACTGGTGAAGACCTCGCGGCGACTGCTCCAGCAGCTCGGGCGTGAGCCGACGCTCGAGGAGGTCGCCATGGAGATGGACATTCCCCTGGAGCGGGTGTCGGAGATAAAGCGCATCGCCCCCGAGCCGCTCTCGCTTGAAGCACCGGTGGGTGAGGAGGAGAACAGTCACCTGGGCGATTTCGTCCCCGACGACGAGGTGAAGTCACCCGTAGACGCGGCGAGCAATCTGGTGCTGCGAGAGCAACTCGAGCGCGTGCTGGATACGCTCAGCCCGCGGGAGCGGGAGGTGCTCAAGCTTCGCTTTGGCCTCGACGACGGGTACTCCCGGACGCTCGAAGAGGTGGGTCACATCTTTGAGGTTACCCGAGAGCGCATCCGGCAGATCGAGGCGAAGGCGCTCAAGAAGCTCCGGCACCCGAGCCGAAGCCGACGGCTCAAGGACTATCTCGAATAGCTCAGCACGCCCACGGCACGTTGGGCATTGCGGACGTTGGGGGCATGCCGTGGGGGAGCAGAGGGCGTGGCGGGCGCAGAGCATCAAAATGCCATCTGTTCGCCGCTATGGTGGGCCCATAGCTCAGCGGCAGAGCGACCGGCTCATAACCGGTTGGTCCCTGGTTCGAACCCAGGTGGGCCCACCAGTGTTATTTGCCTGAACCACGCAACGACGATGAGCGCGGCAGACTCGGGCGGCCTGAGGCGGGACGGGCGCCTGTCCAAGGGCGTTGGGATACATGATTGCACCGCTTGTTGACATACTCAAGGTGGAGCGCGGCGAGGTGCGCAAACACGCTCTGTTCGTCGGCTCCGGCTTTCCTCTGCAGCCAATGCGGCGCACCACGAAGGAGCTGCTGGGAGAGGCTGCCATCCGATGGGCCATCGAGCGAGAGCTGCTCCGCCCCCACGAAGTGGATGAGAGCGCCGCCGCGGTGCAGCGCGCACTGGCCCGGCTCGCGGGCGACGTACCAGACAACATCGAGCGCTGCCGCATCGTCCGAGGCTACTTTGAGGAGTGTCGGCCCTCGGAGGGACACATCCGCCTTGCCGGGCTCATCAGAGAGCAGTATTTCAGCACTATCTTCACCACGTCCATTGACGGGCTTCTCGAGCAGACGCTGGAGCAGCAGCGCCTACTCGCCGGCAGAGAGTACATACTGTGCGTGGTGCCGACGACGACGGCAGACGAGATCCGGCTCGCCCTCGAGGAATCGTCGCGGGTCGTCATCGTGAAATTGCTCGGCGACATCAACTCCCGAGTGTTGCCGCTGACGCGAGACGAGTGTCTGGCGAATCTCCGACGCGTCGCCGACATAATAGAGGAACAGTCCGCCAAGACGTGCATTCTGGCCAATATCGGGGAGCGCGATCGCCCGCTACTGCGCTTCGTCAGCAGCACGGGTGGCCGGCTGTTCTGGGTCTCAGAACGCGTCCCCGTGGGGGACCGTGAGGCGTTCGATGACCTCAAGCTAGACAGCCCCGACAGCGTGGGCTTCCACGAATACCTTCCGCGGGCGGTCAAGCTGCTGTCTGAACGTGGCTGCCGAGAGAACGTGCTGTGCCGCGAGCTTGGCAGCTTTGACGCCTTCTTCGCCCAGCTCCATACCCGGCTCGTCCGGCGTCGCCACCGCCACCGCAGCATGCAAAAGAAGATGGACATCACCCTGCTGCCTGGCGGGCCATATCGTTTCCTGGAGCATTTCGACACGAAACACGCAGACCTGTTCTTCGGCCGCGAGCGCGACACCGATGCGCTCTGCGATATGGTCGAGCATCAGCGGCTGGTGGTGCTGTTCGGCGCTTCCGGCATGGGCAAGACCTCACTGCTGAAGGCCGGACTCATGGCGGCCGTGCAGGGCCAGGACGAGCAGGAGCGAGCCGAGTACCTGCCCATCTACGTGCGCGGCCTCGACGACCCATCCCAGAGCCTCAAGGCAACCGTCGCGGATGCAGTGGATCAGTATGGCGCGGCGGTCGATCCCCACCTGCTCGAGTGCCCGGTGGCGCTGCTCATCGATCGGGCCGCTGCAGTGCTTCCGAAGCCGGTGCTCATCATTCTCGATCAGTTCGAGGAGCACTTCGTGCGTCTCGGCCAACCGGCACGGGACTCGTTCCTCGACGAGCTCAGCAACGCCATCGCCGGCTGCGATCCATCCGTGCGCTTTGTGATCGCGGTGCGCGAGGACTTCCTGGGGGAGCTCTTTCAGCTCCGCAGCCGAATTCCGCAGATATTCGATAACATGTATCGACTCAGCCGCCTCCGGCGAGACGAGGCAGAGAGCGCTATCACGAAACCGGCGGCGCACTTCGACATCCACGTGGACCCGGCATTGGCGGACCGGATCGTGGACGACCTGTACAAAGAGGGCGTTGAGCCACCGCAGCTTCAGATCGTGTGCGATCGGCTCTACGGTGTGTTGTCCGAGGGCCAGCACTTCATGGGCATGAAGCTGTACGAGCAGGAGGGACGCGCGCAGACGATACTGGACAACTGGGTGCGGAAGGTGCTGTCCCGCCTCGCGCGGCGAGAACGGGTGGCCGCCCGCAATATCCTGAAACTGTTGATCACGGCGCACGAGACCCAGGCGAGCCTGTCGTTGGAGGAGATGGCGGCCGAGCGCGCCGACGGAGTCGAGTTCACCGCGCGGGTCATTGCTCACCTGGTGGACCTGCGCATGATACGCGAGGTCGAGGCGGCTCCCGGGACATTCGAGCTCGTCCACGAATATGTGGCCCACGCCATACGCGACTGGATTTCGGAGCGCGAGCTGCGCATCAAGGATGTGCAGGACCTATTGGGGCGCCAGCTCAATAGCTGGCGCAAGTTTGGCATTTTGATGCACTCGGATGAGCTCAATCTGGTGCACGAGTACCGGGATTCGGTGCCCATGTCCCGGGACGAGCTTGCCTTGGTCATTCGGAGTGCGTCTGCGCACAGCTTCGAACTCGACTACTGGCGCGGTCGCCTGGAGGAACTCAGAGAGCGGCAGTTCCCCTTGCTGCGGGACATGCTGCACGATCACGCCTCTGCCGTTCGCCGCATCGCGGTGGAGGCATTGGCACAATTGGACGATCGGCGGGCGCTGCCGCTGCTCGTTGACGCCTTGGACGAGGAGTCGCCCGAGGTGCGGGCCGAGACGGAAGCCGGGCTGAAGGAGAATGAGCGCCAACTGATTGAGGCACTCAAGGATAGCTCGGCGAAAGTGCGCGACGGAGCTGCACGCGCTCTGGGTAGGATCGGGAGCCAACGCGGAGCCCGGGAGTTGCTGGCGCGCCTCGAGGACGGCGACGCCGGCGTCCGGCGCGCGGCGGTACAGGCGCTGCAGAGCCTGCCGGACGCGCGTCTCACCGGATCACTGATTAGGCTTCTCAGCGCCGGTCCGGCGTCGTCATGGTCCGCTGCGGAGGTGCTCGGCGCCGTGGGGAGCGATCCGGACGTGTTCGCAGCCCTGGGCAGTAGCTCCGATGTAGAGTCGTCGGCGCAGGCCCACTATGTGCTTGCCCGGGTGCACCTGAGCGCTCGGCGCCTGGAGGAGGCGGGGGCGGAGCTCACGCAGGCGGAGGCGGCATGCCGGGATGAGGAGGGCGCTCGGCTCATCGCGGCAGCCCGTGGGGATCTGGCGAAGGCGCAGCAGCACCGGGGAGACGCCGCACCCGCTTGGGACATGTTCCACAAGGACTCGAGCCGATCGGGCGCGTCCGCCGAGACGGTGGCTCCGCCGCTGGAGGAAGCCTGGCGCTACCGCGCCGCCGACTTCGTGGCCAGTTCGCCCGCTGTGGTGAACGAGCTGGTGTACATCGGCGCTCGCGACGGCCGTGTGTACTGCCTCGAGTTGCCAACAGGCGTTCTGCGATGGCGTTTCAAGACACAGGATCGGGTGGAGTCTTCCCCCGCGATAAACGGCAACATCCTGTATGTGGGCTCCCATGACGGGCGGGTGTACGCCCTTGACGCCCGCAGCGGGGCACAGATTTGGACCAGCAATCTGAAGCGTCCCGTACGGGCATCATGCAACTTCGTCGATGACTTGGTGGTGGTCGGCTGTTGGGACGGGGCCGTCTACGGCCTCGATGCGCAAGACGGCCGTCAGAGGTGGCGATTCGACACTGAAGGAGAGGTGTACTCGTCAGCGTGTGTTGCTGACCACACCGCATTCGTCGGCTCGTGGGATGGTCGGCTCTACGCCATCGATTGCGAGGACGGTACGAAGCGGTGGGACTATGCGACCGGCGGCGAGATCTCCTCGTCCCCTGCCATCGCCGCGGATGGCGACGTGGTTATCGTCGGCTCCGACGACGGAGCCGTATATGCGCTGGGGACGCGGTCGCCGGAGCTGCTGTGGCGTTACGAGACGAAGGGCGCCGTCCGCTCGTCGCCGGCCGTGGCTGATGGTGCGGTGTATGTCGGCTCGCTCGATGGCGGCCTGTACGCGCTGCAATTGGCGGACGGGAAGCTGCGATGGGTGTACATGACAGGTGAGGAGATCGTCTCCTCGGCCGCCGTCGCCGGCGACTTCGTCTTTGTCGGCTCGCGCGACGGAGCGCTCTATGCGCTGTCTGCCGACAAGGGCGAGCGGATGTGGCAGCAAAGCACATCCTACGGCATAGTCTCATCACCGGGGGTGTGTGAGGGACACGTGGTCGTGGGGATGGAATACTATTACATCTGCGCTTTCCGCAGTCGCGAGGCCAAATAGTGCCTGCTTCGAAGATTTGGTCGTGTGCCTTTCTGTAGGCGAGCAAGGACCGCAGGTCCTCAGAGCACCTGTGGCCCCTGTCTAAAGCGGGGCCCCGTATGGGGCTCGCCACTGTCCCGACTCGGAGAGGTCGGGGCCACAGCCCGGTCTCAGCGCTCCCACGGGCTGTGCGCCAGCCCAGACATCTTCATCGTTTCCGGGTGGCGCATCTCGCCATGATGACTGCTCGCGTAGGTGCGCATCACCGATCCCGGGATAGGGACGAGGGGGAGGCCCCCCACCGACGAACTTATGCGACGAAGCACCAGGCACACCACGCCGACATGCGAGCGTGAAGGCGGACGACGCACACGATGGCAATGCCCGAGTCCATGGGGCGGCTGGGGACCCATGACACCAGCGTGCGGACGACACAGCTTCCCGCGATAGCACGAGCTCCGTTGCTTGCAGCCCTCCTTGTGTCCTGCAATGCGCTCTCCGGCTGCGGGCTCGGCACCGACCTGCGCCGGGCAGTCGTGGCAAACAGGTACCTTGCTCAAGGCAACGCCCGATTGGCCCACGGCGATCTTGGCGCGGCTCGGTGGTGCTTCGACAGAGCGCGAGGGCTGCGGCCGGACGATCCCCAGTTTGCACGGATGCTGGTGACGCGCTATGTGATTGCCGGCGCGCCTCGAGAGGCGGCGCAGATCGTCGTCGCGGGCCTGGCATCCAAGGTAGATGCCCATCTGCGCGATCGTGCCACGGCGTGCCTCGAAGGAGACGAGCGGAGCGAAACAAGACTGATGCGTGCCGTGCTTGCCGACGGCCCATGGGATGCGGAATTACTGATGCGGTGCGGCACGGTGCTCTTCTTATCAAAGGATCAACGGACTCGCAGCAAAGCGATGGTGCTGCTGGACAGGGCCGTGGACCTGGCGCCGGACGATGCCATAGTCCTTAATAACGTCGGCTATGTGTATGCGGACGCGGGGATCAGGCTCAACGAGGCGCTGGCGATGGTGAGGCGGGCCGACATGCTCAGTCCCGATCGCGACTACATCCTGGACTCGCTCGGGTGGGCGTATTTCCGCCGGGGCATGGTCCGAGAGGCGCTGCCGCACCTGCAGCGGGCCGCGAAGATGGCGCCCGACTCGGCGGAGATACAATACCACATCGGCAAGCTGTACCGTCGCTTGGGGCGGCGACGCGAGGCGCAGCGCCACCTCAAAGCTGCCGTGCGGCTGGATCCGACTCTCGCCCCGGCGCAGATCGAATTGGACCTGTGTCTTGAGCTGCCGAATCCGGTTCTGGGTTAGGCCCGGTTAGCCGGCAGAACGCCGCTCGGCACACGTGGCGCGCTTGCCGCAGGCCCGCCGCATGGTCACACGGGTTTACGAGCAGAACGCTCCGATTTGCGGGATAGAGAGCACATGCCAGGGCGGGGACATGGCCCCGCAGCAAATCAGAATCGAGGGATGCAGCCGTGAAAACGTCCAAACGCGTAGCCCGTATTCCGCCATCCGAAACGCTCGCCATCACTGCGCGGGCCAAGCAGATGAAGCAGGAGGGCATCGACGTGGTATCGTTCGGGGCGGGCGAGCCGGATTTTGACACGCCTGCCCACATCGGCGAAGCGGCCAAACGGGCCATAGATGCCGGCGAGACGAAGTACACATCCGGCATCAACGAGCTCAAGGCCGCCATCGCCGCGGCCATTGAGCGCGACATGGGGCTCAAGTACGAGACAACCGACATCTGCTGCTCAGTGGGTGCCAAGCATGCCCTCCACACACTCTGTCAGGCGATCTGTGATCCGGGCGACGAGATCATCATCGTTGCTCCGTACTGGGTCAGCTACCCGCAGATGATCCGGATGGCCGACGGCGTGGCGAAGGTCGTCAACACGACAGGTGACAACGGATTCGTGCCGGACATCGGAGATGTCGAGGCACAGGTTACCGACAGGACCATTGCCCTCCTCATCAACAGCCCATCCAATCCCACGGGAGCGGTATTCTCCCGAGACGTGGTGAAGGCGCTGAGCGAGGTCGCCGTCGCCAATGATCTGCTCATCATCTCTGACGAGTGCTACGACAAGATCGTCTTCGACGGCCTGCAGGCCACGAGCCCGGCCACGCTCGGGGACGCGTGCCGCGAGCGCGTGCTCGTCGTCAACTCGGTCTCCAAGACGTATTCGATGACAGGCTGGCGCGTCGGGTGGACTGCGGGACCGGCGGAGATCATCAAGGCAATGAACACGTATCAGAGCCACGAGACGTCAAACCCCTGCTCCATTGCGGAGATGGCGGCAGCAGCGGGGCTGCTGGAGAGCCAAGACTGCGTCGAGCACATGCGGCAGGCGTTCGAGCAGCGGCGCGACTATGTGGTTCAGCGCGTCGAGGCAATGGATGGCGTGACGCTTCCGAAGCCGCAGGGGGCATTCTATGCCTTCCCCGACGTCTCGCAGCATTATGGGCGGACATTCACCGGCCGACAGGTGACCAACTCGGCGAGCATGATCGAGTACCTGCTCGATGAGGCAAAGGTCGCCGCCGTGCCTGGGGATGCTTTTGGGGCCGACGCGCACATCCGCATCTCCTTTGCCACCTCCATGGAGCAGCTTGAGAAGGGGTTCGACCGCATCGCGGCAGCGTTGAAGTAAGGCAGTGGTCAGCGGCTGGTGGGTAGTGGTCCGTTCTCGCCAGCTCCGCTTTGGCACCGAAGATCACACAAGGCACGGGAGGCTTTCCCGTGCCTTGTTGCCGACCACTGAGCACTGACCACTAACTGAAGACGCACAGGAGAATGATGGCGAGCATGATGCCCGCGATGGCGCATTTGAGCAGGGTCCCGAGAGTGCGGCCCACGATGGCGCCCCAACCGGCTCGGACAGCATCCTCCTGCCGGCGGCCTGCGTTCACTTCGTAGAGCCAGGCGCCGGCGAAGCCGCCGACGAACGCCCCGCCGACGGGTCCCACCAGTGCGAGGATGACGCTGCCCACGGGACCTCCCGTGAGCCCGATCACCCCGAGGAGCGGCGACGAGGAGCCTCCCAGCAGCGCTCCGAGGACGCCTCCTGTCATTGCCGCGAACATCCCTCGTGTGGACGTTCCGTAGCGCTTGGCGCCGATGGCCGAGAGCGCATTGTCAGCCACCTCGGCCGTCACCGTGAGCCCGAGCAGAATCAGGAGCATCCACCACGGGATCGCCTCAAAGCCCGTGCAGGCGGAGTACACCAGCGAAGCGACGAAGATGAGGATTGTGCCCGGCAGTCCCACGAGCACCGCGAGAAAGCCGAGCAGGAGGACAATGACGAAGACGACGGTGCCGATGACGGCGAGCGCATGCAGCATAGGCTCTCAACTGGGCCGCGGCTATTTGATGCGGCAGGCACCGGCGTACCGGTTGGCATAGTAGCCGGTACGGAGCGTGCTGACGACGACGCCGCGGCGCGCGCATGCAGCATAGGCTCTCAACTGGGCCGCGGCTATTTGATGCGGCAGGCACCGGCGTACCGGTTGGCATAGTAGCCGGTACGGAGCGTGCTGACGACGACGCCACGGCGCGCGCTCGATGAGTGGATGAATTGGCCGCCGCCGATGTAGATGCCCACGTGGGAGATGCTCCTGCGGCTGGTGGTGCGGAAGAACACGAGGTCGCCGCGGGAAAGCGCCTCCGAGGAGATAGGCGCGCCGCACTTGTACTGCTGGGAGGCACTGTGGGGGACCCGACGATCGAATTTGCTCAGCACGTAGCGCACAAAGCCGGAGCAGTCGAAGCCGCGCGACGGGTTGGAGCCGCCCCAGACGTACCGGATGCCCCGTCCAAGATGCCCAAGCGCGGCCCGGGCGAGCTGGGTGCCGAACCCGGAGGCTGCGGAGGCGAGTATGGTGGCCGGCAGCACCGGCGGAGTTTGCGCCTGCGCCGCCGCTGTCGGCCAGGCCGGCTTCGTAGGCACGTCTCCGCGCGCCAGCGCCTCCTCGCGAGTGCTGATGAGGTCGGCGCTTATCCAGCCCACCGTGTTGTTCGACAGGGCGACCTGATACCACCTGTCCTTGTCGTCCAGGATGACGACTTCCGTACCCCGCGGTATCGTCGCAAGCCGCTTATGGCTCGTGCCTGGGCCGGCGCGAACGCGCGTCGCGGAGCCAGTTGCCCAGCCGACATGCACCTGAACAGCCTCATCCCCGTTTTCAGCGAACACTCGGTTCCCTGGGCCGAGAAAATCCAGCGTCCACGCAGCCAGCCACCCGTAATCCTCGGCGCCCAGCCGCACCTTGCACCAGTGCCCCTCAACATCCAGCACCGTCACCTTGGTGCCCTCGGTGACCTGTTTCTTCACGTCGAATTGCATGCCCGGGCCGTAGCGCACGTTCGCCTTCGGCTCCACCACCCACCCGTACATGCTCTCCAAGGGCGGCTCCGGAGCGGGAGCAGGCGGATCAGGCTGGGGCGCGGAGCGTGCCAGAGGGTTGCTCGTCTGAGTTGTGGGTCCCGGGTGTTTCAGCAGCCAGTCGGCTATCCAGCCGCCCTTCCCGTCGGCATACTTGACCTTCCGCCATTGGCTCTTGGTGTCAATGATCCACACCGTCGTGCCCCGATCGAGCTGATCCGTGCGCACCGAGCTCGTGCTGGGCGTCTTGCGCACGTTAACATCGTCCCCCTTGACGAACGCCTT
>Ga0209979_1002911_pt1 | contig 15690 bp, 13 predicted proteins | sample AnhtaG_FD_183114 | JGI IMG/M metagenome (GOLD analysis project Ga0209979, IMG submission 183114) | Deep subsurface microbial communities from Anholt, Denmark to uncover new lineages of life (NeLLi) - Anholt_01485 metaG (SPAdes) (version 2) | ecosystem: Environmental > Aquatic > Marine > Oceanic...
ACCCACGGCCTCACCGATGCCCCCGGGGACCGCCTTTGCCACCAGGGCGCCACGCCCGCCGCCCGTTCCCGCGACGTTCGGCCCGCCGACCCCGGGGCCGCCGAAGCCACCCCCCGGTCCAATGCCAGGCGCCAGTCCCCGAGCCCCCGGGCGCCCCCGGGCGTACCGCATCGCTCCAGGAATGCCGAAGGGCTCCGGCCCGGCTCCAATCCCGCCTCCGGCACGCCCCACGGCCACGCCGCGCGGGCCACCTGTACCGCGTCCGCCTTCGCCGATGCCCCCGGGGCCGCCACCAACTCCGCCACCCATGCCGCCGCCGCCGGCGCCACCGAGGCCGGGGCGGCGCGCATGCACGTCACCCTCACCTTCGCCGAAGGCTACGCCCAGCCGCGGCGCGCCCTTGCCGGCTCCGCTGCCGAGCGTGAGCCCGGATCCGCCGTATCCTCCGCCAGGCCCGGCCAGGCCTCCCGCCAGTGCCACTGCAACTCCACCACCGCCGCCCATGGGTCGGCCAGCGCCGCCTCCGATGCCGGGGCCCACGACTATCGGCTCATCCCCCATCGGCCCGGGGGCAACATTGATCGGCTCACCCCCCGCCTCCGGCTGCAGCCCGGGCCCCCGTGCAAGCTCGGAGCCCAAGCCCAGCGCGCCTGGCTCGGCCTCTGGCAGGCCGGCCGCAAGGGTGGGGGTCGCCTTGGCAAAGCCACCGGCGGGGATGCCATCGCCCTTGGCGGCACCGGGCGCGTCGAGGGTCGCAAGCTCGACGCCGAGCCGCGGGACCGGCCCGGCAGGCTGGTCGGGAAAGTCCGGCACGGGCCCGACGGCCACGCTCGCCGGAGGTGCGGAGCCGATGTCCTGCGGCCCGGCGGCAGCTTCCTCGCGCGGCACGCCGGCGGTGATGACCTCGCCCTCGGGCCCGGCTCCCTCTTCCTCACCCATCGCCAGACCCAGCTCCGGCTTCGCTTTCTCGATGGAGCCTGAGCCGAGCTCCTCCTTCTTCGGAGATGGCGCCGGCGGCGACGGCAGCGCGGCCACTTCAGTCGGCGTCTCGGCCGGCCCTTCGAGCTCCGGCCCGGGCACTTCCATGTCCGGCGGCTCTGGCGTCTCCAGCGGCTCGGGCTGCGGCGCCCGTGCGATCGTCTCGGCCTCGGGAAGCGTCCCAGCCTCCTGCTCCGGCGCTTCGGCGATGTCCGGCGTGAGCTTCTCCGGGAGTGCGGCCATCTGTTCCGGCCGCGCTTCAGGCAGCTCCGCCGCCTCGATCTCCGGCAGCGGCTGCTCCCGCTCTAACGTCGGTTCGGGCGGAGCGGCCAACTCTTGCGCCGTCGGCGGCGGCAGAAGTGCCACCTCGACCGCCTTCACTTCCGGCTCCTCGAGAGGCTCGGGCTCCACGGCTCGAGTCGGCTCGCGGCGAGGAATGCGCTGAGGTCGCGCGCGGAACTTGGCGATCTTCACGAGCTGCCGTTCCTGCGGGGGCTCGGGTTCGGGCTGCTCGAGCTCAGGCTCGGGCAGCTCCTCTGGCGCCTCGGCCATGACGAAGATCTCCGGCGGCGGCGGGGGCTGCATGCGCCCGCGCACGGGGATCGCGATCAGCGCCAGAGCGTGAATCACCGCCGAGGCGGCGAGGCAGCGATGAAATGTGTCTCTGGGCAGCATGCCCATCCGGCTACTCCTCCCGTAAGGTGCCCGCCAGCGTGGTGGCACGGGCCCCCTCCAGCCGCGCGATGTCCACCACGGAGAACACCCGTCCGTAGGCCACGTCCGCGTCGGCGCGTACGGTGACCTTCTTCAGACTCGTCTCCGCGAGCGCCGCGGCCAAGGCCTGCTGAAACTGATGGGCCTGCACCGGCCGCCCGTTCAGCCGGATCTCGCCATCGCGCCCTATCTGCACCGTGATGGCCCTCTTGGGGAGCTGCTCCGTGGTCGCGGCCCTCGGCAGCTTGATGTCCAGTCCCCTGTCGCGCGCGAAGGTGCTCGTCAGGAGAAAGAAGATGATCAGCAGGAAGGCGATGTCGGCCATGGAGGCCATCGGAATGGTGTTTTCGAGTCGCAGCTTGCTCCTAAGCGGCACCGGTGGCACCCCCTGCGGACACCAGGTCGGCTACGCTGGCGGAGGCCTCCTCCATCTGCAGCGCGAAGCGGTTCACGCGCGAGACGAAGTAGTTGTACGCCGCGAAGCACGGAATGGCGATGATGAGACCGGTGGCTGTCGTGATGAGCGCCTCCGAGATGCCGGCGGCAACGGTCGTCGGATCGCCCAGCCCCTCGGCGGCCACTGCCGCGAAGGCCTTGATCATCCCGGTGACCGTGCCGAGGAAGCCCAGCAGCGGCGCGATATTGGCCATGGTCGAGAGGGCCGGAAGGTAGCCCTCCAGGGAGGCGATGGCGCGCACGCCGGCTTCCTGGCCCGCCTGGCGAATCCCCTCCCGGCGCTTATCCTTGGCGAGAAGGCCCGCCCCGATGACCAACCCCAGGGGCCCGGGCGACTTCTCGCATAGGCCTACAGCGGACTCTGTGTCGCCCGCCGTCAGCTTTCCCTCCACCTTCAGCATCAAATCCTCGCTCACGATGCTCGCCCGCCAGAACTCGTGCAGCTTGTACAGGATCACCGCCAGGCCCGCAAGCGAGCAAAGCGCCAGCGGATACATCCAGAACCCGCCCCGCGCGAAGTAGCTGACGAGGGTGAACTCGCCCAGCCATGCTGCCATCAGAAATGCACCTCCGTAAAGCCAGTCGATAGTCGTTAGTTGACAGTCATTAGTTAACGGCCGGCCCGCCACGGCACCCTCGCCATGCGCTGCCGTTGCTAAGAACTAACAACTGATGACAGTGGTGGCCCCGCCTAACTGCCAAGGGCTTCGAGTCGCTCTTTCGCCTTGTTGACCCACTCGGATTGGCCCTCGTAGTCGCTGACGACCTTCTTGTAAGCCTCCGTCGCCTTCGCCGGGTCGTTCAACTGCTCGTGGCACTGCCCGGCCTGGAAGCGGGCCTTCGCCGCCCACTCCTTCACACCCCCATACAGGTACACGACTTTGAGGTAGTCATCAATGGCATCGTCGTAGCGGCCCTGCAGGCGGCGGCACTCGCCGATGTTGTACTGCGCCTCGGCCGCGGCCGCCGTCCGGCTCCTGCTGACGACCTCGGCGAAGGCTTCCGCCGCCGCGTCGTAATCCTTGCTCTGCAGCTTGCAGTAGCCCAAGCCCTGGAACGCCTCGGCGGCCGATGGGCTGTCGGCGTGATCGCTCGTGACACGACCAAAGGCGACCTCTGCGGCCTTGACGTCCTTCAGTTTCAGGCGGATATGGCCGAGCTTGACCAGGACATCGGGCACTCGGTCCGAATCCGGGTGCGAGTCCACGAAACGCTGCAGCTCCGCGGCTGCATCGGCGCTCTGGTCGGTTTCGAGCAGCGCGAGGGCGAGCTGGTATTGAGCATCGGCGGCGATGCGCTTGTCATCGGCCTTCGCCGCTGCCTCCCTGAACGCCGTAATGGCCTCCTTCTGGCGATCCACGTTGAGCAGGCACCACCCGCGCTTGTATTGAGCCTCGTCCACGAGGGGGCTGTCGGGGAACTGCTTCACGACGCGCTCGTAGGCGGTCAGTGCCGCCGCGTAGTCTTCGGCATCGAAGCGGTGTTCGGCGAGCCGGAACATGCTGTCGGCAGCCAACGGACTCGTGGGGTACTTCTGCACCACCTGCTCGAAGCGCTTAATGGCCTCCTCCGGCTGCTCTGTCTCCATGTACGCCCAGGCGAGCTCATACAGCGCTCGAGGCGCCACCTCGTGCTCGGGCGACTTCGCCAGCATCTCCTGGAGCACGGGGATGGCCTCCCGGTGCTTCTGCTGCCGGGCCAGAGCAGCTCCGAGCTGATAGCGAGCAAAGGGCACCGCCGTGCTGTTGGGGTGGCGCTTCAGGAAGCTGCGAAGGGCCGCTTCAGCCTCCGCGAAGTTCCCCTCTGCCACCAGGCATGCCGCAACGCGATACTGGGCGAACTCGGCCTGCTCGGCGTCGGGGAATTGCTGGACCACCGCCTCGAAGATCCGGCGGGCCTCGGCGTATTTCTTCTCGCTGAAGAGCCCCTCGGCAACCGCGTACTGGGCTATGGCGAGCACGCCGACGTCGGTGCCTTGCCCCCGCAGCTTCGCCGCCAGCTCCTGCGCCTCCGCGGCCTTGCCAGCCCGGCTGAGCGTGCTGATGAGCGCGGCAGCGGCATCGTTCGCCGCCGATGTGCCGGCGTGGTTCGCCAAAACGCGTCGGTAGGCGGCCTCGGCCTCCGCCGTCTGTCCGGCCCCCTCGTACGCGAGCCCCAGCAGGTACTGCGCCCGCGGAGCTTCTCGGTCGGTGGGGCTCTTCTCGATGAAGAGCTTCAGCATGGGAATGGCTTTGTCGTACTGCTGCTCGTTGTAGCAAAGCGTGCCGAACTGATATCCAAGCCTCGGTCCGAATTGGCTGCCTTGCAGATCGCGCACGATCTTCTCCAGCTCCCCCAGCCTTTCGGGTGACTTCTTGCGCTGGTACTGACACAGCGCGACCCCGTAGCGAGCGCGCAGCTTCGCCTCACGCTCTGTCGCCGCCTTTTCGGCCGCCTGGTAGGCTTTCTCGGCCGCCGCGTAGTCTTTGGCGGCGACGTGGAGATCGCCCATTTTGAGCTGCGCCTCGATGGCGAGGGCGCTCTTGGGGTATCTCTCGGTGAGCGCACGATACGCCGCCATGGCGCCTGTGGTGTCCTTCAGCGCCGCTCGGCTGCCGGCGAGCCAGAAGAGGGCGTGGTCGGCGAACTTGCCGCCCCTCTCCGCTGTCTTCTCGTATGCTGCCGCGGCCTCTTTGTAGCTGCCGAGCCGGTACAGGCAATCGCCGGCGTGGGCCTGCGCCTCGACGGCCAGGTCCGTATCGCCGTGCTCCTGCGCCACGCGTCGGAAGCTGGCCAAGGCCTTCTCGTACTCGCCCCGGTCGTAGTAGCACCACGCGAGGCCGTAGAGGGCGGCAGCCGTGACCTGAGCGCCCCCCTTGGCGCCAAGCGCCCTCTGGTACTGCGCGATGGCCTCGTCGTAGCGCTTCTCACCGTAGTAGGCGTCGCCGAGGCGAAGTGCGGCTTCCGTGGTCACGTCGCTCTTGGGGAAGTCGCGGAGCAGCGTCTCCAGGTGCGGCACGGCCTCGCCCGGGCGGCCCTGTTTGATGCGGGCGATGGCGATGGAGTAGTGGGCGTAGGCCGCGTGTTCGCTCTTCGGCGAGCGCTCGATAGCCTGCTCGTACATAGCGACCGCGGGGTCGTGGTCGCCGAGGTTGTACAGCGCCTCACCGGCCCAGTAGCATGCCTGAGGGGCGAAGCGGGTGTCCGGCCTCTTTTCCACCAGGAGCTTGAAGCCGTCGGCGGCCTCGCGGAAGCGCTCTGCCCGGTAGCTGCATTCCGCCGCTCGGTAGTAGGCCCGTTCCACGCGCGTGCTGTTCGGATACGCGCGCGCGAGTTTCTCGTAGAGCGACGCCGCCTCTTCAAAGCGATTCAGGCTGTACAGGGAGTCGGCGGCGCGTATGAGGGCGAAATCCGCCTCGGGGTGCTTCGGGTGCGCTGCCGCGAAGGCCTGGAAGTGCTTTGCCGCGCGCTCGTATTCTTTGTCCCGGTAGAGGCCCTCGGCGAAGCTCAGCTCCTCCTCGACCTTGCGGTCCGCGGCCGTCGTTGCTTGTTGCGCGCTGCCTGCGACGCAGACAAAGGGGATCGCCAGCAGCACCGCGAGTGCGCCCGAGACCGAGCGCCGCCCGGCAATGGTCAATGGTTGGATGGTTGATGTGAGACGAGGGGGCGTGACGCTGGGCATTGAACCATTAACCATAAACCATCAACCATTCCTTTTCCGCACTGGTACCTCAACAAACATAGTTCTCCGGCCTATGTTCCCCGCCTATCTCGCTGCTCGCCCGGCGCGAGCAGGCCAGGCGCAGGGCCAGCATTTAGCGGCCACTGCGGCGGGAGGACATCGGGGAGCCGCTCGCGAAGTCAGCGGGTGATGGGTGGGAGGCTACGGGCATGTAGTCGTCGGCGCCAGGCCGAGAGCCAACTACTCAGGTCAAGGGCATGGGAACGGCATGGTACGGACACGTGTGCGGTCCGCCTTCACCCTCATCGAACTGCTCGTGGTCATCGCGATCATCTCAGTGTTGGGTGCCATTCTCTTTCCCGTGTTCTCGCGGGCACGAGAGAAGGCACGTCAGGCATCGTGCTCCTCCAATCAGCGTCAACTCGGGCTGGCAGGGCACCTCATAGACAACGGCGCCTGGTTTATGGTTAATGGTGGATGATTCGGTGTCACCGCAGATCGTCCATCGGCGATTGAGGACGCGGGCGTCACGGATTCAACCGTTGCCAGCACCCATTTGGCCGTACGCCGGCCGCTGACCACTGATGACCGACAGCTATCACTTGCGACACAAGTGCGGCGTGGCAGCCGTGTACTGCAGCCCCGATACGGACGACGTCGAGCCGGGCGCGGCGGCGGGTTACCTGCAGAAGATGCTGCGGCAGCTCCAGCATCGCGGCGAGGAGAGCGCCGGCATAACCACGTACCGCCCCGATCGCGGCGAGCAGCTTTTGGACACGCATCGAGACGTGGGCCTCGTGTCGGAGGTATTTCGCCTCAGCGCGCCGGCCAAGCACCAAAGCCTGCTGCAGTGGTATGCCGGTCCGGCGGGCATTGGTCATTGTCGCTACGCCACTTCCGGGACCATCACTCGGAGCACGGCGCAGCCCTTCGAGACCCACGGCATGCGCACGTGGGATTGGTTCTCCTTCGGCTTTAACGGGAACCTGGCCAACTTCGCGCAGCTTAAGCGTGAACTGGAGGCAGCCGGGCACCTGAACCTGAATACGGACACGGAGCTCATCCGCCACCTGCTCTGGGCCGAGTGCGGCAAACCCAAGCGGCCCGATCCCGCCGACGTGTTCGCCTCCGCGACCCGGCGCTTTGACGGTGGCTACAGCATCGTGTGCATCAACGCTGACGGCGATCTGATCGCCGCCCGTGACCCCCTTGGCCTCAGACCCCTGTGCTATGGCGAGAGCAATGGCCTCTTCGCGGCAGCCTCGGAAAGCGTCGCCCTCGCCGTGATTGGCATTCAGGAGTCACATCCGATTGCTCCGGGGGAGTTGGTGCACGTGTCGGGCGGCGAGGTGCGCCGGTACCGTTTTGCCGAGAGTCAGCGCACGGCGCACTGCTACTTCGAGTGGGTCTACTTCGCCGACGTGGGCTCGGTTCTCGATGGCGTCGGCGTCTACGACGTGCGGTACCGGCTGGGGCAGGAGCTGGCGAAGGTCGAGCCGCTGCGCGACCGCCTGGACGACAGTTTCATCGTCGTCCCCGTTCCCTTTGCCAGCAAGACGGCCGCGGACAGCTTTGCTCACGATCTTGGGTTGCCGCTTAAGGAGGGCATTGAGTCCAACCGCTACGTGGGTCGCACGTTCATTCAGAGCACCGGCCGCGAGGGGCGCGCACGCGAGAAGTACGTGCTTCTCCCGCCCATCCTGAAGGGGAAGAAAGTCCTGCTCGTCGAGGATACCGTCGTACGGGGCCTTACGCTGCGCGTGCTCCTGGACCGGCTGCGGGACGAGGGCGGCGCCGAAGAGGTACACGTGCGCGTGTCGTGCCCGCCGCTCATCTCGCCGTGCCCCTACGGCATCGACATGACCACCGTGGACGAGTTCCTGGCCGCCCAATACGTAGATGAACCCGGCGGCCTGGAGGGCATCGCCGAGCGGGTGGGACGCGACATCGGCGCGGACTCGCTTGTGTATCAGAGCTACGGCGGCCTGGTGCGCAGCATCGGGCTGCCGCAGGAGGCCCTCTGCCATGCCTGCATCACCGGGCAGTACCCGACGCCCTGGGGCGCGAAGGTGCGTGACTTCGCCGAGCGCCGCCGGGGCGCCCTGGTGGCCACCCGCAGCTATGAGGCCATCGAGGAGGAGCTGCGGGAGGAAGAAATAGCGGGCAGGTGACTCGGGGTTGTCCATTCCGCGCCCCGCCGGGCATGCGGCGCCTCGCCCCAAGCTCTGCCAGGGCGGGGTGCCGCCGATGCGTCTCTGAGGCTCACCCTCAATGCAAGGGGCGGAGGGCCGGGGCCTGCCTACTCGCTGGGCAGAGGTCAGCGTGGCTCACTTCCCCCACCTCTCGTACATCACTATCTCGTTCAGCGGCTTGCGGGTCTTCGGCCCCGGGGCGACGGCGGGATAGCCCACCGTCATCAACTGCACCACGCGGACCTCGTCGGGAATGCCCAGGATCTCCTTCACTTGCGCTTCGTCGAAGGCGCCTATCCAGCAGGTGCCCAACCCCTCGTCAACAGCCTGCAGGGCGATGTGCTCCAGGGCGATGGCGACGTCTATCGGGTGCGAGAGCTGGCCGCAGGGCATGACGTGCTCGACGTCCTCGGCACACGCCGCGATCACTACAGGCGCCTCGCCGACGAACCGCTGCTCCTGCGCCGCGTGCATCAGCCGCTCCCGCGTACCCTCGTTGGTCACCACCACGAACCGCCACTCCTGCAGGTTGCTCGCTGAGGGCGCCAGGCGCGCCGCCTCCAGGAGCCGCTGCAGCCTCTCGGGCTCCACCGACTTCTGCAGATAGCTCCGGACGCTGAACCGGTTTTGAACAGACTCCATGACATTCATGATGGTCTCCTTTTCCGATAGTGATCAGCGGCCGGTGATCGGCGGTCAGCTCCGCGCCGGCCATTCACCAGTGACCCGCTTGGCTCGCCACTCGCTGTGCGCTCTGTGTTCTCTGCGGCTATGCATCAGGCCTGCCAGGGAGAACACAGAGATGACGGAGAAACGGGTTTGGCGCGGGTCAGAGGGCGGCGGTACGACATGAGAAGCGCTCCGAGAAAGCAGGGGCTGGGGCGGCAGGCGCGGAATAGGGCCGGCATCAAGCGGGGGACGCAACGGAGGTGGGCGGAAATGACCCCGGAGGAGCAGGTACAGGAAGGCAGGCTCGTCGGTGCTGTTACCCACTACTTCGGTCGCATCAGCGTCGGCATCATAGACCTGACCGACACGCTGCGCGTCGGGGACACCATCCGCATCAAAGGCGCCACGTCGGACTTCACCCAGACGGTCGAGTCAATGCAGCTCGAGCACGAGCAGGTGGACGAGGGGACAGCGGGCCAGAGCATGGGGGTCAAGATGGACGAGCAGGTACGGGAGGGCGACCAGGTGTTCGTTGTGTGAGTTTCCGGTCCTCAGAGTGGCCTCGGTGGGCGGTCGTCGAAGCCTGCCCGCGCGCCTTGACCGACCCCTGGGCGCTGACTACTTGAGCCCGGTAGTTAACTGGTCACTGACCGCTGATCACTGACCACCGGACAGAGGAGGCGACGACAATGACCATCGGCTGGGGGGTGGTCGGCGCCGGCGGCATTGCCGACCGACGCACCATTCCCGAGGGCATCCTTCTGGCGCGCAACGGGACGCTGGACGCCGTTATGGAGCCCGTGCCGGAGCGGCTTGCGGAGCTGCGGCAGAAGTACCCGGACGCAGCGCCGTGTGAGACGCTCCAGGCGCTGCTGGCGCGCGACAGCGTCGGGGCCGTGTACATCGCCTCGCCACCGAAGTTCCACGCCGAGCAGACCATGGCCGCCGCCAGCGCCGGCAAGCACGTGCTCGTCGAAAAGCCCATGGCGATGACGACGGCGGAGTGCGAGCAGATGATCGCCGCCTGCCACGAGGCGGGCGTGAGGCTTGGCGTGGGCTTCATGATGCGCTACCACGCCTGCCACGAGCGGATACGGCAGATGCTCGACGATGGCGTCCTGGGCACGCCCGTGATGGGCCGCGCGGAGCTGACGTGCTGGTATCCGCCCATTGAGGGGGCCTTCCGGCAGGTGCTCGCCGACGGCGGTGGGGGCGCCTTCATGGACATGGCGAACCACTGCGTTGACCTGCTGGAGATGTTCTTCGGCAGGACCACGGAGATCGCGGCTCTGACGGGGCGGCTGGTGCAGGAATATGAGACAGAGGACACGTCCGTGGCCATCCTCCGGTTCGCGAGCGGCGCCGTGGGGCTCATTGACGCCCACTTCAACATCCCCGACGCCGCCTCGCGGAACATGCTCGAAGTGTACGGCTCGAAGGGCAGCGTGACGACCCAAGGCACCATTGGGCAGATGTCTGCAGGCAGCATCCATGCGCTGCTGCAGGAGGCGGCGGGGTACGATGCGCAGCAGGAGCGGACGGATGCGGTGAACGAGCAACTGATCGAGCCGGAGCCGGTGAACATGTACCAGGCGGAGATCGAGGACCTCGGCGACGCCGTGCGCGATGACCGCCCCCCGGGCGTGACCGGCGAGAATGGCCTCTGGAATCACCGCGTGGTACTGGCCGCCTACGAATCCGCGAAGACGGGGAATGTCGTTCGGCTGTAATAGCGGCCAGTTGCCCGACACCCCTCGTTCCCGTCGCCATCACACAGGCGAGTAATGCGGGGGCATCAGTTCATCCGAGGCGGGAGGCACAATGGTGGACGTTAGCTTATGGGCCCTCGTGCCCGTCCTGGCTTTGGTGCTGGGTGCTGAATTCGTCAACGGCTTCACCGATGCGCCCAACGCAATCGCCACGGTGGTGGCGACTCGCGTGCTCCGGCCGTACCATGCGGTACTTGTCGCGGTGATCCTCAACATCGTGGGTGCCCTGTGTGGTTTGGAGGTAGCGAAGACGATCGGCAAGGGCATCGTCGAGACAGATGCGATCAACCTCGCGACCGTCGGGGCGGCGATGACGGCGATCGTGGTCTGGAGCGCCCTGGCCTGGGTCTACGGGTTGCCCACCAGCGAGACCCACGCTTTGGTGTCCGGATTGGCAGGAGCCGCATTCGCGACCGCCGGACCGCAGGTGCTCCTCGCGGAAGGGTGGCGCAAGGTCCTCATCGGACTGGGCTTCTCGACCTTCCTGGGATTTGGCGGCGGCTTGGCCCTCATGATCCTGCTCTACTGGATATGCCGACCCCTCAGCCCACGCATGGTGCGCGCTGTCTTCGGGCGTCTCCAGATCCTCTCTGCGGCCTTCATGGCATTCGGCCATGGAACCAACGACGGGCAGAAGTTCATCGGCGTGTTCACGCTCAGCTTGGTGCTCGGCGGCATACTGCCCGAATTCAAAGTGCCCGTATGGGTCATACTGACATGTGCCGGAACGATGGGGGTGGGGACGGCTTTCGGAGGCTGGCGGATAATACGCACGATGGGGATGCGGCTGACGAAGCTGGAGCCCGTTCACGGGTTCGCCGCCGAAACCAGCGCTGCCTGCGCAATTCAACTGGCTTCAGTATTCGGCATACCCGTCAGTACGACTCACACGATCAACACGTCCATCATGGGCGTGGGCTCTACCAGGAGACTCTCAGCGGTCAAGTGGGGGGTCGGTGAGCAGATAGTCACCGGCTGGATACTGACCTTCCCGGTCTGCGGCGCGATAGCCTGGATCATCGCTCAACTGGCCAAAGTGTTCACCTAACCCACCCTTGCACGAATGCAGTGCGGGATCCCCCCGGGCTCCCGACCGCTGCCTTCGCGGGCTCAGGCATTCTTCACCACGGCCGCCTCGATCTCATTCACCGTGTCTTCGCAGGAGTCAATCGCCTCCTCGATGTTTTCGTAAATCTCCTTCCACTTCAGCACGTAGATGGGATCAGGCGTGCCACGGAACAGATCGGCGAGCCCGGCCTTCAGTACCGTGTCGCCCTCGTTCTCAAGCTGGTTCACCTTGACGCAGTACTCGCTGGACTCGGGGGAGATCTTGTCGAGCTGCTGCATGATAGCGTGCAACTCCTCGGTGGACTCCACCAGCAGCTCCCCGAGCCGCTTCGCCGCCGGCGTTGGCTCCGTCAGCTCGTACAGGGCGTAACGCTCAACGGCCGCATGCGTCATGTCCACTATGTCGTCCAGCGCATCGGCGACGCGGAGGATGTCCTCACGCTCGAACATCGCGGGCGTCATAAAGGTGGCGTTAAGCCGCCGCACCGTCTCGTGGGTGATGTTGTCGCCCTCGTGCTCCGCCGCCTCGATCTGCTTCACGGCCTCGCCGGGCTCGATCTCTCCATCCAGCAGCCCCTGGAGCACGTACGCGCCCTTCGCCGCGTTCTCAGCCGCACGCTGAAAGAGGATGAAGAAGTTCTCCTCCCGTGGCACCATGCTCCGAAGAGCCTTCTGCACGCCATCCATCACTCGGCGAGTCGGTCCCCGTTTCATGTCAGTGGTTCCTCCTCCGTCCCGCTCTGGCTGTGTGCTTCTGCCCCGGGTCGGACTCTCCTTCCAGCATGCAACAATTTGCTCGAAATGGCCACAATCCAACTCACCGGCCGCCGCCCACCCCACAAGAAGGCGCGAGCGCCGTCCGGGCGAATTACCCAGCAGGCTTCACACAACGGCCGCGCCGTGTGGCACGGCGCCTGACCCCCTTCGGGGTCGGCGTCCCCGCCCGTAGGGTCAGGGACTTGCTCGTGCCTGTCTGACCCGTGCCACCCGGGAGCGGAGAGGGCACCAATGAAATACGCAGACACCCTCATGCCACCCGAGGTGCGCCGCCTCTACTACCACCGCCTCCGCGAGATGACCGTGGAGGAGAAGATCCGCATGGTGTCCGACCTGCACGAGACCGCGAAGGCCCTCCTGCGGGCAGGCGTGAAGCTGCAGCACCCGCATCTCAGCGACGATGAGGTCGAAGAAGAGGTACGCCGGAGGATGCGCAGATGACCCAGCAGGAGATCCTCCTCGACGTCGCAAGACGGCTCGAGGGGCTCAACATCGAGTGGATGCTGGTGGGTTCATGGGCGTGCAGCACGTGGGGGCGACCTCGGTTCACGCACGACGTTGACATGCTCGTTGCACTTCGCGCCGAGGACATCGGCAGGCTCGTCTCGGCCGTCCAGGACGATTACCACACCACCCCGGAGATGCTCGCCGATGCCCTCTTTCGCGGCACACCGGCAAACTTGATCCACATGCAAGCGGCCGAGAAGGTGGACGTCTGGGTAGTCGGCGACGACGAGTACGCAGCGGCCAGCCTCGCCAGACGTCGGCGCGCAACCGTCTCGGGCGCCTGCGTATGGATCAGTTCCCCGGAGGACGCCATCCTCGCCAAGCTGCGCTGGCTGCAGATGGCCGACACTCGGCAGCACTACGACGATGCGCTTGGCGTCGCAACCGTCCAGTGGGGTAATCTCGACCTCGCGTACCTGCGCGAGTGGGCCGACAAGCTCAGCCTCACGGAGAACCTCGGGCAACTACTCAGAGAGGCAGAGCAGGCGACCTCCTAGTACTACAACGAAACTTCGCCGGTAAATGTCATTCTGAGCGACCAAGGGGAGCGAAGAATCTCGGTGTTGGCGTCATCGAATCGGCTCGCGGCGTGAGATTCTTCGTCGTTCCTCCTCAGAATGACAAAGTTTCGTTGTAGTACTAGCGGCGCCGAATCCGCCTCGCCGCGAGTTGCCCACGCCATCCCCCCGAGGACTTCCCCTGCCGCCGACGAACCTACCCGAGGCATACTGCCCATTAACCATCCACCATTAATCATTGGCCGCACTGGCCGCTGACCACTGACCACTGTCTCGCTTGCCATGGACCGCCGGAGATTCATCAAAACGAGTGCCGTTGCTGCAGCGGGCGCGTTGGCCGCTCGTGGGGCGCACGCTCGCCCGGCAGCGCGCGACGCCTCGTGGCTGCATCCAACTGCGACGGTGAAGGAACCCATGACGATGACCATTCGCGACTATCTGTGCCGTGAAGCCAGGCGTATCAGCGATGCGACGCCGTCCGAGTACAGCGATGCGGCAGCGTGGAAGCGGCTTATTCCCGAGCGGCGTCGGCAGTACATGGAGATGATGGGCCTCAGCGAAGTTCCGGCCGACAAGAGCGATCGCCCTCCGCTGAACGTGCGCGTCTCGGGCAGGGCGGAGCGCGAAGGATACCGCGTCGAGAAGCTGTACTACGAGAGCCTGCCGGAGCTGTACGTCACGGCCAATCTGTACGTCCCAACGGACCTGAAGGAGCCGGCACCCGGCGTCATATATGTCTGCGGGCACTCGGCGACCCAGAAGGTGCGCTACCAGCCGTTTCCGCGGCGCTTTGCTCAGCTTGGGTTCGTCGCGCTCGTCGTGGAAACAGTGCAGCTCGGCGAGGTGCGCGGCTACCATCACGGGTGTTATCGCGAGGGCTGGTGGCACTGGTATAGCCGCGGCTACACGCCGGCGGGCATCGAGCTGCTCAACGGCATTCGCGGCCTCGACCTCCTGCAGGAGCGGCCCGAGGTGGATCCCGAACGGCTCGGCGTCACCGGCATATCGGGCGGCGGGGCCATGAGCTGGTGGCTGGCAGCGGGTGACGAACGCATCAAGTGTGCTGCGCCCGTGTGCGGTACGGCCACGCTGGCCTCGCATATCATCGACCGTACCATCGACGGGCACTGCGACTGCATGTGGTGGATCAACACATACCTCTGGGACCTGCCCGACGTGGGCGCACTGATCGCCCCACGTCCGCTGATGATCGCGTCGGCAGATCGTGACGGCATATTCACCATTGCCTCAATTCGCGAAGTGCACGCGCGCCTCAAGCGGCTGTATGACGCGCTCGGCGCCTCGGACAGCATCGCCCTCGTCGAGACGCCTGGGCCGCACTCGTACCATGAGCGCTCGCGGATGGCGATCTTCTCGTGGTTCCTGCACCATCTGCAGGGCAAGGACGTCCCGACGGACCAGGTGGGGGACATTGACGAGTCCGAGGAGGCGCAGGAGTCAGAGGACGACCTGAGGGTGTTCGTCAATGGGCCACTGAAGCACGACCGCACGCTCACCATTCACGACGACTTCCGCGACGCAGCCGGCCCGCCCGAGATCGCCGACCGAGAAGCCCTGGTGCGCACGCGCCATGAGCTCGTCGCCACGCTGCGCGCCAAGACGTTCCGAGCGTTCCCCGCCAAGCCCGTCGATATCGATGCCCGCGTGGCCTTCGAGTTCCAGTCCGGCAACTCGCACGGCTACCGCTTCGGCTTCACGCCCGAGGAGGGCTGGCGCCTGCACGGTCGGCTCACGATTGGCGACGACGTGAAGAAGCCGGCCCCGGCGGTCGTGTCGCTCTGGTCGCCGGGCGACTCGCGGAACGCCGCGCGACACTTCGCCGGGGGCATTCGGGCTCCCTGGGCCAAGATCGAGATAGAGCCTCGGGGGACGGGCGAGACATCGTGGGGGCAGGAGCTGCAGTGGCACCTCCGGCGCGCAGCGGCGTGGACGGGGCGGACCATCGCCAGCATGCGCGTCCACGATACGCTGCGGGCTCTCGAGGCCGCTCGCAGCTTCTCCGACGTTGACGGCGAGCGCGTGGCACTGGCGGCGCGCGGCGAGATGGCGGCCGTGGCGCTATACGCGGCCCTGCTGGATGGCAACCTCACAGCGCTGCTCCTTGAGTCTGCCCCGGCGACGCAGAATGCGGGAAGCAACCCGGACGGCAGCGGTCCAGCCATCGAGATGCTCAACTGTCTGCGCTTCACCGACCTGCCCTACGTTGCCGGCCTGCTGTGCCCGCTGGAGATCGTCTTCGTTGGGGAGCGACCGGAGTCGTACGATTGGGCCAAGGAGCTTTATGCACGGCTCGGCGTTCCCGCCAAGTTCCGCGAAGTGGCCGACCTTCGCGAATGGCGCCCATAGTGAGAGTCGGCAGC
>Ga0209979_1002912_pt1 | contig 15685 bp, 13 predicted proteins | sample AnhtaG_FD_183114 | JGI IMG/M metagenome (GOLD analysis project Ga0209979, IMG submission 183114) | Deep subsurface microbial communities from Anholt, Denmark to uncover new lineages of life (NeLLi) - Anholt_01485 metaG (SPAdes) (version 2) | ecosystem: Environmental > Aquatic > Marine > Oceanic...
TTCGTGCACGGGGTGGTGGTGCCGGTGGATGGGGGTTTTTCGGCGTTTAGTGGGGTATGAGCGAATTGGGCAAATCAGCAAATCGGCAAGTCAGCAAATGGATGAGGGGGGAAGTTGTTGAAGAAGGGAATTGAGGGGGAGTTCCGGTTGCTGTGCGAGCAGGCGGGGCGGCGAGGGGTAATCGGCTTCATCCCCGTTGAGGATGTGAGGGTGCTGCCGGTGCAGTCGGCGTATCTTCGGCGCAAGCTGGACGGGCTGGGGCCTGTCCTGAGCGAAGCCGAAGGGCCGTGGTCGGGCATCACCGCCGTCTCTATCGGCGTCCTGTATCACGAGCCGGAAGTGTTGGCTATCCCCGATGGCTGGGTGAGCAGGCCGCCCGAGGATGGCCGTTGGAACCAGTACGCCCGTGCCTACACGGAGCTGAATCGGCTGCTCAATGACATGGCCGGCCAGTTGGCCAAGCGGTTTGGCGGCGTGGTCGAGATGGCTACGCTAGAGGGCTGGGTGGGTCAGGTGAAGCACGTCAATGACTATTTCCCCCACTGCGTCTCGCACCGCGCCTTCGCTGCGGCGGCGGGGGTGGGCTGGCGGGGGAGGAGTGGCCTGGTGGTCACGCCCGAGACCGGCCCTGCGCTGCGCTTCGCTACGGTGTTCGTCCCCCAGCGGCTCTCCACGGACAACAGGGACCTGCCCGGCTGCGGCGATTGCACCGCCTGTCTGGAGGTGTGTCCTGTCCTGCATCAGGAAGAGGGTTACAGGGAGAGATGCCGGCGTCGCCTGGAGGCCTTGGGTCTGGAGGACGAAGTGTGCGGCATCTGCGTGCGGGTGTGTTGGGAGGCTATCAGAGGCTCTGCCTTTGAGTAAATCATCACTTGCCCCCCCCCGTCTGGACAAGCCGGAACCAAACAGAAGCAAAACCACAGAGAGCACGGAGTCTTTTTTCTTTAACTTATCTCCGTGCTCTTCGTGTCTCTGTGGTGAACTCTCCTGCACAAAGGGCAAGCATCTGGTTGATAAGGTGCTATGTCACTCTAAGGCCGCCAAAACTTGATTTGACAAATCCCAGAAAATGTTGTATAATTGACGATGTCATCTTGGGATGACATGATTACAGGAGGACGGCATTGCAGGAAGGTTTACTAACAAAGGAGCTTATCAGAAAGGATAGTCCGATCCCTTACTACTTCCAGCTTGAGGAGATATTACGAGGGGAGATCGAGAGCGGCAAATGGGCGCCGGGTCAACAGATTCCCTCAGAATCGGAACTCTGCGAAATTCTCGACGTAAGCAGGACGGTCGTACGGCAAGCACTGAACGAGCTGGTTAACGAAGGTTTATTGTACCGGAGGAAAGGCAAGGGTACCTTCGTATCTGGGCCGAAGATCGCTGAGAGCCTGGTGCAGAGTCTAACGGGCTTCTACGAAGATATGATAGCGAGGGGGCTAACGCCCGTAACACAAGTGCTGGAACAGAAACTGGTCCCTGCGAGCAAGAAGGTGGCTGGTATGCTGAACTTGAAAGAGGGGGATCAGGTAATCAAGATTGATCGTTTAAGGTCAGTCGGCAATGAACCCATCCTCATAGTGACAACCTTTATACCTTATCAGAGCTGTCCCGCCTTATTGGAGGAGGATCTCACTAATCAATCGCTATACGCCGTATTAGAGGATAGATACAAGTTAGAAATAGCTCGAGGTAGGCGCACTTTAGAAGCTATATCGGCCAGTGAAGAGGATGCCAAATTGCTGGGCATCGAAGAGGGCGATCCCGTCGTTCTCCTTAAGAGCGTCAGCTATCTTAAGGACAGTTGGCCCATCGAATATTTCGAGGCCAAGCATCGGGGGGATCGCAGCAGATTTGAGGTAGAGCTAATCCGCCAAAGGAGGCGGCGTAAGCCTATGGAAGAGACCTTGCCTGCTGATCTGCCACCAAGCAATATCGTGGTGGAATAGCCTGTCGAACGTTGAATCCCTTAGCCAACCTACATCCTTTGAAGGAGGTTACACCTATGCTCGTGCAAAAGTACTTTGAGGAGGTATCCCGCATCGAGCGAGAGATCATGGATACCCAGATGGGGATAATCCAGGAGGCCGCTGAACGCATCACGGAATCTCTGATGAAAGGCGGCATTCTCCACCTCTTCGGAAGTGGTCACAACATTATCCCTGCCAAAGAGGGGTTCAGCCGTACAGGGGGACTCGTTCCCGTTAATCCCTTGTTTGATGCGAATCTCCTGGGGCCCTTTGGTGGTTCCCGAAAGATTATGCAGCTGCAAAAGCTGGAGGGATACACACCGATCCTTCTCGAGGGGTACGACTTGCAACCAGGGGAGGTGCTCGTCATTTTCACTGCGTCAGGCCGGTACCCTGTGGCGATTGACCTGTGTCTGGAGGCACAGCGTCGGGGACTCTTTGTCATCGCTGTAACGTCTCTCAAGTACTCCAAAGGGGTGGCGTCTCAGCATTCCAGCGGGAAGCAGCTTTATGAAGTGGCCGATTTGGTCATTGACAATTGTGGTGAGGCGGGCGACGCAATCGTTGACGTCCCTGCTCCAGGTAAGGGACGAGTGGGGCCCACTGCCACAATTATGTCTGTACTGATCCTGCATGCGATCTTCTTGCAGGTGGTAGAGAACTACATACAGCAGGGTCGGGAGCCACCTGTCGTCTTGTATCCGTATGTAGCGGACGCGTCTAAACGCAATCGGCAAGCCTTCGACCAGTATCGATCCCGTCTAAAGCACCTATAACTGGGGCGAACAGAATGCCTGTCTGGTCCCGATGGGGGGGGCGAGTATGCCGAGAATCGTTGTTGAGCATTCGGAATCAGTCACAGCGCTGTACTGGCTAGCGGAAAGGAGTTCTCTAAATGGAAGCTCTGCTGGAGATTGCGCGAAAACGAGAGCGGTTGGTCGTGGGTATGATGAGCGGCAGCTCGTCAGATGGCATCGATGCGGTGCTTGTCAAGATATCGGGAAGTCGGCTCAGCACCAAGTTCAGAACCCTGGCCTTCCAGACCTTCCCATATCCGTCTGGGCTGCAACAACGTATTCTTGCTCTCCACCCTCCCAACCGAGTTAGAGCTGACGAGATTAGGCACCTCAGTTTCGAAGTGGCGGAGCTCTACGCGAACGCTGTCTTCGAAGTGGTCGAAAGCGCTGGCTTTGCAGTGGACGATATTGATCTGATCAGCATGCATGGTATCGCGTTATCTGGCATGGAAATTGTTGAGCCGGCTGTGGTCATGGAGCGAACCGGCATCACTACAATTGCCGATCTACGCCGACAAGATGTTGCCGTCGGTGGCCAAGGAGCCCCTATGAGCGGGTACGTGGATTGGGCGCTTTTTCGCGATAAGCAAAAGGGGCGTGCCGTGCAGAACATCGGAGGCATTGCCAATGTGACGGGCATACTGCCTGGAGCCGAACTGGATGATATCGTATCCTTCGACACAGGGCCTGGGAATATGGTCGTTGATGCTCTTGCCAGGTTCTTCACTGATGGAGAGGAGTCGTTTGACCGCGATGGGCGGATGGCTGCCCGAGGAAGCGTGAACCAGCCTCTGTTGAAAGAGTTGATGGATCACCCATTTATCAAGCAGGCTCCTCCCAAGTGCTCCGGGCGCAAAGACTATGGAGAGGAATTTGCGCAGAGATTGATCAGGATTGCCAAGGAGAGAGGAATCTCTAGCGAGGATTTGATGGCAACTGCCACCGCCTATACCGCTGAGGCGATTGCATCGAGCTATGAGCGTTTCTTGATGTCGCGCTTCCGAATCGCTGAGGTTATCCTCGGAGGTGGTGGCGTTCATAACCTAACGATGGTACGCATGATCAGGGAAAGGTTGACTCCAATTCCAGTCTATACACACGAGGATTATGGGATCAACAGCGATGCCAGAGAGGCCATCTCCTGGGCTGTTCTGGGCAATGAGACCATACAAGGACGCACAGCCAATGTGCCCACAGTAACCAGCGCTTCGCGAAGGGTCCTCCTAGGCAAGATTCTGCCAGGCCACCGCTGTATCGTTGGTTGACTGATTATGGAGCTGGACTCTGGCGAAAACTGCTGTGGGAACAAGAAGAATCCGGCTCTCTTAACCCGCTTTGGGCAGCACTCAATTAGGCGAGACCAGCAGGGGTCGTTTCGAGAGTAATCAAGTTAAGTTTGAGCGATTTCTAGGCTAAAAAGGCATACCTTCTTGGAGGTTCAAGCGTTCGAACACCGTTCGGAACAACCTGCGGGGGGAGTGTCGCTGAGCAGTCACGATAGCGATAGAAACTACGCGGGCGATAGCAGATCAAACTCTCCACCCACTTGATCGTCCGTGTTCCTGTGGGATAAGCTAAGAAAGGAGGTGCGGTATCGAATCCTGCAAAGTTAGTGGGGGATGCTCCGTGGAAGGAAGTGTCCCAAAGCCAAACCCCATCAAAAAAGGAGGAGGTTTTGAAAATGAAAAAGCTAATAGCGTTGCTGCTTGTACTAGTGGTGCTGGCTGCCTGCGCCCCGCCTACCCCTGAGGTAGTGGAGAAAGAGGTGGTCGTCGAGAAGCCGGTGGTCCAGACCGTGGTCGTAGAGAAGGAAAAGGTCGTCGAGAAGAAGGTCGTCGAGACCGTGGTCGTAGAGAAGGTGGTGACCCCCACGCCAATGCCAACGCCTGCACCAAAATACGGAGGCACATTGATCGCAGCGAAGCCAGGCGAGGTGCCCCTGCTTGATCCACACATAGGCACAGCTACTTTCTCGAAGCGCTTCTTTGACCTGGTCTACAATGGCCTGGTAAGGTTGGACGAAAACTCCGCTGTGGCTCCAGAGCTTGCCGAGTCTTGGGACATCAGTGATGACGGCAAGGTGTATACCTTCCAGTTGCGAAAGGGGGTCAAATTCCACAACGGTAAAGAGATGACCTCGGAGGACGTGAAAGCGTCGTACGAGCGAATCCTGGATCCCGAGACCGGCTCACCTGCCCGTTCGTTCTACGCGGATGTAGTCGCCATTGCCACACCAGACCCCCATACCGTCGTTTTCACGTTGGACAAGCCGAACGCAGCTCTGCTGGCGCTCATGGCCAGCCCCAATGCCGCGATCGTTCCCAAAGAGATGCTGGAAGCGGGTGACTTGTCAGTCGAGGCGGTGGGCACAGGGCCTTTTAAGCTAGGAGAATGGATGCCTGACAACTACATGATTTTGGAGAGGCACCCCGACTTCTTCATTGAGGGCAGACCCTACTTGGATGCCATCGAGTTCCGCGTTCTGCCGGACGAAGCGTCCATCCTGGCCGGGCTTCGAGCGCAAACCATTGATTACGCGCTCATAGTCGATCCAAAGACTGCTGTCCTTGCTCGCGTGGAGGAGAACCTCCAGGTCAAGAGCGAGGCGGGTTTTACCATATTCTTGCTGGCCATTAACCACGAGCGCGAGCCCCTGGATAACCCTCTCGTCCGCATGGCGGTCGCTTGTGCCATCGACCGTCAAGCAATAATAGACGCCACTGCCCTCGGTGAGGGTGAGGTAACCGGGCCGTTGGCTCCGTCTCAGCAGGCGTACTTTGTGCCCTTCTCTGAGTTCCCCTGCTATCAACGAGATCTAGACCGTTCAAGTGAGCTTCTGATTGACGCGGGGTTCCCGGATGGGGTGAAGTTCAACATTGTTGTCCGCAACGTTCACCCGTATTCCGACATCGCAGAGGCTATCCAAGCTCAGTTAAGGGAGGCAGGGATCGAGGCTGAGCTTGAAGTGGATGAAGTGGGGATTTTCGTCGAACGGTGGAGGAGCAGCGACTTTGACACGTACGTCTCCGCTATGTCGGGCTTCCCGGATCCCGACTTCGGCGTCTACCGTACCTTTCATGGGGAGGGATCTGCCAACGTTCACGGATACAGTAACGCGGCCATGGACGAGCTACTGGAAGCGGGCCGCACGACCCACGATCCCGAAGAGCGAACAGAGATCTACAAGGAACTACAGAGGAAACTCGTGGAGGATGTGGCTGCTGTGTTTCTGTACCCGAGGAACTACTACCAAGCCATGCAGCAACATGTGAAGGGCTTCACTGCTATGCCAACCGGTTCCATCATGTATTTGCGTGACACCTGGCTGGACAAGTAGTCTCTTCCGTAGCGTCGAACGGAACCTGGCGCTCCCAAAGTCCTGGCCAGGTTCCGTTCCTTCCTGATCATGCCGCCGAGGTTCAGCATTCCCGGGGGGTGTTTGACCCAAGTGTTTTCGCTCTTGGCTGCAGGTAGCGCGCTCTTGCTGATTGGTGGCCATCACCTAAGCAAATCGAGAATCACTGACATCATAGCTGACCTTGTTCAGGCCAGATGAGCCTGGGATGAGTATCTGCGTTGCAGCAGCGCACGAGCAACGTCATCAGCGGGGCGGGTGGATGATGCCCGCGGTACGTGCAAAGGCTGCCCTTGGCACGACTAGGCTACTCCGCCTGCCGACAAGCCAGCGTGCGGCGGTGGCCACGGGCGGCCGCAACCATCTTGGTAACGTTGCCTCTCATCCGGCCCGGCGGGCGTGGTACGGTAGTTCCCCACTCCTAAGCCTTCGTCGAGCAGGGTGGGGAATGCGAACGGGTTGATGATGTACTCTCACCCAGGCAGATTGTGTCTTTTAGCGGTGGCATGAAGTGGAGGACAGGACCATGAGCCGCGTGAGCTTCGAGAGGGACATGGAGGCTGTTCAACACCAAGGAGACAAGATGCCTGGCCAGGGAGTAGCTGGCACCCAGAGCAAGCGACGCAGGCACCTGATCTGACGCTCTCTATTGGGCGGAGGCCGTGTGTACCTTCATGCCTGTTGAAGGGTCTAACCGACTGGCAACCTCACCGAACGGCATGTCCGTCTCGATATGGTCCGGCGCATGGGCGGCCTGCGCACGCAAGCCAGGATCAGCAGTCGGTCATGCGAACGCTTTCTGACGGTCCTCCGCAGGTTCGAAGAGTTGCACACAGCGATGCTAGGTGACCTTCCTGAAGACTGCAAACCATGTAGCTGGGCCGTATCGTTGTTCCCGCGGGATACCTGGGTTGCCTAGAGGTCTTGGGTCGATCGCTCCAACGGTTAACGGAGGAAGGCCATGCACAGGTACATTCTGCGACGGTCTGCAATGCTTGTCCTTACCTTGTTCGGGATCTCCATTGTGATCTTCGTGCTGGTGCGCGTAATCCCCGGAGACACGATAGATATGATTATCGGCACACAGCTGGTATCCGATGAACAGAGGGCTGCGCTGCAGACATATTACGGATTGGATAAGCCCATCTATGTGCAATATTGGTATTGGCTTACCTCAGCCCTACATGGCAACATGGGGTATTCTGTTCGGGGCGGCCGGCCTGTGATGTCTGACATTTTGTCTCGACTTCCAGTCACGGCCGAGCTAGCCATCATCGGAGTGCTACTAGGAACTGTGATTGGGATCCCCACGGGGATCATCTCAGCGGTCAAACTGAATTCCAACTGGGATTGGTGTGCAAGGATTTTTGGTCTATTGGGTATGAGTGTACCCAGATTTTGGCTCGGCACTTTGCTGATCTTGATTGTCTCCAAATATCTCCGCTGGCTCCCCAGTGGTGGACACTTCGTAGGCTTTTTCAGCGACCCCCTGAAGCACCTGGAGCAGATTCTCCTACCGACGCTGACTCTTGGTGTCACCCTCGCTGCATCGGTGATGAGGATGACCCGCTCTTCCATGCTTGACGTGCTGAGACAAGAGTACATCCGCACTGCCCGCAGCAAGGGCCTACATGAAAGGATTGTACTCGTTCGGCATTGTTTGAAGAACGCCTTCTTGCCGGTCATCACTGTTGTGGGCATTCAAATAGGGTACCTCTTGGGGGGAACCGTGATCGTCGAGCACATCTTCTCTCTACCTGGACTGGGGAGACTGGTGGTGTATGCGATTTACCAACGAGATTACGCTGTTACACAGGGGGCACTTCTATTCATGGCCTTTGCCTTTGCTGTTACAAACTTGGTTGTCGATGTAGTGTACGCTACCATTGATCCCCGAATCCGCTACCAGTAGCTGTGAGGGGCTGGATTCCCCCAGTACACAACGCGTGGTGATTTCTAATCTTTCACACGGTGCAACTTCTAGTGCCGTACCAGAGAGGATTCATCTGACTGACTTCTGAGACCTGAATCCGGGTTCGTGTCCTTACTCAACATGACTACTTTCAAGCTCTTAATGAGGGATAAGCTGGCCGCTGTGGGCTTCGTTGTGCTGGCTGTGTATGTTATGCTGGCATTGTTGGCTCCTAGTCTCCCCTTGCATGATCCGTTAGAGATGCATCCACAGGAGATCCTTAAGCCTCCTAGTCGGGACTATCTCCTGGGGACTGATTCGCATGGCCGGGACGTGCTTAGCCGTCTGATATTTGGTGCCAGAGTTTCCCTACTGGTCTCTGTGACGTCCGTGATGGGTGCCGCCGTTGTGGGTACGTTCTTTGGAGTGATCTCTGGTTACTTCGGTGGCATGCTGGACAACATCGTTATGCGCATTGCGGACGTGTTATTTGGATTTCCCGGTCTCTTGCTTGCTCTGGCTATGGCTGCAGCCCTAGGCCCGAGCTCCCGCAATGTCAGCATCGCAATTGCTGTGATCTACCTGCCAATCTTCGCACGGGTGGCCCGGGCTCCCGTATTATCGGTGAAGGAAGAGGAGTTTATTCTGGCTACCCGGTGCATTGGTGCCCGACAAAATCGGATCATCCTGTTGCATATCTTGCCCAACATCATGGCTCCCATAGTTGTTCAGGCCAGCTTGTCATTATCCAAGGCCATGATCACCGAAGCCTCCCTAAGCTTTCTGGGCCTCGGCACCCAACCACCAGCGCCTTCCTGGGGAAGCATGCTGGACCAAGGTCGCCGCCTCATGGAGTTGGCGTGGTGGATGGCCATATTCCCGGGGCTTGCCATTATGTTAGCGGTGTTGGGTTTCAATCTGCTAGGCGACGGGCTGAGGGATGTACTAGATCCTCAGTTGAGACATCTCGCTTGAGTGACTAGATCAAAAGCTATGTCAGTTAGGAGGGCAGAGTGGTATGGCATGGTTCGTTCAGAGTATAAAGGCAGCTTGGTTTAGCACGGCATAAGCGAACAGATCTCCGTATGTAAGTGCCGGGGACGTACAAGCTTCTATATCTAGAGTTCGCGCGACGGAACAACCCGGGGAAGCAGTGTGGGTTAGGAGGGAGGCTATGCAAAAAAACACCATTGGCATTGGCATTGTGGGTTATGGATCCATTGGTAGGGTACATACACTAGCCTATCGCAGCATTCCGTTGTATTATGGCGAGTATGCCAATAGTCTGGCGCTTGTGGGGGTGTGCGTGAGAGACGTTCACAGGGGGCAAGCTGCAGAGCGAGATGCGGGGTTTCAGTTCTACACTACGGACTATTCTGCGCTCTTGGCTCACGAGGATATCAATGTAGTGTGTATCTGCACTCCCAACGACCTGCACAAGTCCATGCTCATCGAAGCAATGCAGGCAGGCAAGGGGTTTTCTGTGAGAAGCCCTTGGCGGTGAATCTATATTTGCTTGGAGAAGTGCAACGGGTGTTTGCACACCCCCGGACTTTTATCGGTGAGCGACCGGTTGCGCGGGGAGCGCAGGACCGCCAGGATCATCTCCCTGCCCATGTTCCCCGAACTGACGTAGGCTGAGATTGATTATGATGTGATTGACATAGTCCGTACCTGGGAGGGGTAAATGAGCAACAACCAAAGAACCTATACCGTCGCCGTTGCCGGGCTGGGCAAACGCGGCACCCATCACGCCGAGGCATTTTCCCAGAATCCGCGCTTTCAGCTCGTGGGCTTGTGTGACATTGACCAGGAGCGGATGGAGACCGCTGCGAAAAAGCTTGGGGTCTCGTATACCAACGCCGACGCCGCGCAGATGCTGGCCGACACCAGGCCCGATGTCTTTGCCTTCTGCACTTTGCCCAACATCCGGCTGGAGTTCATTCGGGCGGGAGTCGAAGCGGGGGTGCAACTCATCGCCCACGAAAAGCCGATGGCTACCTCGACCGACGAGGCTATAGAGATCATGAGGTTGCTGCGCGATGCCGGCATCAAGTCAGTGGTCAGTTTCCAGCATCGCTACGGCGAGCACTACCAGAAGGTGAAAGAGATCATTGCCAGTGGGGCCATTGGACGCGTCCACACCGTCTATGGACACGGTACTGGTTGGATGCTGCACATAATGCCGCACCTGATCAGCTACACGCGCTGGTACAACGACGAGGCCGAGGCCGAGTGGGTTGTGGGGCAGGCTGCGGGCAAAGAGAAATTCGAAGATGTTCACTCTTCGCCTGACTACATTGCCGGGTTGATCCAGTTTGAGAACGGCGTGCGCGGTATTGTCGAGTGTGGCGAAGGTGCGCCCGACGTGCCCGAAGTGGATTACTGGTGGCGCAAGTGCCGCATCGGTGCGCAGGGCACTGAGGGGTTTGCCGAGGGCTTGACCGGTGGAGGCTGGCGTGCGATCACCCGTGACTCGAATGGCGTGATCTCCGGCCCTGGTGGCATGAACTATGCCCACGACACGCCGCCTTACGTCCAGCAGATTGCAGACTGGCTGGACGATCCTGCCAAGGTGCATCCCTGCAATGGCGAAAGCGCGTTCAAGGGCTTTCAAATCATGATGGCCATCTGTCGCTCCGTGGTGCAGCGCGGCAAGGTGTTCCTGCCACTCGGCCCTGGCGAGCCGGAGCTGGAGGCCCTCAGAAACGCGCTGTCATGAATTACAGTAACACTCAAGAGGGAGGACTCAGCGGATCCAAATTCTGAAGCCGGCGGCTCGGTGGCCCTTCGGCTGCGCTCAGGACAGGCATGGGAACCGCCTCCGCTGGTAGATTATGATCTGCTGAATCCAGCATTACCCGTCTCCGGCACAACTCCCTGTCTGAGAGCGTTCGCGGCGGACCTGTGGGCACGCGCGCTGCCCTCTGCCGTGTTGCAAACGAGTCAGAGAATGAGTCGGCTGCGTGTTATAGCCCAAGCTGGTTGAGGTGTCGCGGATGTCGACAATCTATGAGATAGCATCAAATCAAATCAGGAGGTCTCAAGCTATGACGTGGCTAAGAGAAGTGTTCGGCAAAAACAAGGTCGTCATTGGCATGGTGAACTGCCCGCCTATGCCTGGTACGCCCCTCCATGATGAAGAAGGTGGGAAGGGATTGAGTTTCATCTTTGAGCGCGTCGAGCGTGACCTGTTAGCGCTCCAGGAAGGCGGCATTGACGCGGTCCTGTTCCATAATGAAAACGACCGTCCCTTTGTCACCGACATTGGCCCGGAGATTGTGGCCACCATGACCCGCGCGATCACTCAGGTCCTGCCTATGGTACAGGTCCCGTTCGGCGTGGACGTGTTGTGGAATCCCACGGCGGCTATCGCTATTGCTATGGCTACCGGTGGTATGTTCGTTCGCGATGACAAGGGTCTCTGGATCACTAACGCTGGCGAGTTCCTACGCTACCGTAAGAGTATCTGCGCCGGTCACGTCAAGTGTTTCTTTAACATTACCGCCGAGCTCGTTGCGCATGCTCATCGAGAGCTCCGGGGCATGGCCAGGTCGGCTGTATCCAATTCACTGGCCGATGCCTTGTGCATACATGGCCCCATGGCCGGCGGTCCACCGAGCGTATCGGATCTTGCTGTGGTAAAGAAAGCTCTACCCGACACCGTGGTGTTCGTGAACAATGGCACCCGCGCTGACAACGTTGCCGAGCTGCTTGTCACCGCCGACGGAGCAATCGTGGGTAGCGACTTGAAGGTAGATGGCATCACCTGGAACCCGGCCGATCTGGGGCGTGTCAAAGCCTATATGAAGGCCGTCAACACAGTCGGGGGACGGTAGAGGGAGAGGGAAACCGATAGCACGGGCCATCTTGCGGGTTCCCATACAGTTCAACTGAAGCAGCGTTTGCGTGGACGCTACTGGTGTCTATCAGCGGGGTGAACGTTTTCTAATTTCGACGACTCATTAGAGCCGGATCGAGGCCTGTGGAAGTAGCTGGCTGATACATCGTTCTCTCTTGTCTGTGTATTGGTGCCTACCTTAGCCCATTTACGCTAATCCCGCGACAAGTCAATATTAGAAGGTCCCTGCTGCTGCCATCCGACGGACCAACATCGTCGAGATACCCGAAAGGGGCTCCTATGAGGAGGCGGCTCTCAACGAGCCGCTTTCCTGCTGTTACCACGGCTCCCGAGCCTGCCGCATCGAGCCCGACGACGTGGTGCTGATCATGGGAGCTGGACCCATTGACATCATGCACCTGCTCCTGTCCCGCCTCAGTGGAGCCTCCACCGTCATCGTCAGCGAGATGATTGAGGAGCGCCGGCTTCAAGCTTTGGAGTTCGGCGACGATCTGTCCGTAGATCCCGGCAAGCAAGACCTGCTGGCTGCCGTGTGGGAAGCGAGCTATGGCCGTGGAGCCGATGTCATCCTCGTAGCTGCCCCCGCTCCCTCAGCCCAGGAACAATCGCTGGACCTGGCAGCGACCAGTGGACGCATCAATTTCTTCGGCGGCCTTCCCCAAGAGAGCGAATTCATTAGCTTCAACTCCAATCGAGTGCACTACAGGGAGAACATGGTGACGGGAACAACCGGCTCCAGTAATTACGAGTTTCACCGCAACATGGAGATCATCGGTTCGGGGAGGGTCGCTCTTTCGCGCCTGATCAGCGCTCGTTTTCCCCTCTCGGAGGCCAAGGAAGCCTTCGCTGTAGCCGCCAGCAAAAAGGCTTTGAAAGTAATCATCAATCCCTAATCCCACCATCATCAAGGAGAACAGTCATGTTGGGCGGTTATCTGGGCAGAATCTTGAGGATAAGGCTCTCCAGAGAGGAAGCCTTGATGCAAGAGCTGGAAGAGGCTGACTTGAGGAGCTTTCTTGGCGGTCGAGGGCTGGCTGCCAAGTGGTACTACGAGGAGATCGAGCCTGGGACCGAGCCTCTCGGCGCAGCCAACAAGCTTTTCTTTTTCACCGGCCCGCTAACAGGCGTGCCTCTGCCTTCCACCACTAAATTCGGTGTCAGCACCAAATCGCGGGAGACAGGGATTTACCTTTGCTCCAATTCCGGCGGAGATTTTGGTCCGCACTTGAAGTTCTGCGGCTTCGATGGGTTGATCATCGAGGGCCGGGCGGAGCGCCCAACTTATCTTGTCATTAGGGATGGCGCTGTCAGCTTCCACGACGCTAGCCATCTCCTCGGCCTCAAGACGAGCGAGGTTAGAGAGAAGTTGTTGGAAGCGATAGGCGATTCCAAAGCCTCCGTCCTATGCACTGGCCCCGCCGCCGAGCAGTTGGTCGGCTTCGCTTACATCCAGGTTGACGGACGTGCCTTCGGTCGAGGCGGCGCCGGCGCGGTCATGGCCTCCAAAAACCTCAAGGGCATCGTGATAAAGGGCAGCGGGAAGATACCTTTGGCCAACCCGGAGGGGGTGAAAGAGATTCGGAACGCAGCCATCAAACAGTTGAGGGAAACCAGGGCCAATCACACCAGGTATGGCACCGCTCAGTATACGGAGATACTCAACGAGCTTGGGTGTTACCCCGCCCGCAATTTCCAGAGCTCTTATCTCGAAAACGCTCAGGGCATTTACGCCCAGCGCATGAAGGAACATTTCTGGGTGAGAAACTTCGCCTGCTACCACTGCCCCGTGGCCTGCGGCAAGATTACCGAAGTCAGAGAAGGACCCTTCGCGGGGGCGCGGGCGCGGCCCGAATACGAGACCATCGGCATGTTGGGCGGCTCCTGCGGCATCACCGATTTGGCGGCCATCATCGCCGCTAATGAGCTGTGCGACGAATATGGCATAGACACCATCTCCACTGGCAACGCTGTGGCGCTGGCCATGGAGCTTTTCGAGCGTGGCCTGATCACCAAAGCAGACACAGAGGGTATCGAAGCGCGCTTCGGCGATGGCCAGGCATTGGTGGCGATGGTCAGGCTCATCGGCGAGCGCAGGGGCATCGGCGACCTCCTGGCGGGGGGGATGGCCCGCGTGGCCAGGGAGAAGTCGGCATGGCGCCCTTACATTCTGGAGGTCAAAGGGATGCCCTTCCCGGCCTACGATCCGCGTGGCTTTCACGGTATCGGTCTGGCCTATGGTACATCGAGTAGGGGGGCTTGCCACAACGTCGGGGGGTGGACCATCAGGGCGGAGCTGTTGAGCGGCGAATACGATAGATTCGCCCTTAAAGGCAAAGGCAAGTTGGTGAAAGACATCCAGGACACCAGGGCCTATGTGGATTCTCTGGGAATGTGCACGGTGGTGAGGGGCTCGGGGGGCTTCAGCGCGAACCCGCATGGGGATGTCCTGGAGGCGGTCACTGGCTTCGATTTCACCCCCGAGCTGATGGAGATCGGCAGCAGAATTTACACTCTGGAGAGGATGATACTCGTTCGGGAGGGGATAAGGCGCGAGGATGACATGCTCCCACCGAGGATTATGACTGAGAAGATCCCCGATGGTCCGGCTGAAGGCCGCATTTTGACCAGAGAGATGTACGAGGTCATGCTTGACGAATACTACGCCGTGCGGGGCTGGGACAAGGAGGGGGTGCCTACCCAAGAAACGCTCCGCGAGCTTGGCCTGAACGAACTGTCATTGCGAGCGTAGCGAAGCAATCTCCCGCCTTTTGTTAGCAACGATGGGGATTGCTTTGTCACTTCGTTCCTCGCAATGACAGGGTGGTAGTTACGACGAACTTTAATGGAGGTCCGATGATGAGGCTTATGCAACCCTTTGCTGCTCAATTGCAATTCCAAAACGGGCTGATAGAGCCTTATGGCAGGAAAATCGTGAGAAGGCTCAGTGACATGAGGGGAATGTATCTGGATATCGCTGCCACGGAGGAACTTCTAAAGCGAGGTGACCCCTTGCTTTGCGAGGTCTACGAGGTGGACGTCCCCCATGAGGAAGGGCAGTTGATCTACTGCACAAGCATCATTTAGCCCGGCAAGGTCGGCGACGAGTATCACATGACCAAGGGGCACTTCCACAGCAGAGAGGGCACGGCTGAAATCTACTTTGGCCTGCGCGGGAGAGGCTACCTGCTCACGCAAACCCATGATGGTCAGGTCAGCGTGATAGAGATAGTGCCAGGCACCGTCGCTTATATTCCTCCTTTCTGGACTAATCGAACGATCAACATCGGCGACGAGAAGTTCGTTTTCTTCGGTGTTTACCCTGGCGATGCCGGCCATAACTACGGCAGCATTGAGGAGGGGGGCTTCGCCAAACTCGTGGTGGAGAAAAATGGGAAACCTGCCGTCGTTGACAACCCTCGGTATCGCTGACTGTCATTGCGAAGGCGCGGGGTTTGCGCCTGAAGCAATCTCCAGTGAGTGTAGGAGATTGCTTTGCCCCTGCGGGGCTCGCAATGACAGCCTGAGAGGAAAGAATGACCAGAGTCCTCGTGAAATTTCTAGCTGCTGTTAAGGATAGGGTGGGCAAAGGGGAGAAGGAATACAAGCTGCCCGATGGCTCAACTTTGAGTGAGTTGGCGGTTAAACTCCAGGAATCCCACCAATTATCGCTGCTCGACCCGGCCATCATGGTCACTCTGAACGGGAGGGGCATTCGCCAACTGCCAGAAGGGTTGGAAACGAGGCTCAGAGAGGGGGATGTGATCCTGCTGTTCCCCCCTATCTCGG
>Ga0209979_1002913_pt1 | contig 15682 bp, 11 predicted proteins | sample AnhtaG_FD_183114 | JGI IMG/M metagenome (GOLD analysis project Ga0209979, IMG submission 183114) | Deep subsurface microbial communities from Anholt, Denmark to uncover new lineages of life (NeLLi) - Anholt_01485 metaG (SPAdes) (version 2) | ecosystem: Environmental > Aquatic > Marine > Oceanic...
CTACCCAACAATGGGTTCAGTCACGTGGGGTAGAAATAAGAGTAAAACCTACCCAATCAGCCTGCCAAGTCTATAACCAGCTCTGTAAAACGAAGAAAACAATCGCTGCTCTTCACTTAACTTGCTAACCATTCGGACATATGTCCTAAACAGAAAGTATTAGTATTTAGAAGATTTATACGCCTATCGAGGGACTTTCCCGAGATATTTCTTGACCAAAATGGTCTTTTTTGTTATATTCATCGAGGAAAGTCAGCGAATAAGTTTAACAGAACATTCCGAAACTCCTTTCACTCCTTTCACCTTCCTTATTAAACTTCAACCTAAATTAGAATTCAAAAAGAACATATAATCGAATAAAGGAGTTTGTTAATGAATAGAACCAAATGTGTGTGTGCGAGCGTTCTTATCTTTCAGGGTATGCTCTAATAGTAACGGAAGAGATAAATATTACGGGATTTTCAGTGGAGTTAAATATGCTAGGCTTACCACTAAAAGAAGAAATAAAGAAATTGCCAGGGAACTGGAAAAAATGTTAGTGGAAAAGCTATCAAAAAAGAAAATAACCGAGTTCATAGGAGACTAAAGGAAGAGTAGTTTCCCTATACTCTGCTACCAAATTTAAGGGATTATTTCGCCCATGAGAAAGGAAGGTGTTGTTTTTTTCTTGCCATTCGCTCCTAACTGTCCAATACCGGATAAATCCCCTCCCTTCCTTGCCACTTTCCAATCAAAAAACCCTTGATCTTTTTTTCAAATACTGCTTGGTTTATCTTAAGGTTTCTGCTTTCCCTGCATAATTACTTTACACTTCTTCCTTGACAAACTCCTTCTTGTCCATTATTCTGATATATCGAGCACAAAAGAATGAGAGATTCTGGATCTACATCTATCAAGGAAAAGGTTCTCATAGTCTGCCAGGTAATAGGTGGGGAAAAGATTCAGGGAGTAGCCAGAAAACACGGGGTAAGTAGGCCTTCTGTTTATGCCTGGACGGGAAAAGCTTTAGATACTCTGGAGCAAGCCCTAAAACTAGGGAAACGGGGCCCTAAGTTCAAAAAAGGCAGAGTCGATGTAAAAGATAAGGCCATTGAAGAACAAAAACAGAAGATAGCCGAGTTAGACGATATCATCAGCGAGAAAGAAAAACAAATTAAAAACTTGAAAGGGAAGATAAATCTTCAGAAAAATAGCCTTCCCCGTCCTTCAAGGTGCCCCCATTGCGGATTTGAGAAGATTTACAAAAATGGCACCTATAAGATAAGGCTAGAAAGATTCCTTGAGCAGCTAAAAAAAGACCAAGAAATAGAGATAACAGTTCAGCAGTTCATCTGTCCTTACTGTAGAAGCTCTGTTTATAAACAAAAGAAAAAGAGAAGAATCATTCTTTCTTAATGCCCACCGTGTTATAGAATTTACCCCTAAAGGAATTTTCAGACTAAAACAAACTCCTCGTAGTGTAAAATAATTGCGAGTATTTAGGAGTGCGTTCAAGGTAGAATAATTAATATCTCTTTTATTTCTCCTGAGAATACCTTTAGGCCTAAGTTTACTTTCAATTTTTCGAATTTGATGCGACCACTTGACACCTAAGATATTTTGATTATAATAAGAATAATCCCAAGAGATACAAAAGTGCAAATAAATCTTTGGACCACATGTGAAATTGCTACATTGTATTTCCTTAAAGGAATGAATCAACAAGACATTGCTAAAAAATTCAACATTTCCAGAATGAGCGTATCCCGGATATTACAACAGGCTAAAGATCTAAACATTGTAGAAATCACTGTTAAACCGCCTTTTGAATTCAATAGAGAATTGGAAACTAAAATCATAAATAGCTGTAAAATAAAAAGTGTTTATGTAGTGATTAATAAAACAGGAGAAGACCTAAGGTCTTTGTTGGGGAAAGTTGGTGCTTTTTATGTATGCATGAACCTTAAGGAGAGTGATATTATTGGTGTAAGTGTAGGAATGACGATAGCTAGGCTGATAGAAAACATAATTCCACGTCACACAAGCGGAGTTAAAGTTGTCCAATTGATGGGTGGGTTTGGTAATGTTAAAGAATATGAGGCGTTTGATATTGTACAGAAATTGTCCCGCAAGCTGTATGCAGACGGAATATATTTTATTTCTGCAGCAGTTGTTCAAAATAAGCAAATGAAGAACCGTATGCTTTCAAACGCTCCTGTGGAACTTTGGCAAAAATGTAACAAAGCCATTCTTGGCATAGGACCAATCAAGGAATCAATTTATACTAAAACAGAATCATTTAGTTCCAGTGAAATAGAGATTATAGAAAAGTTAGGCGGAGTTGGAGATATTGTTGGTTATTATTTTAATGAGAGGGGGGAACCTATCCATTCGATTGTGGAGGATCGTATTGTTGCTATTCCGATAGAGATCTTTCGAAATATCCCGGAGAAGATAGCAATTGCCGGAGGTAAAGAAAAAATACAAGCAATTTGGGGTACTCTGCGGTCAGGCCTCATTGATGTTCTAATTACAGACGAAGAAACAGCTTTAGAAATGACATCCTTCCCACCTACAAGAAGAGGGGCACCCGGACAAAGTCTTGTCAAATGACCTCTTGGGAGGAGCAGCCATTGAGGTTTACAGGATGGGTTTGCGAGGAAGTGCAAGAATAAGTGTGGAGATGATGAGGGTAAAGAGCTTTTCATCACAACTGAACATTAACAGATGAGATGACAGCAAAACCTATTTTGCTGAAAAAGGCATAGGTAAATAAGAGATAACAAAAGGGGTAATTTTCGATATTCAGAGATTCTCTATACATGATGGCCCAGGCATCCGAACACTTGTATTTATGAAAGGATGTCCTCTCGAATGTTTATGGTGTGATAATCCTGAGTCACAAAGGAAAATTCCCGAAATTGTTGAATTTGAAGAAAGGTGTATTGGTTGTGGAGAGTGCAAAAGAATCTGTCCGTCAGGTGCCATTACACAAACTCGGTGGAAAATTCGAAGGGATGTTTGCACAGGATGCGGAAAATGTGCGGAGATATGTCCTGCCAAAGCTAGAGAGCTCTCTGGTAAAGTACTTACAGTAAAGGAGGTCATGAAGGAGATAGAGAAAGACGTAATAATTTATAGAGTGTCGGGAGGAGGAGTAACTGTTTCGGGTGGAGAACCAGGTATGCAAATATCTTTTGTGTGTGAGTTACTCGAAGGATGTCAACAAAGGGGAATTAATACAGCTGTGGAAACAAGTGGCTATATGTCATGGAACAATCTTCTAAAAATCGTACAATTTGCCGATTTAGTTCTTTATGACCTTAAATGTATGGATTCAATCAAACATAAACTATTTACAGGTGTGTCTAATGGACTCATCTTAGAAAACGCTCGAAAGATTGCGAAAGAGAATAAAGCAATAATTATAAGAGTACCAATTATTTCCACCTATAATGATGACTTGGAGAATATAAGAGAACTTGCAGAATTTGTTAAAGATTTAGGGACGAACATTAGAGAAATACATTTACTTCCTTATCATGGCTTGGGAGTAAGCAAGTTCAAGAGGTTAGGACGAGAATATCAATTAAAGAATATTAAAAGTCCTGCAAAAGATCATATCGAGAAGTTGAGGGGCTTACTTGATTCATATGGACTGAGGGTGCAGGTAGGAGGGTAAGTAAAATTAGCGTGAGTTTAGGGAGGGTATAGTTGACAACAAAGAGGGTAGAGAAACTGAAAGATTATGTGCTTAAGGGCAATTCTAGCTACTTTGAGCAAGCCGATCCACAGGAAGTAGGCAATTTTCTTACATTAGAAACAAAAAGTGTCAAAAATAATAAAAGACTTAGGGGAACGTATCCCCCTGTCTATAGAAAGGCTTTAGCTTATAGGACATTGTTTCGTGAGGTTTCCCCAAAGATAAACGCGCATGAACTTATAGTCGGTGAACCGATACGCAATTGCTTCCCTGCTTATTTATTCCAGAAAGAACATGCACTTTTTGTCAATCCTACCGGATCTGAAAACCCTACCAACGTCGTGCCTGATTACAACAAAGTACTCACGCAGGGATTTCTAGGTATCAAGATGGAAGCTGAGGAGAAGCTTGAACAGATAAAGAAATTGGGAAATCCACAAGCGATGTGGTTTCTGAAGGCGGTGATTTTATGCTGTGAATCTATTTCAGATTTAGCTAATCGATATTCAATAAAGGCAAAGCAAATGGTGAAAGAGGAGCCGAATGCATGTAGAAAAGAAGAACTTGCGTTATTATCGTTAATTTGTGAAAGAGTTCCTGCTCGTCCAGCACGTAGTTTCCATGAAGCACTCCAAGGGATATGGTTTACCCATATGGCTCTGAGAGCGGATGATAGTTTTCATATACCCCTAGGCAGGTTAGATCAAATACTCTATCCTTTTCATAAAAAAGATATAGAAAAGGGAGTTATAACAAAAGAGAAAGCAGAGGAATTGTTGGATTGTTTATGGGTGAAATTTAATTTTATACATAGTCCCAGACACTATTTCGAGGGTGATAACGGTCAAGCAATAGTTGTGGGAGGGCAAACTCGTGAAGGAGAAGATGCAACTAATGACTTATCCTATATGTTTGTCGAAGCTTCAATGAGAATTAAGATGATACAACCGTCCCTAAAGGTGAGAATCCATGAGAAAACACCTCCAGCACTAATAAAAAAAGCCTGTGAACTAGCTAGAATGGGGACAGGGTCTCCTCTCTTTTGCAATGATGACGTTATTATTCCCTCTTTGGTAAAGGTGGGCTATGCTTTGGAAGATGCTCGAGATTACGTCACATCTGCTTGCTACGAGCTATTGTTACCTGGAATATCTAACAATAGACCAAATTGGGGAGAAGTTTGCTTTCTCCGCTGTCTTGAATCAACCCTGAATAATGGGAAGAGTCTACTAACGAATCAAAAAATAGGTGATGATTTAGGTAACCTTACTGATTACTGTAAATTCAGTGACCTAATGAATAATTTAAAAAAGCAGATTAGTCGCGAGATAAAGAAAGCCGTTAATAAGTGCAAGGGGAAAAGATATGCCCCAGCACCTTTGTTATCTGCAACAATGACAGATTGTGTAAAAAATACTAAGGATGTAAGCGAGGGCGGTTGCCGTTATAATAATATAGGAACATGGGGAAGTGCCTTAGCTAATACCGCGGATGCATTAGCAGCCATTAAGAAACTGGTTTTCGAAGAAAAAAAGATCTCAACAGAGGAATTACAAGATGCATTGAAGCTAAATTACGAAAATAGAGAAGACCTAAGGTTAACTTTGATTAACAAAGTACCCAAGTTTGGATGTGATGACGATTATGTCGATTTAATAGCTAAAGAAATAGCAGAGTATTATTCCCAAGAGGTATTGAAATATTTTACAGAAGATGCTAGCCGATATCTTCCCTCCCTCGCCAGCGCATGGTCTTATGTTTTTGTTGGAAGGAAACTCGGAGCATCTCCTGATGGTAGAAAAGCAAGAGAATCATTCGCGGTTAACTTTTCGCCGGCACCTGGAAGAGACAGCAAGGGTCCTACAGCAGTTATTAAATCTTTAACGAAAATTGACCTTTCTAATTTTCCTAATTGCTCACCATCAGACCTCAAGTTTTCCCATTCTTCGCTTTTCGGTGACAAAAATTTGGAAAACTTCGTCTCTTTTGTAAAAGCATTTACGAAGTTGGGAGGTGCACAAATCCAATTTAATGTTGTTGACAGTGAGACATTAAAAAAAGCGCAACTGGAACCTGATAAATACCGAAGTTTAATTGTGAGAGTATGGGGATTCAGCGCTTATTTTGTTACCCTCACTAAGGAGTTTCAAGAGCATGTCATAGAAAGATATGAACACGATGGCTTTTGATTTTCGTCTCATGTTGTTAAGAGAAGAGCTAAAAAATAGGGCCGGGGGAGGTGAGAGATTAAGAAAATAAATAGGCCCATTAGCTTGGGAAAGGAAGGCTTTCCAAGAAAGAAAGGGTTGAAAAATTATTTTCTTTTTTTGGGAGCTTTCCACAAAAAAATGAACGATGTCTCTTTGAGGCTACTATCTGTAGGAGGAAAAAAAATGAAAAACACTACCAAAGTGATGGTAGTTTTAGTATGCCTTGGATTCTTGGGATCCAGCATTGCCTTGGGTGCAGAAGTTCCAAAGTTCAAGGGTGTAACTATACGTATGGGTGCTTGGGAAACAGGAGGTTCAAGGGCGGTGATTTCATTACTTCCCGAATTTGAGAAGCTGACGGGTATAAAGGTAAAAATGGAGTTGATGGGCGATCCGGTACTACAAGAAAAGCAATACGTGGACCTGATATCCGGGACTGCCTACTACGACGTCATCAACTTGCATTATTGGTACGTGACTCAATATGCGGAAGCCAATTTGATAGAGAATTTAGAGCCGTACCTAAAAGATAAAAAATGGGAGGGGTATCTCGACCTAGCGGATATGTTGAAAGCGCCTCTGGACATGGGCATAGCACGAGGGGGAAATCGCTATACCCTTCCGCTTTATCAACATGCAAGTTGCACAATGTACCGAAAAGACCTCTTTTCCCAGTTTGGTATCGAAGTTCCTAAAACAATGTTTGATCTTAGGGAGGCAGCTCGAAAACTCACCTCGGATACCGATGGCGATGGAAACATTGATATCTACGGCATTGCCATGCGCGGCATAAGTGGATCAGAGAATCCCCACATGTATTGGGGATGGCTTTCAGGTTGGGATGGCTATGTTATCGATCAAAAAACTTACCGGCCAACCGTTAATAGCCCGCAAGCTGTCATTGCCCTAGCCACGTATGTAGATCTCCTCCGGCATTACGGACCTCCTGGGGCCTCCACATGGCATTACCCGCCCGTAGAGCAGATATTCGAAAGCTTGAAATGTGCTATGATTCTGGACGCGACCGACTTTTTCCCTCGGATAGAAGCCCATGACACAGTCCACGGAAAGACTGGTTATGCTTTGTTACCGCTGACTCCTCTGGACAAAAGGCCAAATTTTGCTTATAGTGCTCAGTTAGGGATCAATTCGAACTCAAAACACAAGGATGCCGCATGGGCGTTCATACAGTGGCAATTGAGTCCTCAGATTCAGCTGAGAACTGCTTTGATAGGGATTCGGGGGGGGTTAACAAGTAAGAAAGCATGGGCAAACCCAGATTATCTCAGGAAATACCCTTTTATCCCATCGATAATTGAAGCGATGGAAATTTCGGAGTCTAACTATATTCCCAAGATAGCCGAGATAACAGAAGTAGCTGAGCCTGTTGGTATTGCTTTCTCGGAGGCTATTTCGGGAATGAGTACTCCGAAAAAAGCACTGGACAAAGCCGCGGAGAAAATAGAAAAAATTTTGGAAAAGGCGGGATATTATCGCTAACGAGTAAGTAGTTCTGACACCCGGTGAAAGCTATGGCATTTTGAGGATGGGGGGGAACTCCCACGGATCAGGATACTGTTGAGGTAGTTCCCCCCCAAAGAGAAAGGTGGAAGCTACTAAGTGGATTATGTAGTGAGTTGTAATTATGAATAGGAAACATGGTAGACGCTTGGCCATGTTCTTATGTCCTACAATCATAGTTCTACTTCTTTTAACGGTTTATCCCTTTGTGTACAATATATATCTTAGTCTCACTGAATTCAAACTTGGCACACATATCACCTTTGTTGGCTGGAGAAATTATCTGGATTTCTTCACCGGGGACGGATTAAATTCCTTAACCATTACCCTGACATTTGTTTTTGGGACTACCTTCATATCTTTTCTCCTTGGATTCATTCTTGCTCTTCTTCTGTATCAAGATCTTAAGGCTAAAACGTTTGTTCGATCGGCCCTCATATACCCTTTGGTTGTGAGTCCCGCCGCTGTTGGATTAATGGGTATGCTGATGTGGGACAAGGACATGGGTATCTTCAACTATCTAATTAGTTTGTTTCACCTACCCAAGAGAGCCTTCCTAAGTGATCCATCAACGTCCCTCCTGGCGGTGATCGCCACTGATGTGTGGCAATGGACAGGATTTATGATGCTTGTGTTGCTGGCGGGTCGCATTGCGCTACCCAGGGAACCGTACGAAGCCGCGATTGTGGACGGAGCTTCCACTATTTTAATTTTTCGGTTTATTACTCTTCCTCTCATGGCAGGTTCTACCTTAGTCGCGTTGCTGTTCAGAACTATGGATGCATTTAAGGTGTTCGGTCTTGTTTACTTTATGACCGGGGGTGGACCGGGATCTGCTACTACGGTTCTCAATTTCTATGGCTATAGAAAAGCCTTTAAGTATTTTGATCTGGGCTATAGTGCGACGGTAGCAATAATAACGATTGTCTTAGCTATTGCAATAAGTCAGACCTATATCTACATATTTCGAAAAGTTTGGAAACGTGAATTATGAGTATCGCCACTACAAATTTGGGTTGAATCTCATAAACTCGTAGTAAGGAAAGAATTCTTGATCTCAAGAGAAGATGAGTTAAAGGGTTATTTAGTGTGATCAATTTACTACAGGAGAATAGGAGGTCATGAGTGTCTGTTCAGGCAGCGAGTAAGAGACTTCTTCTGTATTGTTTCATCGCAATTGCAGTCGTGGTTAGTTTGATTCCCATTTTTTGGACTGTTATGTCTTCTATTAAAGCTGATGAACTTATCTGGCGCATGCCCCCGGTGTGGTTATTTCGTCCTACCTTCGCGCACTGGGAGAATGTACTAAATCCCGCAATAAGTAATTTCCCCAACTTTGTTCTAAATAGTCTTATCATTGGCGGAGGCGCTACGCTAATTTCGCTGATCATAGGAATCCCAGCAGCTTACGCTTTTTCACAATTTCAGTTTCGCGCAAAACAACCACTATTTTTCTGGATCTTAACAACAAGAATGGCACCTCCTTTTTGCATAACAATTCCCATGTTCATGTTGTGGAAGCGTTTGGGTTTGATCGACACCCATGTCGGTTTGATCATCATGTACATTAGTTTTGATCTTGGCTTTGTCATTTGGTTGATGAAGAATTTTTTTAATGAGATTCCTAAGGAATTGGTGGAAAGTGCACAAATTGATGGATGTTCCTTGCTACAGGCAATGATAAGAATCGCATTACCTCTGGTTAGGCCAGGACTTGTTACGGCTGCATTTGTATCTTTTCTTTTCAACTGGAATGAATTTCTGGTGGGCGTGATTTTTACTCGCGAAGTTGCGAAAACTGTTCAGGTGGGACTAACATCTTTTGTTGGTTTCAATCTTATCCGCTGGGGCGAATTGGCTGTTGGCACGCTAATCGCTGCGGTGCCCGTTATAGTGTTGGGGCTCATTTTGCAGCGGTATCTTGTCAGTGGGCTCACACTCGGCGCTATGAAGGAATAACCTGGCGATAGCGATAGAATTAGACAACGGTCAATAAACTACCAGATTTGTTGTCATTGGATGCTCGCTGTTCAAGTTTTGTCTTAATAGATTAGCATACAGGTGGGTTGAAGTAGGTTGAAAATACAAGATGAGGAGTTCTTAAACTACCTCAACAATAAGAAATTGGGAGGTGGAGATGACCACAGACCGATATCTCCTGAGCATAGATATAGGAACGACCAATTGCAAGAGCATAGTATTTGATAGAAGTGGCCGACCAGTAGGCTTTGCCTATAAAGAGTTCTCCAATATACGTGACCGTTTGGGACCAGGCTGGGTTGAACAGGATGCTTCAGTAATATGGAATGCAGTTTGTGAAACAACCAATCGAGTTCTTCATCAACATCCCAATGTCCGTGGGAAAATTGCTGGAGTGGGCGTAACCACGCTGAGACAAAGTATACTTCCCGTAGACAAAAATGGTGAACCCTTGAGGTATGTCCTTCCCTGGAGTATTCGAGCCACACGTGGTGAAGCGGAGTGGATTAAAAAGCACATTAGTGAAGAAAAAGTCTACAGAATTACGGGGGTTCCAATTACGCCACTTTGGACTATGCCTTCTTTTATTTACATGAGGCAAAAAGAAGCCCAGATCTACCGGAAGGCATTTAAGTTCTTGGAGGTTCAAGACTTTGTACTTCATAAGTTAGGCGTGGAGGATTTTGTTACCGATTATACGCAGGCAAGCTGTACTTCGCTGTTTGACATACATGCGCTAGAATGGAGTCGAGAATTATGCGAATTTGTGGGTGTACCCGTGCGTAAATTACCCAGGGTGGTTCCTCCAGGAACGTTGATCGGCAAAGTATCTAGGACAGCCGCGAGGTTGACAAGTCTTATGGCAGGCACACCTTTATGTATTGCCGGTGGAGATAGCCAAGTCTCCGCCCTCGGATGTGGCGTCATAGAACCCGGAACCGCTAATGTCGTTGTTGGAACTTCTGCAGTCGCAAATGCTTTCATTATTAACTTGATTTTGGATCCCAAACGGGTTCTTGTTTGTCATCCCCATGCCTATTCTGGCAAATACGTATTGGACCATAACACGTTGACAGGAGGTAACGCTTATCGGTGGTTCAGGGATAATTTCTATCCTATCGAAAAAACTATCCTTCAAAAAGCAGGAGAGAGCCCTTATAAGCTCATGAATGCCGAAATAGCCCAGATACCGGCAGGAGCTAATGGTGTTCTCTTCTTACCTCACTTTGTAGGTGCAGCGAGTCCTTACTGGAATGATAGCGCTAGCGGATGTTTCTTGGGCATTACGCTAAGTACTACGAGGTCAGAAATCTTACAGTCAGTTATAGAAGGTATTTGTTTAGAGGTGAGAAAGGGATTTGAACTAATGAGTGAACTTGGTGTCGAGTTTGATCAAGTTAGGGTATCGGGTGGTGCATGTTGCCAGGATAGCCCATGGAATCAAATACAGGCAGACGTGTATGGCAAGACACTATTAGTTCTGGGAGTTGAGGATACGACGGCCCTTGGAGCAGCAATTCTTACCAGCGTAGCCATAGGAATATTCAAGAATATTCCTATGGCAGCACAAAGAATGATCAAGATATCTCATGAGGTAAAACCTAATATAGAGAATTACGAGAAATATACAAAACTTCTTGAATTACAAGATCTGACTTATAGGGCATTAAGTGAAGCTAAAATTTACAACAAAATAGAAAAGTTAAAGAGAGATCTGTGAATATAGAGTTGTTGTCCTACTATGAAGCACTGCCAAAACTGGATAGGAGGTAAGCTAGTGACAGAGCGCATTAGACGTCTGAAAAAAAAGGTTATTTCTACTTCTCCTGAGATATATGTCGATCGAGCTATTTTAATCACCGAAGCGTACAAAGCTACCGAAGGAGAGCCTGTTGTGCTTAGAAGAACTAAAGCCCTTGAAAAAATACTGAAAGAAATGACGATATATATCCAAGATGATGAACTTCTAGTAGGTAATCAAGGACATAAGCCACGATCCGCCCCCATTTTTCCTGAATATTCATGGGATTGGTTCTTAAACGAATTAGATCAGTTTGATAAAAGACCTAACGATACATTTATCGTTAATGAAGAAGATAAGCAAAAATTAAGAGAATTGCTTAAATACTGGAAAGGAAAGACAGTCAAAGATAGAGCTCTCAGTATGCAACCTGAGGAAGTTAAACTAGCGACAAGAATCGGTGTAATCGAATGGGAGGGAAATGTAACTGCAGGTAATGGTCATATTACGGTAGACTTTAAGACGCCCCTCACAAAAGGGTTTAATGGGATAATAAAAGAGGTTCAACAAAAATTAAGCCAGTTAGATCTTACAGAGCCTGAAAACTTAAGGAAACGACACTTTTTAGAGGCTGTCATTATTGCCCTGAAAGCAGGAATACAGTTTAGTAGAAGATATGCAAATCTGGCAAAGGAACTGGCGGCCGCAGAAACTAATAATCAAAGAAAAGTCGAGCTAGAAAAGATAGCAGATATATGCAAGGGGGTTCCCGCTAATCCTCCGAGAACATTTCATGAAGCACTTCAGATGGTCTGGTTTGTACAGCTGATTCTTCAGATCGAGAGTAATGGACATTCTATTTCTCTGGGAAGATTTGATCAATATATGTATTCTTTTTACAGAAAAGCCATTGAAACAGGAGAGCTTACACAAAAAGAAGCGCTTGAATTAATAGAGTGTTTTTTCATCAAGTTATTTACAATAAATAAAATAAGACCTTGGTCGCATACTCAGGTTGTAGGAGGCTACCCCACATATCAGAATCTATGTGTTGGTGGACAAACTGCAGAGGGGAAGGATGCTACCAACGAGTTGTCTTATCTTTGTTTAGATGCACTTTCTGAGCTCAAACCTTCTGAGCCGAATTTCTATGTAAGGTATCATGATAATTGCCCTGAAGATTTTCTAATTAAATGTTGCGAAGTTATTAAGATGGGCTTTGGGATGCCTGCATTAGTTAATGATAAAGTCATAGTTCTATCTTTAATGAACAGAGGGGTAAAATTGGAAGATGCTCTCAATTACGCTACAATGGGTTGCCTTGAGGTCTCAGTACCAGGCAAGTGGGGATATCGGGCAAACGGCAAAAGCAAATTTAATTTATTAAAGGTTTTGGAGTTATCTTTAAATAACGGTGTTGATCCTGCAACAGGAATCCAGGGGTGCTCGGGGAACGGGACTCTTGCGACGTTTAGCTCGTTTGATGAGGTAATGCAGGCATGGAAAACACAGCTTGAATATTATACAAAGATTCACGTTATCGCAGATAATATAAATAGCCTTGCGATGGAAGAGTTAGCACCGGATATATTTTGTTCAGCACTAGTTCATGATTGCATTAAGCGAGGCAAGCCTATTTTAGAGGGGGGAGCGATTTACGATATTACGAGTGGAGCTCAAATTGGTGTTCCAAATGTTGGCAATGCATTGGCTGCTATTAAAAAACTAGTATTTGAGGATAAAGTAATAAGTGGTGAAAAACTAAAACAAGCTATGAATGAAAACTTCAAGGGATCCGAAGGAGAGAAAATACGTCAAATACTTACCAATTGGGCGCCAAAGTATGGCAATGATATAGACTATGTAGATTTATTAACAAAAGAGGCGTACAACTATTACTGCAGGCAAATCTCTAATTTTAAAAACACAACATATGGTAGAGGACCCATAGGAGGGAACTGGATGCCTTCTACAGTAACTATTTCATCAAATGTTCCAGCAGGTAAAGTAGTTGGGGCTACACCTGATGGAAGGAAAGCAGGAGAACCGACTGCAGATGGGGTATCCCCTGCTCACGGCACAGAAAAGAAAGGACCTACCGCTATTATGAAGTCCGTCACCAAGCTGCCAACCTATTTGATGACTGGAGGGCAATTGTTAAATATGCGAATTTTTCCAGACTCTTTGAAAAACGTAGAGGGGTTAAAAAAATTTGCAGCGTTAATTAGGGCATTTTTTAATTTGTGCGGATGGCACGTACAGTTCAATACCATCTCAACAAAAGTCCTTAAGGAGGCACAACGCCATCCTGAAGAATATTCAGATCTTGTAGTTCGAGTGGCCGGATATAGTGCGTTGTTTACAGCCTTAGATCCGGATATCCAGGAAGACATTATTCACAGATCTGAATACATACTACCTTGAGCCAGATTAAAGACTGGTGCCATAAAATTAGATAGAACAGAAGAGACGATAAAGATTTCCGAGTGGGTTCTTTCACTTAAGGATTGAGGCTTATGATAAAAATCTCTGCTTCCATAGCGTGTGCCAATTTTGCTAATCTGGCTAAAGACATTGAGCAACTAGGAGAAGCTGGAATTGATCTGCTGCATTTCGATGTTGCAGATGGAAATTTTGCGGATACTTTTCTTATGGGACCTTCTATAATAAACCAATTGCGGCCATTGACCACAATACCCTTTGATACTCATCTGGCCGTGTATGAACCAAGTAGGTTTATTGAACAGTTTGTCAGAGCCGGAAGCAATTTCGTCACTATTCATGTGGAAGCCTGTCCTCGCCCTGAGGAGGTATTGCTCCAGATCAGAGATCTGGGAGCCAAACCGGCGATAGCACTAAGACCCGAGACTCCCACTACCGAATTGAATGATGAAATGCTTTCTCTGGCAAAGATGGTTCTGGTGCTCACCGTTCATCCTGGTTATGCTGGGCAAAAATTTATTGCCTCTACTCTGGCTAAGATAAAGAATTTGCACGGCTTCATTAAAAAGAAGGGATATGAAACAGAAATAGAGGTTGATGGAGCCATTAATCTAAATACTGTGACAGAGGTGGTTCGGGCAGGTGCTAGAGTTCTGGTCGGAGGATCCTCGGGGATCCTTGTCAAAGAAAAAACCATTGGTGAGGCAGTAAAAGCTCTAAGGGAGAAATCATTGGCTACTCTCGCCAAAATGAAACAATAGTGCTTTTATCTAACGCAATAAATACCGTGTCAAGCCATTCGATCGGGACCTCTGAATAATTAGCTCTATTTTTAGATTCTGTTCTCAAGCAGAAATTTTTTAGAGAAGATAGTTAGAAGATGAGTAATTTCTCCTTGGATTCTCCTTTAGATTTTCCCTATTTGGGGGAAGTCTACCGCTCTTTGACTCATTTACCCCGAAGAGGAGGCTAGTTTTGCTACCGTTTTCTTTGTTTTAAGTAGCTTCACCATTCTCTTTAAGTTCATTACAATAAAGGTCATAAATACCTGGATAGCAACTCTCCATCTACCTCGATACCTTGCCCGTGCCATTCTGTGATGCCTTTTAGCTTCTCCAAACTTACCCTCTATTCTCTTGCGCTTCTTTAACGCTTTTCTCTTTTCTTCTGGATCAGCCTTGATATAGAGAAGATGACTGTCACTTACATATACCCTTGCTCTATCTTCGTTGAAAGAGCACTCTTTTCTCCTATCACAACTTCTGCAAGAGTTAGGAGAAAAGTAGCAGAGATAACCATCTTCCTGTCGGGTCTTTCCGATGGAAGAGTATCCTTTTGGGCAGATAAGTTTGTCCTCCTTCTCGCTGTAGATAAAATCATTTAGTCTTTTCTTTTCTCTCTTCTCAGGAATATAGTGCTTCTTTTTCCTCTTTTCTATACTCAGCCGGTTAGATAGTGAATCATAAAGAGCATCACATACTACAACTTCTGTCTTTAGCTCCTTTTTATCTTCTTTTTGAAGCATACTTTCTAAATTATCTTCACTTCCTTCATTCTCATTTCCAGGGATAACCTCGGCACTGGTGATGATTTGAGATTTATCCTGGGCCACATGAGCTTTGTATCCAGCAAATTTCTTATCTTTACTCTTTCTTCCGAATCTGGCATCGGGATCAACAAAGCTAACAAGCTTTCTTTTTTCTGTAGGATCTATTACTTGCTCTAATAAGTCAGCTATTTCCTCAACCTTAGAAGAGTATTTTCCCTGAACTTCTTCTATGAGCTCTTTTGATAAGGCAAGTTCTTTTGCTAGTTTCTCTTTGGTTGACTTTTGAGGAGGTTCATCTTCCGGAAAATATCTCTTTAAAGATTCGTCTAATTCTTTTTTCTCTTTCTTTAGTTGTCTAAGGATTCTTTTTCTTCCCTCTTTTAGAAGATTGACTGTGTTGGGAATAGCTACACCAGCTATTATGTGAGTGTGTAAATGTCAAGTACTTTTCCCAGTGCTTCGGTAAGGTAATTTCCCAGTAGTCTGGTAAGTACTTTTCCCACCTCCTCGGTAAACAGATTTCCCATTTCTCAAGAAGTTAGAAATGATCATACCTC
>Ga0209979_1002915_pt1 | contig 15679 bp, 18 predicted proteins | sample AnhtaG_FD_183114 | JGI IMG/M metagenome (GOLD analysis project Ga0209979, IMG submission 183114) | Deep subsurface microbial communities from Anholt, Denmark to uncover new lineages of life (NeLLi) - Anholt_01485 metaG (SPAdes) (version 2) | ecosystem: Environmental > Aquatic > Marine > Oceanic...
TTCCACCCGGAGACTTCCACATTCCTCAAGGTCAGATATTTTATAAAGGGCAGGACGTCTTAAAGATGAGTTTTAAAGAGCTCCAAAGGCTTCGCTCTAGGGAGATTGCCATGATCTTCCAAGACCCTACCGCAGCTCTGAACTCAGTTTTTATTATCGGAACTCAAATTGGTGATGTGATTAAGTATTCATCTGCTTTTGAAGAGAATGAGCATAAGGAAACAATCAAGGAGCAGTCTATAAAGGCACTAAAAGAAGTATATCTTTCTGATCCTGAAAGGATGCGCATTAATTATCCTTTTCAATTAAGCGGGGGTATGAAACAGAGGGTTTGTATCGCCATGGCCATATCCTCTCCGAGAAATTTACTCATAGCGGATGAGCCTGGGACATCGCTGGATGTCACCATTCAAGACCAGATTCATCGGCTTTTGAATGAGATCGTGGAAAAGAGGAAAACCTCCATCATTTTAATTACCCATTCTTTGGGTGTAGCAAAAGAAATGACGGATAGAATTTATGTGATGTATGCAGGGACGATTGTAGAAACTGCTACGCCTGAGGTCCTCTTCAAAAACCCTGTTCATCCTTATACCAAAGGTCTACTCGCCTCGGTCCCAAAAATATCAGGAGGTGGAATAGCCAGGGGCATTCCTGGGAAACTTCCGAGCTATTTGAATCCACCTTCCGGATGTCGATTTCAGCTCAGATGTGAACAGGAGAGCCCGATCTGTTCAGAAAAGCTACCGCGATTATTTGAGATTGAGAAGGATCATTTAGTAGCGTGCTACTTAACTCAGAGGTGAATAAATGAAACAAGCGACAAATAATGAGATTTTGAAAATTGAAAGATTGAAGAAATACTTCCACATTGGAAAGGACAAGAAAGGCCCGATATACGTTCGTGCAGTAGATGGAGTGGACCTTAACATCAAGTATGGTGAGACTTTAGGATTAGTAGGAGAATCCGGCTCCGGGAAAAGCACCATTGCCTACACTGTCGTGGGTATGTATCGTCCAACCTCTGGTCAGATTATGTTTAAAGGTAAAAATATAGGCATAGAGGCATCAAGGAGGTCTTTATCTTCAAAAAAAGAAATTCAGATCGTATTTCAGGATCCTGGGTCCTCCCTGAATCCCAGGCAAACGATTGAACAAATCCTGGCCTTGCCTTTCAGGATTCATACTCAGATGCCTAAAAGACAATTCCGAGAAAAAATGGTTGAATTATTGGAAAAGGTAGAGCTCTCTCCAGACTACCTCTACAAATCTCCTCCTTCAATCGGCGGAGGAGAAAAGCAGATGGTTGCCATTGCCAGAGCTATAGCATCAAATCCATCATTGATTGTTCTCGATGAGCCAACCTCAGCTCTGGATGTATCAGTACAGGCTAAAATTATAAATAAGTTAATAGATCTGCAAAAGGAGATGGATTTGTCTTATCTATTCATCACTCATGACCTGAGCTTAATGAGAAATGTTGCCAGTAGAATTGCTATTATGTATCTGGGAAAGATCTGTGAAGTGGCTGAGGCGGTTACCTTCTTCGAAAAACCACTTCATCCATATACTCAGATGCTGATCTCCTCAGTCCCGGTGATTACTGAGGAAGAAAAGAACTTAAAACCTAAAAAGGTTATTTCTATTGGGGAGATCCCCAGCCCGGTTAATATCCCCCCCGGATGTAGCTTCCATCTCCGATGTCCCTACAAAATGCCCATTTGCTCGAAAGTAGATCCGGAGATGATTGAGGTTTCTCCTGGACACATAGTTCGATGCCACCTAATATAGAAAATATATTAAATTATAAAACAATAAAGAATTTTATGGATGATACGATTTTTGAGAAGTGAAATAATATTAGAAAAATTTTTGGAATGATTTTGAATAGTGTCAAGGGTGTTTTTTTAATCTTTCAAATTGATGGAGATGGTGCATATGTAAGAATATAAGAATTTGGAGAAAGGAGGGAAGAGTAGAAAATTATTCTGAAAAGAAGAAGTCTTGCCTGATCGGCAAGGATTATAAAATTTAAAGTACTAAAGGAGGTACAAAATGTCTTATTATTATGAGTATGAATTAGGAAAAGCAGCTAAAATTCTTTGTGAAGATCTCTTCAAATTGAAACCAGGAGAAACATTTGTCATTACTGCGGACACGGAAAGTGAGAAGAGGGTTATCGACGCTACAGCTACAGCCGCTTTTGCATGTGATGCTAAACCCATGGTTATTTACACGGCTTCACCATTGGGCGTGGGAAGAGCAGCAGATCCCATGCTTCCCTTAGAATCTCTCACAGGCGCTCTTTTAAAGGCCGATGCTTGGGTGGAGTTCAATAACAAGTATTTGCTTTATTCTACTCCTTATTTCACCGCAATGAAAGGGAACAAAAAGCTCCGTCATCTGGCCTTGGTAGGAATGGATGTGGACATGATGGTCCGCGACATTGGAAGGGTAGACTACCCAAATCTGGAAAAATTTATGAAGCCGCTTGCCCAAAAAACCTTATCCGCCAAACATATGCGGATTACCACTCCAGCTGGCACAGACGTAGAATTCGATAACGAACCTGCTGGTTCTGGTCGCAAGCTAACTATGGAGCTTGGTTATGCTGACACTCCAGGATCCCACATGATGGCCGGACAGATCGGCTGGTCTCCAAATTTCGAGTCCATTAATGGAACAATCGTCTTTGACGGTTCCATCGTTCCCCCTATTATTGGTATTTTAAAAGAGCCAGTTCGTTTAACAATCAAAAAGGGAGACGTTGTGAAGATTGAGGGAGGAAAGGAAGCCATAGAGTATGAGAAGTGGCTTAAGAGTTTTAATCATCCACGGATGCTCAAGTTAGCCCATGTGTGTTATGGTTTTAACCCTGGGGCAAGACTGACAGGAGACCCCCTAGAGGATGAAAGAGTCTGGGGTAGTACCGAATGGGGGCTTGGCCATGTTGGGGACATATTCGTTCCTGGTGGGATTTCTGGACCTTCACATACCGATGGGATTTGCTTGGATTCCTCCGTATGGTTGGATGGCGTCCAGATTATGGATAAGGGTCAACTCTTAGACCCAGAACTTAAAAAGTTAGCAGAAAAATTAGGGAAAGTTTAAATTAAGAAGGAAGAGAGTGACCCTTAATAAAGGGTCACTTTCTTCGAGAATGTTTGTGGAGGAAACAGTAATAGGTAAGTTTTTCCAAAAAATTTACAATCGATATTATAGGGTTATTACGGTGCCGAGGTTTAGCCTCGGCTTTTTCACGTGCGCCCAGCATGGGTGATTACTAGTCGGTGAAAATCCGATATAGGGGGTTGATAGTGCCAACCATTAGCTCAAGACAAGGGTGTCCATCGCGAGGAAGACTATTTCCAGGATGTAAGGCTGGAAGCTTCAAGATAATGGAAAAGTGCCCAGTATTCTTTCGGCGTTTGATAACAGAAGAAACAGCGAAAATGTATATGCCGATAATCTTATGGAGGAAATTCTTGCCAAAGACAACATGAACCAAGCATACAGGCAAGTGGTAAGAAATAAAGGGAAACATGGAATAGATGGTATGACGGTAGATGAACTCCTACCTTACCTGAAAGAAAAGGGGAACCAACTCCGCAAAGATATACTCCAAGGCAAATACAAACCAAAGTCGGTAAGAAGGGCAGAGATATCCAAATCCGATAGAGGAGTAAGGCTATTAGGTGTACTAAACAGTAATCGACAGAATGATTAAAGCAAGCCATTGCCCAACAACTAACCTAAAATATTTGAACTTAAGTTTTAAAGATAACAGTTATGGTTTTAGACTCAGGCAGAAATGCACATCAAGCGATAAGGAAAGCGCGACAATACATCAATGAAGGATATACATGGGTAGTAGATATCGACCTGGAGAAATATTTTGATACGGTCAATCACGATAAACTCAATAGCGCTGGTAGCCAGAGAAGTAAAAGACAAAAGAGTATTAAAACTAATACGAGCATACCTGAATTTAAGGGGTAATGATTAACGGTGTAGTAATAGAAACAGATAAAGGCTGTCCACAAGGAGGACCTCTTAGCCCTCTGTTAAGTAACATTATGCTTAATGAACTTGATAAGGAATTAGAGGAACGAAACCATAAATTCTGCCAATACGCAGATGATAATCAACTATATGTGAAAACCCGCAAGGCAGCAGAAAGAGTAATGAAAAGTATTACCATATTTATCGAAGATAAACTTAAGTTGAAAGTTAATAAGAAGAAAAGTGCAATAGGCAGACCCTGGGAAAGAAAATTCTTAGGATTCTCATTTTATCTAAAACAGGAAGAGTTACGGATAAGAATTCATCCCAGGTCAATAGAAAGAGTAAAGGAAAAGATAAGATTCATTACATCAAGGAGTAATGCCTGGAGTATGGAGTTTCGCTACCTGAGATTACGACAGTTAATAACCGGATGGGTCAGCTATTTTAGGTTAGCAGATATAAAGACGAAATGCCAAGAACTTGATAAATGGACCAGACGCAGGATTAGAATGTGTTATTTAAAAACAATGGAAGAAGATCAAGACCAGACACGATAATCTAATAAAACTTGGTATTGATAACTTCAAGGCATGGGAATATGCCAACACCAGAAAAGGCTACTGGAGAATCTCCAACAGCCATATACTTACGGTAACCTTTACTAAGACAAGACTTAAGAATCTTGGATACCTAAGTTTTACAGAAAGATATGCACAAGTAACTAATTTCTAACGAACCGCCGTATACCGAACGGTACGTACGGTGGTGTGAGAGGACGGCAGATAAATTAATTGTCTACCTCCTACTTGATTTTATGGCGACCTTATCTTTGGCAATTCCGTAAGTGAAGTTAGAGGCTTTACTGATAAAGCAAGTAAAATATTTAATGGTTCAATTCCATTTAAGATGCCAGTCTGGATTATGCTCATCATCACTGCGTGGTTTGAAGCGCCTGAACTTGAACGATTGCCAAAGGTTATCTTTCTCATGATGACATTTGGCCTTAACTGCCGCTTTAGCCCGATTATTGGTTGGCGAACTAGAGGATTATCTAGAAAGGTGAATAATTCTTGATTATATCTTATTATGCGCTTACAGATACGGCGCACATCTTTGTGCTTAAACTGTACCGGTTTATATTACTAATATCAAATTAAACAAAGTTGGAATATTTGGAGGTACAAAGGCAACAAGTATGAGGCCTCTAAGCCCTAAGGATGCAATTAAAGCTATACGGATAACTTCCCGCTTTCCATTAGTACATGGAGCACCGGTTCATATTGGATTCCCGGAACAAATCGGCGTTAAGTTAAATAATCCGGATTTCGGTAACATAGTTACCGTGAGGGAAGGCGAAATACCTGTATTTTGGGGATGTGGAGTCACTCCTCAGCTTGTAGCAATGCTGAGTGGTGTCGAATTTATAATAACGCACTCTCCAGGTCGTATGTTTTTGACAGATTTGTATATTAACGATTTTAGTGTTATATAATTGTGTTTCCTTAAAAAGAGTAAAAAGTTAGTGGAGATAGAAGAAACAGAAGAACATTAAATATATCTAAACGTGGAAACCAATTTTGATATATCTTTGATAATAGTAAAAAAAAGAAGTGAGAGGTTATTAGATTATGAAGAATAACTTAAAGATTACCATTAATCGTAAGTGGTGTAAGGGTTGTGGTATATGTGTAGACTTTTGTCCGAAGGTAGTTTATGAGAGAGATGAGGAGGGTAAACCCAGAATTATAAATATTGATAGATAAATGTACAGGATGTCGATTACGTGAACATAGATGTCCAGATTTTGCTATAAGAATAGAGTTAAAGGAGGAATAAAAAATGGTAAAAAAAACAATTCGAATAATGACTGGAAATAATGCTTGTTCTGAAGCTGCAATTGTAGCAGGATGTAGATTTTTTGCTGGTTATCCAATTACTCCCGCTTCTGAAATTGCTGAAGTATGTTCACAATTATTACCCAAAGTTGGTGGGAAATTTATTCAGATGGAAGATGAAATTGGAAGTATGGGAGCAATTATTGGAGCTTCATTAGCTGGTGTAAAATCTATGACTGCGACAAGTGGACCTGGTTTTTCTTTAATGCAGGAAAATCTTGGTGTTGCTGTAATATGTGAAATTCCTTGCGTTGTGGTTGATGTTATGAGGGTTGGCCCAAGTTCTGGAATTGCTACAACCCCTTCTCAAGGTGATTTTATGCAATCAAGATGGGGAACTCATGGAGACCATCCTATTATTGTTTTAGTTCCTTCCACTGTTCGTGAGGTTTATGATTTAACTGTTCGAGCCTTTAACTTAGCGGAAAAATATCGAACACCGGTAATCCTGCTTTCTGATGCAGTGATAGGTCATATGAGTGAAAAAATCGAAATACCGGATAAAAGTGAAATTGAAATTGTTAATCGAAAAAAGCCAACTGTTCCCATAAAGAAATATTTGCCTTATTCTACTGATGAAAGTAAAGTACCACAAATGGCTTCTTTTGGTGATGGTTATATTTGGTATAGTACCAGTATTATTCATGATGAAACTGGTTTCCCCGCTACTGCTGAACCGAAAACAGCTACCCAACTAATAGATAGACTCCATGAAAAAATCGAAGATAATCTTGAAGATATTATTCAAGTAGAAAAATATTTAATTGATGATGCTGACATTGTCCTAATTGCATGTGGATCTGTAGGAAGAAGCGCACATTCTGCTGTTGATAAGGCACGGGAAGAAGGGATTAAAGTTGGCCTTTTAAGACCTTTAACACTTTGGCCATTCCCTGAAAATGAAATCATAAAAAATAAAAAAGATAAAAAATTATTTATCGTGTGTGAAATGAACCGCAGACAAATCTATCATAAAGTAAAAGAAGCGGTAGAAGGTAGCCTTCCGGTTAAATATGTAAATGAATATGATGGTAAATTAATTAAACCACAGGAAATACTTTCTAAAATTAAGGAGGGAATTTGAATGACCGAAACCGTAAATATAATTGATCGATTTATGCGAACAAATCATTTACCGCATATATGGTGTCCTGGTTGCGGAAATGGAATAGTTATAAATGCTTTGATAAGAGCTATTGATAATGCTAAATTAAAAAAAGAAGAAGTAGTGGTAGTTTCTGGTATTGGTTGTTCAGGAAGGGCGGCTGGTTATCTGAATTTTTGCGGATTTCAGCCTACTCACGGAAGAGCGATTACTTTTGGAACAGGAGTAAAAATTGCGAATCCCGATTTGAAAGTTATTGTTATTACTGGTGATGGTGATTGTACTTCAATTGGTGGAAATCATTTTATACATGCTGCACGACGTAATATTGATCTAACTGTGATTGTTTTTAACAATTCTAATTATGGAATGACAGGTGGACAATACTCTCCCACTACACCCTTAGGTGCAAAGACTTCAACTTCTCCTTATGGACACATTGAAGATAGTTTTGATATTTGTGAGTTAGCGAAGACAGCGGGAGCAACCTATATCGCTAGATCAACTACCTACCATATTGTCCTCACTATTCGTTACTTGGAAAAGGCTATTAAACATAAAGGTTTCTCGGTAGTGGAAGTTATTTGTGCTTGTCCAACATTATTTGGAAGGTTTAATAAATTGGGAGATACGACCCAAATGATGTTACAGCAAAAAGAACAAGCAATACAATTTAAAAAAGCTCAAAAAATGAGCTCTGAAGATTTAAAAGATAAAATTATCATTGGAGAACTTTATGAAAATATTCAAAAACCTGAGTATACAGATGCTTATCAAAAAGTAATTGACAAAGCACAAAAGGAGGAAAACTAAAAAATGTCAGAATATCATGAAATAAGACTAAGTGGTTTTGGGGGACAAGGGATTATGCTAGCAGGAGCTATTTTAGCCGAAGCCGCAGGTATTTATGATAATAAAAATGTCACACAAACCCGATCTTATGGCCCTGAATCAAGAGGAGGTGCATCTCGATCTGAAATAATTATTAGTGATGAATTAATAGGGTATCCTGAAGCTACTAAGCCAGATTTAGTATTAGCTATGACACAAGAAGCGGCAGATAAATACCATAAGGATATTAATACTAACGGTATAATGATTATCGATAGTTCAACAGTTAAAAATATTCCTAAGGCAAGTGTAAAAATATTTAAAATTCCAATAACTGAAATTGCAGTTGATATAGTTGGTAAAAAAATTACATCTAATGTGGTAGCACTAGGTTCAATTGCGGCAATTGTTAATTGGGTGTCTAAAGAATCCATTAAAAAAGTAGTTTTACTTCGTTCACCGAAAGGAACAAAAAAAATAAACGAAAAGGCTTTTGAGGCTGGTTTTAAATCAGCATTAAGTTTATATTCAGATATTAAAAATAACCAATAAAAGGAAACCTATTTAGCAGCAGCTGGATATAGGAACTTAGAGTATTGTTTCTGGTTCGATTTAGTAATTCAAAGGAGGAGAGTAAATTAACTGGAAAGTATAAAGTATTTAATAGCAGGAGACGGTGCTTGAATTGTGTCATTTGGAGAAAAGATTGATGAAATTATAAATAGAAAAGTTTTAGCATGATGTGAAAGAATTGAGAAAGAAAAGATTGATGTAATAGTTGAGGTAGTACCAAGCTACAGAGATGTTTGTATTTTTTATAATCCTTTAGTAGTATCAATTAAACAATTAAGAGTAGAAATAAATGGATTTTTAAAAGAGGATCTTTCTCTAAGTAAGGAAAGCGAGGTAAAAAATGTTATTGAGGTACCTGTAGTATATGGAGGTAAGTTTGGTCCGGATTTGGAATATGTGCGAAATATGCCAACTTAACTCAGGAGGAAGTTATTAAGCTGCACTCTTCCAGAGAATATCGAGTATATATGATAGGTTTTTCTTCGGGATTTCATTATTTAGGTGATCATTCTGAGAAATTGTATATTCCTAGACGAGAAGTTCCTATACCTGAAGTGCCGAAAAACTCTGTAGGGTTAGGAAGAAAAGAGATAGCGGTTTTAACAATTACAAGTCCTAGCAGATGGAGTTTATCGGAAGAACACCTTTAGAGTTCTATAAAATAAATAGTTCTATTTCTACATTAGTAAATACTGGTGACTACATTAGACTTAAACCAATAGATGAAAAAGAATATTATTCAATATTAAGTAAGCAGTAAGCGAGGAAGGAATTTATGTCTGTTCCTATTGTGAAAGTATTAATTCTAGTTTTCTGCCCACTATTCAAGATTTAGGTAGGATAAAATTTCGGCGTTACTGTGTTACAACAAGTGGGGCAATGGATGGTTTCGCTTTATGTATTGGAAATAGATTAGTTGGGAATCAGCAAGATGAGGCAGGAATTGAAATAACTCTTGTAGGGGGAGAATACTTGATAATGCAGGATTTCATTATATCTATTACAGGAGGAAATTTGAACCCCCAAGTAGAAGGTAATGATATTCCTATGTGGGAATCAGTTTTTCTCAGAAAAGATAATATATTATCTTTTAAAAGCCTCAGAAAAGGTTCGCGAAGTTATTTGTGAATTCAAGGGGAGATAGATGTGCCCGTTGTTCTTGGTAGTAAGTCTACAGAGATAAAAGTAAGGTTCGGAGGATATGAAGGGAGGAGACCAAAACAAGGTGATACAATTTATAAAAAAGGCAATAATTTATATATGAATTATGTGGGTAATTATTGAGCCACATAAAACACCAGACTCCTGTCTGGTGATGTAGTAGCTATCCAGACGAGATGGTATTTAGTACAATGAAGCATGAGATTTCGAAAAAGTGCACACGCTATCTACAAAACGGAATACCATCTCGTCTGGATACCGAGATATCGGAGAAAAATCTTTGCAAAAGGAGTAAAAGAATATACGGAGAAAATACTCTCGCATATCCCAGAACTTTATCCCGATATCGAGGTAGTAAAGCTTAATGTACAAGAGGATCATGTTCACATGGTAGTCGTGGTACCTCCAAGAATTGCAGTTACCGATGAAATTCAGTATACTAAAACACAGTCGGAAAAAAACTCAAGGCGAAATTTCCTTTTATGCAAAAAACCTATGCAAGGAAAGGCGGCATCTGGTCGAGAGGATACTTTGTATCGTGTATAGGTTTGAATGAAAAGGAAATTCTCGCTTACGTTGCACATCAAGAAAAAGAAGACAAAGGGCAACTGCAATTAACATTGCCATAGATTTAAGAAGCCCCCAGCTCCTACTGGGGGAGTTTCACGTGCGCCCAGCATGGGTATTACTAGTCGGTGAAAGTCCGATATGGGGGTTGATAGTGCCAACCATTAGCTTAAGACAAGGGTGTCCATCGCGAGGTGGAATCTGAAGGAAGTCGGCGGCAAAACTTAAGGTCTTTAGGAATACGAACTACATATAAGGCATATGTCTGTGGGTAAATTTGTGTGACAAAACAAAGGCCAAAACTATCCGAAACAGGCGGTGTAAATGTAGCAGATAGATGGAGTGAAAGTAATCTCTCTTACCTGGGGAGGTCTGACAGATATGTTGTGAAATGAATCTTAAAACAACAACTCATACAGTGATGTATGATTGAACTGTCAGAAGTCAGCAGAGGCCATATTAGGGTGGCACTCAAAACTACTGAGTACCACCCTAAGGGCTGAACATAAAGTGAGGGATAAACGGTAAGTATAAGATACATATTAGGAAGGCAGAAAACTCTACAAGGGGTCTACCTTGAAAAGAAAGCGGTGCAACTGCAGACCAATCAGGGAGAGCCGAGTATGTATCCGGCACAAACCAAAGATTAATTCCGCGGAGAAATCCGTAGTACTTTGTGAACCGCTGTATACCGAACGGTACGTACGGTGTGTGAGGGGACGGTAGATAAATTAATTATCTACCTCCTACTCGATCTAAATTTATTAGAAATTTATAAAGGAGGTACATATAGATTGGATATCAGAGATAGGATACATTGTAAATGGTTGCAAGGGAAAATAGTAAGCCCGCAAGAGGCTGTTTCGGTTATAGAAGATGGAATGACAGTAGCAGTGAGCGGTTACACGCCAGCAGGTTATCCAAAAATTATTCCTATTGAGCTAGTAAAACAACACAATCAGTCATCAGGAGAAAGTTTTAAGATTAATTTAATTAGTGGTGCTTCCGTAGGACCTGAAATAGATAGTGAAATGAGTATCGCGGGTTTAATTAAACGCCGTATCCCTTTTCAGGTTAATTCCAAAATTTCTAAACTTATAAATCAAAGGAAAGTAAAATATGTAGAATACCAATTAGGTCAAATGTCTCAAGCGTTACAGAGTGGATTCTTAGGTAATATTGATATTGCTATTGTGGAAGCTACCTCGATAACAAAGGAAGGCTATATTGTACCTACCACATCTGTTGGGTTGTCACCTACTTTTATAAAACTAGCTAAAGCTGTTATTGTTGAAGTGAATAATGCACAACCATTAGAATTAGAAGGTATTCATGATATTTATATGCCGGCCCTTCCACCAAACAGGAAACCCATTTTATTGGATAAGGTAAACCAGAGAATTGGCCAACCTTTTATAAAAGTAGATCCAAATAAAATAAAATTTATTGTTGAGTCGAATATTCCGGATACATATGATTATTTTGATAATCCTGAAAATTTGATAATTCAAAAAATATCCTACAACTTATTAAACTTTTTAGAGCAGGAAATAATCGGGGAGCGATTAAACAAAGATCTCCTTCCAATTCAGTCAGGTATTGGAAACTTAGCTAATGGTATTATTCGCTATTTTGGAAAATCTTCTTTTAATAATTTAGAATTTTATTGTGGGGTTATACAAGAGGCAATTATTGAGCTAATGCAAATAGGTAAAGTTAAAGCTGTTTCTGGTGGCGCATTTACACCCACCCCCTTAGCATTAAAATATTTAAAAGCAGATCCTCATTTCTTTAAGCAACATATTGTTCTTCGACCAGCTGACATAAGTAATAGTGGCGAGGTTGTTAGTAGGTTAGGAGTTATTGCTTTAAATAATGCAATAGAAGTGGATATTTATGGGAATGCAAACATTAGTCATATATTAGCTAGTCAAGTCTTTAGTGGAATTGGCGGGGGGAGTGAATTTGCAAAAAATGCTTATATTTCTATTATACTTATACCTTCAATTGCGAAAGGTGGGGAAATTTCTACAATTGTTCCAATGGTATCTCATTGTGATATTATTGAACATGATGTCGATATTATTATAACAGATATAGGGGTAGCTGATTTACGTGGTAAAGATCCTGTGGAAAGAGCAAATACCATAATTGAAAATTGTGCTCATCAGATTTATAGAGAAAAGCTAAAGGATTATTTAAATAGAGCCATTAAAAAGAATGGTGGACATCAGCCACATTTATTGGAGGAAGCACTTTCATGGCATATTAAACTACAAAAATATGGTAGTATGAAAGGGGTGTTAAATTAATGCAAGCACTTAACGGTATTAGGATTTTGGATTTAACTAGACTTTTACCTGGCCCTTATTGTACTATGATTTTAGCGGATTTTGGTGCGGAAGTAATCAAAGTAGAGCATTACAAAGAGGGAGATTATGCTCGATGGTATCCCCCTTTAAAGGGTGGAATGGGTTATAGACATATTATTTTAAATCGTAATAAAAAAAGTTTTAGTATTAACTTAAAGCTAGAAAAAGGCAAAGATATTTTTCGGAAACTTGCTAAAACGGCTGATGTAATTGTTGAAAGTTTTAGGCCAAGGGTAATGAAACGTTTGGGACTCGATTACAGTTCTATAAAAAATATTAATCCTAGAATTATATATTGCTCAATTACTGGGTTCGGTCAAGATGGTCCTAATAAAATGATGGTAGGACATGACTTAAACTATGTAAGTCTTGCTGGAATAACAAGTCTCGTTGGTGAACGTGGAGGGAGGCCTTATATTCCGCCTATACAGATTGCAGATATTACAGGAGGACTAATGGGAGCAATAGGTATTTTAATTGCTCTTCAGGCTCGAAGGAAATCAGGAAAGGGACAGTATGCCGATATTTCGATGCATGATGCTGCTGTTGCTATGTTACCTTCTGTAGCAAGTTTTCTTTTTGGAGGTCATTCCATTCCTCGGAGAGGGGAAAGTCGACTTACAGGTAAGCTTCCGCATTATAATATTTATAGAACCAAAGACAATCGCTATTTGTCCGTAGCTGCTCTAGAAAAAAAGTTTTGGATTGAGTTGTGCAAGGTTATAGATAGGACAGATTTATTGGATGCCATCGATGATGAAGAAAAATATGAGTATTTATTTAAAACGTTGGAAAGTATTTTCTCAAGCAAAATTTTAGGAGAATGGGTAGAAATATTTAGCGATAAAAATGTTTGTGTAGCACCAGTTAAAGATATAGATGAAGTATTTGATGACCCCCAAGTTAGATATAGAGAGATGGTTGTAGAAATGAAGGATCCTATGATAGGTGTTTATAAACAATTAGGTATACCTATTAAATTTTCTGATACACCAGGACTTTTTAAGAGTTTAGCACCAAAATTAGGAGAACACACCAGTGAAATTTTAAAGGAGCTAGGGTTTTCGGAAAATGATATTATGGAATTGAAAGAAAATAATGTGGTATAACTTTAAATTAACATTTTGACTACCTAAAAGTGCACCTTCATGCCAAAATCTTACTTCAGACAAACCAGATTCTTTATCTGGGCTAATCCGAAGTTGTATTCTCTCATGCAAGGGCGCGCTAGGCACTTTTAATTCTAAATTATTTATAGAAACTTTGCGATAAGAATTTACCATTCTCTCTACTCTTAAACAGAAGATATCCTTGATTGACTTAAAAGGCGGTCTTATCGTAAATTCTGTAAATAAAGATCTCTTTTCTCTTATTGCTCTTTGAAATCTAATATAAGGGATCTCCCCGGTGGTAGAATGAACTATTCTATAGTTGTATTTTTGGACAAGTTTATTTCACCTTAAAAAACCACCTTCTTTGAAGGTTGTAATGGCCAAATGGTTTTACCATAAAAACCGATATATATGTTAAGATAAGATATGACTAAATGGAAAAAATTATCTCATACAATCTATCAATGTAAATATCATATAGTATGGTGTCCAAAGTACAGATACAGGATACTAAAAGGTGCAGTGGCTGAATTTGTAGAGCAAATCCTAAGGATGCTATGTGAATGGAGAAGTATAGAAATACTCTAAATGAATGTAAAAGAAGACCATATACATATGATACTTTCTATACCTCCCAGATTATCGGTATCCGAACTAATGGGAATGCTAAAAGGTAAGACAGCGATAAAACTCTTCAAAAGCTTTCCTGCTCTCAAGAAGAAGCCCTATTGGGGAAACTATTTTTGGAACCGGGGATATCGTGTAAGTTCTATAGGTCTGGATGAGAATAAGATAAGAAAATATGTAAAATATCAAGAAGAAAAAGAAAAAAGAGAAGAGAGTGACCAACAAGAATTTGGCCTCTTTTAGAGGCCTCTTAAAGCCACCTGCTTAGCGGGTGGATTCTTTACTTAAGATTGATCGGGCTTCTTTAATATCCCTAATATTCTCTCTGTAACAGGTCCTTACTAATCTGTCTTGAATCTATCTATAGGGTCTTTCAATTTTACCCTTGGCCTGCGGAGAAAGCGCATAGGTTAACTTTACCCTGCAGTCATCTAAAACCTGTTTCCACTGCGGATTAGCCTCATCAGTAAGCTGGTAGTGATTTCGCCAGTAAGAGTCTCTACCTTGTACAAAGCGAAAGATGGAATGACTATCTACATAATAGGCCAGAGGGAATCCATATTTTAATAAAACCGCCTCTAAGGCCAGGATATGCTCCCAGGTGGTCTTTCTTTCTACTAAAACGGCATAAAGAAGAAAGCGACTAAAATCATCTAAAGAAGTAATCAGATACCATTTACTAGCAGCATAAGGGGCAAACTGATGATGAGATGAATCATGTTGAATAATTTCTCCCGGATAGTTAGTTATTACCTCTTTATCATGAGCTTTTCTCTTTGGCCTTAAAAAATAAAAATTATTTCTTTTGGCTCGGTCGATTATGGTAGGCAGAGATACCTTCTGGCTGTATTTTTGTTCTAAAAGATCTTTTATATAACTATAGTTATACCACTTAATCGGTATATCTTTATTCTTAATTAAACCTTTTTCTATCTTTAGTTTTTGGATAATATTTGCTTCAATTCCTCGATCGATTCTGTAATTACTGGTGTTCCTTTTATACTGGATAGAAAAGTTATCTGGGTCTTTTCGATATCTGGTCAGTAATTCGAAAAATCTACTTCTTTTGATTCTAAGAATTTGTAAGATGTAATTAATCTTAATTTTTTTATCCATATAACTTTTTAAGAGTGATTTAACCTGATCATCGGTAAAGTTTTTGTGTAATTGATTGGACATAATTTAGAACCCCTTTTCTCTTTAGGATTTAGTTCTAAATTACATCTTTTTACTGTTTTTCGATAGTGCACTTTTGAGTTTTAAATGACATTTATTTCAATGGCCTTGACAAAAAAATCTATTTTTGTATACTAATAGTATATGATAAGTATACGAAAGGTATACGAAAGGAAAAGTTTTTGAAACTTTCTATGACATCAAAAATTTCACAAAAAGAGAAGAGTTACAAGGGTATCAAACAAGCTATTATTT
>Ga0209979_1002916_pt1 | contig 15677 bp, 13 predicted proteins | sample AnhtaG_FD_183114 | JGI IMG/M metagenome (GOLD analysis project Ga0209979, IMG submission 183114) | Deep subsurface microbial communities from Anholt, Denmark to uncover new lineages of life (NeLLi) - Anholt_01485 metaG (SPAdes) (version 2) | ecosystem: Environmental > Aquatic > Marine > Oceanic...
ATTATCTCAAGGGCCTTCTGGAGAAGGGGGAAATCTATCATCCCCTTCAGCGAAAGACTCTGGGAATGATCTTTCGAAAATCATCCACCCGTACTCGCGTCTCTTTCGAAGTGGGCATGTATCAGCTAGGAGGACATGCAATTTTCCTTCCCTCTCAGGAGATGCAGCTTCAAAGAGGGGAAAGTATTGAAGATACAGGGAGAGTTTTATCTAGATACGTTGACGGCATCCTCATCAGAACTTTTGATCAAAATGAGGTAGTGCGACTTGCCGCGGCGGCCACTATTCCTGTCATCAATGGTCTAACAGATCTTCTCCATCCCTGCCAGGCCTTATCGGACTATTATACTCTCTGGCGAAGAGGGAAAAAATTGGAGGGATTGAAACTAACCTATCTAGGAGATGGGAACAATGTTTGTAACTCATTAATTCTGGGGGCAGCCAAACTGGGAGTTCGTATGACTGTTGCCAATCCCCCCGGCTATGGACCAGATAAAGAAATAATCAAGAAAGTTAAAGCATCAGGCCAGATTACCCTCTTTAAGGATCCTCTTGAGGCAGCAAAGGAGGCTGATGTTCTTTACACCGATGTCTGGACAAGCATGGGAAAAGAAAATGAAGAGGAGTCCCGCAGGAAGGTATTTGGGCCGTATCAGCTTAACTCTACTTTATTAGGGCAAGCGAGAAAAGATGTCTTGGTTATGCATTGTCTCCCTGCCCATCGGGGAAAGGAAATTACCTCCGAAGTTATGGACAGTGACAACAGCATCGTTTTCGAGCAAGCTGAGAACCGTCTCCATTTTCAGAAAGCCCTTCTAGCAAAACTAATGAGCTAAAGAAAGATAAACCTTCATAAGGAGAAATCTATGAGAGAAATAAAGAAAATAGTTCTGGCTTATTCAGGAGGACTGGATACCTCGGTAATTCTCTTGTGGCTCAAAGAGAAGTACAAGGCTGAGGTAATTACTTATACCGCCAATTTAGGACAGGGAGAGCGCCTGGATTTCATTGAGGAGAAGGCCAAAAGAACAGGAGCAACTAAGGCTTATGTGGAGGACGTTAGAGAGGAGTTTTGTAATGATTACGTTTTTCCTGCCCTTAAGGCAGGGGCCCTCTATGAGGACAGGTACCCCTTGGCTACCGCCCTGGCCAGACCCCTGATCACTAAAGGATTGATAAAGACAGCGGAGGAGGAAGGAGCAGAGGCCATTGCTCACGGGTCCACCGGTAAAGGTAACGATCAGGTGAGATTCGAGTTAACCGCCAAGGCTCTAAATCCAGACCTTATCATCCTGGCTCCGGTGAGGGAATGGGAACTTGGATCTCGGGAGGAGGAAGTAAGATATGCCCAAAAGAGGAACATTCCTATTGAGATCACGGAGGAGAAGCCCTATTCCCTGGATAGAAACCTCTGGGGGGTGAGTATCGAATGCGGCCCTCTGGAAGATCCCTGGAAAGAACCTCCCCCTGATGCTTATCAGATAACCTCCTCTCCTGAGGAAGCTCCTGATAAAGCAGCCTATATAGAGATTGAATTCCGGCAAGGGATCCCTATTAAGCTGAACGGGAAAACCTTGTCCCCTCACCTCCTCATCGAAGAGCTGAACCGAATAGGGGGAGAGAATGGGGTAGGAAGAATAGATATGGTGGAAAATAGACTGGTGGGAATAAAATCTAGAGAGATATATGAGGCCCCTGCGGCGGTTATCCTCCATGCGGCTCACCATGAACTGGAGAAACTCAACCTGGACAAGGACACTTTTCATTTCAAGGGAAACATCGCTTCCAAGTACGCTGAACTAGTCTATAATGGCCTGTGGCTTTCTCCTCTTCGTCAGGCTCTGGACAGCTTCGTAGATCAAACCCAAGAATTCATCAGCGGAAAGATTAGGGTAAAGCTGTATAAAGGCATGTGTCAGGTAGTAGGAAGAGAATCACCCTACTCTCTCTATGAGAAGAGATTGGCTACCTATACTGAGGAAGACATCTTCGATCAGAAAGCCTCCAAGGGATTTATAGAAATATGGGGACTTCCCTTGAAGACATTGGCCCGATTAAGAAAAATCCAGAAAGAACAAAAGTAAGGAGGACAGCCTATGATTTCACGCTATACTCTGCCCCGTATGGGGAAGATATGGAAAGAAGAGGAAAAGTTCGCCTTATGGCTTAAAATCGAGATTCATGTCTGTGAAGCCTGGGCAGAGTTAGGAGAGATTCCCCGGGATGCCCTGATTAGGATAAAGGAAAGAGCCAACTTTGACATTGAGCGAATAAAAGAAATCGAGAAGGAGGTAAAACACGATGTGGTCGCCTTCCTTACCAATTTAGCTGAATCCATTGGTCCGGAGGCTCGTTATGTTCATTTCGGACTGACTTCTTCCGATATACTGGACACAACCTTAGCCTTACAGATGAAGAGGGCGGGAGAAATCATTACTGAGGATCTGGAAAGGCTGGCTGAGCTCTTAAAGAAAAAAGCGGCCCAATATAAGGATATTCCTATGATGGGGAGAACCCATGGAATACACGCAGAACCCATAACTTTAGGCCTGAAACTTGCTCTGTGGTTTGAGGAAACCAACCGGAATCTTGAGAGAATGAGGCAGGCTACGGAGCAAATTGCCTGTGGTAAGATCTCGGGAGCGGTAGGGACCTATGCTTATCTGAACCCCCGGGTAGAGGAGTATGTATGCCAGAAACTGGGTCTTATCCCTGCTCCAGTATCCAGTCAAATCATCTCGCGAGATCGCCATGCCCAGTATTTATCCACCCTCGCCCTTATTGCCTCTTCCCTGGATAAATTTGCTCTGGAGATTCGACTCCTGCAGCGCACAGAGACCAGGGAACTGGAAGAACCATTTACCAAGGGTCAGAAAGGCTCCTCAGCTATGCCCCATAAGCGTAACCCCATCCTCTCGGAGCGAATTTGTGGCTTGGCCCGTCTGGTAAGAAGTAACGCTGGGGCTGCCCTCGAGAATATTCCCCTGTGGGGGGAGAGGGATATTTCTCACTCCTCCGTGGAAAGAACAATTATTCCTGACAGTACCATTCTGGTTGATTACATGCTGGAAAAGTTCATCCAGATCCTGGATGCTCTTTCCGTTTATAAGGAAAATATGAAAGCAAATTTGGAGATGACCGGAGGGCTTGTCTTTTCCGAAGGCATTCTCCTCAAACTGGTAAAGAAGGGAGTCTCCCGTGAGGATGCTTACCGGATAGTACAAAGAAACGCTATGAGAACCTGGCAGGAAAATAGAGACTTCCAGGAGCTGGTAAGAAAAGATTCTGAAATAGCCAAGTACCTAAATGAAGAGGAAATCAAATCCATATTTAGCCTGAAACATCACCTCAGGTGGGGGGATAAGATCCTGGAAAGATTGGGAATTTCACCTAGCGAGAGTGAGAAATGAGCACCTTTGTTCATCCTACAGCTCTGGTTGATCCAAAGTCCGAGTTGGATGATGAGGTAAAAGTGGGTCCCTATTCCATAATCGGCAGTCAGGTTAAAATAGGAAAAGGAAGTATCATCGGTCCCCAGGTCCTGATAGAGGGTTGGGTCAGGATCGGCAAAAGATGCACCATTGGCAAAGGGGTGATCATAGGAACTCTACCCCAGGATACAAATTTTGAAGGGAAAAGGAGCTTTGTGGAAATTGGGGATGGGAATCTCATTCGAGAATACACCACTATTCATCGGGGTAGTAAAGCTGAGAGTGTGACCAGAATAGGCAATGAAACCTTTTTGATGGCTTACTCCCACATCGCTCACAACTGCACCGTAGAAGATGGAGTGGTGATTGCCAATATGGGTACCCTGGCTGGATATGTTACTTTGGAGAAAAAGGTTATGGTTGGCGGCCTTTCAGCTATACACCAATACGTCAAGGTCGGAGCCTACTCTATCATCGGAGGATGCTCTAAAGTCATTAAGGATGTTCCCCCTTATACCAGAGCAGATGGTCATCCGGCTACTCTTTGGGGACTTAATACCGTAGGGCTGCGCCGAGCTAATTTCTCTCCCGAAAAAAGACAACTCTTAAAGAGAGCCTATAAGATTCTTTTTCGATCGGGCCTGAACACCTCTCAGGCCATAAGCGAGATAGAAAACGAGCTAGAACTAGTCCCTGAGATCCGCCACCTGTGCCAGTTTATCAAGAATTCAGAGAGAGGGATCTGTAAGGAAAAGAGGAATGTGGCCCTATGACCTTAGCTCAAGCTACCATCCTGGGCATCCTGCAGGGGCTAACTGAATTTCTTCCCGTCAGCAGCTCGGGCCACCTGGTTATTATGCAGCACTATCTGGGACTCAAACACCCCCTGCTCCTCTTTGACATCGTCCTGCACGCCGGTACCCTGGCTGCCGTCTTCCTCTATTTCCGCAAGGATATCTTTGCCATAGTTCTATCCCTTATCAGGTTCGCTCAAAAAGAACCTCAGCAAGTTTTGCAGCGTAAACTCTTCTATCTTATCATCCTGGGAACTGTACCTATCGCTCTGGTAGGAGGACTGCTCAGAAGTAGAATAGAGAACTTATTTGCCAATATTCCCCTAACCTCTTTTCTTCTTCTGGTCACTGGAACTCTTCTCTGGACTAGCGAGAGGGCCGCCAGCTCGAATAAGGGAATAGAAAAAGTAGGGATCCTGGATGCTCTTCTCATAGGAATAATGCAAGCAGCAGCTATCTTACCGGGAATCTCCCGCTCTGGAGCTACCATCTCAGCAGGCCTTTTTAGAGGAACCAGTAAGGAATTCGCCTTTCGCTACTCTTTTCTCCTCTCTATTCCTGCTATTCTGGGAGCTCTGGTGATTGAGGCAAAAGATGCAGTTCTGGAGAAAAGTCTTCCCCACCAGCTTCTTCCCTGGTTGGGAGGAACTGCAGCAGCTTTTCTGGTAGGATATTTTGCCCTCGTTGTCTTGAGAAAGGCACTGCTGGGAAGAAGACTCTACTGGTTTTCCTATTACTGTTGGATAGCAGGGGGAATCTCTCTCTTTTTTGTATTAATCTAAGCTGCGGAGGTGAAACTATGGAAGAGCTTACAGGAAAGAAAGTGGTAATGATCATTGCGGAGAAGAATTTTCGTGATGAGGAACTGCTAGAACCCAGGAAGATCCTGGAAGAGAAGGGGGCCAGTGTTACCCTGGCCTCCATCACCTTGAGCACCGCTACAGGGATGTTCGGAGCTAAAGCTAAGCCAGACATACTGGTAAGTGAGGTCAAGGTGGATGAGTACGATGTCATCATCTTTGTGGGGGGGTCCGGGGCCAGTCAGTATTGGAATGATTCCACCGCTCACAATATCGCCCGGGAGGCTCTCCAGAAGAACAAGATCCTCTGTGCCATCTGCATTGCTCCGGTAACCCTAGCTAATGCCGGGGTTCTCTCGGGAAAGAAAGCCACTGTATGGGAATCGGAGCGGGCAAAGCTAGAAGCTAAAGGGGCCACCTATACCGGAAAAGCTGTGGAGATTGCCGGCAAAATCATTACCGCAAGTGGCCCTCAGGCAGCCGAGGAATTTGGCAGAAGCATAGCTAGAGCCCTTGTCAGTACCGGTGAGTAAAGATAGTGCTGCCAAAAGCAAACAGTGATTCTTCCGCAAGTTTTTGCAGAAAATGAGTAAGGCCTTGAGCGTTCCTCACCTTATTGAGGGCATAGCCGGTGCTTTTTAAGAAACGAGTTTTTGGATAATTCAAATCGAGCTCCTTGTCAGCCTTTTGTTCTATGCTATAGTAAAAGTAGCCCCTCAAAAAGGGGCGAAGAACAAAGAATGAAGGCTCTGGAAGAAGCAAAGAAGCTTTCCACTCACCTGGCAAAGCAGTTTCCTTATGAAAGAGCATATCTTTTTGGCTCCGTATTAGAGAAGGGAAGATTTAGCAGACATTCGGATATTGATATAGTTATTAAAGGCCTCGATGGGAGTCTTTTTTCTTGACAAACGTAGAGAAGCGATTATAATCTAGTTGATTTAGTAGTCCTGGATTTCATCAATCCTTAAGACACAAGAGAGGAAGAGATTTTACCCGGCGATAATCGCTTAAAGGAAGTTGGTCTTAAAGAAGAAAAAGCTATTCTGGTTGCCCTGCGAGGGCATCATTTAAAATTTCAACCTGCCGAGACCTGGACAGTTGATGACTCCATCCAAGAGCTTGCTTCGCTGGCAGAGACTGCGGGTGCCCAGGTTCTAACCCAAATTATCCAAACACGTCCCCTGCCGGATAGCACTTACTATGTGGGAAAGGGGAAAGCGGCTGAACTGGCCAATTTAGTGAAGGAGGCCGGGGTAGATCTGGTTATCTTTGATGATGATCTCAGCCCATCACAACAGCGAAATCTAGAGGATAAAATAAGGGTTAAGATCATCGATAGGACCCAACTTATCCTGGATATCTTCGCGCAGAGAGCTCACTCGGCATCGGGTAAAATACAGGTGGAGCTGGCCCAGCTAAGTTATCTTCTGCCACGTCTCATAGGAAAAGGGATCATCCTCTCCCGTCTGGGAGGAGGGATAGGCACCAGAGGACCCGGGGAAACAAAACTGGAGGTTGATCGCCGAACAATCAAAGAAAGAATTACTAAATTAAAGGGGAAAATAGGAAAGATCGATCGACAAAGAGAGGTCTTGCGCAAGGAAAGAAGAAGGAAAGATTGCTCTGTAGCCGCCATCGTAGGCTACACCAATGCAGGTAAATCAACCCTCCTCAACACTTTCACTAAAGCCAAGGTGATGGTGGATGACAAGTTATTTTCTACTCTGGATCCAACCACCCGAAAGATAACCCTACCCAACCACGAGACTGTCCTTCTCACCGACACAGTGGGATTCATCAATAAACTACCTCATGGCCTAATTGCCTCTTTCTACGCCACTTTAAAGGAGGTAGAAGAAGCAGATATTCTCATCAACGTCCTAGACGCTTCTCATCCCAAACTTGGAGAAGTAAACAAAGCCACTCACTCTGTCTTAAAGGAACTTAAAGTAACTGATAAACCCATCATTAATGTCCTCAATAAAATAGACCTGGTAGAGAATGAATACCAAATCTCCCGCCTAAAGAGAAGCCTGGACTCGAGTGTCACTATCTCAGCTCTTAAGGGAGAAGGGCTGGATAAGCTTATCCAGAAAATTGTCGAGCTTCTTGATGAAGAGAGAATCACCACTGAATTTGTCTTTCCCTATGAGAGGAGTGATCTCATTTCTCTGCTTTATTCCCAAGGCGAGATTCTTAACAAGGAATACCTTGAAGATAAAACCGTCCTTAGAGCAAGGATAAGTAGATCTCTGGCGGGGAGGCTGGCGAAATATGAGAGGAAATAAACAATGAAGCTAGCCATTGGCGCGGATCATGCGGGATACCAGCTGAAGGAGGAAATAAAGAATCTCCTGAAGAAAAAAGGAATTGAGTGCTACGACTTTGGTACTCATAGTTCCCAAAACGTAAAAGATGATTATCCTGATTATGCTATAAAAGTAGCCGAGGCGGTGGTTGGAGGTGGGTACGAGCGAGGAATTCTCATTTGCGGAGCCGGCGTAGGAATGGGAATGGCAGCCAACAAAGTCCCTGGGGTAAGAGCGGCACCCTGCTGTGATACGCTTACTGCACGTCTTTCCCGTCAGCATAATGATTCTAATGTATTAACTTTGGGGGCCCGAATAACAGACAAGGAGCTAGCCAAAAAAATTGTAGAAGAATGGTTGAAAACGGAATTTGAAGGAGGAAGGCATAAAAGAAGGGTGGAAAAGATTGCCCAAATAGAGAAAAAGTATGGGAGGCTGGTATAAGTGGGACAAACATGGATAGTGGCAGCTCTCCTGATCATATGTGTGGGGCTGTCGGCTTTCTTCTCAGGATCTGAAATCGCCCTATCTTCTATCGACAAACTCACCCTGAAAAGGCTCATCAAAGAGGATAAAAAACATGGATAGTGGCAGCTCTCCTGATCATATGTGTGGGGCTGTCGGCTTTCTTCTCGGGATCTGAAATCGCCCTATCTTCTATCGACAAACTCACCCTGAAAAGGCTCATCAAAGAGGATAAAAAAAGAGGACGCCGCATTGAATATCTTCTTATGCATCCATCCCGCTGGCTCATCACCATTCTTATTGGAAACAACCTGGTTAACGTAGCGGCGGCTAGTTTGGCCACCCTTCTGGTAATGGGAATAGTTCAGGGAGCCCCTGGCAGGGCGGTGGCCATTGTTACCGGAGTAATGACCTTTATTCTCCTGGTCTTTGGGGAGATAACCCCGAAGAGATACTGTCAACAGCATGCCGAGATAATTGTCCCAAAGATAGCTGGCCCCGTTCTTCTCCTTTGCCGGGTCTTTAGCCCCCTGGTAGGGGGGCTAAACCTGCTCACTCAGGGGATTCTCAGAGTTGTTCAAAATAAGGAGGGCCCCCTGGCAGGGGGGCTAAACCTGCTCACTCAGGGGATTCTCAAGGTTGCTCAGAATAAGGAGGTAAAAAGGAGCTGGCTTATTACGGAAAAGGAAATTCATGCCCTGATTGATATTGGACAGGAAGAGGGAGCTCTGGAAGAGCGAGAGGAGAAATTGGTACACGGTGCTCTAGAATTTGATGAAACTCAGGCCAGGGAAATTATGATTCCCCGCACCAAGATGGTCTGTATCGAGGAGGAGGCTAAGATCTCAACGCTAGTAGACCTTATCAAAGGGGTTGGGTATTCCAGAATACCGGTCTATAAGGGAAAAATTGATAGTATGGTGGGGGTAGCTTACGCTAAGGACATCCTCAGCCTTATCCCCAGAGTGAATGAGAACCTGAGAGTGAAACAGATCATGCGCCCTGCCCTTTTCGTTCCCTATACTACCCGCCTCAGTGAAGTATTCAGAAAGATGCAGAGGGAGAAAACACATCTTGCCATTATTGTGGATGAGTACGGAGGAGTGGCGGGGATGCTGACCATTGAGGATCTGCTGGAAGAAATCGTAGGAGAAATTCAGGACGAGCATGATCTGGAAAAAGAGCAGAAGATCAAAATTTTTAAGGATGGCACCGCTTTAGTAGAAGGGGATACTGACATCGATGAGATCAACGAGGAACTGCATACAGAGTTTCCGGAAAAAACAGCTGCATTTGAGTCTATAGGGGGATTCATAGTGAACAAGCTGGGAAGAATCCCTCAGAATGGAGAGACCATTGAGTTCGGTAATCTTACAGTTTTAGTGGTACGAGCCGATGAGAGGCGGATAGAGAAGGTAAAGATACGCAAAAGGGAGCAGGGGAAACAGGAGGAAAAGAAAGAAGAGGCATGATGAGAACTCTCAGAACTTACTTCATTACCGGTCTGGTTACTCTTTTTCCCCTTCTCATCACCGTCATTATTCTGGTTTATATCTTCCAGAGATTGGATGCCTTTCTGACCCGCCTGGTTCCTCTATTTATTCCCACCCTAATACCCCCCTTCTTAATGGAGAGGGCTGGGGGACTCATAGCGGTGGGAGTTAAAATAGCAAGTTTTCTCATCATTATAGGAGTTATTACCCTGTTCGGTTTTTTTACCAGCCAGGTGCTGGGAAGAAGAATTCTCGACTTTGCCGAGAGAAGAATATTTTTCCATATTCCCCTTATTTCCACTATTTACCGGACCATTAAAGAAATCAACGATGTTCTATTCAGTGGGAGAAAATATATCTTCAAAAGAGTAGTAATGGTTGAATACCCTTGCCGTGGGATCTACTCTATTGGCTTTGTCACCGCTGAGACTCCTATGGCGGGCGGAGGGGAAGATGCTTCGGAGAAAATGCTCAGCGTTTTTATCCCTACCACTCCCAATCCTACCTCCGGGTACCTGGCCTTGATCCCGGAGAAAAATACCACACCCTTACCTATACGAATAGAAAAAGCCTTTAAGCTGGTTATCTCAGGTGGTGCTCTGGCTCCCCAATATAGGGACGAACTCAAGAAAAGCAGCAGAAGTCTCGAAGATCATGGAAAATCCCGGGATTCTACCCTAGAATCTCCCCATGATTGAAATCAGAGTTGCAAGCTTCGGGGCAAAAGAAAGAACAAGTAAGCTCTTCAAAGAGCTTATTCGGACCTGGAAAACCAGCAACTTCAGCAGGATTCTCTATATCACCCCCACCTCGAAAAAGCTAAGATTTTCCATAAGAGAATTTGAAAAACTCGCCCTGGAAAAGTTCCCCGCCATTATCCCACCGGATTTCTTTACTCTAAATACACTTGCATCTTCCTACCATTTTGCCGGGATACCCCTTGCCGATATCACAAAGCATATTATCATAGAAAAGCTGATGGCAAAGAATCCTGGTACTTTTGGAGTTCCTTCCACCGGTCTTGTTAACCAGGTGTCAAAATCTATAAAAGAGATAAAAACCTATAGCCCCTACAAAAGTCCTGCCCAGCTTAAACTCGATACTAAAAATGTCCGAAATCCCTCTGTACAGAAGAAAGTTTTGACGCTCTTGAATCTATACTCCGCGTATTCCAAATTGCTTAAGAGGACCGGGCTCCTGGATCCAGAGGATATTATGAAGAGGGCCTTCCGCGCTCTGAGGAACTTAAAGGACCCCTCTGAGAAAATACTTATTTTAGATGGCTTCTATGATATCACCTCTGTAGAAGAGATGCTAATAAGAGAGCTTATCAAAAAGGCGGACAAGACCATCGCCTTAGTCTGGGATGGCGAGGAAGAAATCTACAGCATCCCCAGAATTTTTAAGGAAAAACTAGAAACTATGGAAGATTACGAAATTATCAAAGAACCCTTCAAAGAAGATAGTCCCCAGATAGAAAGCTTCGCCTACAAAACAAGGGAGGAAGAACTGGAAAGTATTGCAAGAAAGATAAAGGATCTGAAATGTATCCATCCGGAAATTCCTCTTAATAAGATCTTCGTTACTTTTCCTGCCATGGGAAATTATAGCTTCTATGCTGCCAGGATATTTGAAAAATACGGCATCCAGTTTAGCCTCTCTCCTGGCTACACACTTCAATCGGCTCCTCCTGTAACTGCGATCATTAGCCTGCTTGAGACAGTCTACAGGGAATACCCCAGGGACAAGTTCCTGGGGACTCTCCGCTCCCCATATTTTAGACTTTTGAGCGAAGAAGACTTTGCTTATCTTTCTCATATCTCTCTCAAAGCAGGTGTGGTGAGAGGAGTAAGAAGCTGGGAAGATGGATTCAACATCTATATGCACTGGCTAGCGAACAGGAGGAGCCACAGAGACAGCCCTCGACTATCAAGGAAAGATATCGAGTCCATAAAACTCAAGATTAAGAAAATCTTCAAGAAACTCGGCCATTTTAGAACAAGACATTCTCTGGCTGAATTCGTAAGCCTGCTCAAGGAACTCCTCGATTGGATGGGAATAAGGGAGAGGATCAAGGAAGAGAAAGGTGAATTAGGGGACAGGGATGATAAGGCACTCAAGAGTTTCTTATGTCTCCTTGATGAGATATTGACCGCCGAGAAAGTGTGGCCCGGGGAAAAGGGGAAAATTTCCCTGGAAAAATTCATAAAGATTCTCAAGATGAGCGCAGCAAATAGTGAATATATTCGTAAGGGGAAGGAATTTGAAGGGGTCCAGATACTTGGGTACCTTGAGACGAGGGGTCTCGATCCAGAAGTACTCTTCTTCGGGGGACTTACTGATGAGGATCTACCCGGAACACATTACCAGGACATACTCTTGCCTGATAGTTTAAGACAAAGGTGGTCTCTGCCTACACCTGAGGACATTGTAGAGCGTAAGAAACTTCATTATCAAAGACTAATAAAATCGGCAAAGAGAAAAGTATTCCTGAGTTATCCACTTACAGTGGATGAAGCCCTGGTAGCTCCCACACCCTTTATGGATGATAAATTTAAAGTGAGGAAACTGGAAAAATTTGCCAAAAACATAATTTATGGTGAGGAAGATGGGGAGAGGCTCAAAAAATCAGTCCCTCGCTTAAGGAAGGCGGTTAGTTTTCCCGATTCCTCATCCACTGAGAGGACCCTATCAATTCATGTTACCGATCTGGAGAAATTCGCAAGATGCCCATTTCAATATTATGTGGAAAAGACCCTGGGGATAGAACCCGTTGAAGAGCCAACCGAATATATGAGTGGAGTGGATTACGGGCGTATTGTACACGATATTATGAAAGTATTGTATGAGAGAATAAAAAGTCATCCCGCTCACTTTGAGAAATCCTTCGAATATGCGCTGGAAAGTGTCTTAAAGAACCTTCGCCTCGGCGAATTCTGGCAAGAAGTGATTAGGGATCGACTTAACTTGATGAGAGATGACCTCCTCCACTGTGATGAGGAGCTGAAAAGAGACGGATTTCGCCCAACCTATATGGAATTATCACAAAGGATATCCTTTAAGAGCAGCGGGCAAAAAATCATACTCAAGGGGAGGCTGGATCGGGCGGATGTCTCGAAGCAAGGGTTCGTAGTGATCGATTATAAGACAGGCAAGGCTCCCACAAAAGTTGATCTTGAAAAGGGCCTGCATCTTCAGATCCCCATCTATGCCTGGATGCTGAAAAAACATTTGAGGATACCTCCCTCAGGTGGTCTTATATACACCCTTGATATGGAAAAAGGCTTCAGGCGAGTTACTTTATTTAACCGGGAGGATGCAGACCAGGTTATATCCCGGAGCGTAAGATTTGTAAAGCAATATAGCTCAATGCTAAAAGAGGGTAGTTTTCCAAAGAACCAAAAGCCTAAGAATTGTAGAAACTGCCACTGCAAATTTGTATGTGAGAACTTTGAGGGATAGGAATGGAAAGAGAAGAGGCACTTAATCCTGGAAAGTCGGTATTTGTATCTGCACCGGCTGGTTCGGGCAAAACACAACTTTTGGCTGAACGATACGTGAGACTCCTCGAGGAAAACCTGAAAAATAAAGCATTGCAGGAATACTCAGAAAAATTTGCAGGCAGACCCCTCATTACAGAAAATATTCTCTCCATTACCTTTACCCGAAAGGCAGCCTTCGAGATGCGAGAAAGAGTGTTTGAATTACTTCTGGGATCCAAATCAGAAGAGCTGAGAAAAATTGGCAGGCATCTTTTGGAGCATCCTGAAAGAATACGTATTTCCACCATCCATTCCTTCTGCCATAGTCTTCTCAGACGCTTCTCACTTGAGGCTGGTATTGATCCAGAGTTTAACATTATAGGAGGGTGGGCAGCAGAATCGCTTTCCCTGGAGGCAATAGATGCGGCAATCAGAAATATCATAGAGCGGGACATTGGGGTGAGGAAAAGCTTGCAAGCCTGTCTTGCCAGGCTGCGGATGAGAAAACTCATTCAAAATATATCAGCCATTACCAAGAAACTACCCATCACAGATCCTGCTTTTGCCAGATGGCAAGGGGAGAGGAACCAAATATACTTTGAGATTTTCAAACTTGCCGTTGATATATTGAAAAAGAACAAGAAAGAAGAGGGTTGCCTTGAATATCACGATCTAGAGGTGGAAACACTTAAACTTCTAAGGGAAAACCCGGAATGGCTCAACATCCTTTATACTTTCAACTCTCAGATACAGCACATTCTAGTGGATGAGTTTCAGGATACAAATTTTTATCAGTGGCGAATTATCTATGCCCTTATTGAGGATTGGGTATCGGGCAGTGGAATAGCAAATGAGATGTTCGCTCAACCTACACTTTTTCTGGTTGGAGATGAAGGGCAGTCAATATACCTCTTTCGGGGAGCGGATGTTCAGCTCTTTAGAGAGGCGAGCCGGATGATGAAGGAAAATTTTGGAAGGGAGGGCCGATATGTTTATTATAGGCCAGAGGAAAATTACAGAAGTCTGGATGCTGTCATAAATTTTGCAAATTTCCTTTTCCAAAAAGTTATGACTGGCTCCAGAGAAGATAATTTAAAAACAAGCTATATTCGATTCAAAAAAGGACGCGAAGACAAACAAAAAGGAGAAGTAGGCATCTTGCTTTCGAGATCCCCCAAGAAAATCGGTGCCCAAAAGATGAGAGAATTGGATGCCGAGATCATGGGAGGAAAAATTCAATCTATAGTGGGCTCGTCTTTAGTATTCGACAAAGAGAAAGGGGAAACCCTTCCCTGCCAATGGAAGGATATAGCAGTACTTCTAAGAGACAGGAATTCTCTCCCGCAAATTGAGGCAGCATTCAAACATCGAAATATTCCCTATGTGGTCATAGGCAGCAAGGGACTTTTTGAAACTCCGGAAGTGAGATTACTTTATGCAATCTTAAAGTTCCTCCGAGACCCCACTGATGACCTCTCATTTTTGAGCTTACTTTTTTCCCCTTGCTCGTATCTTTCAAGTAAAGAGGTAAATCTAATTGCCAGAGCACCAGGCTTTACTCTTCTCAGGCGGTTCGAAGCTACAAAACTTTCTGGAAAAGAAGAGGAAAAGAGAAGTCGCCTGCTTTCCCTGATTAATAAATGGGAGATGCTTGCCTTTCGCTTTTCCACTGTAGAAGTTTTAGAAAAAGTGCTCCTGGATCTTAAGATCTGGAACATTTACTCCTCGGATGAGGAGGCGGCAAACATAAAGAAATTTCTCTGGATGGTTCAATTGCTCGAGTCAGAAGGATTGACTTTATGGGATATTGCCGGAGAGATCGCTGCCTTTTCCCAAAGAGGTGATGAGGAAAAAGGCCAGATAGAAGTGGAAGGGACAAACGCAGTCAATATACTCACTATTCACGGGGCAAAGGGATTGGAATTCCCCATTGTCTTTATTTCAAGAATTCACGAGGTATCGCCGGATAGAAGAACCGGGATATTCGTTGATGAAGCCGGAGAATATGTTTCAGTTACCTTGAGCCAGGGCAAAAAGGAGGAGAGTGAGCGGATCAAATGGATGAGGCAAAAATACAATCTTATAGCCAGGGAAGAACAAAAGAGGCTCTTTTATGTGGCGGTTACGCGGGCCAGAGATTACCTTTACCTTACAGGAATCTGGCCAGTAGAGGATAAGGTTAAAAAATCTTCATGGCTGGGATATTTGAAAGATGCTTTCGAGATTGAATTTCCTTCTGAAGGGCCAACTAGCAAAACTTTCCTTCCAGAAGGAGTTTACCTGGAGGATGGAAAAAATTATATGAAGCTCCCCATCATATCTCCACCTAAGGAAGAAGAGGTTCCGACTTTAGACAGGTCAGGACCGCTGGAGGAGCCCCTTGAGTTTGTAAGAGTGTCCCCAACAGAGGCCGTAGAAATTCCTCCAGAACTTGTGGGTGAGGGGGGATTAGAGTTAGGAGAAATTGTACACCAAGTGCTGGAGATGATTTCAAAAAATAGATTAACCCCGCATGAGGTAGAGGGATTCCTGGAGAGTAGAAGTCTCAACTCCTGGGTGCGAAATGAGATAAGAAGGCACCTCAAGGTTATGAAAGAGGCTGGGCTCCTAGAAAAATACGTCATTCCCGATAATAGAGAATCTTACAGTGAACTTCCCTTTGCCATGAAGGATAAGGGGAAAGTTATCTCTGGCAGAATTGATAGAGTCATCCTTGAGGAGAATACTGCCCTTATTATAGACTACAAGACACACTCTCAAGATAAGGAGGAAATTAGAAAGATATATAAACCCCAGATTGAATATTATAAAAAAGCGGTGGATGCAATTTTTAAGCCTGCCAGCATTCGTGCCTATATTCTTCTCACTGGCTCGGGTGAGTTAATAAAGATATAACCACACTC
>Ga0209979_1002917_pt1 | contig 15676 bp, 10 predicted proteins | sample AnhtaG_FD_183114 | JGI IMG/M metagenome (GOLD analysis project Ga0209979, IMG submission 183114) | Deep subsurface microbial communities from Anholt, Denmark to uncover new lineages of life (NeLLi) - Anholt_01485 metaG (SPAdes) (version 2) | ecosystem: Environmental > Aquatic > Marine > Oceanic...
TCTTTCAGAGAGTAAAGGTTATTCCACTGATAGCTGTTCTTACCATAGAACAATAATAGGTGCTGCTATGGATGGGCTCTTACCGGAACCAGATGTGCTCATTGGGGCAAGTATCCCCTGTAATGGTGGGGTTAAAGCGTTAAAACGCATAGGAGAAATGTTCAACAAAGAAGTTTTTATTTTAAACATTCCGATTGAAGCAACTCCAAAATCCGTCGATTACTTAACAGAGCAATTCGAACAGATGATAGAATATGTCGAAAACGAAACTGGACGAAAATTAGATTACGGTAAACTTAAGCAGTCAATTAGATACAACAATCAAGCAAGGGAATACCTGATAGAAGTAAACGATCTATGCAAAAATGTCCCAAGCCCCGCAAATTCAAACGACTTAAAAAATTTCATCATATATCTTTTAATTCAAGGAACAAAAGAATGCGTTGAAGTCGCAAAATTATACAGGGACGAATTCAAATTTAAAGTTGACAATAACATAAGTGGTTTAAAAGAAGAAAAATACCGATTACTGTGGATACAGAATAGAATCCAGTTTAAAACAGATCTTTTGAACATTCTCGAAGAAAAATATGGAGCTAACATTGTAATTGACGAATTAAATCACATTTGGTGGGAACCTATGGATGAAGATGACCCCCTAAGAAGCCTCGCAAATCGAATAATAACTCACCCTATTGTCGGCCCGGTTGATAGACGACTCGAAGTTATCACACAATTAGCACAAGACTATAAAATAGACGGCGCAGTTAATCCTGCTCATTGGGGATGCCGTCAATCCGCTGGCGCCAGAGTATTATTTAAAGACGCTCTTCAAAAAATAGGCATCCCGCTTATCCATTTGGATGTAGATTGTGTAGATGAAAGAAATTACGCACCAGGGCAAGTTGTTACTCGCATGGAAGCCTTTTTAGAGATGCTATCTAATTACTGATTTTAGTAATTATAAAATAACTAGAAAAATAAGTTAAAGCAAAAAAGATAAAAAAAGGAGTATTACTCCTCGTTTATTTTAAATTTGTAGTATCTAATAATTTGTAGTTTGATATCATTTCGAGAAGGCCCATTACCTGCATACCGTGATTGTAGAGATCATTTGCATCAGTTAAATTTCTCCAGCAAAATGGGCACTCAGTTGTCAAAATATCTGCTCCTACGGCATTAGCTTCATCGCATCGCAGACTTGCAGTTCGTAACGAGAAATCAGGATAACCCGCTCTTACGCCTCCACCAGCACCACAACACATCGAATTGTTTTTTATACGATACATCTCGATAAACTTAATTCCGACATCTTCTTCAAGTTTGCGCAAAATTACTCGAGGGATATCGAACCAATCTTCGATCATCTTATTAATTTTACGCATGTCCATCATTAAATTCTTAGAATTCTTGATCATGGATTGTTCCATCTCGTGCGCAAAATGTCTGCCAGTGTGACATGGATCGTGATATGTGACGACTTTTCCTTTAAGTTCTTTGTTCGGTTTGAACTTAATTTTCTCTTCCTTGATTAAATTTGATACGAACTCAAACGCGTGCATCGTTTTAAATGGGAGTTTATCTCCATTAGTCATCCATTTTGGATAATCAATCGTAAAAGTCCGATAACAGCCAGCACAAGAAAAATAAACTTCTTCCAAATTCTTGAAACTTTCTAGATTTTTATTCATTAATTCTTGAGCAGTATTAACAGCACCGACCCTAAAAAAAGGACTACCACAACATACTTCGTCTTCAATTAAAGTGAAATCTACGCCTAATTGTTCGAAAATTTTCGCTGTCGCAATCGCAACTTCTACTTGTCGATAACTAGCAGTACAGCCAACATAGTATCCAATTTTAGCGTTTTTATTGTTAATATACTTCCCTAAGCCAGCGTCTTTGGCCCATTTTAATCGGTCTTCTGCTTTTCCACCGTATGGATTGTTCAATTGCTTGACTAACTTATCAACTAATTGATGTTTTTCAATCATAGGGATGCCAGCTTCAACACACGCAGCTCTTAAAGATTCGATTATGTCTACTGTGGGTATTTTATTCTCGCATTGGGAAGAACATTGTCCACAGGTAATACAAGGCATAATAACATCTCTTACTTCTTCTGAAAATTCTAAATCTCCACTTAATATCGAACGAGCAATCCACATTTTTCCTGCGTTCCAAAAAGCTTCCCAACCATATTCAATTCCCGCAGGACACGCATCAACCATACCTTCATAAAGTACTGTTCCTTGTTTTCCAGCGAACTCCCCTATTCCTTCTCTACTAGGCTCTCCCGAATAAGCAAACCTACACGCTTTACAGTGGATACACCTATATATTTCCTTCTCTAATTCTTTTAATCTTTCCATTCCAGTTTTAGCCATTTTTTTTTTACCTCCTTACTCAGTTATGGAAGAGCAAGCCTCCCGGGATGCATTATCATATTAGGATCAAAAATCTTCTTCATTGTTCTCAAATATTTCCAATACATTCCTGCTTGAGAATAAGTGAGAGGTGCGTGGATGTATGGATCTGGACGATAATTCAACCACCCTTGCTTAAGTGCGTATTCTGTTGTTTCTCTATTCATCTCTTGAACTTTTTCGATATCTGATTGTTTTGTGCTATCGAAACAAATGATGGGCATACAAATTGCTTGCCTACAACGTTCAATACTAGCAATCCACATAACTGGTGGAAAACCATATTTCTCCATAGCAGCTGTATACATCTCAGCAAAATGGGCGCATTCGTTCCAAGGAGTATAAAATGTAATAAATAAGAACCCACTTTCCCAAAACGAATAAGGAACCGCAATCTTATTGGGTTTCTTCAATCTGCTTGCGATTTGCTTGGGATGTAGTTCCTGAGGTTTTATACTATCAGGGTCTTTAGCTCTATTTTTCTTGAAGTCCTCAGCCATTTTATTGATTCTATTAACCACATAATCTAACTCTTCTTGAGTTTGTGCCCAGCACTCCCAATTCATCCACCACTTACTAATCCCTAATTTTTCATAGAATTCGTAATCGTGAGGGACTTTATCTTTTGGCCAACGCGCCATTACTAAAGGATAATTCCCCCCTTGAACCATAACGGTGTTGTGAGCAATTCCAAACTCTTGTTTTCCAATTTCAAGTGTTAGGTCCTGCATATCCTGAGGATTAGACATACCCCATACAACTACAGTCTTAAATTTTGGATGTGGGTAAATCTTAACTGCGACTTTAGTCATTACACCTAGAGTTCCTTGTGAACCCATTAAAAAGGACCAGATATCTGGACCTAGTCCGTATTTATAGAACGGTTTCGCAAATGGAAGAGCCCAAGAACCAGTTCGCACAATATCTCCGTTTGGAAACACTATCTCACCGCACATAAAGTTATCACCTTGTGGACCAACGGAGCTAGTGTAAAGGGAAAACCCTCGATCGATAGCATCACCCATTACGGTAGACGCTGGTGGGGCACCGTCTGGTACGGGAGGCGCCCATTCCGGATAATTTTTGTGCATATAACCCCAAAGCTCTCCAATCGTGACTCCTGGTTCGACTACAACGTATCGATTATCTGTATCGACTTCGATAATTCTATTCATTCTACCTAAATCAAGCATAACTCCAGCAGGCTTAATGGTTGGACACGCAAAGCCGCCAGATAGTCCGGCTGAAATCGGTGAGACTGCAATTTTTTCTGCAGAGCAGTAAAGTAGGATTTTACGAATCTCCTCCACGTATTTAGGACGTACGACGATATCAGGAATTTGGGCTTCTAATCCCATTACAGATTTGGAAAGATATGACGCTGTAATTGCCTTGTTATTGGTGGCGTAATCCTTGCCTACAATACCAATCATCGCTTCTAAATCTTTATCATCTGGTAATTTATAGCTCATATTTTAATACCTTATTGTCTTTATTTTTTGTAATTTTAGAATTTAGATTAATTATTCTTTATTTATAGGTTCGAAAATTAATTGCTTAATTTTAAATTTGTTATTACGATATTTCATGAAATAGATGTCTTTTTCTTATAATTGTATGGTTGTTTCCTATTAAATTCAAATTATTCAGTAGTGAAAGATAAGTCTTGGAATAGGTTCTACATCTTTAAAATAATTAGGAAAAATTCTTTTTATCTCTTTAAAAACCTCTTTGAAGAGGACCTGATTCCAATAAACAAAAAGAATAGTGAGAAAATCAAAGTTAATGGTAAGGACCCTAGCACAATATAAGCAAAAGCAGGTTCTGACGAATAGAAAAATAAGGTGACGGTAACGCCTAAATGTATAAGAGAATTCATAACAGCTAAATTTCTGTTAATGGATAAAAACCCAAAAACAAGATTTGGAAATAGAAATAATATTATAATATTGCCCGTGGATAGAAGGATTAAAGCAGGGAAAAATCGCGAAAATAATTGATCAAAGTTGAAATATTGATTTAGATTGAATGCCGCATAAATAAGAAGTGTGGCATTAATACTCACGAAAATCAAAAGAATGGTAAATGGTATGTTAATTAACCACGAAACAGTTACTCTAACGATAGGATAATGAATTATTTTAGTTAGTAACACATCTTGTATAACTTTTTCCATTTCTTCCTGAATAATTTTCTCTTGATCGTAATCAGGTGAATAGGAATCGATAAATTCCTGTAAGATTTCTTTAATTATTTTAGTAACCAGTTCATTGTTATCGTTCGAGCTTACAATAGCAGCTCCGAGTAATCTTTCATCCTCGTTTGGAACGAGTATAAGCTTGTTGTTTTCGCCGAGGTTAACATTTTTTACAGCCGTTCCTAAAGCCTCTCTACTAAAATTTGCGATGGAAGTGAAAAATCCTATTAATAAGTTGTCGTCATATTGTTCTTCTCTCGTAAACTCTTTGGAATATAATAAAACTCCGTTTTCATCTAATATGTATAGATTTTTTAACATTTTTTTTATTACCTCTTTTATGTCCAAACTTTAAACTTCATTTACTTTCGATAAATTCCATATATTCTCCAATTGATGCAGTAGATCTTTTAAAACTATATAAACTTGGACCAAGTAATTCTGTTATTTGAATAATTACTTCTGGAATACTATCCTTGATAAAAATCTTAAATTTTTCTTTTTTTCTTTCTTCGATTATTACTTCTATTTCCTTTATTTCCTTAAGTTTTTGAATCGATAAGTCATCTGGATCGTTTAATTCTATGCTTAGAATTTCACCATATTGGGGTAAACTTTCAATGTAATCTTTAAAAGATCCTATTTTAGAAGTATTTTGTGTAATAGTTAGAATTTGGTCACAGTTTGACACGATTTCTTCAGGACCATGGAAAATTAGTACTACATGAAAGTTTTCTTTGATTTTATTCATGTAAGAGTTAAATTTCTCGTATTCTAATTTTCCTAAAATTCCAAAGGGAATAGAAAACATAATAATCGTTGGTGACTGAATTAAAGCTCGTGTAATCGAAAAAAGGAGAAATTCTAAAGGCGTTAATTGCGAGAATTTCTTATTTTTCTTGTTTAACAAACCTGTTGATTCCAAAACCTTCTTTATAAACTGCTTCTTACGGTTAAAGTTATATGATTTCTCGATTAGAAATTCTCCCATTATTTCATCTAAACTCTGAGCTAATCCCGCATCCCTTAAAATTAAATTAAAATCACTTTTCTTTTTCCTATAAATCTCGTTTAAATTAATATTATATTGAAGTGCCTTCTTAACTCTCATCTTTGTAATCGACGAGTCGTAGGCTTGAGGTAAGATAAAGATCTTTGCTTTTTCTTCTTTAGATAGCAATACCATTGGATTTCCAAAAATTTCTATTGAACCTGAAAAATCAGATTGGCTTCCAGCAATAGTATCAAATAAATTCAATAAATCTAATCTAGGATCGATGTTTTCTAAGCGTTTTTCATCAAAAATTATCCCAATAGATTTTCCTCTATGAATTTTAAACGAAAGGTTATCAATTATATTACCTACAGAGACGCGATTAAGAACTAGATATTGAGAATTCTCTTTTAACTCTCTTTTATTGACGCCTGTACAAACCAATTCACATACATTTTCAGCTATTTCATAAACATGTGGGGGGTCTTCAACATTCCAATTTTTGATAATTTCCAGTTCATTAAATTCTCTTTCAGAGATAATTTTTGATAGTGATTTTGAAAATGAAAAAGTTGGAAGAATGGGATATTTTTCTAAGTTGATTTTTAATTTAATAACAAAATCAGGATACGAGATTCGAATTTCTCTATAATATGGATTATTTTTTATTTGATAGTTTTCAAACTTTTCATCAATTAGTTTAACTTCAGTGTTTAAACGTTTTAAGTGGTTCTGAAATTCAGTCCTTATTAGTCTTCTCATTCGATGAATGATTTTAGCCGGATTAATCGTCTCATCTTCATCGAAATCAGGTTCAAATAATATCTCACTAAAATCAATTTCGTCCTCAATAGGAGTATAAATCTTTAATAACGGTACGCCTTTTTCAATAACATCTCTATTTGTAAAAAATAACACTTCAATAAAGGATTTTTTATAAAGTAAGTTAATGATAGAAGCGATTCCAAAAGTGTTTTCCCTATAAGTCATCCAGAAACGCTTAGAAAAACGAATTGCCTCTAGAATTTTTTGCCTTAAATGTTCTAATTCTATTTCTCTAGAGCTCTTCAATTTTTGGCACCTCTATTAATTTGTATCTGAAAAATTGTTCCATTTTTGAATCTATTTGCTTTAATTCTTTGATAGAATCATTCCCTACTTCATTTTCAATTTTATTAATTAAATCATTTACATTTAGATTGGTGAATAACGAATAATCCGTACCTACTTTATTTTCTAATACGCTCTCAATACCCTCTATTGCTTCCAACCTCTGAATTGCGTTCTCTTTGATTTCTCTAAAGCATAATTCTATAGATCTCCCCTTTCCGGGTAATTGTGCTAGTAACTCTTTAGGTTTACCGAAATCTATAACACCTCTATTTCTACCGAAAATTGCTACGCGATTACAGAATCGGGATTCTTCTGGATAGTGCGTTATTACGATTAATGTAGTTCCAAATTGTTCATTTATCTTAGTTAGAGCTAACCACAAATTCTCTCGAATAATCGGATCTAAACCTGAAGTAGGTTCGTCCAAAATAAGAAAAATAGGAGAATGAACTAATCCAATAGCTATACTAACTCTTCTTTTTTGACCTCCTGAAAGATTTCTCACGAGTTCATTCATTTTATCCTCTATTTCGAGGTTGCGTAGGAGTCTTCTCGACCTACTTATTATCTCTTTTTCAGTTAGTCCATATTGGCCTCCAAACGATAACAAATTATCTAAGACGGTAAAATTTTGATAAATTTTACCCAGATCTTGGGGGACATAACCATATATTGGTCTTATTTTTTTAGAATTTCTCTTATTAATGTTTAATCCAAAAATTTGACAGAATCCTGTAATTTTTCTCATTCCCAATAATCCTTTTATAAATGTGGATTTACCTGCTCCACTTTCACCTAAGATTCCTAAAATTTGACCATGATCTACTTTCATAGACACAGAATCAACAATTAATTTTCCTCCAGCGTATACACTAAAATTTTCACAAGAAATTGCTGGAAATCTTCGTAGATAAGAGGGCGTTACATTTCCTCCTAAACCTAATTTTTGTATGATTCTTTTTATTAACGAGAGTTTTTGACGTATTTTAAGGAATATGAGTATGCTTATAATTCCCGCTTCTGTTAGTAAAATATAAACTAATAATAAGTTCCATGGTTTTGAATCAAAACCTTGATCATATTTTAATTCGTCTATTATTATAATTCCGTATGGAGAATTTCTTAAATCTGCTCCAAATGAAGGATTATCACCAATGCCACCCGTACGACTGCTTATACAATCAGCAAACCAGAAGAGAGCTTCTTGAATGTTTTCCGGTTGAAAATTATAATCGTAAAGAGCCTTAGAAGCCATATATGTAGTAAGAAAAGAAGACGGTAAATCTAAAAATTGTCCCATCATAGGTATAAGAGAAAAACTACCGTCAGAAGTTTGCGATAGTTTTAGAAAATCAATTGCTGACATTTTAGACATGGGACCGTTAACAAAACCCTCGTAAAAAATTTGCAAACCATAATATGTTGAAATAATATCGCTATGAAAACCTATAAATATAGAAAAGCCTCCATCAGCATTTTGACACGACCTTACCCAACGCGTTAGATTATCATAATGAATCCTGTTTAATCCATTTATTAACTCTAAAGAAATTAATGCCCAGTAAGTACTTTCTATTGTAGATACATTTGTATTGATAAGATCAGTAAAAATTACAGAATAGGATCCAAAAAGAGACAACAAAAGATCAACATCATTTCCCACTCTAAAACCTCCATCATGATTCTGCAAACTTATCAAGTAGTTTTTAGTAGTATTTAATAAATAAGGTGGAAACCAAGGGCGGTAAGTTGGGATTATCATTTGCAACAGCTTAAGACCACAATACGTAGAAAAAAGAGTTGCGTTTTGACCTGGTTGCGAGCCAAATCCTCCCTCGTTAAGATTGTAACACATCCACGTAAAATTTAAGATGCTACTTTTTATAGTTTGAAACTGTGACGTCTTTATAGAATCTAAATAGCCCATATTATAATATGTTAACATCCCAAAATAATTAGACTCAAGTGTAATTTGCCCGAAAAGAGCGTTTCTTGCTTGGAAAAAGTGTAACCATCTATAATATCTAATTGAAATCTGGTTTATCGAGTTGGTATCTTCGGGCGTAAGTATTATCATGCTTTTTAAAATATCAATTGATTTCATTGCTGCCCAACCTGACTTGAAATCAGAAATTGTAGAGTTTGGGCGAATGCCAAATCCACCATTATTATTTGAACAATTCAAAACAAATTCTAATGTTTTATTAGCATCTATTAAAGGGATTCCTAATAAATTTAGCGTTGATATAGAGTAGTAAGTCGATTGAATATCCGTCATTACCGTTTCTGGGTTAGTATACCCTCCATCTATCAAATTATGTAAAACATTAAAATATGCTCCAATCGCGGCATTTTCTAAAAAAGAGTATGACATATTCATTCCTAAAAAAGCTCTTACGCCATAGAATGTTGTTTCTGGAGTTGCTATTAATGTATTATTTGTTAATCTATAACTACCATTAAGCCAGACGGAATTAATGAATTCGCCTATTTTTTGGTTAGTAAGAATTGAACTTTTTGCGATACTGTATGCCGAACTAATGGCAGAAAATGTTGAAATAATATCAGAATCGTTTAACAATTGATTAAATTTAAAACCCCACCCACCTCCATTTAGGGAATTTACTAAATAATTAGCAATGTTTTCAGTTTCCCCAAGAAGGATTTTTCTTTCAAGATACGATGAATTCATTATTTTTAGAGTTTCTATTGCTTCATAAGTAGAAAAAATGTTTCCAAATCCTGCTATATCTGAATAGGAGCCGTCAATATTTTGTTTTTCAAATATATAATCAAAAAAGAAATCGCGAAAGAAAAAATCCAAAGAAGGGTTGTTATTCGGATCTACTAACTCTGGAGCATAAATACTCGAAAATGAATAATTAATAGAGTCAACAGCTCTATAACTTGAATCGATATCTGGTTCTACAAATAACCCTTTGCTATTATGATGAGTATTTGTAAAAAGTGTTGCCAAGTTTTTAGCTTTAACTACATCTTCTTCACTTATATAATTGGTCCAACGAATGTTTATTAAAACTAAAGATAAAATCGGAGTTCCAACTAAAATGCTGAATATAATGAGCCTTTTAATCCATTTTTTGTTTTTCCGACTTAGCTTTATTATTAAGATCCACCTTCATTAATTAATTCTATATGATTCTGTTTAGTTTCTTTTTCTTCCTCTTCTTGAATTCTGATTTGAAAGTATCTTCTAAAGTTAGCTATGTCTCTGCTCATTGAAATAACTTTAAACTCGTTTTCAAATAGGAACTTCATTAATTTTGGTAAATTATCTTCAAAGTTATCCAGTAATACTTCGATAGTTTCATTTCCAACTCGTAATACTTTTTTTAATGAAGGATACTTTTGAATTGTTTTAATTATTTCTAGGTCTAAATTTTCAATTGAGATTCTTGCTACCAAGCCATTACTTGGTAAAGAGTTTATTAGATTTTGAGGAGTATCAAATTCGAGTAATCTTCCTTCTCTTAGAATTGCGGTTTTATCACATATTAATGCTGCTTCTAAATCGTGAGTTATGATAAACATCGTCGTATTTAATTGCTGGTTTAACTTCTTTAGATAACTAAGTATTTGATAGCGCTTTGATGCATCGACACCAGTTGTTGGTTCGTCAAGAAATAGAACTTGGGGGTTATGAATTAAACCAATAGCCATTGAAAGGCGCTTTTTTTCCCCTCCACTCATTTTTTTTACTCTTTTTTTCCAAGTATCCTTAGGAATATCTAATATCCCGAATAGTTTTTCTGCTGTTAATTTAGCTTTTTTTTTATTCATGCCGTAAGTAGATGTAAAGACCTCAACATTTACCATAGGATTTAACTCAAAGTATAAATTTAATAGTTCTAATTGAGGTACGTATCCAATGTTGCTTAATATTTTTGAGTAGTTAGTTTTTTTACTAGGATTTAAACCAGTAACTGATACATTTCCATTCCAATTCTTTTTTTCAATTTGACAAGTCAAGACCCTTATAATAGTTGTTTTTCCAGCTCCGGAAATACCAAACATACCAATAATTTCACCCTTGTTTACGCTAAAAGACACATCATGAACTATTTGCTTCTTCCCAAATGTGACATTTAGATTTTCTACTGATACCATTGCATCTTCAGAAGTTTCGGGAATCTCCATTTTATACCTCATATTTTCTTCTTTGGAATAATATAAATGACGCAACTACCAGAATTAAACTTACACTTAATAACGCAAAAAAGTCAAAACCGAACACCGAGTTTCCTTTAGTGATTATTCCCGTAATTAAAGGGCTTCCATGAGACAAAGGAAGTATGTATGCAAAAACCTGTAAATAGATGGGCATAGCATCAATTGGAATGAATATCCCACTTAAAAGAATTAATACCAGGAATGTTGCTAAAAATAATTGGTTTGCTTGTGTCTTAGTTTTGCTTAAAGTGCTTATAAAAATACCTATTGCAAGACCCGTAAATCCTAAAATAAATAGTGAGAGAAAGAGATCAATGAATGAACCTACTAAATACAATCCAAAACTTAACGCGCTAATAATAAGTGAAAAACTTTGAATTATCAAAATACTTATATAAGTAATGTATTTAGCTGTTAGAATCTCAACTCTCTTGACGGGGGTAAGTAATAATCTAGCAACTGGTTTTTCTTGGACAACTGTCAAAATTGTTGAAACCATACCCACCCCAATAATCATGAAAGAGAGAACTAGTACCATCATGTAATTGTAGTTGAAACTATAACCCTCAGGAATTGAAAACTCTTCAAAACCATTTATTTCAAACTGAGGAGTTAAATTGTTTTGGGAGACGAAAATTTTAATCGAGTCATAAACCGCATTTAAACTTGCTTGAATTTTTTTTATATCTGACGAATCTGTTATACAATCTATTAATCCGGGATACCCCCATGTGATCAACTCCGAGAAATCAACAGGGATTGAAATAATAATTTTAATTTTTTTAGCAATCAAATAATTTCTTGCTGTCTCCATCGCGTAAATTTCTTCTGTAGCATTAAAAAATTGGACGAGGTTTAATAAATTCGAACTATTTACAGCTTCCAAATATTTGAGGTTATAATCATCCAGTTCTGATTCAGTAAAATTATTTTCTTCTATAAATGTATTGGAGTCATAGGATACCACTACACAATTTATAGGTTGCATAGTAGCGCCTGGATTACTAGAAGTTAAGCCTATTGCAACAACCACAAGAGGAGGAACAATCAAAGCTATAAAAATATTGAATTTGTCAGTCCATAGAAGACGAAATTCTTTTTTAATTTGCTTGAGTAATCTGAGAAGCCCTTTTTTCAAATTTAAATTCTTTAATTTGCTTGACTCCAAATTATTTTTGTTTTGGTTTTTTCTGCTACTGATTCTATTACACCTCCAGTTTTTTAAATTTATAAGAAATGTAAGCAACAGTTAAGAAAACTAACGAAATTAATAGGAGAGAAAGCATATGTTCTATATTTAAATTTAATCCTCTTAATGTAATATCTGTGATTAAAACAGACGCATGGCTTAAAGGAAGAAAGTCTGCAAGGAACCGTGCCCCACCTAATGATTCAGCAGGTAAAAGCGTACCTGAAAAAATAATCATTACAATAAACAACATCAAGTACATTTGATTAGCTCCTTGTTCAGTCGGACTAATTGCTGAGATAAATAGACCAATTGCTACTCCACTGAGACCAATCATGACCAAAACTAGATAGAAAGCAAATAGAGATCCTAAACTGTATAATCCGAAAAATGATGTCATTACAAATATCTCGGTGGCCTGTATTAGCATTATTACCGTATTTGCGATTAATTTACTAATGAGAATATCTCTCTTTGATGTAGGTGTTATAAGCATTCTTGGAAGCGGTCCTTCAGATACAATTGACAATGATGTTAGGTTCATTGTAGTGCCTATTATTATTATTGGTAAAATTAAAGAAAGAGAATAATTAAGTAGTTGAGATTCCCACGAAGGTACTCCAAATTCAAGGTGAGGGACCATTATGGTAAAATTTTCTAACATATTAATTTCTACTCGAAAAAGGGCTATTGGTTCTTGGAGAGCAACTTCGATCGCACCAACAGCACTTAAATCAGATCCATCGATATAGTATATTAAAACGGGGTTAGAATTATTTGCTATTGACTCAGAAAAATTCTGTGGAAGCACAATAAAAACATCTATTATATCGTTTTTTAATAAGGAAAAACATTGATTGACTGCTTGGTTATACTCTCCGCTATTAGTGCTATTGAAATAGCGATAAAGATCCCATGCTGTTGTATTGTGTTCCATTATTGAGATGAAAATGTTATCATACTCTGACGAGTTTGATGGAAAATTATCGTAAGTAGGCATTTCATCGCGACTAATTATTGCAGCAGTAAAAAATTTTGTAGGGCCAACGCCTGTTGTAAGCCCAAAAATAACGATAAGTATCATAGGAATAGTAAATAGAAGAATTAAAGTTCTTCTATCAGATTTAATTCTACTAAATTCTTTTTGGATTAATCCAGCTATAGTCATTAAGCTAAGTTCTCACAAAAGATAATATTGAAATTTCAAGAATTAATGAATAATTAAAAAATATATAACCTAATTTAATAAAAAAGTTATTGCCTAATTTGTTTAATAATTAATTTTTAGGACTATTTGCAAATAATTTACTGTTAGATAATGAAATCGTGTTTCTTATTTTCAAAAGCGCTCTCCTTTTTTTATCGTTAATGATGAATTTTCGAAAAATTTCATTACTATCGCTAATGAATTCCCAAAATTCTTCGTAAATCTCTTGTAAAGTCATATTATTTCTTTTATTAAAATTTTCTTCGAATTGACTTATTTTTTTTTTATAGATCGTTTTTTCTGAAATGTTTTCTGATATATCTTCTTCTGGTTTAATTGAATTGTAAAGGTCTAAGCTATTAACAAAGTGATCCTTATAGCTCGGCTTAAGTCTCTTATCCTTTTTGGTTTTTCCTGGATTTAATTGAAAATCTACTTTCTGATACCCACGAATTGAAAAATTTTTGTCCAGAAATAATTGAAAGTGGTGTTGACATACTTTATCTTTAGGAACCGAGATAGTAGTTAATTGAGACGCTTGATTGATTATAGATTTGGGAATCTGAATAATTTTTTTAGACTTACACACAGGACAAATGACTTCAATATACCTATTGATTGCTATTGTTTCCATTAGAAAATCAAAAACCACTGTATTTTTTCGTCTAACATTTTATCTATATCTTAGAATTTAAATACCCCTAATTTCGAAGACAATATGGTTTTAGTATGCTCAATAAGAAATTTAACGTTTACTAATCTCTTTCAAAAATATTCTTTTTAAAATAAATCTAAAAACTGGACTCCAATTTTTTTATAATCGACTTCGAACTCGTTTTAATTAATAAAACAACATATAAAATAATAAAATAAGAAGTGATTATTAATGGTTAATTGGGAACAAATTGCGGAACAAGCATTAGTATATTGGGAAGAATTCAACGCATGGTTTCTAGGAATGCCTATTTATGCTCAAGTTTTAGTAATTGTTGGGGTTGTAGCTTCCTTAGTTCTTGCGGTTATTCTTGTATACTATGCGTTAAAAGGCGTTGTATATTTAATTTACTACATCCTAAAAGGGATTTATTTATTAATAGAAGGAATCTTTGTTGGAATATACAAACTTTTTGAAGAGCTTTACTATGCAATTTCGGGAAAACCGAAACCTGTTAAAGCTCCTTCTGATAAAGAATGTTGCGAGCAGGTAGAGCCTCCCCAACAATCTTATGACGAACAAGAGATTATAATGCCGTCGCAAAAAGAAATTCAAATTGTTCAACCAGACGCTGTGTATTGTAGTGAATGTGGAAGTCAATACACGGAAATAATGCTTGAACAATTAAAAGAAAATGGAATTGCTTATTGCGTTTTTTGTGGAAAAGGATACAAATCCATTGAAGTTAAAGCAGAACAATACTAATTTTTTTTCTATTTTTTTCCTTATTTTTTTCTGAAAGTAACTAATGTGACTATTTGCGGACTAAATCTGATGATTAATTTTAAATAATTTTATGACAATGAAGTAATTACCGAATTTCGTTAATTATGTTGAAATAATATTAAAATTTGATAAAAAATGACAAATGAAAATACCAAAAAGAGTCCATATTCGGAAAAAATATGGCTTAAATCTTACGATGCTCACGTAAAACCAAAAATTGATCTAGAGTATTATTCTGTAGCAGAAATGATGAAACGCACTGTTAAAAAATACCCCAATAGTTTATGCTACGATTTTCAAGGTTCTTGTGCTACTTTTAAAGAAGCAGAAAAATATATAAACAGTTTTGCTAACTTTCTCGTTGAGAACGGTGTAAAAAAAGGAGAACGCGTTGTAATAAAGTTACCAAATCTTCCCCAATTTATCGTAGCGCTATTTGGAACTTTTTACGCAGGATGTGCTGCTTCAGGGATGAACTTTTTATTACAACCAAATGAAATAAGGTATCAGTTAAAAGACAGTGGAGCGGTTGCAATAATTACTTTAGACTCCTTTTATGAAGAAAAAGTAAGGGAAGCGCTCCAAACGGGAGACACAGATGTAAAAGTTGTGATTACTACTAATGTAGCTGATGTTTTGGACTTAGAACCCGCTATGAAAGAACAACTAATTAAAATAGGAAAAATCCCCCATGGAAAAGTTGAGCCAATTAATAGTATTAAATATTTTACCTATAAAGATATTGTAGAGAAATATCCAAACGATAAATCTCCTAATGTTGAAATAGGCCCTGAAGATGTTTTATTACTTCAATACACTGGTGGAACGACCGGTCCTCCAAAAGGAGCTATACTAACTCATCGAAATTTAATACAAGTAATGCAAATAGTAGCTCATTGGTTTGAACCTGGTGCTAAT
>Ga0209979_1002918_pt1 | contig 15670 bp, 16 predicted proteins | sample AnhtaG_FD_183114 | JGI IMG/M metagenome (GOLD analysis project Ga0209979, IMG submission 183114) | Deep subsurface microbial communities from Anholt, Denmark to uncover new lineages of life (NeLLi) - Anholt_01485 metaG (SPAdes) (version 2) | ecosystem: Environmental > Aquatic > Marine > Oceanic...
CTACCATGGTGTTGATGGTGTTCTTGAGCTCCAGGATCTCACCACTGGCCTCGACGGTGATCTGCCTGGTGAGGTCGCCCTGGGCCACCGCCGTGGTCACCTCGGCAATGTTCCGCACCTGGTCGGTCAGGTTGCTGGCCAGCATGTTCACGTTCTCGGTCAGATCCCTCCAGGTGCCAGAGACACCGAGAACCTCAGCCTGGCCGCCCAGCTTGCCTTCGGTGCCCACCTCACGGGCCACGCGCGTCACCTCCGAGGCAAAGGTGCCGAGTTGATCCACCATGCCATTGACTATGGTCCCTATCCGCCGGAACTCACCTCTTACAGGTCTTCCCTCAAGCTCCAGCGCCATTTTTTCCGATAGATCGCCTTCGGCAACGGCAGTGATCACGCGAGCGACTTCAGTAGTCGGTTGCGCCAAATTGTTGATGAGCGTATTGATTGAGCCGATGCTGGTCTCCCACGAACCGGTGACCGCTTCCAGCGAAGCTCGCTCTGTCAGCTCTCCTTCCTCACCAACAATTCTGCTGACCCGAACAATCTCGTTTGCCAGGCTTTCGTTCAGGCCGACGACGTCATTGAACGCTTCCCTTATCTCGCCCATGACGCCATTCTTCCCTAGCGGCAGTCGAACTGAAAAATCGCCTCTTTCGACACCCCTAAGGGCGTCCAACAGCAATCCTAGTTGGGCTTCAGCGTCAGGGCTCAGTTCGCCTGCACCCTTTCCGCTTACCGGGGTGCTCTCAGCCTGCTGCACTTCATCATCGTCCCGATCCTGGAAAAAGACCGAACGACCCGGCTTGCGTGCTTTCTTGATGTTATCCATTTTCTATCTCCTTTTTAATGATGAGTTGTTCAAATCTGGGTAACCACCCAGCCGCCCCCCTACCCCCCCCAATCCTGGGGGGGAAACTGTTCTGCTCCCCCCAATATTGGGCGGCTGGGGGGGCAGGCGACTTATACTCCTGGCGATTTTTGCATAGGCGCCTCCAATCCTACTTCTTGGCGCATGGTGGGAGATGGGAATCCCTTCTCTTTGCGCCTCGTAGATCTCTGTGGAGTTCGGAACGATAAACACCGTGTGGAACATTTCCCTCAGACTGGCCTCAACCTTCTGTGATGGATTACGCTGGCGGAGCATCCTGGAGAACAGATGGGCCCTGACATACCGAACCAAAATCACCGTGATTTGATTGATAGAGTGTCCGGCCATCCGCTTGATATCGCGAAACAGTGCTCTGAGATCCTCCAGGGCTTCCAGCGAGAAGATGCTTGGGTCTACAGGCACGACCACCTGATCCGATGCGCACAGGCCATTGATCATCAAGGGACCCGAGCTGGGCGGCAAATCAATCAGTATGTAGTCATACAATGATCTTACCTCTTCCAGAGCTCGGTTCAAGATGCCGGTTCTATTTCTGGTGCGCTGCACCAAGACCTCGGCCACAGCCAAATCCATCTCCGATGGCGCTACGTGGAGGTTCTCCACGTCCGTCTCCAGTATCACCCGCGTGATGGGCACACCTTCGTATCCGTCACACTGGGCCAGTACCACGTCGTACATGGAGTATGGCAGCGTCATCGCGTCAATGCCCAGCCCCGACGTGGCATTGGCCTGGGGATCAAAGTCTACCACTAGCACCTTGCTGCCGCTCTTGGCCAGGTAGCCGGCGATGCTCAGGCACGAAGTGGTTTTCCCCGTGCCTCCTTTGGTATTAGCGAAGACAATACACTCTGCTGTTTTTGACATTTTCCTGCCTTTCGTTTAGCCTGCCCCCCTGACCCCCCAATCCTGGTGGGGCTGCAGGCGATACTGGTGTCATTGCGAGCTGCTCCATAGCGCGGTCGCGCTACTCATAGGGGCGGAAACTCTAACTGTCATCGCGAGGCGGTGCTTTTCCGCCGAAGCGATCCCCAATTCGCGAGGTGGAGATTGCTTCGCAAAAACCGCTCGCAATGACACTGCCGTGCCTTGTTTCTTAGTAGGAGCGGAGCGACGAAGCAATCCCCACCGTTGCTTGCATTTGAGGGCAGGGGATTGGTTCGCTACGCTCGCAATGACACAAATGACACATTCGTCCCCTCAACTTAATGACATTGACTCCCCCAAGATTGGGGGAAAACCATGCCACTCCCCCCAGAATTGGGGGGCCGGGGGGGCTTGGCCTACCCGCCCATCCTGGCCGCCAGTTCCTCCAGTCTGTCAAGCTCGCCACGTACCCGTCGCTCGGTGGGGGTGCCGGTGACGATCCCTTGCACCCCCTCGAAGGGCTCCATCACCTCTATGCCCGCCGACGTGATGTGGTACTCCCGCAGGCTCTTGTCGTGGTCGCTGCCGCGCACCTTGAGGACGCTGATGGCCCGCGTGATCCGCGACGCCAATTCCACGTAGCGCAGCAGGATGATGCTGTCGGCGATGAAGCCGACGCCGTGCTCGCTGAGGGTCACGGTGCCGAATAGTTCGGCGATCTCGTTGGTCAGCAGCGCGGTGATGCCCTGGGCGCGGAAGAAGTTGGCCAGGGAGTAGGTGTAGTCCTTGAAGCGCACCTTGTCCGGCGTGGCCATCTCAATGTCCTTCAGGCCATCAACGACCACGCGACGGGCGCCCAGCTCGAGGATGGTCTCCTTGATGTGCGCGGTGTGCCGTTCAACGATTAGCTCGACGGGGGAGGTGTAGAGCACTTTGAGCAAGCCCTGGGCTTCCAGGTCCGCCAGGTCCCAGCCAAAGCCCCTGGCCAGAGACGCCAGGTGGCTGGGTGTCTCCTGGAAGCTGACGAAGACGCAGGGCTCCTGGCGCTCGGTCCCGTTGACGGCGAAATGGAGCGCCAGCAGCGTCTTGCCCACGCCGGCTCCGCCGGCGATCAGGGTGATAGAGCTATGGGGGGAGCCCCCCTTCAGCATCTCGTCCAGCCCCGCCACGCCCGCGGACAACTTTTCCCTGCCGACCTCGTAGGCAGAGGGCATGACTGGCGTCGTGATGCGTGGGTAGATAGAGAGGCCGGCCGGGGAGATGGTGAAGGGGTGCCGGCCGACGAAGAAGCCCCGCCCGCGTATCTTGTGCACATCCAGGAAACGCACGCGGTTCAGCCCTTGCTCCTCGAAGCTCAGGAAGATGATCCCGTCGGCGATGGCAAAGATGGGCACCTCGGCCATGTCGTCAGGCGAATATTCCCCCACCAGGAAAGCGGTGCACATCGAGCTCACCAGGTTGACCGCCAGGTTGTAGGCGAAGATCCGCAACTGTTCGGTGCTGGCGACGATGTCGCTGATAGCCTTGAAGGAGTCCACCACCACCAGCCGGGCATTTTCTTCGGCGATGGCCTGGTTGATGGTCTGGATCACCTGGGCCAGCGGCTGGGTCTGGATGGCCTCGCCGATGTCCCGCACCAAGATGCTGCTGAACATCTTCTTGGGGTCATAGAAGTCGAAGTCCTGCAGGTAGGCCAGGAACTTGACCCTGGGCTCGGAGATGGTGGTGAAGTAGATGGCGCGGTAGTCCGGGCGGGCGTTGGCGAAGAGCATCTGCAATGCCAGGATGGTCTTGCCCGTGCCCGGCGCCCCGCCGATGACGTTCAGCGAGCGCAGGGGGATGCCGTCGGGAATGATGACCTGGTCCAGGGCCGGCAGGCCCATCCAGAACGTTCCTGCCGTGGGTTTGATTTTAGCCATGTTTGCCTCCTATCCTTTCCACCGATACGCCCTCACCCCGGCGGCGCTCTCGACCTCGACGAAGCCCTGCTCCAGCAGGGATTCCAGCGCCTCCTGCACCTCGGCCTGGCGCAGGGAGAGGGTGCGGGCCAGTTCCGCCGCCGAGGCCTGACCACGGCGGGCCAGGGCCTCGACCACTCGATTCTCCGCGCTCACCCAGGCCCGTGCCCGACCCGCCGCCGGTTGCTCGAAGGGCTGGGGTTGGCCGGAGAGCACGCTCACCCAGTCGCCAAAGCTGCCCAGGATGTGCAGGCCATCGGCGGTGATCTCGAACTCGCGCACCGCCTTATCGTGATCCCGCCCGCGCATCTTGAGCACGCTGATGCCCCGCCTTGGGGGCATCTTGTGCCACCTCGTGAATCGCCTTGAAGGAATCAATGGCCAGGATGGTCGGAGAGTACTCTTCCATGTACTGTTCGATCTCGCGAGTGACTCCATTCAGTCCCTGCTCCAACAGCAGGCTGCCGATGTCCAGATAGATCACGTTCTGCCCCACCCGATCGGGATCGAAGAAGGCGAACTGCTGCTGGTAGCGCAGCATCTTCACCGTGGGCTCGGAGACGGTGACCAGGTAGGGGGCGCGCTCATCGCGGCGGGCGTTGTGAAAGACGATCTGCTGGGCCAGGATGGTCTTGCCTGTGCCCGGCGGCCCAGCGATCACGTTGACCGAGTTGCGCGGCAGGCCGCCCCTCAGGATGGCATCCAGACTGGGGATGCTAGTCGAGATCTTTTCCAATTCCTTCATGAAGAGCGCCTCCCTTCGATCTCCTTGATCAACTGCCGCACCAGGATGTCGCCGGTCAGCATGGCCAGGATGTCAATGAGGTTGGCGATGAGTTCCTTGAGGGCCTCGCGGATGACCTCTCGCTCCTCTTCCCCCACCCGCTGACGCAACACATCAAAGGAAATGCCCTCGTTGGTCACCTAAAGGTGACTCATTAAGGGATACGTCTCCTTGGTCAGCGCCAGGGCGCGCTCCATAATCGCCATCACCGTCACCCGGCCCAGGGTGGGCAGGATGCGGTTCCAGATGGTCTGGAGAAGGTCTTCGTAGATTTCCAGCACCTCCTCCTTGCGCGCCTGGCTGACCCGTTCTGCAACCATCTTTTCCGCCACTTCGTGGCCCGGCCTCTCCTCGGGCCCCTTCTGCCCTGCAGTCATGATTTTCTCCCTTCTACGAATCTGCCAATAAACGAAACAGCGAATCTGCCTGTTCATTCGCCCATTCGCCCATTCGCTCATTCGCTTTTACTCACCGGCCACAAGCCGGCCTACTTTCTCCACAAACTCCTCGGTGTTCAGCGGCTTTTCCATCAATAGCCAAGGCCAGGAAGCCTACTAGAACGACCATCGCCAGAGCTGCAATAACCAGCGCCTGCCCCTTTTGGGTACTATCCAGCTCTCTCGACATCTCCTCGCTCTTTCAATGTAGAATCTGCTGGGCTGCCCGCTGTCGGAGGGCAATCGTGTCTCCTCCCACAATTGCCTGGAGGAAAGGGGTCAGCAAAGTGTGGTTGTAAGTAACTATGACGGTGATAGTCTCTGCATCACGATCAACCACCACCATGTCTCGTTCTATGGACACCAATCCTCCGCTGGCTCCCACTACACGGTCTTTGATCTCACCTTCGCTCTTGTCAGGGAACGCGGCTCCGTAGGCTGCGCCCTCGGCTGCGGCGTCGGCCATGGCGATGTAGGCGAAATAGGCCCGCCCCAGGTCAAGCACGCCGGCCAGGATGAGGGCCAAGGCCAGGCCCACGAGGGCCAGCTCCACCAAACCCTGTCCACGTTGGTCCTCAATCCATGCCTGTGACATAAGCAGCCGATGAACCATGGGGATGGCCCTGACTTTCACTCCCCTCCCAATATCGTTCGCGCTGAGACCATCTCAATGTGCAGCGGGCCTATGAAATCGGCGATCAGAGGAGTGAGCAGAGCGAGATCGTGGGTTGCTACCACTACGACTCGATGGCCAAAAGCGGGCTCTGTATCGTAGCTCACTGCAATGGAGATTTGATCCGGCGGCGTCAGAGCCACTTTGGCGCGGGCAGCCCCCATGATGCCGTCACTGTCTTCTGGATGCACCATCCCGTATCGCGCTCCCTCCCGGGCCGCGTTGGATACCTCGCTGTAGATCAGAAAGGCGCGGCCCAGTTCGATGATGCCAAAGAGCATCAGAAGGATCACAGGCAGGGTCAAGGCCAGCTCCACCAGGCTCTGACCCCGGGAAGCGGATGGCCCTATGTTCCTGCTGTCAAGTCCCTGCTTCCCCACATGCTCTCCAGTTCGTGTCTTCCGCTCTCTTTCGCCTTTTTCTTCTTCTCTGGACTTGGCGAGCAGAGCCCCATCCACCCAGATGGGGCTCTACTGCCGGAACGCTTGACCAGGTATGGAGTCGGATCTACTACTAGCCCCCAATCCCTGCCGCGATCTGGGAGAAGGTGCTGGCCACTCTGCCTCCCAACAGGGTCAGGGCCGCGATCGCGACGATGGCGATGAGGACGAGGATCAGCGCGTACTCCACCAGTCCCTGTCCGGCCTCCTCGTGGATCTTGCTCCTCAACCAGGTCATCCAATAGGCCAACATGATTTTTTCTCCTTTCTCACCTTCTGATAAGATGTGATCCGACCGACAAAAGATGATCTTTAAGAAGCTGAGTTGTGCGTTACTCCATCACCTCCTTTGCCTCCGACGCTTGAAGCCATTCTGATGGCTGGCCCTTTTCATCCGCTGAGTTCTTTAGCCGCTTCCGCTGATTGAGGGGATGACTTCGTGTACTCTCCAGATATCTTCTGAGCATCTCTGTGCAATAACGTCGATGGCCGCCGGGAGTGCGATATGGCACCAGATGCCCCTCTCGCTCGATCTTGCTCAAGGTGAACATGCTCACGTGCAGAAACTCGGCCGCTTCCTTGGCGGTTAGTAGAGGTGTGAGTTCTTTTGAAGCTATATCATTCTCCCCTAAAATCCGGTGGTCACCCTCTTGTGTGTTGGTGGCATGTACAGTACAATAGTGTGGCTGACACGTGGATGGCTGTAGCCAATCAGTGGAGGGTGAGATATGAGTACAGAAGCGCGAGTAGTCGCCACTCAATGGGGTGACGGCCACCTATCGTGCATCATTATAACACAGGCCTTGGGGTTTGTCTGTAGGGAGAGTTTGACAGGTGGTGTGGGGAATACTGGACAAATAGCTGAGGTTTGGCCATCTCTGTCAAAATCGCACATCTTGCAACGGATAGGGGCGTGGTGGAGCAAGGAAGAGGAGATTGACATCGTGAGGGTGAACCAGGAAAGGAGAAGTGACCCTGCTCAGCAACGGGGAGCGGTGGGGATGAGCGAAATCCAGTTCGTAAGCCCTCTCCTCTCCCAGAGTTGGGCTATGCATTACCCATAAATCGAAATGTAGAGCTGGTGGGATTGGCGACCGGTCCTCACCATCCCCCCAGCCCCCTTCCTCTCCCTAATTTGGGAGAGGAAGGGGGTGCCGAGCGGAGCGAGGCGGGCGAAGGTAAGGCTGGACGGCCGTTCCCAACTGATAAGCCACTTATGGGTAATGGACAAGCAAAGGTTACTACTCAGGCATAGTTGGTAGAGGGGTACGGGGAGAGGTAAGGGCTTGCTCCAGCGGCGTCAGCCCATGCTGGATGGCGAACTTGACCAGGCTGGGGAGGTCGCTGATGCCCAGCTTGTGCATCAGCCGGCTGCGGTACGTTTCCACGGTCTTGGTGGAGAGGAAGAGGATGTCGGCGATCTCGGCGCTGGACTTGCCCTCCACGACCAGTTGCAGGACTTCCCGCTCGCGGGGGCTGAGGCGCTCCAGGGGACTCCGGGGCTCGGCGGCCTGGCGCTGGCGCACATAGTCGTCAATCATGGTCTCGGTGATCCTCTGGCTCACGTAGCGGCGGCCGGCGTGGACAGCACGGATAGCGTCCACCACCTCCATGCCAGCCGATTCTTTCAGCAGGTAGCCCCGCGCCCCGGCCTGCAGAGCGCGGAAGATGTGCTCAGCGGTGGAGTGCACGGATAGGATGACGACCTGCGTGGAGGGGCAGGTCTGGCGGATCTGCTGCGTGGCCTCGATGCCGTTCAGTTCCGGCATGGCGATGTCCATGATCACCACATCAGGGCGCAGTTGTTGTACCTGACGCACGGCTTGGCGTCCGTCCGCGGCATCGCCGACCACGGTGATGTCGGCCTGGGCCTCCAACAGGAAGCGCAGACCGTCGCGGACAATAGTGTGGTCATCGGCCAGGAAGACGCTTATACATGGGATCACCTTCCCACCTCCACCACAACCCGTGTCCCCTGCCCCGGGGCGGACTCCACCTGCAGGTGCCCATCCACTGCCTGAGCCCGCTCCCGCATGGTGATCAGCCCCCACCCCGGCCGCTCTCCTGGCCGACGGGGCGCCGTGGGGTCGAAGCCGTCGCCGTCGTCGGCGATGGTCAGGCGGACTCCCCCGGCCATGCCCTCCAGCATCATGGTCACTTGGCGGGCCTGGGCATGCTTGGCCACGTTGGTCAGCGCCTCCTGGGCGATGCAGAACAGGGCCATCTCCACGGCTGGTGGCAGGCGTGGCGCCAGCTCTTCCCCTTGCACCACCGTGGCCACGGCGGTGCGCTGCGAGAATCGCTCGCCATACCAGCGCAGCGCGGCCAGCAGTCCGTAGTCGTCCAGCACCGGCGGGCGCAAGTCGGCCATCACGTCCCGGATGTGCTCCGCCGTCTCCGTAACCAGCCTCAGGGAGTCGTCCAGCCGGGCAGCCATCTTCGTCGCCGATTGGGCAGACAACTGGCTGCGCACGACGTTCAGGTTGATGCTCAGCGCGGTCAGGTTCTGGCCGGCCCGGTCGTGCAGTTCCTGGGCCAGCCGTTGCCGTTCGGCTTCCTCCACATTGGCCAGCCATGCAGCCAAGGCGCGGAGTTGTTCGCGCTGCTCACTGACCGAGCTGAACAGTCGTGCGTTCTCGATGGCGATAGCTGCCTGGTTGGCGAAGGCGGTGATCAACCCTATCTCCGCTTCGGAGTCCTCCCCGGCCAACGACCTAGCTAAGGCCACCACCCCCACCCTCCTGTCTTTGACCAGCAGCGGCACCACGGCCAGGGACTTGAAGGTGGTGATCTTCTCCAGCGGGATCAGCACCTCCAGACAGCGGGCACGTTGGCGCATCTCCGAGACGTCGGGCACGAAGATGGGCTCTCCAGACAGGACGGCATCGGTCAGCCAGTTCCGGCCCACGACGATGGGGATGCGGACGGCGTCAGCCTTCAACGCCAGAGCACCCTCCAGCGCCGACACATCCTCCTCGCTCACGCTGACCATCACCTTGCTCTCCAGGGTGTCCTCTGCCTCGTTGACCACCAGGATCCACACTGCGCTACTGCCCAGCGCTTCCACGGCCCCTCGCCCGATGCGCCGCAAGACCTCGTCCAGGCCGAGGCTGCTGGTCATAGCCGCACTGGCCTCTTGCAGGGCCAGCAGGCACTGGTTAGCCTCTTCGACCTGCACCATCTTGTCTTCCAGCTTGCGGATGAGGGCCTCGCTGTACTCCTTGAAGAGGACCGCTTCCTCCTCCACCGGCTGTCGAGGCGTGACCAGTCCGCTCGCCTTGCACTCCTCAATGACCTCCCGCAGCATCCCCAGAAACACGTCCGGCTCTACCGGCTTGACAATGAACCGCTCGGCCCCCAGGCTCAGGGTCAGTTCCTCGTCCTGGGGATCGGTGTAGGTGGCAGTGTAAAAGACGAAGGGAATCTCTTTTAGTCGGTCGTCCCCCTTCCACTGGCGGCACAGGGTGAAGCCGTCCATGACCGGCATCAGGATGTCGCTGATGATCATGTCAGGTCGTTCGGCCCTCGCCTTTTCCAGCGCCTCCTGGCCGTTTGTCGCGGTGTCAACCTGGTAGCCATTTTTCTGCAAGAGGAACCGCAACATGTAGAGGGCCTCTTCATTATCGTCCACAATCAGTATCTTTGTCATAACACAGCTCCACCAAGCTTCAAGAGCTTGGAGTTTGGGACTTGAACCTTGAAGCTTTTAAGTACTCCGCCACCTCTGCCATAAAGGTGTCCGGATTGATGGGTTTCTCGATGTAGCCGTTACAGCCCGCAGCCAGTATCCCCTCTCGATCGCCCACCATAGCATAGGAGGTAAGGGCCACGATGGGTATGTCCTTAAGCTCTGGCATGCTCTTCATCCTCCTAGCAACCTCGTAACCATCCATGACGGGCAACTGTATATCCAATAATATCAGATTCGGCCTCTCCTGGACTGCCTTCCCGATCCCTTCCAGGCCATCTCGGGCTTGGATGACCTCGTAGCTGTTCTTCTCCAGGATGAAGGTGACCAAGTAGAGGTTCCGCTCGTTGTCCTCGATGACGAGGATTTTGCCCTTCATACCTACCCTCCTCTCCGCTCCGCAACACGAAGGACACGAATTCTATCAGTGTGATTTGCGTTTTTCTATCGGTAATGTGAAGCTGAACTTACTCTCCACTCCGTATTCACTCTCCGCCCAAATCTCGCCCCCCAACATCGTCACCAGCTTCTTGCAGATGGCCAAACCCAGCCCAGTGCCCTCGTGCTCACGGGTGATGGTGGCATCGACCTGGCGGAATACCTGGAAGAGCTTACCCATGTCTTCGCGCTTGATGCCGATGCCTGTGTCCTGCACGCTGACCTGCAGGTGCTTGCCAACTATCGCGCCTTCGATCCGCACCCAGCCCCTCTCCGTGAACTTGATGGCGTTGTTAACCAGATTGAGCAAGATCTGCTCCACCCGCCGCCTATCGCTGTAGATTCGCCCCGCCTCTGGCGAGAGGGCCACCGCCAACTCCAGCCCCTTTTGCTCGGCCAGAGGAGAGACTGTTTTGACCACCTTGTTGATGAGGCTGGCGACATCGAACTCTTCCTTGACGATCTCCACCTCCCCGGCCTCGATCTTGGAGAGGTCCAGGATGTCGTTGATGAGGGCTAGAAGGTGCTTGGCGCTGTCATAGACCATGTTGAGCTGCTTCTCCTGCTCCGGGTTGAGTGTCCCGGCCATCCCCTGCAGCATGATGCCGGTGAAGCCGATGATGGAGTTGAGCGGCGTGCGCAGCTCGTGGGACATGGTGGCCAGGAAGGTGGACTTCAGCCTATCCAGCTCTTTCAGGCGGGTGATATCGGCCAAGCTGAGGAGGTAGCCCTCGTGGAGGGGGGCGACCCCCAAGAGGATGTCCCGAGCGCCGTCCTTGCCCCCAAGGGTCACCTCCACCGGGGCCTCCCGCTCCCCCGTGGCCAGGGCTTTGTACAGGGGGCTTCCCTCACCCCACAGCTCCGGGCCAAAGACCTCGGGCAAGCGCTTGTCCAAGACCTCTTGGGAGGTGTAGCCGGTGATGGCCTCTGCCCCTGGGTTCAGGGTGACTATCCGCATCCTCGGATCTACCACCATGATGCCGGCGAAGACCTCCTGCAGGATGGTCTCCGTTCTCTCCTCCTCCTGGAGGGCCTCTTGATAGAGCCAGGCGTTCTGAATGGCCACGGCGGTCTGGTTGGCCAGGGTGGTGAGGGTAAGCTGCTCATCCGGGGAGTAGGGGACCTCGGAGAGCTTGGCCCCTAGGATGAGGATGCCGATCAGCTCTTCTCGGACCAGCAGGGGGACGAAGAGCTCCGCTTCGATCCTATCCAGGTCCTCGCGGTCCTGGGACCACAGGGCCTTGAACTGAGGGAGCGTATCCAGGTCGTGGCGGGTGAGGGCCCCTTTATAGCTGGCCATCCATCGCGCCACGGGGTGGTCCTCGCGGAAAATGACTCCCTCCTCCAGCCCCGTTTGTCCCTTTTGGGCGACTAGATGAAACCGGGGATTCTCCTTCCCTTTCAGCATGATACATGCCTGTTTGACGTGCATGGTTGCCATGAGTCTGTCTAGTAGGAGAGAGGTCAGCCTCTTGATGTCGAGGATGGAGGTCGCCGACTCGCTCAGCTCTTGCAGCATGAGTTGGGAGTCGTACTTTTCGCGGAAGAAGAGCCGGTCAATCAGCAACTGGGCTCTATCACGCATGGGCTGAAAGGCCACGGCGATGGCTGACGCGACAAGGATGGCGGGGATGAGGGAGCCATAGAAGAGGGTGCGGAATGCACTGCTGAAGATGAAGACGATGAAGAGGTAGACCCCGGCAATCAGGGCGGTGAGAGAGGAGTACACCAGCCCTTTGCGGATGACGAGGGTGATGTCCAGGAGTTGGTAGCGGAGGATGGCGTAGGTGATGAGCAGGGCATTGATGAGGTTGGCGGCGATATCAATGGGATACCGTCCAATTCTTGGCATCAGGTTGACTAGGCCAGCTACCATCACTAAGCTAAGGCCTAAGACAGGATATTGCATCCTGCGACGGTAGGTTTGAGCTCGACTTTTCAAATAGCGTGTTATCAAATAGTATAGCGCTATACCGTAACAAAAATATCCGTACATCCCCATGACAGGAGTACCAGGACCGATTTCATAGTAAGCTTCACCCCCTTTGAAATAGCTGTTCCGAGTCATGAGCCCTTGTAGATTGGCCAAAACCAAAACGACCGCCAAGCCATATCCAAGGTAAAGAAGGAAGTTTTTCCGTATACCTAGAAACACATAGACGAAGTGGAAAAATGTGATGAAGGTGCCTATCACACCTGCAACTAAAATCCGGTTCCAAAAGAGAGAGGCCTGAAGCCGCCACATAAATGAGCCGATACTCCATATTGCATTGGATAGAAGATACCCCAAGAAGACCTTGGTCAGTTTGCTCCTATCACCTCTATGGAAAACAATGGTCATTAGCAAACAGTAACTCAATAGCGTGACCAAGGGAATTATCAACAGTATCATTCTGTGCATAGGAATGTCTCCATCAACGATTTTGTTGCGCATTAAGGAAACAACTTGCCCATCCCACCGGGTACTGTCAAATTATCCAACTCGGATGGGCTTGACCGCTGGAGCAAAATTGGAGCTGCCCGTAGTTTCTAGAGAGAGCTTTGATCAGCCATAGCGCTCAGTTGCAAGAGAAGATCAATGACCTTCTGAGAATGCACCACATGCGGCGGTTTGAAATGAGCTGGCTCTGCACCTGCCGCTTGCCTGTCCAGCAAGTAACGGTGGAAAGTCCCCGGTGTCAAAATTGTCACTCGTAAAGGTTTGTATTGCAGCATCTCTTCAATATCAGCATAGTCTGCGTCGACTTCCTTTAGGCCCTGATCAATAGCATCCTCAACCGCCTCTCCGCACTGGATGTCCCCTTTGGGCTCAAGATACAGATGCAAAATAGGATGTTGATCGTGGATCTCCTTCCTTGCAGTCCAATCTTCGTAACGCACTTCTGACCTCTCTAATGCCTGCCAGATAGTTCTCTCAGTCATTCTAGTGAAACCCGCTAGATCGATGATATCATCACATCTGGACTCGAAAACCATCTGAGGAATATCTATACCAAGTTTCTCATTGCACAATGCGGTGATTTTGATCATGTCACCAATTCTATACCGAAAGAATGGGCCAATTCTGAGGCTTGTGGTCACTATCTCATATCGCTTGCCTGCTTCGACTTCATTCAGCAGAACTGTGCGTGGTTGATAAGAGGGATCTGCTTTCGCTTTCAAGTGCTCATCCTCTGGGATAAACTCGAGGAAACTCATATCTGGCAGGAAGGTCATGCCTTCACGATCCCAAGTTTGCATCGCGATGAGATGGATTTCTGTCCCACCGTATATTTCGATAGGGGCCTTCCCCCAATACTCTGCTATTCTACTCTTGAATACCGAGGTGTCAGTCCCTCCTGTCACTATTGCTTTGACATCCCAGAGATCCTTAGGATACATAGGTCTTCCTGCTAGTCGGCTCCTGATAATCCCTCTGCTGAGTCGATAAATAGTCTTAGGATGCAGCATCTCTTTGGAGAATGCCGTTTTCTGCTCTGCTTGCCCACTGAACTGCTCTCCCATCTTCACGAGAACACTTGCAAGTCCAAAGTAAATATCAATCCCTTCCCTAAATCCCAGACTAAAGGCTGCTTTCATACGTTCTTGAAAGGGCATCTTTTCTGCCTCATCTTGGGGAGGCAGTAAGTCGAAGGGAAACGCTTTCGTCATGGCATGGGCAATCCAGCCAAAAACATAAGGACGGGGCGCCATAGTGAAAGGTATTTTGTCATGCTCCTGGAAAACAAAATCTCCGCGATCTTTGCAAGAGGCAAACATCAGAAGAGCCATCACATAGGGTCCTCCTGTTGCCTCCCAACCCTCTCGAAAGATGGGAGCCCACTTGCATTGATACTCTCCCGATCTGCCAGATGTCCGCATCCACAGAGCCGGTTTCTCTGGCAGGACATCTTCTCTCTTCTCCGGCAAGTAGGGGATATAATCGGCATAGGTGGTCAGGGGCACCCTCTGGCGGAATTCCTCCGCACTACGAGGCAGCGGTTCCCCCATGATCTTCTTGCCCAATTCACACCGACCAAACCACTGGATCTGCTCCATCAACAGTCGCTTCTGAATGTTCATGAACTCTTCTAAACTGAGATCAATGAACCCGCAGTACTTTTCCCAAAGCTCCTGTGTCCTTCCCTGCCTCAATAGCTCAATCGCTGTTGCCATTTTGCCCTCCTTTGCTCTATGTTGTGTCTATTGGATGGGTTTGAGTTGAATTAGGTACAGGCTGCCTCAGCCACTTGCCAGCTGAGAGGAACCGCCCTCAAATCCGAATGTCTGCAGACACGTGACAATGCTCTTCCCCGTCGGAACAACCATCGGCGTCTCTTGTTGATACTGACGATACTTCGGAAACATCCGAGGAAAGTAGTGAACATCCTGCACCCACACGTAAAACAGATCCATGAGGAACCATACGGGGGCAGCGATGAGGAGAAGACGGACATGCGATACGAGGATCAGAGCGATCAGAAGCAAGCCCAACCACAGCACCCCGGGATGACGAGACAAGGCGTAGGTTCCAGTGGTAACTAACCTGTCTCCTACCCCTCCTTCAGCATACGTCTGGCGAAAGGGTATTTCAATGAAGAGGGAATAGATCAACAGAAGCGTGGCTATGACGAGAAGCGGCCAGCCCAACCAGGTAAGCGGAGCTGGCAACCAGAATCGGGGGGAGGTGCGCAGAAGACCGTAGAAGGCATACCCCCAAAGCAGAAGGGCCACCAAGCCAATGGCCTGCTTGAGATACCGCCATTCCCTCAGTGCAGCCAGGTCGAAGAACCCGGCAATGACAAAGGCTACAACACCCAAAGCTATGTATCCCATCCCTGCCGCCTCAGGGGCTATCACTCCCCGATTCATTAAAAATTCATTAAGAAATTGTTACAATTTCGTTAAAACATTATACACCGAAAACGCCTATTTGCCAAATGGAATGTGTGATGGGTATAACGCAAAACTGTCGGTGACCGAGCTGGGGGCGGATTTGACAAAGCTGGAGGAGTTAAAGCATCCTCCTTGCTACCAGTTGCTACCTGATCATCACAGGAAGGAGGCAAGCCATGGCTCATCCAATGTCCCGTGCCCAGCGCCGCGCAGCTTTCTTGGAGTGTACTGTCCAGATGTCTGATGCCCTGGAAGAGTGGTACGACGAACATCCCGACGCCAGTTTCGGGGAGATCGAGGCCGAACCGCCACGGCAGCGTCGGGAACTAATGGGCCAGGCCCTGGCTATCTTGATCAACGGTCGGGATCGTGGCTTTCAACTGGAAGCGCCTCCGTGTGAGAAGTGTGGGCAGCCCATGGAGTTCCAGCGGTATCGGCCCTGGACCATCTACGGTTTAGAGGGGGACACGAAGCTAGAGCGTGCCTATTACCTCTGCCCCAACTGTGCGGGTGGTCACCCTCTTGTGTGTTGGTGGCATGTACAGTACAATAGTGTGGCTGACACGTGGATGGCTGTAGCCAATCAGTGGAGGGTGAGATATGAGTACAGAAGCGCGAGTAGTCGCC
>Ga0209979_1002919_pt1 | contig 15665 bp, 14 predicted proteins | sample AnhtaG_FD_183114 | JGI IMG/M metagenome (GOLD analysis project Ga0209979, IMG submission 183114) | Deep subsurface microbial communities from Anholt, Denmark to uncover new lineages of life (NeLLi) - Anholt_01485 metaG (SPAdes) (version 2) | ecosystem: Environmental > Aquatic > Marine > Oceanic...
CGTCCGCAATGTGCTGAGCAATCTGAGCTCGAAGGAGTTCTTCTGTCCTGGTTCGACGCTCAAGGTCACGTTCGATAATAACCACCCCTTGGCCTATGGAATGCCTTCAGAAGGTTTAGTTCTCTTCCGGAGCAGCCCGGTATTCGATATTACACCAGGCCAGCAAAATGAAAACTACAAGACAGTTGTCCGCTACATCAACAGGGATATCCTTCAAAGCGGCTGGCTGATAGGGGAGGAGCACTTGTCAAATAAGGCGGCGATGGTCTCTGCTAAATATGGAAAAGGCCAGGTGGTTCTAATCGGATTCAGGACTCAGCATCGAAGCCAGACTCACGGCACGTTCAAGCTGCTCTTTAATGCCTTGATCCGCTGAGGATAAAATATCACACGTGTGTGTTCAGTCAGGTGTGGAAATAGCAGATAGACAGATTATCAGCGATTATTTTCAATATTTATAACGATTATTTCATAAAGAAAGTTACTTTGTAGATTTTAAATGTGACCTCTGTCTGTTTCATTTTAACTTTCCTAATCATTACCTATCTTTTTATATAATAACAACTTAAGGTAACAATGTTAAGTAATTCATGTGTTTTATGTGGTAAATACAGGCTCAAATTATTCATTAAAAAATAGGATAAACATGTGAATATGTAGGCATCTCAGTCTGAGCAGGGAAGAGGTGTTTTGAGAGAGTAAGAATATCTTACAGAATTATTGCCGGCTGAGCTTCGCACTGATGAGCCGGTTTAGACTGATTCCTTCCTCTTCAGCTTGCATAGATAGGTTTCGGTGAATTTCAGGTGGAATCCTCACCATAAATTTACCACTGAATTTTTTACTGGAAAAAGGTTCAGGGGGAGATTCTCCGTTGGTTTTCATATCTTTAATAACTTTTTCAACAACTTCTCGTATTCCTTTTAAAGCTAAGTTTGGACTTTCAGCCAGCCAGCTCAAGCTCGGAAATTCGACACATAGACCGACATATTCCTTATCTTCTTCAGACCAGGTGATTCTGTATGTATATCGATCACTTTTTAACATCATCTTCAGACTCCAAATTTTCTATGGCTAAAATAACCCTTATAGTATACATATATATGATATCACTATTGATACTATTGTCAAGTGAATTTTATGATTATGCCATTTAAAAATTAAAAGTGCACTTTTAAACTTTAAATGCCATTGTCAAGCCTCATAATTGACTTCTTTTACTAATAACTAGGGAAGAGTTTGATTTATCTATGTGAAAGATTGAGATTGCTCGGTCTTTATCAACGTTATCTTATTAAGAATAGAAATAACACAAAATAATGATAGATATGAAATAATAATTAATTTTTACTGTTGAAAAATGGCTCCATATGTGGTACCAATAAAATATGTCGGAGTGAATCATGAATAAACATGCGATTTCAATCAAATGGAGCAATGAAGACAATGGTTTTATTGCCGCGATTCCCGGAATACAAGGACTTAGCGCTTTTGGTAAAACTCGAGAGGAAGCTCTATCCGAATTGGATATTGCGTCTGAAGCGTATTTTGAGTCCTTAAAAAAGTCTGGCAGGCAATTACCTGATGAAGAAAAAATTATCACCTACAGTGGACAAATCCGCCTCAGAATGCCCAAAAGCCTTCATGCAGCTCTTGCCAGCGGCGCAGCGAACGAAGGCGTTTCTCTTAATACACATATAATCACTTTATTGTCTGAAAGACATGTTGAGAGAAAGATGCTCAAAGAAGTCGCAGCTTTAAAAAGAATGCTTGAAATCATGAATTCACAGATAATGTCTGGTACGTACAACGCAAGCAATTCTATTCATAAAATTGAAGAACGTAGAGATAAATATCGCGGTAAAAAAAACAAAAAAGCATAGCTTTATCCAAGACCTAAAGAATAATTTCCCACAGTGCGATAGGGGAGAGACCTATATTGATAAGCCCTCATATCTCAATAAATCAAAATATATTCCCAAAAAGGGAACTTATTCCTTGACATTCTTTTGGGAACTCTTTATATTATTAGTGTGCGTGTAATATCGAAAAAGACACTTGTTGAATATTATGAAAAGCACAAAGAGATAAAAAGCCAGCTAGAAACATGGTATCACGAAGCAAAAAATGCAGAGTGGAAGAATCCTCAAGAAATCAAACAAAAATACGCATCAGCAAGCATAATTGGAGGAAATAAAATCGTATTTAATATAAAAGGGAATAAATATCGACTTGTGACAGAGATAAATTATCGAATGAAGATTGTTTATATTAAATTTATCGGCACTCATAAAGAATATGACAAGATCAATGTGGAGGAAATATAATGACTTACAAAATAATTAAAACTGAGGAAGACTATCAAAACGCATTATCCCGCATTGATGAGTTAATGAATGCAGGATCAAGCACTCCCGAAGGGGATGAATTAGAGCTTTTAGTTACTCTTGTGGAGCTTTATGAAGAAAAAAAATATCCAATAGAAATGCCTGATGCTGTCGAGGCTATTAAGTTTAGAATGGAACAGCTAGGATTAAACCAACAGGCTATCGTTCCTTTTTTAGGTAGTAAAAGTAAAGTTTCCGAAGTCCTTAACAAAAAAAGGCCTCTTTCGCTTTCTATGATGCGAGCTCTTCATAAAAGATTAGGTATCCCAGCGGAGATATTGCTTCAAGAACAAGGCCAAGATTTTCCTGAAGAAATTCCAAAAATAGACTGGGCCCGCTTTCCAATACACGAAATGATAAGTCTAGGCTGGATTCAGCCCCAAAAAAACATAAAAGGAAATGAAGAGGAGATTATGCGGGGATATATTCAAGAAGCCGGAGGTATGAACAGATTTTCCCAATTATCATTTCGAACAAGTAGAAGTCCGATAAAAAAATTAAGGACTAATAAATATGCGCTGATGGCATGGTGTCTTAGGGTTATGGAACTTTCTGAGAAACATCCTTTGGAAAAAAGATATAAGCTTGGATCCATTAATTTATCAGATTTATCAAAACTCAGTTACTTTAAGAATGGGCCCTTGCTAGCAAAAGAATATCTTGAAAAACATGGTATTCAATTTTTTATTGTTCCTCACTTGAAAAAAACATTTCTTGATGGAGCCGTGATGATTTTAGAGAAAAAAAGACCTGTCATCGCATTAACTTCAAGATATAATCGGATAGACAATTTTTGGTTCTGTATTCTTCATGAATTAGCACATCTCACAAAGCACCTTACGATTAATGAGCCAAATATCATTATAGATGAGCTCGAACCTCAGCAATCACACATTGGGAACTCAGATCCGAAGGAGAAAGAAGCCGACAGAATTGCTCAAAACGCATTAATTCCAAGAGAATATTGGAAAAAAGTTGATCTAGATATGAAAGACCTGGCAAAAGAAGTGGTTCTTTTATCAGAGCAACTTAAGATTCATCCGGCAATCATTGCAGGAAGAATCCAGTTTGAAAAAAACAATTATAGAATCTTGTCTCAGTTTGTTAGTAGGGGAGAGGTTCGTGAGCTTTTTAAATCTATTTTAAGTTAGGCCTTTAACTTGCCAAATGATGATTATTTTCATAATATAATTCCATTGGGAATCGAGTAAGCAGTAGTTCCATTACATGATGAAGTTGCCCGTGGAATACTTCTAGGGATTTTAAAGCAATGTGGTTTAAGCTGTGAAGATCTTATAGAATTGCTTAGAAAATGGGGACTGAAGGAATTTCCTCTCTGCGAATTTGTCTTGTTAAAGGACAGGCAATCAATACTCCAACCAGGCTAAATATGATGATATTCTTGACTGGTTCAGACAGCAGGTCCATGCTGCAGATTAAACATCAAACTCGCAAAAAACACAAAATTGGGGCATAATCTATAAAAATGATAAAAGCATACTTAAAGAAAATTCTTGAGATCAGCAAAAGAGGAGATGCTCGAGAAGAGAGCTATTATTCAACTCTCGAAAAGCTTCTTACAAATTGTGCAGATCATTTAGGCAAAACAAAAATCCACATTACAAGTTTACCTAAAAAAACTGAGGCAGGGAATCCTGATTTCAGAATATGGGATGGAAAACAACACATAGTTGGATATATTGAAGCAAAAGCGCCAACAGTTGAAAATTTGGATTTTATAGAAAATTCAGAGCAATTAAAACGCTACCTACACACCTTTCCCAACTTGATATTAACCAACTTTTTTGAATTCAGACTTTACCGCAACGGAACTATGATAAATAAAGTTTTTATCGGAAGGCCGTTTGTTATGCATAAACTCAAAACTACTCCTCCTGTTGAAAATGAAACCGATTTTTTTGAACTGCTTGAGAGGTTTTTCTCATTTTCTCTTCCCAAAGTCTATAATGCCAAGACGCTTGCAATAGAATTAGCAAAAAGGACACGTTTCTTGAAGGATGAGGTAATAGAAGAAGAGTTAAAAGAAGAAGGAACGACCGCTAAAGGTTTTATTTTGGGATTCTATGATGCATTCAAGAAATATCTTATAGGTGGTCTTTCAAAAGAAGAATTTGCTGACCTTTATTCACAAACTATTTCATACGGACTTTTTGCAGCCCGAACTCGTACAGTGAACGGATTTAATAGAAAACTTGCATATGACAGCATCCCTCATACTATTGGAATTTTAAGAGATGTCTTTGAGTTTATCTCCCTTGGAAAACTCCCTCTCCAGATGGAATGGATTATTGATGATATTTCAGAAGTATTAGCAGTTACGGATGTAAAAAAAATCCTTCATCAGTTTTTTCATGAAGGTAAAGGAAAAGACCCTATTGTCCATTTCTATGAAACATTTTTAGCTGAATATAACCCAAAAACAAGAGAGAAGAGAGGAGTTTATTATACTCCTGAACCAGTAGTCTCCTATATTGTTCGTTCCTTACATAACATCTTAAAGGAGCGTTTTAATAGAGCTGATGGATTTGCAAGTGATTCAGTAACAGTTCTTGATCCTGCAGCAGGAACATTAACCTTTTTGGCTGAGGTTGCCAAGTTGGCAGTAAAGGAATTTGTCTCCAAATATGGCGATGGAGGGAAAGAAAATTTTATAAGAGAGCATATACTCAAGAATTTATATGCATTTGAACTGATGATGGCTCCTTATGCTGTAGGTCATTTAAAGATGTCTTTCCTCTTGGAAGAATTAGGTTATAAACTCAGAGGGGATGATCGATTTAAGCTTTATCTTACTAACACTTTGGAGATGGAAGAGCTTGCTCAAACTGAACTTCCAGGTATGGCGTCGCTTTCTGAGGAATCTCATTTAGCGGGCAAAGTCAAGAAGGATCAGCCTATTCTGGTGATACTCGGCAATCCGCCTTATTCGGGACATTCTGCAAATGTAAGCGAAAAATATATTACGAGGACACAAAATGGAAGAGAAAAAAGACAGAAAATTAAAACCTGGATAGGAGAACTTATTGATGATTATAAATTTGTTGATGGGAAGCCTCTTGGAGAAAAAAATCCAAAATGGCTTCAGGATGATTATGTAAAGTTCATCCGTTTTGCCCAGTGGAAGATTGACCAGGCAGGGGAGGGGATTTTGGGGTTTATCACCAATCACAGTTATCTTGATAACCCGACATTTAGAGGCATGCGGCAGTCTCTAATGAACAGTTTTGATCAGATTTATATTTTAGACTTACACGGTAACAGCCTGAAAAAAGAAAAATGCCCTGACGGTTCAAAAGATGAAAATGTTTTTGACATTCAACAGGGGGTAGCCATTGCTCTGTGCCTGAAGAAGAAAGGTGTGGAGAAAAAATCTATGGTATACCATTCAGAAATTTGGGGATTAAGAGAGAAGAAAAATGAGTGGCTTTCAAAGAATGATATTAAAAAAGCATCAAAAAATAAGTTGTCGCCAAAATCTGAATATTATCTTTTCATTCCCAGAGATGAAAGACTTTTAGAAGTTTATGAAAAGTATCCAAAGATAAGGGATATTTTTCCATCAAATAGTGTCGGAATTGTTACAGCCAGGGATAAATTAACCATAAAGTGGTCAAAGGAGGAGGTTTGGTCTACTGTATTAAGTTTTTCAAAGATGGATAGTGAATTGGCGCGAATAACCTACAATTTAGGTAAGGATGCAAAGGACTGGAAAGTTGAGCTCGCTCAAAAAGATTTGATAGACAGTGGATTGGATAGAAATAAAATTGTACCAATCCTATATAGGCCCTTTGACATTAGATATACGTATTACACGGGGAAATCTCGCGGTTTTCATTGTAGGCCCCGTCCTGAAGTTATGAGAAATATGTTGAGTGAAAATATAGGATTTCAAACATGTAGACAATTATCTGGAAAGACTTGGCAACACATTTTAATTACGGAAGGCATAACTGATGACTGTTATGTTTCAAATAGAACAAAAGAACGAGGATATCTCTTTCCCCTTTATATTTATGATGATTCTGAAAGGAATGTCTTATTTAGTCAAAAAAAATTACCCAAAAAAAGACAACCGAATATTAAAACTGAGTTTATTGCAGTTCTCTCAGAATTCTTTAATGAGACACCTTCACCTGATGAAATTATTTATTATATTTACTCAGTACTCTATTCAAATATCTACCGTATAAAATACGCAGAATTCTTAAAAATAGATTTCCCGAGAATCCCTTTTACAAAGAATTATAGCCTGTTTATCAAAATGGCAAAATATGGGCAAGAGCTTGCTGAAATGCACCTTTTAAAATCAAAAGAGCTTGACCCTCCGGTTGCTAAATTCCAGGGGAAAGGTGATAACAAAGTTGAAAAAATGAGGTATAATGCAAAAGAAAGGCGGTTATATTTTAATCAAAGCCAGTATTTTGAAGGAATTACAGAAGAAATTTGGCAGTATCAGATTGGCGGTTATCAAATTTGCAGCAAATGGCTGAAGGATAGAAAAGGAAGGATTTTATCCCTTAGGGATATAAAGCACTTTTGTAGAGTTAGTACTGCATTGAAAAGAACGATAGAAATACAAAAAGAAATAGATCAGCTTTACACAAAAATTGAACAACGAGTCATTGAATTTTAGAAAAAATTATTAGCAAGTGAAGCTCCAGCCTTAAGGGGGAAACTTAACTTCTAAGACAAGGACTTTGAATTCTTAGTCAGGATAGAATCCCTAAATAATTATACAAAATAGTTGACATATAACAATATTTAATGTAATTTGTCAACTAGGAGGATATAAAATGGCCGAGAATAAAAATCTTAAAGAATTTGGGAATCGGCTGAGATTGGCTAGGAAAATGGCGGGGTTAAGCATGGAGGATCTTATAAGAAAAGCTGAGGGGGTTGTAACCAAACAATCAATCAGTAAATACGAGAAGGGGATAATGAAACCTTCAAGTGATGTTATTATCCGCCTTGCTTTGGCATTAGGAGTTAAACCGGAATACTTTTATAGACATTCAAAGATAGAACTTTCTGGAATGCAATTCCGCAAGAGATCCAATCTGCCAGTAAAAATAATTGAATCTCTCAAACAAAGAACCATTGATTTTTTAGAGCGTTATATCGAACTGGAGAACATTTTGGGAGTACATGAAAAATTCATCAATCCTTTAACTGATATATCAATCGAAAGCCTCAAAGATGTTGAAACTGCATCACTAAGATTAAGAAAAAAATGGAAATTGGGGCTTGCGCCTATTACTAATCTTCTAGAACTCCTCGAGGAGAATGGCATAAAAATCTATGAAGTTCAGAAATTCAAAGACTTTGATGGGCTCACTGCCAGTGTTGGAGATATTCACGCTATCGTTATCAATAAAGATTTTCCTACTGATCGCATCCGATTTACCGCGGCACATGAGCTGGCGCATATTCTTTGTGAATTCCCAGAAGACTGCAAAAAGGAAGAGCTTTGTCATGCCTTTGCCGGAGCTTTTCTTTTACCAAAAGAGATTCTGGAACGGGAATTGATGAAGAAAAGAGAACAAATCACTCTGTGGGAACTTGAGGAGATTAAACAGTCATACGGTATCTCAATTCAGGCGATTGTTAAGAGGGCGCACATGTTGGGGATTGTCTCAGACTTCTACTACAGGAATTTCCGGGAGGTGCTAAACCAGAAAAGATGGAAGAAAAAAGAGCCTATTGAGTACAAAGGAAAGGAGGATGCCATACGTTTTAGACAGCTCCTCCATTATGCCGTAAGTGAAGAGATAATCACTCTAAGCCGGGGGGCAGAACTGGCAAACATGAGTCTTTCTGACTTCGAAGAAAATGTACGGGCAGCTGTATGATAATTGTTGTGAATGATGCGAGCATTTTAATTGATCTAATGAAGATTGATTTATCTGATGAATTTTTTCGTCTTCCTTTTAAAATGCATACAACAGATCTAGTAGGTGGGGAAGTTACTGATGAAAATGCATTACGATTTCAACAATACATTAAAAAGAATAAGATTCAGATTTGGCGCTTTTCTGATAAAGAATTTGAGGAAGTATTGAAAATCAAATCTGACAATCCTCCTCTTTCCATGGCAGATTGTTCTTGCTTTTGGTTGTGCAGGCAATTGTCTGGAACACTTTTAACTAGTGATGGGAGGCTTAGGCGTTCGGCTTCTGAAAAAGATATACCTGTTCATGGGATACTTTGGGTGTTTGACAATTTAATATCCGAAAATAAAATCTCGATAGGGGAGGCCGAAAGCAAATTAAAGGCTCTTATGGATATAAATCCTCGGTTACCGCGAAAAGAATGCTATAAAAGGCTAAAAAAATGGAAATCCTAAAGGGAAGATAAAATGGTAATAAACAAACCTTATGAAGATGGAAGTCGAGTCGGTTCCGTGAAAAATCGGTCTCAGACTCACAATCCAAAAACTATTCGATGGGTAAAAAGAGATATCGGTACAGGTCAGTTTATAAAAAAATCACTATTGCTGAAGAACGCAGTTGTTAGGAACTAAGTTTGGAGTAGATATTATGTCAGTTTCGAATATTCCAGAAAAAGTAAAAATCAGACTTTGGGGCAAAGCAGCCGGTCGCTGTGAATACGAGGGCTGTAATAAACCTTTATGGCTGGATTCGGTAACTAAAGCCGAATTCAACGTCGCATATATTGCCCATATCATAGCTGACCAGCCCAACGGACCACGTGGTGATGCGGATAAATCTGATAAACTGAAACGGAATATATCTAACATGATGCTAATGTGTGATGAACACCATAGGCTTATTGATAAGGAAGATATCCAAGGCCATCTAGTTGAACGACTCAGAGAGATGAAGCGTAAGCATGAAACTCGAATTGAAATGCTAACTTCAATTAGTGAAGATAAACAGAGCCACGTTATTCTTTATGGTGCCAACATTGGTCGGCAAAATGCCCCTTTGAGTTACAAGAAAGCTTCTTTGGCTATAATACCAGAACGATATCCTGCTGAGGGAGATGCAATAGAATTGAGCTTAAAAAATAGTGCATTTCAGGATCACGAAGGGATGTATTGGAATATTGAAATTGAGCATCTTAGAAGGCAGTATGAATCGAAAATTGCGCCGCTTTTTGCCACCGGTAGTGCTCAACATATTTCCATTTTTGCTCTCGCTCCACAACCGCTATTAATGGAATTTGGTAGACTTATATCGGATATTCAAGCAGCTGATGTTTATCAGCTTCACCGAGAGCCACCAAATTGGAAATGGCAGGGACATCCCCAAGAATTTAATTATTTTATCACCGAGCCCGATAGTTATGATCGTACTCCGGTTTTAAATTTATCTCTAAGTGCAACTATAAACACTGATCGAATAAGTAAAGTTATGAATGAAGCGTACTCATTATGGAAGATGACTATTGATCAACCAAATAATGACTTTATGAAAAGTCGAATTCAACTTGAAATGTTCAGGATAGAGTTTCGAAAACTTCTCAATCGTATAAAGACGAAACATGGTGAATCGGCTGTAATTCACCTTTTTCCTGCTGTGCCAGTCTCTATAGCAATTGAGAGTGGGCGGATTTGGATGCCTAAGGCGGATTTGGCTATTAAAATATACGACCAAAACACAAAACTGGGAGGATTCCACCCAGTGTTAGATTTCAAATAAAAAAATACAAAATAATCTGAGGAGATAAATTATGTACACTGGAACACAAAAAAAATACTTCGGCAAGATTTTTGTAAACATTACCGATTCGCTGGATATCCCAGAATCGAAATATAAAGAAGCTGTATCGAGATATGAAGCTATCGGTAATTGGCTTGATGCCGATGATTCGGAACTGCATGTATACAAACCAACTATCTATGCGCAAGGATCGTTCAGACTAGGGACAGTGGTCAAGCCCATTTCTGACAATGACGAGTATGATATTGATCTTGTATGCCATTTAAAAATCAACAAGGATGATATAACACAGTCTCAACTCAAAGATATGGTTGGCGAGCGACTCAAGGAAAATGAAACATATAGAAAATTGCTCGATGATGAAGGCAGACGTTGTTGGACTCTTGACTATGCCAATGAATTTCACATGGATATCCTTCCTGCCATCCCTGATTATGAGAAGTTAAATGACTGTATTCTTATTACAGACAAGGAATTAAGTTTTTGGCAGAAAAGTAATCCCATAGGATATGCCCGCTGGTTTAGAGGCAGAATGCATGATATTTTTTTAAAGCGCAAGGCAGCCCTGGCCGGATTACAAAAAGCCAATGTAGATGATGTGCCTGAATATAAGGTTAAAACACCTCTGCAAAGATCCGTACAGATCCTTAAAAGGCATCGAGACATATACTTTAGCAGAAAAGATTACAAGCCAATATCAATTATTATTACAACACTAGCGGGACACGCTTATCAAAATGAAGACGATTTGTCCGATGCACTCTTCAATATCATTAACGGAATGACCAATCCTAATAATCTGAAGAGCCAGGATGGTATATACTACATTTCTAATCCGACCAATCCTGAGGAAAACTTCGCTGACAAATGGAATGAAGATGAAAGTCTGCCCAAGGCATTCCTGGCTTGGCTTAACCAAATTAAGGCTGACCTTGAAACGCTTATTGAACAAAGAGACCTGTTAGAAACAAAGGAATTTCTAAGCCCGATTTTTGGAATTGGAACAATTGGAGCCGCCTTTGAAAAAATCGAACCGTTTAATGTTGTTAGAAAGTCTTATCCTAAAGTTGACTTTTCTTCAAAACCTGATAAGCCGTGGCATACTAATGGCAATCGATGAACATAAAAAAAATCTAATCATTGAGCATTTCAGAAAGCTAAAAAATAAATTTATTGGGCTGGAACTAATAGAGACAGAAGATGGAAGGTTCATCGTATCAGGCAATTTGAGTTTTTCTCATAGCCATGATGGAAAGACTGTTGAGGATGATTATGACGTTGAAATAGTAATCCCAAATGACTACCCTCAAAATCCTCCTGCAGTGAAAGAAACCAGTAATAAAATTCCAAGAAATAAGGATAATCATGTAAATCCAAAGGATGGAACGCTCTGCCTAGGAGCGCCTCTGGCAGTAAAAAGAAAATTTGCGCAACAACGTAATTTACTTTGGTTCGTCATAGAACAAGTAATCAGCTTTTTATTCTTGTATAGTTATAAACGAGATTATGGCTTATTGCCATTCGGCGAGTTATCACACGGCGCTGGGGGATTGCTTGAATACTATAATGATCTATTTTCTGTTCAAGATAATTGGCAGGTATTAGGCTTACTTAAGATACTTGCCGATGATAACTACAGGGGACATGCCTTATGTCCGTGTGGTAGCAGCAAAAAAGTTCGATTTTGCCACGGAGACTTACTAAGAGAGATTCGGAATTACCAAAGACCATATAATTTCATAGAAGAGCATCTGTGTATATTAAAGCTATTGAGTGCAAACGATACTAATAAGAAAGCTCTGCGAAAATATGTTCCTAAAAATGTTTTCAAGTACATGAATAAAGGAAAGAGAAAAATAACTTGAAAATTAGATTTTATACATCAAAACTGAGGCAGGGGAGTGTTAAGCGTATTGTTGCCTCAACTAAGATCTTACCTTAAAAACAAGTAAAATTCAGTATTTTAAGCCTTTCATATGTTTTATACAGCAAGCCTCCAAAAACGAAGCTCTCAGATGCCGTATAATAAACGATCTCAGCTTGATGCATGTCCTAAGCCCTAGTCTATTTTCGCGCTTTTTGGCATCTTCCATACGATAGCTTGAAATATTCATTTCAAGGATGATACTGTGGTGAACCAGCCGATCTATGGCTTCTGCTGTAGTCATTGGGTCTTTAAATATCACTTACCATTTTGAAAAAGGCAGATTCGAGGCGACCATTATACTCCCTTGTTCATACCGGTAATTCATAAGAGTGAAAAGAACTTCCATCTCTTGCCGCTCCTGCTGGACATAACCAAAGTCATCTATGATTAATGTAGGAAAGTTTTCTTAGAACCTTTTTAAGCTACAACTACTTTTTTGCTATAAATAACTCCCGGACCAGAAGAGAGCAGGTTGTATTGGCTAAATAAAATATTAGAGTTAGATAGTTATGCAAGTCAAGAATATTTTGCTTATGCTGCTAGAGTTTATAAAAAATATATTGAATAAAAAATTTAAAGTAGAGATTAAGTTATTTTTAATTATGATAAATTATTTTTCCACAATTGCACAAAAAATGAGCGGTTGAGTTATCCACAGGGGAGGAAAACTTATAACACGTTTATTATCAATAGGTTATACTTTAGGTGAATACTGTGTCGCATAAGGAATATTATGTCAACTAATATATCAAAAAATATATTAAAAATATCTTGTTTTTATTTTTTCAATCATTTCTTCTAATATCTCTATAATTTCTTCTTTTGTAACTCTTTGTTTTTTGAATTCAATCTTTACTTTACATTCCTTTTTCTTTTCCTCATAGTTATAAACAAACCTTTCTGTTTTTGTTTTAGTTCCTTTTATTTTTTTAGATAAATCTCTTGTATCTTCTCTTTTTAGATCTCTTTGTTTAATCTGAGTAACAAGATTGTACATATCATCTCTGTTTTTTTGTTTTGCAATTTCTAAAATAGTACTTCTGCTTCTTATTTCGAACTCATCACATAAATCTCTTATTTCTTTTGGAATTTTGCTAACATTTATAATTTCTGTTATTGTTGATCTTGCTTTACCTATTTTTTCAGCTATCTGCTCATGATTATATCCATATATATCTGATAATGCTTTTAGCCCATCTGCTTCTTCAAATGCATTAAGGTCTTTTCTTTGCATATTTTCTATTAAAGCTAATTCCATTGCTTCATTATCAGAAACGTTCATCTCTATACATGGAATTTCATTCATACCAACGTTTTTTCCAGCCATGTATCTTCTTTCCCCGGCAATAATTTCATATCTATCGTCTTTTTGTCTTACTAGAATTGGCTCTAAAATTCCTTTTTCTTTAATTGATGCCATTAAATCACGAAGATCACCCAGTTCACTTCTTGCCTGTTGTGCGCTTGGATCTATTATTTTTACAGATATCATTCTAATTCTAGGGCTATATACTCTAGAAGAAATCAGGTCTACGTAATGTTTATCATGACGCATTTTTATATCTTCAGGTAGACCTGATTTTTTACTTTTTTGCACGTCTGATTACCTCCTCAGCGAGCTTTTTATACTGTATAGAACCTACTGAATTTGGAGCATATGTAAAAATCGATTCCTTATAAGCAGGACTTTCTTCTAATTTTACGCTTTTTGATATTATTGTTTTAAAAACTTTATTACCAAATACTTTTTTTATTCTTTTTTCAACGTCTCTTGATATATTTGTTCTTTTGTCATGTAATGTTATCAGTATACCTAATATTTCAAGTCTTGGATTTACAATTTTTTTAATCTTTTCGATTGTATCAAGAAGATCATCAGTTCCCTCTAAACATAAGTAAGATGATTGTATAGGTATTAATATATGTGTAGCTGCAACTAGTGAATTAATTGTTATTAATCCCAGGGTTGGCGGCGTATCAATGACGATATATTCATATTTTTTTCTTATAGGTTCAATTACATCTTTTAGCCTGAAATGACCGTCTATCTCCCCTAGCAATATTGGTTCAAGTTTTGCCATAGATATCTTTGATATAGCAACATCTAAACCAGGAATGGAAGATTTAACAATTACATCTATAATCTTCTCATTTGTGTCCACTAAAACATTATAAAGGGATTTTTCCATGTGTGATACATCACTGACAGTAGAAATTGTACTGTGAGCTTGCGGATCAGTATCAACTAATAGAATATTTTTTCCCATTAATGCAAGGGCGGCTGATAGATTAAAAGAAGTAGTAGTCTTTCCTACTCCGCCTTTTTGATTAGCAATAGCAATAATCAAATATTGTCTCCCGAATAATACTTAAAGGTAAAATATATAAAATAAAAATAAATTGCAAGATAAAATTAAAAATATTTAAAAATAATGTCGGCATGCCGACAATTTGCCATAAATGAATGATAATAAACAAATAAAGCATAATTCATGTTAGTAAAAGCTAATTTATTAAACAAAATGAATAAAATGTTAATAAAAAGATATAAGTAATTGGTTGTCTACATAAATGATACTAAAGATATATGATTACTCAATATAATTTGTATGATTATTAAATTTATTAAAATAATTAGAAACAAATTTAACTAATAATATAAAAAAGTAAAAATAAAAACATTAGTTATAATAAAAGAGAAAAAAATGGAATTTTATGCTATTTTTTGACATCCCATAAATCAAGGGATATTATGTGGATAGTAAAAATAAGAGGAGTAAGCGAATGGCAGGAAATATAATCGAATTAGTTAAAGAAAGAGTAGTTCTCCTTGACGGAGGAATGGGAACAGAGCTAATAAGACACGGATTTTCCCAGGGAGACTGCCCGGAATTATGGAACATCGATAAGCCTGAGATAGTAAAAAAAATACACAAAAGCTATTTTAATGCAGGTTCAGACTCAGTTCTGACTAACAGTTTTGGTGGAAACAAAATTAAACTAGCATCTCAAGGATTGGAAGATAAATGTTATGAATTGAATATTGCTGCTGCAAAACTAGCCGTTGAAGCCAAACCTGAAGGGAAATTTGTAGCTGGAAGCATGGGACCAACAGGTAAATTCCTCAAACCACACGGGGAGTCAACAGAAGAGGAATTTATATCAGCATATGCCTTACAGGCCAAGGGCTTAACAGATGGTGGTGTAGATTTTCTCTTAATTGAAACCCAATATGACCTGGGAGAAGCTATATGTGCTTTAAAAGGTGCAAGGGAATCCTCAAATCTTCCGATTTTTGTAACCATGACATTCAACCGAAATCCCAGAGGCTTTTTTACGATCATGGGAAACAGCGTTTCTTTATGTATAGAAGAGCTGGAGGCTCAGAATGTTCCTGCAATTGGGACAAACTGCACTCTTGATAGTTCAGACATGGTCGATCTTGTAAAGATCATGAGAGAAGCCTCTCCCCTGCCCTTAATTGCCCAGGCAAATGCTGGACAACCATCTCTTTCTTCCGATGGCGAAGTGACATATTCCCAGAATGCCGAGGATTATGTTAGTTTTATACCTAAGATGATTAATAATGGAGCCAATATTATTGGCGGTTGCTGCGGGACAAATCCGGAATACATCATGAAAATGGCA
>Ga0209979_1002920_pt1 | contig 15662 bp, 24 predicted proteins | sample AnhtaG_FD_183114 | JGI IMG/M metagenome (GOLD analysis project Ga0209979, IMG submission 183114) | Deep subsurface microbial communities from Anholt, Denmark to uncover new lineages of life (NeLLi) - Anholt_01485 metaG (SPAdes) (version 2) | ecosystem: Environmental > Aquatic > Marine > Oceanic...
GTCTGGGTGGGGTATGACGACAAGACCCAGATAGGCGAGGGGAGAGGTCTGACCGGAGCTGCCACGGCGCTACCGATCTGGACCGAGTTCATGAAGAAGGCACATTTCGGACTGCCGGTGGAGGAGTTCGTCCAACCTGCTGGAATTATCGAAGCCGCCGTCTGTTTGGAGTCCGGCCTGCTGGCAAGACCAGATTGCCCCAATAAGGTCACTGATCTCTTCACGGAATCGACGGTGCCAAAGGACACCTGCAATCTATCTCATATGGGGTTTTCCGCAAAGAGCGAAGAGAAAACCCGCTTCAAAATTCAAGAAGAAGAGGATAAAAAGAGAATCCGATTCTAGTTCAAAAAGCTGATGATTCTCTGAAGGGGTTTGACCTCTGTATCCGAGAAAACAAGAGCTTCTTTCAGATCCGAAGCCACTTCCTTCCCGAGAGATTCATCCGAGGCGTGAACGGAGGCTATTACTTCTCCCCTTTCTACTCTATCTCCAATTTTCTTCTCGAATCTGAAACCTACCGCAGGGTCGACCTGGTCGGTGATAAGTTTTCGTCCCCCCCCGAGCTCGATACAAAGCTGACCAACCCGTAAAGTATCGACAGCTTTGAGGAAACCATCTCTTTCGGCTTTCACCTGTAAGACCAGCTTCGCCCGTGGCAACCTTGAATAATCGTCAATTGCTCTACTATCTCCTCCCTGATTTTCCACCATCTCCTTGAACTTCTCCAGGGCCTCGCCGTTTTCGATCCTTCTCTTCAAAACCTTTCGAGCCTCCTCTTTATCGGAGCTCACCTCCGCCATTAAGAGCATCTGAACTCCCAGAGCTTCGGTGACCTCCCAGAGATCTCGGGGACTTTCCCCCTTTAAGCATTCAATACATTCAACGACCTCGAGCGAGTTTCCGACCGCGAAACCTAAAGGTTCGTCCATGGAGGTGAAGACCGCACCCGCCTTTCGTCCCATCCTTTTGGCGACAGAGAGCAAAACCTTGGCCAATCTTTCGGCAGCGTCCAGCTCCTTCATAAAAGCCCCGCGCCCGACCTTGACGTCGAAGACAATTCCATCACAACCGGAAGCCAATTTCTTGCTCATGATGCTGCCGACAATCAGAGGAATCGATTCGACCGTGGCGGTGACATCCCTCAAGGCATAAATCTTCTTATCCGCGGGAGCAATCTCACGGGTCTGCCCGATGATGGCCACACCGATCCGGCGCAAGCTCTCCTTAAACTCCTCCAGGGAGAGAGTGGTTCTGAATCGAGGTATCGATTCCAGCTTGTCCAAGGTTCCCCCGGTGTGGCCCAGGCCTCTCCCCGAGATCATGGGAACGACAACCCCACAGGAAGCTAAAAGCGGAGCCAGGATCAAAGAGACTTTGTCGCCCACGCCGCCGGTGGAATGCTTGTCGATTTTAGGGGCGTCTATGAAGCTCAAATCCAGAACCTGGCCAGAATGCAACATCGATTCGGTGAGGAAATGAGTTTCCTCCTCATCCATACCGTTAATGCAGACCGCCATGAGAAATGCAGACATCTGATAGTCGGGGATCTTGCCCGACGTGAAATCCGAGATCAAAAAATCGATCTCCTCACGTCTGAGCCTCTTACCGTCTCTCTTTTTGGCGATAATACTGTATACGTCCATATTCAAAGTGATGAATCGTGATAGTGAATGGACCCAACCGCGTCCTCTTTGATGAGAGACTATTGGGGAGGATTCTCCTATTCCCTATTCCCCATTCCCTATTCCCTATTCCCTATCTACTACCTACTATCTACTACCTACTGTCTCTCAGAGCTTAAAGGTTTCCGGCAGAAGCTCGCCAAGCTTGTGTCTGGTTATCTCTCCATCCAGATTGGCGCAGACTATCGAACAGTTGCGGCTGAACTCTGTCAAGACCTGCAGACAGGCGCCACAGGGTTTGGCCGGAGGAGACTTGTCAGTTACCACAACGAGGCTCGTGAATTCCTTCTCTCCCGAGGAGACGGCGCTAAAGACAGCAGTCCTCTCCGCACAAATCGTAAGTCCGTAGGAGGCGTTTTCCACGTTGGCGCCGGTGTAAACCTTACCGGAGGAGACCAAAAGCGCCGCCCCTACCTTGAATTCAGAATAGGGAGCGTAAGCTTTGAGCCGAGCCCTCTTGGCGCTCTCTATCAGTTCCTCTTCGCTCATGTTATCTCCGTTAAAAAGCTCTCTCCGCAACCGAAAGACGAAAACCCAAACGCTTCTGAGACGGTGGCCCCCAGATCGCCCAAGCTTTTCCTGGTCCCCAGATCAATTCCAGATTTCAATTCAGGACCAAATACCAATAGGGGGACATATTCCCGGGAATGGTCGGTCGAGGGGGTGGTGGGGTCACAGCCGTGGTCGGCGGTGATTATGAAGAGGTCTTCCCCTCCAAGTAAGGAGAGAAACTCCGGCAACCTCCGGTCAAAATCCTCCAGCCCCTTTGCGAAATTCACGAAATCGTTGCGATGGCCCCAGAGCATATCGAAGTCCACCAGATTGGCGAAAATTAGTCCTCTCTTCTGGTTTTTCATTGTCTGATGAATTACCTCCATCCCCTGTCCATTCGAGCTGGTGTGAATGGCGCGGGTGAAGCCGCGATGACCGAAGAGGTCATCAACTTTGCCAATGCTGATGACCTCGACACCTTCAGCTTTCAAATAATCTAATAGAGTGTCAGCAGGCGGGGGGAGAGAGAAATCTTTGCGCCTCTCGGTTCGGGTGAAATTCCCCGGTTTACCGATGAAAGGGCGAGCGATAACTCGAGCCACACCATGCTCTCCGGTCAGAATCTCACGGGCTTTTTGGCATATCCGGTATAGCTTCTCTATCGAAATGACCTCCTCGTGAGCCGCCAGTTGAAACACGCTGTCGGCGGAGGTGTAGAGAATCGGATTTCCGGTCTTAGAGTGTTCTTCCCCCAACTCTTCTATGATTTCTGTCCCGGAGGCCGGTTTATTGCCCAGGACTTCCAGCCCGGTCAGCCGCTTGAATTTCCCGATGATCTCTTCCGGGAACCCGTTCGGGTAGGTGGGGAAGGGACGAGTTGTTATAAGACCCATGAGCTCCCAGTGGCCGACAGTGCTATCCTTTCCTGAGGATAGAGTGGCCATCTTTCCGAAAGAGGCACTGGGCATTGAAGCTGGAGGGACGCCCCTGATGGGAACGATATCCCCTAAACCCAACCTCTCCAAATGCGGGAGATTAATACCTCCCACAGCCTGGGCCGTGTTGGCAATGCTGTTTGAACCTTGATCTCCATACCGGGCCGCATCCGGCAAAGCCCCGACACCACAGCTGTCCAATATTATGATGATGACCCTTTCGAATTCTCTGGCCACAGGAAACTACCCAATCCAGTCCCTCAAAATAAAAAAACCGCTTTCTTTAACCTCCCTCCCGGGAGGCGAACCTCAAAGCGGCTATTGAGGACTCCTTCGACTATTCTTTCTCTTCGCTTCTCTCCTCGTCTGCCCTCTCCTCTGTCTCTGTCTCGGGAGCTTCCTCTTTTTTCTTGGAAGCTTTCGCCTCCGGAGCCTTCTTCTTTGCGGTCTTTTTGGCTTTGGTTTTCTTCTTTTCCTTTTTCTCTTCGGTGTAAGTCAAAAGCCGCACCAACGACACCGAGGCACCATCCCCGAGCCTATGCCCCAGATGGATGATTCTGCAACTTCCACCGCTATTGCCTTCCAGCTTGGGAACTATCTCATCAAAGAGCTTTCTGAGGACTACTTTGTTCCTGACGGTGGTCGCCACCAGGCGCCGGGAATGGAGATCGCCTCTTTTCGCCAGAGCGACCAGCCTGTCGGTCCAGATTTTGAGAGCTTTGGCCTTAGTGGTGGTAGTCTTGATCTGTCCATGCTCCAACAGTGAGGTCACCAGATTTGCAAGCATGGCCCTACGGTGGGAGCCGGTCACCCCCAATTTTCTCACTTTTTTGCGATGGCGCATGTCACTCTTTGGTTGAAGGCTCTCTGTACTTGGATATATCCATCCCGAAGTGAAGCCCCATCTCACCTAAGACCGCATTGAGCTCGTTTAGAGACTTCTTGCCGAAATTGCGGTACTTGAGCATCTCCGCTTCGCTCTTGTGGACCAAATCCTCGATAATCTGAATGTTGGCTGCCTGCAGGCAGTTGGAGGAACGGACCGAAAGCTCCAGTTCGTCAACCCTCATCTTGAGGAGATTCCTTATTCTGATGGTCTCCTCGTCGACTACCTCCTCTTCGGGAATCTCTATCTCCTCCTCCTCGCAGATGAACACCATCAGGTGGTCTTTCAGCAACTTCGCCGCAAAGGCCAGGGCCTCCTCCGGGCTCATGGTGCCATCGGTCCAGATCTCTAAGAGCAGACGATCATAATCGGTTCTCTGACCCACCCGGGTGTTTTCGACACTGAGATTCACCCTGCTGACCGGAGAGTAAGTCGCGTCCAGCGGGATGGTTCCGATCGGCTGGTCCGGCCTTTTGTTCTGCTCTGAGGAGACATAGCCTCGCCCGGTGTCGACCTCCATTTCGATCTTAACCTCGCTGTTTTCATTAAGCTTGAGGAGATGCTGCCCGGGGTTGACGATTTCAATTGTCGGATCACAAACGAGATCGCCAGCAGTGTAGTCTCCTTTCTTTTTGACCTCCAAATAGATGGACCTGGGCCCGTCCTCCTGCATCCTCAGACGGACCTTCTTGAGGTTTAAGACTATCTCAACGACGTCCTCGTGTACCCCCGGGAGGGTAGAAAACTCGTGGAGGGCGCCGTCAATCCTCATGGAGGTGATCGCTGCCCCCGGTATGGAAGACAAGAGCGCTCTCCGCAGGGCATTTCCCAGAGTAGTCCCAAACCCCCGCTCCAAGGGCTCTATCTTGAACTTGGAGTACATATCGGTGGCGGTGGACTCCTCCAAGACAACCTCTTTAGGCATCTGAAAATTCTTCAATTTAGCGGTCACCAGGACCTCCTCCCGAAAATAACCACCTATTTAGAGTAAAGCTCAACAATAAGCTGTTCCTGAACCAAAACCGGGATGTCCTCCCTTTTGGGACGCTCCAGGAGCTCCCCTTCCAGCTTGGCCTTGTCCAACCTCAACCAGGGGAGCTCCGACCCCCTTCCGGCATCTTTCAAAGCGTCGTGGATGACGTCTAAGTTACGGCTCTTCTCTCTGACGCTCACAATATCGCCGGGCGTAAGAGCGTAGGAGGGAATATCCGCCTGGCGGCCGTTGACCTGAAAATGATCGTGGCGCACCAACTGTCGGGCCGATTTCCTGGAGGGGGCAAAACCCAAACGATAAACGATATTGTCCAGCCGACACTCCAACTCTTGCAGGAGGTTCTCGCCGGTTATCCCCTTATACCTCTCCGCCCTCTCGAAGTAGTTTTTGAATTGTCTCTCCAAGACCCCGTAGATCCTGCGGACTTTCTGTTTTTCCCGCAATTGCAGACCGTAACCGCTGGACCTTCGGCGGCGGATGGCGTTGCCGTGTTGCCCGGGAGGGTAACCACGCCGGTCGAAGCCGCATTTATCGGCGTAACAGCGATTCCCCTTCAGGAAGAGCTTCATCCCCTCACGTCGACACAGCTTACAATTTGCACCACTATACCTGGCCATCAATCACTCCCGAAATCATGAACTAGTATCAACAGCATCTCCAGAAGCAACGACCCTAAGAAAAACTTCGAGGCCGCGGCTAGACCCTCCTTCTTTTCGGTGGACGGCAACCGTTATGGGGAATGGGAGTAACGTCTTTTATGGCGGTTATCACCAATCCCGCAGCCTGCAACGATCTGATGGCGGCCTCTCGTCCGGATCCCGGACCCTTGACCCAAACCTCCACCTTCCGCAATCCCATCTCCATCGACTCCCTGGCAGCTGCTTGAGCCGCCCTCTGGGCCGCAAATGGGGTGCTCTTTCTCGAACCCTTGAACCCCATCTTGCCGGGGGAACCCCAGGCGATCACGTTGCCGCCCTCGTCGGTCAGGGTGATGATGGTGTTGTTGAAGGTCGCCTTGATGTGGGCGATGCCGTGGGGCTCTACCTTGCGACCCTTCTTTTTCGACTTTCTTCTCTTAGCTTCTGCCAACTAACCTCCTAAAGAAAAGGGTGCGAACGAAAGACCTCTCCTCCAATCGCCAGTTACCTATCTACCTCTTTTCCCCTTTTTGTGCTCTTTTCCCCTTTTTGTGCCCTATGGTTTTCTTGGGACCCTTGCGGGTTCTGGCGTTGGTTTTGGTCCTCTGGCCCCTCACCGGGAGCCCCCGGCGATGCCTCAGACCCCGATAACATCCGATATCGATGAGGCGCTTAATGTCCATCGCCACCTCACCCCGCCGAGCCCCCTCCACCTTGCAACTGGCCTCGATTTCGCCTCTGAGCTTGGCAACCTCTTCCTCAGACAGCTTGTTGACCCGGGTGTCGGCATTGACTCCGGTGGCCGCAAGAATCCTTCTGGAAGAGGAAAGCCCAATACCGTATATGTATGTGAGTGCCACCTCGATCCTTTTGTCGCGTGGCAGATCGATTCCCGCAATTCTGGCCATAGACCCTACCTACTATCTAATAACTAACCTTGCCTCTGCTTGTGCTTGGGGTTGACACAAATTACCCGAACCACGCCTTTCCTTTTGACGATCTTGCACTTGGCGCATCTTTTCTTCACCGAAGAGCGGACCTTCACTTTCGACTCCTGAGAATAAGGTTCTCTCTATACACCTATTTGTACCGATAGACTATCCGACCCCGAGACAAATCGTAGGGAGAGAGCTCCAGGGTCACCCTATCCCCGGGGAGGATTTTTATGAAGTGCATCCGCATCTTTCCGGAGATGTGAGCCAACACCCGATGACCGTTGTCCAACTCCACCCGAAACATGGCGTTGGGGAGAGGTTCGATCACTTTACCCTCAACCTGAATTGTCTCCTCTTTCTTTGCCATACGAGAAACTTAACCTCTGTAACCAAAACCTATATTTCACATATAAATCAACGAGCTGTCAAGATCATAGGGCCGTTGGAGGTGACGACGACGGTGTGCTCGAAATGAGCGGAAAGCGAACGATCTTTGGTCACCACCGTCCATTGGTCCTTCAAGGTCTCTATCTCGTAACCCCTCTGGTTGACCATCGGCTCAATCGCCAGAACCATGCCCTCCTTGAGAAGGGGACCGGCTCCGGGCTTGCCGTAGTTGGGGATTCGGGGATCTTCGTGCATCTTTTTCCCGAGGCCGTGTCCGACCAGATCCCGAACCACTGAAAACCCGTTGGATTCCACGTGACTCTGGATGGCCCAGGAAATATCGGTCAGATGCCCCCCCGACCGGGCCACCTCGATCCCTCGATACAGAGCCTCCTCGGCCACCCGGGCCAACTTCTTCGCCTCCGGGGAAACCCCGTCGACCAGAAAAGTGTAAGCGCTGTCGCCATAGTAGCCATCGAGGAGAACTCCAACGTCGATCGAGACCAACTGTCCGGCCTCGATTCTGCGTTCACCGGGGATCCCGTGAACTACCTCCTCGTCAATGGAGACGCAGATGTTGGCGGGATAGCCGTGATAACCTTTGAAGGCCGCCGTGCCCCCGCGGCTTTCAATATACTCGTTCGCCAGATCATCGAGCATCGCGGTGGTGATGCCGGGCTTAAGATTTTCCCTTATCACTTCGAAGGCTTCGGCCACAATCCTCCCCGCGGAACGGATTTTCTCTATCTCACCTTTGGTCTTCAGCGAAATCATAACTACCCTCGGAGGCAACCTCTCCCTTCTTCAGGAAATGGTGATAACCTCTAAAATCATCTCAAAAACAGAAGAGCTGTCCCCCTCCCCATCAACCTCCTTCAGCTTATACTGCAGTCGATAGAAATCCTCGATCGGCCCCGTCCGGTGACGATAAACCTCTAAACGATTCTTTATCACCTCTTCGCTATCATCGGAGCGTCTCTTAAGCTCCGCCCCACAATGCTCGCAGAGCCGGTTCTCTTTCGGGGGTTTAAAGGAGAGATTGAAAAGGGCGCCGCATTTGGGACAGAAGAGCCTGCCGGTCAGTCTCTTAATGAGGGTATCATCGGAGACCTTCAGCTTGATCACCTCGTAGATGTTTATCCCCATCTCTCCCAAGATAGAAGTCAATCCCTCCGCCTGGGGGATGGTTCGAGGGAAACCGTCGAAGATGAAGCCGGAAGCAGTCTCATCTTCCGACAACTTCTCCCTTATGACTTTCAACATCACCCCGTCGGGGACCAGCTCCCCCCGATCCATATACCCCTTCGCCTCCTGCCCCAAAGCCTTGCCGGAGTTGACCGCAGCTCGCAGGATATCCCCGGTGGAGATGTGGACCAGGTTGAACTTCTCCGCTAAGAGTCTCGCTTGCGTCCCCTTTCCCGAGCCCGGGGGCCCTAAAATTATCAACTTCGGTTTCATAGTCACTTTCGACTCCAAGCCCTCTGGCAGCTAAGCCCGTCTTCCTTTCAGCTTCACTTTCTTCATGAAACCCTCGTAGTGTCTCTCCAAGAGATGGGCCTCGATTTGCTGTAAGGTGTCTAAGGCTACGCCCACGACAATCAAAAGCCCAGTCCCGCCGAAATAGAAAGCGACGTGAAAACTGCTCGCCATCAGGGTGGGCGTTACCGCTATCAGGGCGAAGAAAATCGCACCCGGGAGGGTGATCCGCGTCAAGACCCGATCGATATATTCGGAGGTCTTTTTTCCCGGACGGACTCCGGGAATCTTTCCGTCCTCCCTGGCGATGCGGTCGGCCATATCGACGGGGTTAACCGCAATGGCAGTATAGAAATAGGCGAAAAAGACGATCATCAATCCGTAAACGATGTTATACAGAAGCGCGTTGGGCTGAAAATAGCCGGCGAACTCCTGCATCACCTCCGAATTGGGGAAAAAGGTGGTGACGGTGCTGGGGGCAAACATAATCGACTGCGCGAAGATTATCGGGATGATCCCGGCGGTGTTCACCGAAAGGGGCAGGTGAGTACGGAAAGACCTCCGCATCCTCCGCCCGTAGATTTTCTGCCCATAGTGAACCGGGATTTTCCTCTGAGATCGGGTAACCAACACGATGGCGGCCACCACCACAAAGATAACAGCCAATATCAACAGCTCCGAGAGCAGATTTCGATAGCCCGCCAGGAATTGCTGAGCCTCCCCCAATACCGCCCCCGGCAGTCGGGCGATAACTCCGATGAAGATTATGAGTGATATCCCATTACCTATTCCCCGCTCGGTGATCTGCTCTCCCAGCCACATGATGAAGATGGTGCCGCTGGTTAAGGTTATCATCGTCAAGAGCTTGAAGCCAGCTCCGGGGTTGGGAACCACCGTGGCCCCGGAGGCGGTGGTCAGGCTCTCCAGCCACAGGCTGGTGCCGAAGGCCTGCATCACCGAGATGAGCACGGTCCCATAGCGGGTATATTGGGTGATCTTCCTGCGCCCCTCTTCCCCCTCCCTCTGCAGTTTCTGGAAATAGGGAAGAACCGCGCCCAAAAGCTGGATTATGATGGAGGCGGATATATAGGGCATTATTCCCAGAGCGAAGATGGTGGCACGACTGAGATTTCCACCGGCGAACATATCGTAGAGACCGAACAGGGAGCCCTTGGCCAGCTCGAAGAACTCCTGCAGCGCCACAGCATTAATCCCCGGGGAGGAGATGTGTCCGCCGAGACGGTAGACAATCAGAATCCCCAGGGTGAAGAGAACCCTCTTTCGAAGCTCCGGAATCTTGAAGATGTTCCTGAAACTCTGAAACATCAGATGACCTCTACCCTACCCCCGGCGGCCTCGATCTTCTGCCGGGCACTCTGGCTGAAGGCGTTGGCGGCGACGGTGGCGGCGAACTTCATCTCTCCATCGCCGAGGATCTTTATGGGCAAATCGATTTTTCTTACGATTCCCCTCTCTTGTAAGATCTCAGGGTCAATCCTTTCCAACCCGGTCAGAGCTTCCAACTTATCTAAGTTGACTATCACAAACTCCCTTTTGAAGGGGGATCTGAAACCCCTTTTGGGGAGCCTTCTTGAGAGCGGCATCTGCCCCCCCTCGAAATAGGCCTTGCTTTTGTACCCGGAGCGGGACTTCTGCCCCTTGTGGCCCCTGGTGGAGGTCTTGCCGTGACCACTTCCAGGTCCGCGCCCCACCCGCTTGCGTTTCCTGGTGGAACCCGGAGGTTTTCTGAGTTCTCCCAACTTCATAGATGCTACTCTTCTTCCATCTCCACCAGGTGGCGGACCTTCGAGATCATTCCCCGAATCTGAGGCGTGTCCTTGTGGGTTACAGTCTGGTGCATCTTCCTCAAACCCAGAGCCTGGAGAGTTCTCTTCTGTTTCTGAATAGAATCGTTGGAGCTTCTCACCTGCGTTATCTTCAATCTCTTCGCCAACGTACTGCTCCCCAGCTTAAAAGTCTACGCCCTCTTTCGAGCCTTCTTCTCTTCGGGCGCCCTCTCTCCGCCCAGGCCGCTTTTTCTGAAGTTATCGATCTCCCCAATCCTCTTTAGCTCCAAGAGCCCGTTCATGGTGGCTTTGACGACATTGTGCAGATTGGGAGATCCGAGGGACTTCGTCAATATATCCTGCACCCCCGCGACCTCCAAGACCGCCCTGACCCCACCTCCCGCGATAACCCCGGTCCCGGGGGCCGCCGGTTTCAGAAGCACCCGGGCAGCGCCAAACTTTCCCACAATCTCATAGGGGATGGTACCACCAACCAGGGGAACTGTGGCCAGAGCTTTCTGGGCAGCTTCGGTTCCCTTTCTCACCGCAACCGCGACCTCCTTGGCCTTTCCCAGACCAACTCCGACTCGACCGCGCTTGTCGCCGACAGCCACCAATGCCGTAAACCCGAAACGCCGCCCCCCCTTGACCACCTTGGCGACCCGGTTTATGTGAATTACCCTCTCCTCGTATTCTAGAACTGCTTCCCCAAGATTCCCAATCATCTTCGCCTCAAACCTTCCAAATGACGAATGCATCAGAACTGCAAACCTCCTTCCCTGGCAGCCTCAGCCAGGGCCTTGACCCTCCCCCGATAGGCATTACCGTTGCGATCGAAGACCACACTTTCGATTCCTCTCTCCTTGGCCATCCGACCCAAGTGAGCTCCCACCATTTTGGCAATCTCCAATTTCCTCATACCCGGCTGGAAGCTCTCCCGGAGTGCCGGATTCAGAGAGGAGACTCCAGTTATGGTCTTCTGGGAACTGTCGTCCACAAACTGTCCGTATATCTGTCTTGAGCTCTTGTACACCACCAGCCGCGGTCTTTCGGGAGTCCCGTGAAGCCTCCTCTTTGATCTCTTCTTCCTTCTTTCGGCCCTCAACTTGATCTTTTTCAATCTGTCAGGCATCTTTCGGCTCAAGCTCCAACGGTCTTTCCAGCTTTGTGACGAACGAACTCCCCGGCATATCGAATCCCCTTTCCCTTATAGGGCTCCGGCGGCCTGACGGAGCGGATCTTGGCAGCAACGTCTCCCACCAGCTGCTTGTCAATTCCGGAGACGACTACCTCCTGGGTCGGGGGCTTGGTTCCTTTGGGGGAACCGACCTCTACCGTTATCCCCTCCGGAAGAGAGAACACCACCTTATGCGAAAGTTGAACCTCCACCGAGAGGACTTTGCCCACCATCTCGGCACGATAACCGGTGCCCACTATCTGCAGCCTCTTCTGAAAACCCTCGGTGACTCCGGTGACCATGTTCGCCAAAAGGGTTCTGGTCAAGCCGTGGAGGGATTTATGCCTCTTAGAGTCTGTGGCTCTCTTTACCAGGATGCGGGAATCATCGATCTCGATGCCCGTCCCCTCTGGCAACTGGTGTCCCAAGCTCCCCCGGGGACCTTCGACCGTGACCCTGCGGTCGTCCAAAGTGACTTTGGTTCCCTCGGGGATGACTATGGGCATCTTTCCGATTCTAGACACCGCTTATCACCTTCTCTACCAGACCCGACACAGAAGCTCTCCCCCAATACCCATCCTCCGAGCCTCGGCGTCGGTCATAACCCCGGAGGAGGTGGAGACGATCAACATCCCCAGGTGCCGAGTCATCTTCCGAATCCGGTCTTTGTCGTAGTAAACCCGCAGACCTGGCCTGGAAAACCTTTTCAAACCGGTTATGATGCTCTCCCCGGAGGCGGTATAGCTCAGACCAAGACGCAGAATCCCCTGTTTGCTGTCGTCAACAGACTCCAGCTTGGAGATGTAGTTGCCCTCCAGGAGGATCTCGGCGATCCGGCGTTTGATTTTGGAGGCCGGGATTTCGACCTCTTTGTGCTTAGCCCGGCTGGCGTTTCGCAGCCGAGTCAACATGTCAGCAATGGGATCCGTCATCGTCATAGCTAAGCTCTCACCAACTGGCTTTCACCACTCCCGGAACCTGCCCGGCTAAGGCCAACTCTCGAAAACAGATGCGACACAATCCGAAACGGCGCATATAGCCGCGGGGTCGCCCGCAGCGTCGACAACGATTGTGATACCTCACCGGAAATTTGGGTTTCCTCTTCCACTTCTCTATCTTACATTTCTTGGCCACGAAATCCCCTTCTATCTCTCCCGAAACGGCATTCCCAACTCCTTTAAAAGCTCGTAAGCCTCGCGGTCGGTCTGGGCGGTAGTAACAATAGTGACGTTCATCCCCCGGATTTTCTGAACCTTGTCGTAGTCGATCTCCGGAAATATGATTTGCTCCTCCAAACCCAGGGTGTAGTTCCCTCGTCCGTCGAAAGACTTCCTGGGCAAGCCGCGAAAGTCCCTGATTCTGGGAATGGCGACGTTCACCAGCCGGTCGAAGAACTCATACATCCTCCGGCCTCTTAAGGTGACGCTGGCACCGATGGCCATCCCAGCTCGAAGCTTGAAATTGGAGATCGACTTTTTGGCCCGACGGAGGACCGCCCGCTGACCGGTTATGATGCCGAGCTCCTCCGCCCCCACCTCTAAGAGCTTGGGATTGGAGATGGCGTCGCCAACCCCGATGTTAACGACGACCCTTTCAAGCTTGGGCACCTGCATTATGTTCTCATAACCCAGGCGCTTCTGCAGCTCCCCCCTCACCCGCTCAAGGTATTTCTGTTTGAGCCGACTCATAACAGTTACAGGCTCTCCCCACACTTTTTGCAGATTCGCACCTTGGTGCCGTCCTCTAAGATACGATAGCCGACCCGGGTGGCGGAGGAGCACTTGTTGCAGTAAAGCATCACATTGGAAATATGGACGGTCCCCTCCTTCTCGATGACCCCCCCCTTGGGGTTGCGTCTGGTGGGACGCGAATGACGCTTCACCATATTTATCCCCTCCACCAGAATGCGTCTCTCCTCCGGAAAAACCTTAAGCACCCTGGCGATGTTGCTCTTCTGGGTGCGCCCCTTGCCGGCAATCACCATCACGGTGTCGTTCTTCCTTATCCTCATTACCGCTTAAAACCTCATAAGACCTCGGGGGCCAGGGAGACTATCTTCATGAACTGTTTCTCCCGAAGTTCCCGGGCCACCGGCCCGAAGATGCGGGTGCCGCGGGGTTCTCCCTGCTCATTTATCAGGACCGCGGCGTTGTCCGAGAAACGGATGTAAGTGCCGTCACGTCTCTTGGTCTCCTTGGTGGTGCGCACCACCACCGCCTTGGAGATGTCGCTCTTCTTGACGGTTCCACCGGGGATGGCAGCCTTCACGGTGACGACGATGATGTCTCCGACCCGGGCATATCTCCTCTTGGAGCCTCCCAGAACTCTAAAGCACATTACCTTCTTGGCTCCGGAGTTGTCGGCAACGTTCAGTCTGGTTTGCTCCTGAATCATCTTATCTCGCCTTCTCCAGGACTTCGACCAGACGCCACCTTTTGTTTCTGGAAAGCGGACGGGTCTCCATGACCTTCACCAAATCCCCGACCATAGAGCGGTTTTCCTCATCGTGGGCAAACAGCTTCGTGCTGCGGGTAATCACCTTCTTGTAAATGGGGTGGGCCATCCGACGTTCGATTGCCACCACCACGGTCTTGTCCATCTTGTTGGAGACCACCCGGCCGACCCGCTCTTTCCTTCTGCCCCGCTTAAGGGTCTTTCTCTCCTCCATCTTCAACACACCACTCTATTTTTCAGAATTTGCCGCTATTTCCCTGATTCCCCGCTCACCCTCCTTCAGGATGGTGTTGAGCCGGGCCAGTTCCCGGCGCAAGGTCCTGACCTTGAGAGGGTTATCCAGATACTGAGCCGATCGCCTCAAGCGGAGATTGAAGAGCTCCTCCTCTAAGTCTCTCTTTCTTTGAAGAATCTCCTCGGTGGTCAGATCTCGAATCTGCCGCGGTTTCATTTACTAGTCTCCGAACTGCTCGCTTCTGGTTACGATCTTGGTTCTGATCGGGAGCTTGGCCGCCGCCAAACTCATCGCCTCCCGGGCCAGCTGTTCTGAGACCCCCTCTAACTCGAACAGCACCCGCCCCGGTTTGACCACCGCCACCCAGGATTCCGGCGCCCCCTTACCCTTACCCATACGGGTCTCGGCGGGCTTTTTGGTCACCGGCTTGTCGGGGAAGATGCGGATCCAAACCTTCCCCCCACGTTTGATGTGACGGGTCAGAGCTACCCGGGCCGCCTCTATCTGGCGATTGGTGATCCAGGCCGCCTGAAGGGCCCTCAGCCCATACTCACCGAAGCTCACCCGGGAGCCCCGGTAGGCTTTGCCGCGCATCTTCCGACGCTGCTGCTTTCTGAACTTCACCCTCTTGGGCATTAGCATTTCAGCCGACCTCCGCTCACTTCGACCCGCCCTCCTTCACTCCTCCGCCTCCCCCGGGGCTGCGGCCGGGAGCCTCTCTCTTGGCTGCCCCTTTGGCTTCCGCGGAGGCCCCAGGTCTTTTCCTGCGAATGCGACCGCGTCGCCTCCGCTTGGGAGCCTCCTTAGGTCTGGCCCTGTCTGCCTCCCTCCTTCTGCTCACCAGGGAATCCTCGGGGAGGGGCTCGAATTTCTTATCGATCGCCTCTAAGTATTCTGGAGTGCCCAGGACCTCTCCCTTGCAAATCCAGACCTTCACTCCGATGGTGCCATAAGTGGTATTGGCGGTGGCGGTGGAGTAGTCTATGTCCGCTCTGAGAGTGTGAAGGGGAACTCTCCCCTCGTGATACTTCTCTTTCCGGGCGATTTCAGCCCCTCCCAGCCGTCCCCCGCAGATCACCTTGATTCCCTCGGCGCCCAATTTCATCGCGGCCGCGACCGCCCTTTTCATGGCTCGCCGGAAGGAGACTCTCCCCTCCAGTTGTTTGGCGATGCTCTCCGCGACCAGCTTGGCGGACAGCTCCGGCTTTTTCACCTCGATAATGTTCAAGACAACCTCTTTGCCGGTGAGCATCTGTAGCTCCCCTTTGAGTTTGTCGACCTCCACACCCTTACGACCGATGACAATCCCCGGCCTGGCGGTGTGGATGTCGATAGTGACCCTTCGGGGCGCCCGGAGAATCTCGATGTTGGCAATCCCGGCATGCTCCAGACGCTTCTCGGTGTAACGACGCAGAAGAAGGTCTTCGTTCAACAGCTCCGCGAAGCCAGAGTCTGTAAACCACTTCGAATGCCAGCTTTTGATAATCCCCAACCTCAGGCCGTATGGATGGGTCTTTTGTCCCAAACAGTCCTCCTCTTCGACTACGTTTTCCGCCTGTCGGTTTCGCTCCGCCTCGCCTC
>Ga0209979_1002922_pt1 | contig 15643 bp, 14 predicted proteins | sample AnhtaG_FD_183114 | JGI IMG/M metagenome (GOLD analysis project Ga0209979, IMG submission 183114) | Deep subsurface microbial communities from Anholt, Denmark to uncover new lineages of life (NeLLi) - Anholt_01485 metaG (SPAdes) (version 2) | ecosystem: Environmental > Aquatic > Marine > Oceanic...
TGGGTGCGCAGGCAGCGGGTGCAGATGGCGATTCGCACCGGGCGGCCGTCGATGGTCACCGTGCGCTTCTGGACGTTGGCTCGGAAGACGCGGTTGGTCTTAGGCGCCCGTCGCTCCCACCGTCCGGCGTGCTTGTGACGGATGTTGTGTCCGTACATGGTTCCCTTGCCGCAGATAGTGCATCTGGCCATCGAAGCTCGCTCCCTGCCCCTTGCACCCGTCAGTGGGCGGGGGTAGAATTCAGCACGCAGGCATCATATCATTCTGTGTCGATGAAGAGCAAGGTGATCCGCTACGCCCCGTCGAGAGCGTTCTGGGGAGCCGCGTCCTAGAAGGAAAGCCCCTCCGAAGAGTCGTTCCATGGCCAACTCATCGGTGCTGAGCACACTGTCGGGAAGCGAATTGCGGGCGATGTTCGCTACGGCGACCGCCTGGCTGGAGCGCCACGTCGAGGCCATCAACGCGATCAACGTCTTCCCTGTACCCGACGGCGACACCGGCACCAACATGTACCTCACGATGCGCTCCACCCTGGAGGAGGCCTATGGCGTCGATGGCGATGGTGTAGGTGCAGTGCTGGCGGCCATGTCCAGGGGAGCCCTGATGGGCGCCCGTGGTAACTCCGGCGTCATCTTATCCCAGATTATTCGCGGCCTGGCCTCCGTCGCCGAAGAGCGCCAGCATCTGGACGGCCGCGGCCTTGCGGCTGGTCTGGTCGAGGCAGCGGGTACCGCCTACAAGGCGGTCAGCCAGCCTGTCGAGGGCACTATGCTCACCGTGATGCGGGAGGCAGCTGCCGCCGCTGAAGGCGAGGCCCAGAGGGATGAGGGGGACATCCTGGCTGTAGTGGCTTCGGCCACCGAGGCGGCCCGCGAGGCCGTGGCCAAGACGCCCACCCTCCTGCCGGTGCTGGCCGAGGCGGGGGTGGTGGACGCTGGTGGCCAGGGCCTCTACGTAATGCTGGAGGGCTTCCTGCGCTACCTCAAGGGCGAGGAGGAGATTCCGGCTGGCCCGCTGGTGGCCCACGAGGAGATCGAGCGCGACTGGCTTACGGTGACCAGCCAGATGCACCAGGTGGGCGAGTCCCTCTATGGCTACTGCACCGAGTTCTTGGTCTGCGGCCGCAATCTGCGCAGCGATGACATCCAGAGGCGGATGGTGGAGCTGGGCGATTCGGTGCTGGTAGTGGGGGACGAGAGTTTGCTGCGGGTGCACGTCCACACTGACGATCCCGGTGCCGCCCTGAGCTACTGCACCGCCGTGGGCTCCGTTAATCAGATAAAGGTGGACAACATTCAGGCGCAGGCTGAGGAGTTCCTGGCCGCGCACAAGCAGCAGAAGGCTGCCGCTCCGTCCGCGGACATCGCCACGGTGGCGGTGGTAGCTGGTGAGGGCATGGAGCGGGTGTTCCAGAGCATGGGAGTCGCCGCCATTGTCGAGGGCGGGCCCACGATGAACCCCAGCACTCGCCAGCTCCTGGAAGCCATCGAACGGTGCCCCGCGGACCGTGTGGTGCTTGTGCCCAACGATAAGAACATCGCCATGGCGGCAGAACAGACGCTCCCCATGACTCGCAAAGAGGTGCGCCTTGTCAAGACGACCAGCGTGCCACAGGGAGTGGCCGCTCTTCTGGCTTTCAGTCCAGACGAGGACTTGGAGGCGAACGTCGAAGCTATGGAGGAGGCCAAGGCCGGCGTTCGCACGGTGGAGGTGACGCGGGCTATTCGCACCACTAGTATTGGCGGCCTGCGCATCCGGGAGGGTCAGTGCATAGCGGTGGTCGACGGGGAGCTGAAGGTGGCTCGAAAGACCCCGGAGGCAACGGTGAAGGCTGCCCTGGGTCACTTGTCCATGGAGGAAGTTAGCCTGATCACCCTCTACTATGGTGCCGATACTCGTGAGGCGGAGGCGCGAACACTAGCCCGGGAGCTGCGTCGACTGTATCCTCAGCAGGACGTGGAGGTTGTCTACGGTGGCCAGCCCCACTACTACTACATCGTCTCGGCGGAGTAAGGCTCGCCCAGGTCTGCCAGCAGCGCCAGAACTCGCTCGCGTATCTGGTCTCTGATGAACCGCACCTTCTCCAACGGTTGGCCCTGAGGGTCCTCCAGACCCCAGTCCTCAGAAGCATGAAGCCCTGCCGGACAGCTCTCCGTCACGTCGCAGCCCATGGTTATGATCCGGTCGGCCTGCTGGATCATCTGCTGTGTCAGGGGCTTGGGTCGTTGATCGCCCATGTCGATGCCCAGTTCGGCCATGGCGGCGACGGCAGTGCGGCTCACCGATGTGGCTGGCCGTGTTCCCGCCGAGATAGCCAGGGAGCCGCCGCCGGAGAAATGGTTGAAGAAGGCCTCGGCCATCTGGCTGCGGCCGCTATTGCCGACGCAGACGAACAGAACCCGTTTCATTGTGCCCCATCACAGTGTAGCAGGGGGCGCTTTTGCAGGGCAGGTGCCGTTGGTATACTAGCCAGCGGAGGTTTAGGGCTTGGCACGCAAAATAGCCATCGTGACCGACAGCACCGCTGATCTCACGCCAGAGATGGTCGAAGAGCTGGGTGTGACCATTGTGCCCCTGCAGGTTATCTTCGGCAATGAGGCCTATCGAGAAGGGGTGGAGATCACCACCGAAGAGTTCTACGAGCGGCTGGTCAAGAGCCGCCCGTTGCCCACGACCTCTGCCCCCTCGGTGGGCGACTTCCAGGAGGTCTACGAGCGGTTGCTGGAGGAGGTCGATTCCATAGTCTCCATCCACATCGGGGCCAAGCTCTCACCGGGCACCGTACAAGCCGCTCAGACTGCCAGGCAATCGCTGGCCAAGCCTGAGCGCGTCGAGTTAGTCGATTCTCAAGCGACCTCTATGGCTATGAGCTTCGCGATCATGGAGGCGGTGGAGGCTAGCCGCGCCGGCGCCAAGCTGGCCGAGGTGAAGGCGGCGGCCGAGAGCGCCGTTCAGAGGACCAACGTGCGGTTCATGCTGGACACTCTGGAGTATCTGCGCCGCGGCGGCCGTATTGGCCGGGCTCGCGCCTACCTGGGAGCGCTCCTCAGCGTCAAGCCTATCCTCACGCTGCGCGAGGGTGAGGTCTACCCAGAGGAGCGGGTGCGCACGCGGGCGCGCGGTCTGGAGCGCATTATCCAGTCAGGGATCAGGCACCAGAACGTAAAGCTGGCTGCCGTGGCTCACTCTACTACCCCCGACGAGGCGGAGAGCATCAGGGAGAGGCTGGCGATGGCCTTCCCCAATGTCAAGGTTCACTTGGTTCGATTCGGGCCTGTTATTGGCACCCATGGAGGCCCTGGCACCATAGGCGTTGGCATCATGGAAGGAGAGTAGGCGGGGGTTGGCCGAAGCGGCAATAGACAACCTGCGCAAGGTTCTGGAGCTGGAGCGAGGCAAGGGCTTTGCCGATAGCGCTGTGATGGGGGGACTGGACGCTTATCTACGTCGCTTCTCCCAGGGCCAGGTGCTACCCTCGAATCAGCAGTTGACAGCAGCGATAGGCTCCCTTCCTGCCGGCGGCTACGCCTCTCTGCCTTCGTCGGAGCGCCGCCGCTGGCTAGAGGGACTGTTGGCAATCATGGATGATCGCTCTGCTAGCGCCCAGCCATCGCCCAGGGTCAGGCCGGAGCCGGTTGCTTCTTCCGCACCGCCACCGGCCGCCAGCGCCAAGAAGCGGGCGAGGCCTGTTGCGGCCAGGCGGGCCGTGCAGACAGTCGGGCAAGCTTCCCTCGATTCGTCCATCACTGCTCTCAGAGGCGTGAGCCGCGCTACCGAGTCCCGCTTCGCTCGCCTGGGCGTGGAGACCATCCGCGATTTGCTCTTTCACTTTCCCTATCGCTACAACGACTTCGCCAACATTCGTTCCATATCGCAGCTCGTTGTGGGCGAGGAGCAGACAGTGCTAGCGACTGTGTGGTCGGCGGCGGAGACAACCATCGGCCGCCGCCTGAAGGGCACCGAGGCGATCGTGGGCGACGAGACGGGCACCCTTCGAGTAATCTGGTGGGGGCAGCGCTACATCGCCCGTCAGCTGCGGTCGGGGGCACGAGTGGCCCTCAGTGGCAAGGTCAGCGTCTATCGCGGCCAGCGCCAGATGGAGTCGCCCGAATACGAGTTGCTAGCCAGCGACGACCTCATCCACACCGCCCGTCTGGTGCCCGTCTATCCCCTCACCGGGGGTCTCTCGCCGCGCATCGTCCGCCGCTTGGCGAGGGAGACCTTGGACAACTTCGCCGATAGCGTTCCTGACCCTATGCCGCCGGAGCTGAAGGAGCGCCTGCGCCTCTGGTCGTTACCTTACGCCCTGCGCCAGATGCACTACCCCGACTCCCTGGAGACAGCCCAGATGGCCCGGCGCTGCCTGGCCTTCCAGGAGCTTCTGATCATTCAGTTGGGTGTCCTCAAGCGCCGCCGGGCCTGGCAGGAGAGCGGTAGGGCCTACCCGTTGGCCCTGTCCCAGAAGGCGCTCGACGGCTTCCTAGCCGCTTTTCCCTTCACGCTCACCGAGGCGCAGAGGCGGGTCATGGGCGAAATAGCAGCCGATATCAGCCGCGAGGTGCCCATGAGTCGTCTCCTCCAGGGCGATGTGGGCAGCGGCAAGACGGCGGTGGCTACCGTTGGCCTCCTGGCTGCTGTTGCCAGCGGCTGCCAGGGGGCGATGATGGCTCCCACCGAGATCCTGGCCGAGCAGCACTACCGCACTATTTGCGCCCTCCTTGGCGACGGGCGGGACTCTATCCTGGACGGTGGCATGTTCCGGCCGCCGTACGTGGAGAAGCCCCTGCGGGTTGTCCTTCTCATTGGTAGCCTGCGGGGCAGGGAGAAGGCAGCCGCTCAGGAGGCCATCGCCCGCGGCGAGGTGGATATCGCCATAGGCACCCACGCCCTTATCCAGGCCGAGGTCGCTTTTCCTCGCTTGGGCCTGGTGGTGGTCGACGAGCAGCATCGCTTCGGCGTGATGCAGCGGGCCGCCCTGCGAGCCAAGGGTCTGTCACCCCACGTGCTGGTGATGACCGCCACGCCCATCCCCAGAACCCTTGCTCTGACCGTCTACGGCGATCTGGACATCTCCCTCATCGACGAGATGCCGCCTGGGCGCAAGGTAGTGAAGACCATCCGCGCTCTCCCTCACGAGCGGGACGAGGTCCACGGGTTCGTGCGGGAGGAGGTGGCCAAGGGTCGCCAGGCTTACATTATCTGCCCCCTGGTAGAGGAATCGGAGGCGATCGCCGCTAAGGCGGCGGTGCAGGAGTACGAGCAGCTGGCCCGCGATGTTTTCCCCGACTTGCGCCTGGGCCTGGTGCACGGTCGCCTACCCTCTGCTGAGCGAGAGGCGGAGATGCGGGCATTCCGTGACGGCGATCTGGACGTCCTGGTGGCCACGGCCGTTGTGGAGGTTGGCATCGATGTCGCCAACGCCACTATAATGCTGGTGGAGGGTGCCGACCGCTTCGGTCTCGCTCAGCTTCACCAGTTTCGCGGCCGAGTGGGCCGCGGCGAGCACCAGAGCTACTGCATCCTCCTGTCGGAGAACCCGTCGGAGGAGGCCCAGGAGCGATTGGGCCTCATGGAGACCATCTACGACGGCTTTCGCCTAGCCGAGGAAGACCTGCGTCTGCGCGGCCCCGGCGAGTACTTCGGCACCCGCCAGACGGGCATGCCGGATCTGAAGGTGGCCCGCTTGTCGGACATTGACCTCATCGAGAGGGCACGGGCGGAGGCCGCTCGCCTTCTGGAGGCAGACGCTTCGCTGGCTCGGCCAGAGCATCGTCTGCTGGAGCGTCAGGTGTCGCACCTGTGGGAACGGGTGACGGCGGAGGTGAGCTGAGACGATGCTGATCAAGCACGAAATCGCTGGTCTCGTTGCAGATGCCGTTGCCAGGGCCCAGGAAGAGGGAGAGCTGCCGCCGCTGGCCCTGCCAGAGGTCACCGTTGAGCACCCGGCACGGGAAGAGCACGGCGACTATGCTGCCAGTCTGCCCATGAAGCTAGCCCGGGCCGCCCGCTCGGATCCCCTGGCTGTCGCCGAGGCCATCGCGAACCATATCCGGCCAAGCGATGCCATCGCCGAGGTGGCGGTGGCCCCGCCTGGCTTCATCAACTTCCGCCTCAGCGATGCCTGGTTGGCGCGCCAGGTAGACGCTATTCTCGCCCAGGGCGAGCGCTTCGGCGATGTGCCCCTGGGCCAAGGTCAGCGTCTCCAGGTGGAGTTCGTCAGCGCTAATCCGGTGGGCCCCCTGCACGTGGGTAACGGCCGCGGCCTTGCCATCGGCGATACCCTTGCCGGCGTGCTGGCTGCTGCCGGCTACGCGGCGGAGCGCGAGTATCTGGTGAACGATGCGGGCACTCAGACCGAGACCTTCGCCAGCACTCTATATGCCCGCTATCAGCAGCTCTTCGGGCGTGAGATGGACATCCCGGAAGGGGGCTATCCTGGCCGCTACATGGTGGAGCTGGCTGAGGAGCTAAAGGCGGAGCATGGCGAGGCCTTTCTGAGACCGTCGGGTGAGCCCTGGCCGTCCGAGCTTCACGACGTGGGCGTGGCCAAGATGCTGGCAATCATCCGCGACGACTTGGCGGCCATCGGCGTGGACTATGACGTCTGGTTCAACGAGAAGAGTCTCTATGCCGCCGCCGGGAGCTATGAGCGGGCGATGGAGCTTCTGCGAGAGAGGGGAGTGGTGGCCGAGAAGGAAGGAGCGATCTGGTTCACCTCGTCGGCTCTGGGCGAGGACAAGGACAACGTGCTGGTGCGCTCTACTGGCTCTCCAACCTACTTCGCTTCCGATATCGCCTACCACTACGACAAGTTCCTGCTGCGCGGCTTCGAGCGGGTGATCAACGTCTGGGGAGCGGATCACCAGGGCCACGTGCCCCGCATGCAGGCCGCCGTGGCCGCTCTCGGCGTCGATCCCGAGCGGCTGGGCATCATCATCTACCAGCTGGTGACCCTGCACCGGGGCGCGGAGATCGTTCGTCTCTCCAAGCGCACGGGGGAGATCATCACCCTGCGCGAGCTGGTGGAAGAGGTGGGCGCGGACGCCTGTCGTTTCTTCTTCCTGGCGCGCGCTGCCGATTCCCACATGGACTTCGATCTGGAGCTGGCCAAGCGGCAGAGCGCTGAGAACCCCGTGTACTATGTGCAGTACGCCCATGCCCGCATCGCGGGCATTCTGGCGCACGCCGTCGAGGAGGGTGTCGACTACGCTGACGGCGACCTGGCGCTCTTGAGCCACGCGGCGGAGTTGGCCCTCATCCGCAAGATGCTGCTCTTGCCGGAGGTGGTGGAGGGCGTGGCCCGCACTCTGGAGCCTCACCATCTGCCCCACTACGCCCTCGAGCTGGCCACCGTGTTCCACGACTTCTACGAGAAGTGCCGGGTAGTCTCCGATGACCTGCCCCTATCGAAGGCGCGATTGAAGCTGGTGGCAGCCTGCAAGAACGCCCTGGCCCGAACGCTGGGCCTCATGGGCGTGTCGACGCCGGAGCGGATGTAGCGAGTGCTGCCTTGTCCCCGCTTCTGGCGCATGCTAGTATTCCGTTAACCCAACTTTGCGAGGTTGTGAGCTCATGACCAAGAAGGGCCGCGTATTTGCGGGCATCCGTTGCACGGGTCGTCAGCACCTCGGCAACTACCTGGGGGCGATCCAGAACTTCGTGGCGCTCCAGGAGGAATACGACTGCATCTACTCCGCCGTCGATGTTCATACCATCACCACGCCCTGGGAGCCGAGCGAGCTGCGGGAGAACGTGTGGGAGACGGTGCTCGACCTCCTGGCCGCCGGCATCGAGCCTGAGCGCACCATCCTCTATGTGCAGTCGCACGTGCCCGAGGTGCTGGAGCTGGCCATGTTCCTGGGCATGATCACCCCGTTGGGCTGGCTGACCCGCGTCACTACTTTCAAGGACAAGGTGCGGCTGCACCCCGAAAACGTGAACTACGGGCTGGTGGGCTATCCGGTCCTGATGACCGCCGACATCATTCTCTACAAGGCGGACAGGGTGCCCGTGGGCGAGGACCAGCAGCCTCATCTGGAGCTGGCGCGGGAGATCGCCCGGCGGTTCAATCGCTTGTTCGGCCAGACCTTCCCCGAGCCCTACGCCAAGCTCACAGAGGCGCCGGTGGTGCTGGGCCTGGACGGCGTTAACAAGATGAGCAAGAGCCTGGACAACCACATCGAGCTGGCCGCCACGCCGGAGGAGACAGAGCGGCGGGTGATGACCGCCGTTACCGACCCCCAGCGAACGCATCGCCATATCCCCGGTCGGCCCGAGGTGTGCAACGTCTACAGCCTCCATCAGCAGTTCAACCCGGATAAGGTGGAGGTCGTGTATGAAGAGTGCACCACGGCCAAGCGGGGCTGCGTCGAGTGTAAGCAGCAACTGGCCGACGGCATCAATCGCGTGCTCGCGCCCTTCCGAGAACGGCGCCAGGAACTGGTGGGCCGTCCGGAGTACGTCGAGGAGGTGCTGGCCGACGGGGCTGCCCGCGCCCGCATGATCGCCAGCGAGACCCTGGCCGAGGCGCGGGAGAAGATGGGACTGCCTGCGCCCTATGGCCGCTGATCTCCCTTCGACAAGCTCAGGGCAGGCCCCTCTGTCCAAGAGCGGCAAGAGCCCTCTGGAGGTGGCTCGCCTCTGCGCCCGTGAAAGCGAGCGCATCGTCATGGCCGCCTTCGGGGGTGCCCAGGACGTGCGCGTCAAAGGGCGGGGCAACCTGGTGACTGCGGCCGACCTGGCCTCGGAGCGGGCCATCCACGAGATCCTGGCGGCCGAGTACCCCGACCACTCCGTCCTCTCGGAGGAGACGGCTGCCACCGGCGGGGGCGAGGGCTGGATGTGGGTGGTGGACCCGCTGGACGGCACCCACAACTACGCGCGCGGCATCCCCTTCTTTTGCATCAACATCGCTCTGTGCTATCGAGAGGAGCCGCTGGTGGCGCTCACCTACGAGCCCGTTCGGGGGGAAGAGTTCTGGGCCCAGAAGGGCGAGGGGGCGTTCGTGAACGGCGAGCGGATGCAGGCCTCCGAGAAGGAGAGCGTGCGGGCGTCGCTGGTGGCGGTGGGCCTGGGCTACGACGACCGGAGGGCGGGCCATGTGCTGGCCCTTCTGCAGGAGCTATGGCCGGGGATGCAGAGCGTGCGCATCATGGGGAGCGCCGCCCTGGGGCTGGCCTACGCTGCCTGCGGTCGGTTCGACCTGTTCGTCCATCATGTGCTGTTCCCGTGGGACAGCGCGGCGGGCATTCTGCTGGTGCGAGAGGCGGGCGGGGCGATCAGCGACCGCGACGGGGGCCCGGTGAGCATCCGGAGCGAGGGTGCGATCGCCGGGGCGCCGGGGGCGCACGCCGACTTCCTGCGGCTGGCGGCCGGCAGGCCCTGGCGGTAGGGCCAGGGCACTCCTCTAAGGGCTGGGCAGGGCTGAAGCCCTGCAGCTACGGGTTGATCGGGATTGATGGCTGCGGGTTAAAACCCGCAGCTTTCGTCCAAGCTGCGGATTTCAATCCGCAGGGATGGTTTGTCTGGTGAAGGACGGTAGGCGTTGAGCGCCTCGGCGAGCCTCTTGCTGGCTTCCTCGCACGACATGGCTAACCTCCCCGGCTGAAACCGTCGCCCTAATTGTAACCCATGTGGGTGCTTCTCTTGCCTGGTCTCACGGCTGCGAGTAGGATGGGGCCGCCGCAGGGATTGACGCGCGCGAGACGTGTGTATGCTAGACTTTGGGTATCTCGGCTGGGGAGGTATGACAGTGGCAAACTCTGCGGGCAATTCCACGCACGACGACGTCAAGGACAAGATCAAGACGTGGCTGGTAGAGGAAGGATGGCAACTAACCGAGCGGGCAGCCCCTGACGCGCGATTTGCCCTGGTCGCCGAAGATCAGAAGGGCCACAAGATGGTTGTCAGCCAGAAGGCGGCAGCAGCAGATCGCGTAGTGGTCCAGGTCACTATAAGCCTTAGTGATGATGACTCCCAGAGGTTTAGCGCGTTGCCTGAGAAGAAAAGGCAACAGTTCCTGTGGGATTTGCGATTTGGGCTTTTGCAGGCCGACGTTGAGTTTGACGGCCTAACTGACCCGCCCAAGCAGATTGTTGTTGCCGAACCTATTTTCTACGATGCTTTGACCAAAGACCTATTCGTCCAAAGGTTCTCCCAGGTAAAGAGGGCAATGCTCCTTATCCTTTGGTCGCTGCGGCGATTTTTTGCGGAGCCGCCCCCGCCGATGGGATTCCTCAAGGGATAAACGTTTGCTCGTCGCTCACACGGCGGCCTGGGTGCCCTCCGCCTGGGACACCTACGTCCTTGCGAGCCCTTGCGGCTGCGGGTAGCTAGGCCCCTACCCCCCTCCCACCTCGGTGGCTGTCCAGCGGTCGTTGCGCTCGTGGTAGGAAAGCCTGAGCAGCAGGTCGCCCTGGAGGCGCACGAGGTAGCAGCGGCGGCGGGGCTCCTGCCACTCGCGCTCCACTGCCAGGACCGCGTGCTCGCCGCCGCGCCAGGTCACCCGCTGCGGCCGCTGGGGGTAGCGGCTGCCGGCGTAGCAGGCGACCTCGACCAGCTCCTCAATCATCGGCGGCCGGCGGATCGGGCCTCTCGAGAAGCTCCATCACCAGACGGAAGGCCGCGCCTATCGCCGGCAGGCAGACGCGCAGGGGGACGTCCGAGGCGTAGAAGGCGCTGCGGCCCTCCGGCGTGGTGAGGTCGATGCCGATCAGCTCGCGGCAGGAGAGGCTGCCCATCTCCTCCCGGAAGCGGCGGCAGAACTCCAGGGCGAGGGCATAGGCCGTATCGCGCGACTGCGAGGGCTCCTCTCGGCCGTGCTTGAGGCCGATGGCCATGACGGAGCCGACCACGGCGCCGCAGATGACGCCTCCGCCACCGATGCCGCCGCCAAAGGCGGTGGCGATCCTGGGGATGAGTTCGCTCTCTATTCCGAGCTCCTGGCACACGGCCAGCAAGAGGGACTCTGATCAGTCGTATCCGCGGGCAGCGAGCAGTTGGGCCTCGTTTGGTTGCGTCGCCATCGCCATCACCTCACAGCTTAGGCCTCGCCTTGTGCCACTCGGTCGCCTGCTCGTAGGCGTAGGCCACGCGTAGGATGGCGGGTTCGTCGAAGGGCTTGGCCATGATCTGGAGGCCCACGGGGAGGCCGTCTCCGCCGGAGGCGGACCCGCCTTCGGCGGGGGCGAAGCCACAGGGGACCGAGATGGCGGGAATGCCGGCGATGTTCACCGGGATGGTGCAGACGTCGCTCAGGTACATCTGCAGGGGGTCGGATGTCTTCTCGCCGAGCTTGAAAGCGGGCGTGGGGGAGACGGCGGTCACCAGCACGTCGCAGCGCTGGAAGGCGGCGTCGAACTCGCGGCAGATAAGGGTGCGCACCTTCTGGGCCTTGAGGTAATAGGCGTCGTAGTAGCCGGCGGAGAGGGCGTAGGTGCCGAGCATGATGCGCCGCTTTACCTCATCGCCGAAGCCGTGCTGGCGGGTGAGCTCCATGTTCCGCCACATGCTATCGCCGCGCATGTCGGAGTAACCGTACTTGACGCCATCGTAGCGGGCCAGGTTGGCCATGGCCTCGCTGGGGGCGATGATGTAGTAGCAGGCGAGGGCGTAGCCGGTGCTGGGCAGGGAGACCTCCCAGTCGACCTCGGCGCCGAGCTCCTCCATCTTGTTCACCGCCGCCTCAATAGAGGCGCGCACGTCGTCGTCCATGCCCTCGACGAAGTACTCCTGAGGCACGCCGACGCGGATGCCCTTGAGGTCGGGGATGAGGGACCGGGTGTAGTCGGGGACGTCCAGCGGCGCGGAGGTGGCGTCGCGCTTGTCGTGGCCGGCGATGACGTTCATCACCAGGGCGCAGTCGGTGACGTCCTTGGTGAGGGGGCCGATCTGGTCGAGGGAGCTGGCGAAGGCGACCAGGCCGAAGCGACTCACGCGGCCGTAGGTGGGCTTGAATCCGACCACGCCGCAGAGGGCGGCGGGCTGGCGGATGCTGCCGCCGGTGTCGGAGCCGAGGGCATAGATGCACTCGCTGGCGGCGACGGTGGCGGCTGAGCCCCCGGAGGAGCCGCCGGGCACGCGCTCCAGGTCCCAAGGGTTGTGGGTGGGGTAGAAGGCCGAGTTCTCGGTGGAGGAGCCCATGGCGAACTCGTCCATGTTGGCCTTGCCGACCATCACCAGGCCGGCGTCAAGCAGGCGTTCGGTCACGTGGGCTTGGTACGGCGGCAAGAAGTTCTCCAGCATGCGTGAGCCGCAGGTGGTGGGGATACCCTTGGTGCAGATGAGGTCCTTGATGGCGGCGGGAATACCGGTAAGAGGGGCGGCGTTGCCAGAGGCGATGCGCTTGTCGGCCTCCTCCGCCTGCTTGAGGGCCAGCTCTTCGGTGACGGTGACGTAGGCCCTGACGCGCTCGTCCACCTGGCGGATGCGGTCGAGGACGGCCTGGGTGAGCTCGCGGGAGGAGAGCTCGCGGCGGGCGAGGCGGTCGGCGGCTTCGTGGATGGTGAGGTCGTAAAGCTCCACTGGTGGCCTCCTAGGCGTCTACTCCAGGACCGCTCGCACCCGGAAGAAGCCACGCTCGGACAGGGGGGCGTTGGCCAGGATGTCCTCGGTCGGGTAGGAGGGCCGCGGTTCGTCGGCGCGCATGACGTTCTCCAGGGAGATGGGCTGAGAGGTGGGAGGGACGCCCTCGGTGTCTATCTGCTGGAGAACCTGGAAGTAGTCGAGAATCTGGGAGAGCTGCTGCTGGAACCTGGTGATGTCCTCCTCGCTCAGGCTCATGCGGAAGAGTATGGCGACGTGCTGGACCTCCTCGCGGGTGATGGCCATCGATCTCCCTCCTTGCCTAATTCAAGTGGCCCTATTATAGCAAGGTGGTTGGCCTATCCGAAAGGCGGGGCGGGTCGCCGGTCCGGCAGATGCCGGGCGGTTGCTGGCGCTGGGTCGGCCTGTTACCATATTTTAGGTTGTGGTTGAGGACGTGAAGACAATACCCGCTCCCGTGGCGGTCGGTCTGGGCCAGCCCAGCTACGTTTGGCGCTTCGGCCTGGAGCGGCGGTTCGAACTCATCCGCAAGCACGTTCCCCTGGAAGGTCGCCGCATCCTAGATATCGGTTGCGGCATAGGGACGTTCGTCCAGCGCCTGCGGCAGTTCTCGCCCCACGTGTACGGGGTGGACATCGACCAGGAGCGGGTTCGCCAGGGGGCGGTAGCTCTCCCCTACCTGGCGGTGGCGGTGAGCGAGCACCTGCCCTTCGGCGACGCTACCTTCGATGTCGTCCTTCTGCACGAGGTGCTCGAGCACGTCCGGGACGATCGGCTCACGCTGGGAGAGGCCGGACGGGTGACCAGGCCGGGGGGAAGAATCGTTATCTATTGCCCCAATCGGCTCTATCCCTTCGAGACGCACGGCATCTTCCTGGGCAAGCGGTACGTGTTTGGCAACATTCCCCTGGTGAACTACCTGCCTGGCGGGCTGCGCAACCGGCTGGTGCCCCATGTGCGGGCCTATACGAGACGAGACCTGAGACGGCTGTTCGCCGGCCTGGGGGCGAGGGCTATCGTCCATACGTGCGTTTTTCCGGGGTTCGATAACCTGGCGGCTCGAAGTGCCCTGGCGTCCTCGATCCTGCGCCGTGTCCTCTATCCGCTGGAGAATACGCCTCTGAGAAACTTTGGCCTGTCTCATTTCGTTGTACTAGAGAAGAGGGGATAGAGGGGTAATGGCCAGAGCGTACAGTTCTCGGCGGCGGAGGCTGCGGCGGCTCAACGGTGGTCGTTGGCGGTCGAGCCGTCCCTTGCTGTGGCTGGTCGGGGCTGCGGTGTTGCTGCTGGCGATCGTGGCCATCGGCGGGGGGGTCTCGTTCGCGGTCTATTACCACTACGCGGAGGGCCTGGAGCGACCCGACATCGAACTGGCTCGCACCGGGTCGGCCGGCACTCGCATCTTCGACCGGAACGGCAAGCTGCTGTACGAGTTCGTCGACCCCCTGTCCGGGCTGAAGAATCCTGTCCCCCTATCGGAGGTCTCTCCCTGGCTGATCTACGCCACCATCTCCACCGAGGACGCGAGCTTCTACGACAACCCGGGGGTGAACATAAGGGGGCTCGTGCGGGCTGCCCTGGAGAACCTGACTCCCTTCGGGCCCGGCTTCTTGAAGGGCAGCGGCGGCAGCTCCATCACTCAGCAACTGGTGAAGAACGTCTACATTCCGCCCGAGGAGCGGGCCGAGCGGTCGCTGGGCCGCAAGCTCAAGGAGGTCATCCTGGCCATCGAGCTGAAGCGGCGCTACGAGGACGACCAGATCCTGGAGTGGTATCTGAACCAGGTCTACTACGGCAACTTCGCCTACGGGGCTGAGGCTGCCGCCTGGCGCTACTTCGGCAAGCCGGCCAGGGACCTCAACCTGGCGGAGGCGGCGATGCTGGCCGGGATTCCCCAGGCCCCCGGGATGTATTCTCCGGCCATCCCTGAGAACCGGCCAGGGGCCGTGGGGGAGCAGCACCGCGTTCTCGACCGGATGGTGAAGCACGGCTATATCACTGAGAAGCAGGCCACGGAGGCCAAGCAGGAGGAGCTGGCCTTCGCGGAGGGGACCTTCCCCATTCAGGCGCCCCACTTCGTATTCTATGTGAAGGATGTCCTCACCAAGATGTGCGAGAAGGGGCAGCTAGAGCTGCCGGAGGACACCGACTGCTCTCAACTGGTGTACCGCGGCGGCCTGCGGGTCACTACCAGCCTCGACCTGCCGCTGCAGCAGAGGGCGGAGGGCATCATCGAGGAGGAGATCAGCGCCGTAGAGGACCGGTACGGCGGTCACAACGCGGCGGCGGTGGTCATCGAGCCGGCTACGGGAGAGATCCTGGCGATGGTGGGGAGCCGCAACTACTTCCGGGAGGACATCGACGGCCAGGTAAACATCACCACGTCTGAGCGCTCGCCGGGCTCGTCCATAAAGGTCTACACTTATCTGACCGCCTTCCTCCACGGTTGGACGCCGGCAACAGTTGTCAGGGATGAGCCCATCGACATCAAGGCGGAGAGCGGTCAGCCGATCCAGAACTGGAACTTCAAGTTCAAGGGGCCCGTCACCGTGCGCACTGCTCTGGCCGAGTCGATCAACATTCCGGCTGTCAGGACAATCCTGGCGATGGGCGTCAAGAACGTCGTCGACACCGCTCACAAGATGGGTATCACCTCCCTCAGCGATCCCGACCGCTTCGGGCCTGCTCTCACCCTGGGCGGCGGCGAGGTGAGCCTTCTCGACCACACCTATGCCTACGGCGTCTTCGCCAACAACGGGCTGATGGCGGGCATGCCCACGGTGGAGGATCTGCCCTCGGGCTACCGACAGCTCGATCCGGTGGCCATCCTGACGGTGCAGAACACTCTGGGGACAGTGCTGTACCAGTACACGGGGGCCGATTCGCTGCAGGTGGTACCGGCGCCCTACGCCTACCTGATCACCGACATCCTCTCCAAGAGCGCCATCCAGTGGAGTGGCCTCACCATCTCCCGTCCGGCGGCCTCGAAGACGGGTACCAGCGAAAGGTTCCGCGATGCTGTGGTGATGGGGTATACCCCAGATCGGGCGGTGGGTGTGTGGATGGGCAACGCGGATAACACTCCCATGGCCGAGGGCAC